>ERZ1370068.10629-contig-9311_pt1 | contig 44902 bp, 46 predicted proteins | sample MGYA00561227_ERZ1370068 | MGnify/ENA primary metagenome ERZ1370068 (study PRJEB38410, sample SAMEA6850437) | metagenome | study: Metagenomic assessment of the ecological functions of the soil: analysis of the soil microbiota associated with the...
CTACGTATTGGCTGATCCGGATCAGGCGCCGCGAACGCGAGGAAGTCCTGCCGCTCCGGCGTGATCGTCCAGTCGGTCCAGCTGAGCTCGTTGTCCTGGCAGTAGGCGTTGTTGTTGCCGCGCCTGCGTGCGGCCGAGCTCGTCGCCGCCGCTGATCATCGGCACGCCGATCGAGAAGCAGCAGCGTCGCCATGAAGTTGCGCCGCTGCCGCGCGCGCAGCTCGAGCATCGCGCCGGTCGTCGGTCGGCCCCTCGACGCCGCAGTTGCCAGCTGAGGTTGTGGTTCTCGCCGTCGGCGTTCTGCCTCGCCGTTCGCCTCGTTGTGCTTGCTCGTTCGTAGCTGACGAGATCGGCGAGCGTGAAGCCGTCGTGCGCGGTGATGAAGTTGATGCTCGCGTACGGCCGCCGGCCGCTCTGCTCGTACAGGTCGCTGCTGCCCGACGAGCCGCGTCGCCAGCTCCGACACGACGCCGCCGTCGCCGCGCCAGAACCGCCGCACCGCGTCGCGGTATTCTGCCGTTCCACTCGGTCCACTTGGTCGGGAAGTTGCCGACCTGATAGCCGCCTTCGCCCGAGATCCCACGGCTCGGCGATCAGCTTCACCTGCGACAGCATCGGGTCCTGGTGGATGATGTCGAAGAACGCGCCGAGCTTGTCGACCGCGTGCAGCTCGCGAGCCAGCGCGCTCGCGAGGTCGAAGCGGAACCCGTCGACGTGCATCTCGAGTGACCCAGTAGCGCAGGCTGTCCATGATCAGCTGCAGCACGCGCGGGCTGCGCATGTTCAGCGTGTTGCCGCAGCCGGTGAAGTCCTGGTAGTAGCGCGGCGTCGTGCGGCTGCAGCCGGTAGTAGACGCGTTGTCGATGCCGCGCAGCGACAGCGTCGGCCCGAGATGGTTGCCTTCCGCCGTGTGGTTGTAGACGACGTCGAGGATCACTTCGAGGCCGGCGGCGTGCAGCGCGCGCACCATCATCTTGAACTCGCGCACGACTCGAGCGGCGACGGCGACGACGGCGTAAGCGGACGTCGGGCGCGAAGTAGCGAGAGCGTGTTGTAGCCCCAGTAGTTCGTCAGCCCGCGCTTGACGAGATGCCAGTCGTCGAGGTGGTGGTGGACCGGCATCAGCTCGACCGGCCGTCACGCCGAGCGACGACGAGGTGCCGGATCGCCGGCTCCGACGCGAGCCCGAGATACGGTGCCGCGCAGGTGCTTCGGGACATGCGGGTTGCAGCTGCCGTGAAGCCCTTGACGTGCAGCTCGTAGATCGAGCGTCTCGTGCCACGGCGTGCGCAGCGGGCGATCGTCGCCCCACGTGAACGCGGTGTCGACGACCGCGCGGCGAGCGGCGCATGCGGCGGCGCTGTCGCGATCGTCGAACGTCGTGTCGTCCTCGCCGGCGCGGAAGCCGAACAGCGACTCGTCCCACCGCACCGTCGCGCCGACGACCTGCGCGTACGGATCCATGACGACCTTGTGCGGGATTGAACCGGTGGCCGCGGTGCGGCGCGTACGGGCCGTGCACGCGATAGCCGTAGAGCTGGCCCGGACGCACGTCGGGCAGATAGCCGTGCCACACCATGTCGGTGTGCTCGGTCAGCGGGATCGTCAGCGACTCGCTCTCGGCGTCGACGCGAGTCGAACAGGCACAGCTCGACGCGCGTCGCGTGCTCGCGAGAAGAGCGCGAAGTTGACGCCGACGCCGTCCCACGTCGCGCCCAGCGGATAGGGCGATCCCGGCCAGACACGCAGCGATCGATTCGGCACAGCAGACCTTTACGCCACTGTCCATCAGGCGCCTCGGACTGCCCACGCTCTCGCGCGCCACTTGCCGGCGCAGTGCTCATGCTCACTCGCTGCTCGTTCGCGCCTGTCACCGGTGGCCGTTTGGAGATGGTCTAGCGGCAGTCACGCATGGCCGCCGCAGGCGATGAGCGATCGGGAGCAGCGCGGCGATGAGACGAGCGCGTGCAGGATGACGACGACGAGATAGTCAGCCCGACGTCGCCGGGCCGGCCAGGCATCGGCGTGGCGCTCGAGCAGCGCCATGTTCCACTCGGTGTCGCCTTCCGGCGCGAAGTCGAACAGATCGCCGACGACCGGCACCGGCGCCGCCGATGGCGTCGATGAGCGCGTTGAGACCATCCGCAGCCAGCACGACCTTCGGCGCCCGCGCAGCTTCGCTGCGTGCCAGAGGATCGCGACCGTCAGCAGCGGCGACGCGAGATCGCCGATGCCGGGCACGAGGCCGATGATCGGATCGAGGCCGAAGCGGATCCGTGTCGCACCGGGATCCCGAAGACTGCGTGTCGAACAGCCGCGTCCAGCCGCCGCAGGATCGCGAGCCCACGCGACTCACCTCCGCATCGTCTCGCATCGCCCACCGCGCCCTGCGCTACTCGCCCAGCAGTTCGCCGATCGGCTGCAGGTCCTCGATGTGATCGCAGACCGCCTTGATCATCATCAGCATCGGCACTGCGAGCACCGGACGCCCACACGCCCCAGATCCAGCTCCAGAAGAGCAGGCCGGTGAAGATCGCGGCCGAATTGATGCGCGCGGCGCGGCTCATGAGCGCCGGCGTCAGCAGGAAGCCTTCGAGGCTGGTGATGAGAAACGCGCGACCGCGCAGATCGGTCACCGTCTTCGGGACGCTGTCGAACTGCATGAACGCGACGAGCCCGAGCCCGCCCGTCACGAGCGATCGGCCCGAGGTACGGAATCGAGTTGAAGACGCCGGCGAGCAGCCCCACGATGACGTATCGCTCGAGGCCGAGCCACCACAGCGCCAGCGACGTCGCGACGGCGACGAGCGCGCTCGTCAGCACCTGCACGCGCATGAAGCTCTCGATCTGCCGGTTGATCTCGTCGAGGATCTGAACGCGTCAGCTTCTTCTGCCGGAACGTCGGCCCGGCGATTTTGCACGAGCTTCCGCTTATACAGAGTCGCCGGTGACCAGGAAGAAGTAGACGAGGAACATCGACGAGCACGAACTGGCCGAGGAACCCGAGCAGCGTCATGCCGCCCGACCACAGGTAGGTCGTCAGGCATGAACGCCGGCGTCGACGATCTCGACCGCTGCACGGTCTGCCGATCGGCGCCGTCGGCCGCCGTGTGTCGGGCGTCGCCGACGGCGGCGGTGCTGTCGCACTTCCTTCGCCGCGCGCTGCACCTTCCTCGACCGCCGCCGCGGCGCGCCGGTGCTGGGCGCTGCGACGCGATCGCGCAGATGCGCGCGCCGCCACCGGCACGCGGTCGACGATCTGCAGCGACCTGGTCCGACAAGCTGTACGACGCCGAGGCCCGAGCAGCCGACGAAGCAGCACGAGCACGACGCCCGCGCCGAGCGCCGGCGGGACGCGCGCTTGCGCGAGCGACGTCACCGACGGGCTCGAGCGCGTAGCTGAGCAGGATCGCCGATCGCGACCGGAATGAAGACCGCGCTCGCGCACTGCAGCAGCAGAGATGACGGCGATCACCGCCAGCACCGTCAGCGGCAGGTTCCGCACGCCCTGGAGCATCGACGTCGACGACGACCGGCGGCGGCTCGGCGGGCGCGCCTTCGGTCGGCGGCAGGACTGCTGCGCGGGTCGTCCGGGATGTCGCTTCACGTCGGCCATTAGAATCTGAGCCGTGGACTGCAAGATTAACGCCGAGGTGGGGCGGATCGCCGATCATCGATGGCCGATATCCGATGGAGATCATCGTGGAGGTATCGGGTGAAAGTCGATGCATTCGACTTCGAACTGCCGGAGGAGCTCATCGCCCAGAACGGCGGTCGCTCGCGGACGAGTCTCGACTCGCTTGTCTCGTCGATCGCAGCGGCCAGCAAGCTCGATCCACTCGAGTATCGCCGAGCTTCCGCCATTCCTTCGACCGCGGCGATCTGCTGGTCGCGAACGACACACGTGTGTTCCCGGCTCGCCTGCTTGGTCATCGCGTTCCGAGTCCGGCGGCGCCGTCGAGTGTCTCCTACTGTGCGGAGGCGAGCGCCGACATCGGGCGCGGATGCTCGTCGCGGACGCGAGGTGAGTGGCAGGCGCTGATGCATCCCGGTCGAAGCTGAAGCCGGGCGCGCCGCGTCGTCTTCGAGGGCGGCGGCCGGCATCGCTGCACGGTGAAGGTGCTCGAGCGGCTGTTCTTCGGCCGCCGGCGGATCCGCCTCGAGGCCGAGGCCGGATCGGTCGCCGACGCGATCGACGCGATCGGCCACATCCCGCTGCCGCCCTACATTCATCGTCCCGACACGCCCGCGGATCGCGAGCGGTATCAGACGGTGTATGCGCGCGCAGCGCGGATCGATCGCGGCGCCGACCGCGGGCCTGCACTTCGACGCGGCGCTGCTCGCGGCGCTCGAGGCGCGCCGGCGTCGAACGCGCCGACGATCACGCTGCACGTCGGCTACGGCACGTTCAAGCCGGTGCGCGTCGACGACGTCGAGGCGCACGTCGTCGATCCGGAGCCGTACGAGATTTCGCCGGCGGCGGCCGCGCGGCGATCAACCGCGCGCTCGACGAGGGCGCGCCGCGTGGTCGCGGTCGGCACCACGACGACGCGCGCGCTCGAGGCGCGCGGCGCGCGCGCAGAGCGGCGGACGCGTCCAGCGCCGGGCCGCGCGCGAGGCCGATCTCTTCATCTATCCCGGGTTCGACGTTCCGCGTGATCTCGGCGGCCTGCTGACGAACTTCCACCTGCCGAAGTCGTCGCTGCTGATGCTCGTGTCGGCGTTCGCCGGCCGCGAGCGCGTGCTCGACGCGCTATCGCGAGGCCGTCGCGCAGCGCTACCGCTTCTACAGCTACGGCGACGCCATGTTGGTCAGTAACGCGAGGCGCGAGGCGCGAGGCGCGAGGCGCGAGGTCGAGGCGCGAGGTGCGAGGCGCGAGACCGAGGCGAGTGGTTCGAGGCGCGATACTGATCTTCTACACGCGCGGCGCATAGTCCCGCACGGTAGGAGGCCGAGGTATGAGCCGAAAACCGGACCTGCCGCAGGGGACGCCGGATCTGCCTGATCCTCGCAGACTCGCGCGCTGCGGCCCGATCCACGCGTACGCTGATCGCGCGGCGGATCCAGCAGATCTCGCGCGATGTGCTCGAGGTGCCGCAGGGCTCCCTCTATCCGTGCGCTCCACCGCCTCGAGAACCGGAAGCTCCTCGCGGCGGCGTGGAAGGCGTCCGAGACCGGACGCGACGCGAAGTTCTACCGCCTCACGCGCCGCCGGGGCCGCGCCGCACTCGAAGTCGGAGAGCGCCGGCTGGAAGCAGCTCGCCGATGGCCGTCCGGCTGATCCTCCGGGCCGGCGAAGGAGGTGCGTGATGCGCTGGCTGGCGCGGCTGCTGCGGCGTGACCGCGGCGGAGCGCGAGCTCGACGCAGAGTTGCGAGTACGACTTCGACCGCCGTGTCGAGGACTTCGTCGCGTCCGGAATGACGCGCCGGACGAGGCGCGGCGGGCGGCGCGGCTCGAGTTCGGCGGGCTCGACCAGATCAAGGAGCGGTGCTGCGACGCGCGCGCGGTACGCGCTGGTTCCATGATCTCGCTGAGCGACGCGCGCTACGCGCTGCGCCTGCTGCTGGAAGGACCGCTGCTCGCCGCGGTCGCCGATCGGGGCGCTCGGCCTCGGCATCGCGGTCAACAACACGCAGTTCACGATCGTCGAGGGCTACCGCCTGCGCGGCCTGCCGATCGCGCGCGCCGATCGCGTCGCTGTTTCTCAGCATGCGCGACCGAGCGCGCGCGCGACGGCAGCGATGGCGTACGCCGACGTTCGCCGACGTCAGGCGTGCGGCCACCGCGTTCGACGACGATGGCGGCGTCCGCCACGCGCGCCGGTGTCGCTCGGTGACGCGACGCAGGCCGCCGAGAGCGCGACGGCGGCGTTCATGTCGGTGCCGGCGCTGCACCTGCTCGACGCGCGCCGGCCATCGGCCGCGACCTTCGCGATGGCGACACGCGCATCCCGGCACGCCGCGTCGCAGTCCTCGTGTCGCACCGCATGTGGCAGACGCGCTGACCAGCGCGACGCCGCGATCGTTGGACGTTCCGATCCGCGTCAGCGGGTCGTCCGGGCGTGATCATCGGCGTCATGCCGGAGGGGTTCACGTTTCCCGACCACGCCGACCTGTGGATGCCCCTCGAGCGGATGCCGGGCCTGAATGTCGTCGCGGCGTGACGCGCGCACGCTGAGCGTCTTCGCGCGCCTTCGCGACGGGAAGACGCGACAGCAGGCGCAGGCGGAGCTCGACGCGATCGGCGCCAGGCTCCGCGGCGGAGCATCCTGACACCCACGACGGCCTGATCGCCGTCGGCCGAACCGATCAACGCCCACTACAACGGCCGCATCACGGATCCCGCCTGGAAGGCCTTCACCATCGTCGGCACGCTCGTCGTCGTGATCGCGTGTGCGAACGTCGCCAACCTGATGCTGATGCGGTCGGCGGTCCGCGCGCGCGAGGTCGCGATGCGATTCGGCGCTGGGCGCGACGCGACTGCGAATCGTGCGTCAGTTGCTGGTCGAAAGCGCGACGCTCGCGATCGCCGGCGGCGCTGCTCGGTCTCGCGTTGTCCGGCCGTCGGCTTGCAGCTCTTCATCCACGCCGTTCCGGCGGCGGCGATTCCCTACGGCGGTTTGTCGTTCAACGGCCGCGTCCTGATCGTGCTCCTGGCCGTGACGATGGGCACCGTGGTGTTGTTCGGCCTGGTGCCCGCTCTCAGCGCCGTTCCGGCGGATATCGGCGGCGCGCTGAAGACGGGTAGCCTCTCGATGTCGCACGACACGCGCGTGCGCCGGTGGACGACCGGGTTTCTGACCGTCGAGTTCGGTCTGACCGTCTCGTGCTCGTGTCGGCCGTGGGTCTGTCACTGGAAACGTTTCGCCGCGCCCAGGGGCCGGACGCACGCATCGACCGCGACCACCTGTTGACGCTGCGGCTCGCCGCATCAGCCGGGCGGGCATGAGACGCCGGCGGCCGCGGCCGCGATCTCTACGAGCGGCTCACTGATCGGATCGCCGCGGTGCCGGCGTGACCGCGGTGTCCTTCGCGAACACCCTGCGGCTCGGCGGGTCCGCCGAGCCAGATCGAGCGCGAGGGCGACGGCCCGCTCGGCGCGCGGCCGGGCCGCTCATCGCGCCGACACTGGCGATCGACGACGTACTTCCGGCGCCTGGGCCTGCCGCTCACGAGCGGCCGCCCGTTCGATCGGGGCGGCGGTCGCGCCGGTCAGCAGGAAGTGGTCGTCGAACGAGCGGCTCGGCGCACCTCCTATCTTCCTGATGGCGCGGCGATCGGGCGGCGGCATCCGCGTCGCGCCGCCGGCGCAGAAAGAGCGACCGGCGCCGTGGCGGACGATCGTCGGCATCGCGCCAAATCTGCGGCAGGCTCCCGGCGCGCGCCCGGATCCCATCGTCTATCTGCCGTTCGACGCTATCGCTGCCCGCTCGCGCCGGCGCTCCTGATTCACGACTGCCGGACGATCCCGCCGCGCTTCGCGCCGCTCGTCCGCGAACAGGTCCGCGGCGTCGATGCCGACCTGCCGATCGTCGCGCTGCAGACGGCGCGGCAGGCGGAGCGCGACGCCGGCTGGAACGCGCGCATCGTCGCAGAACATCATCGGGACGATCGCGTTCATCGCCGTCGCTGCTGGCCGGCGTCGGCCTGTACGCGGTGACACGGCATACGGCGTCGCGCAGCGGAGGCGCGAAATCGGCATTCGCGATGGCGCTCGGCGCGGCGCCGGTCGCGGCGTGATGGCTCGTTCTACGCGGCGCGTTCGTTCGCAGGTGTTCCTCGGGTTCGGCGTGCGGGCGTCGGTCTGAAGGCGGCCGTGCGGCGGACTTCGCCGCTCAAGGCGCTGCAGCGTCTGATCCCGTTCTCAACCTTGCCTGGCGATCGGCGATCTCTGGCACGTCGTGGCGATGGCAGCGTCGGGCGACGCCGCGTGCTGCGGGCGCTTGCGCGTCAATCTGATCTCGGCGCTGCGCTGCGAGCGAGTGACACCTCGCGCGCTCGCGCGCTCGCGAGGGCAAGTCCGCGGACGTCGCTAACTCTCGTCCACCGAGCGCGGCGGCGAGCAGCGGAATCAGGATCTCGTGGTGGCCGACGAGCGAGTATCCCTTGCCGACGCCGGCGACAGGACGTGAGACGACATTCGTCTGCGGCCGGTAGTGCCGCACGAAGTCGATGTTGCACGGTCGTCAGGCCCTGCAACGAGCGGCCCGTGTTGCGCGCGAGCGCGACCGCCTTCAGGAACACTTCCGGCAGCACGACGGCGGACCCGCAGTTCAGATACACGCCGTTCTCGAGCCGCGCGACGTTCGAGACGAAGTAGCGGAAGTCGCGCAGGCTGCCTTCGCCGAGCGCGGCGCCCGACGCGTCCTTGTGCATGTGGATGATGTCGGTGCCGATCGCCGACGTGGACGGTCACGGGAATCTCGAGACGATCCGGCCGCCGCCGAGCGACGCTCGACTGTTCGGCGAACGGCGGTTGCCGATGGTGCAGGTGTTCGACGATCGACCGGTTCGGGACCGAGGCCCGTCGCCACGCGCCTGGTTGATCGCGCGCGTTCAGCTCGCGGCCGGTCTCTTCCGCCATGCCGAAGCGGCCGGGCCCGAGCGCCTCGTCCACGTCTTCGGAGGTCGCGCCCGACAGCGCGAGCTCGAAATCGTGAATCACGCCCGCGCCGTTCATCGCGAGGGCGCAGATGTAGCCGCGCTCCATCAGAGATCGATGAGCGATCGGCGAGAGGCCCGTCTTGAGCACGTGCGCGCCGATGCCCCAGATGAGCCCGTGTGCCGGCGTCCCGCGCGGCGCGCATCGCGCGACACGACTGCCTTGAGGTCGGCCGCGGCCGAGGATATCGAGCGGCAGCGACTCGACCGAGCGCCGCGCCGCCCGGCCCCTTGAACGCCGTCGCGAAGTCCGGCCGCGTTCGCCTTGCTCTTCCGCGATGCAAGCGGGTAGGTCTTCACCGCCCGACAGATCGAATTCCCTCATAGCCGAACTTCACGCCCGCGACTATACCACGGAGCTGCAACCGGACCAACGGGCCGCACTCTGCGCACCTCTCGCACCCGGCGCACCTGCTATAATCAGTGGTTCCTGCCGGTGTAGCTCAGTTGGTTAGAGCACGCGGCTCATATCCGCGTTGTCCGGGGTTCAAGTCCCTGCACCGGCACCATTTTCTGCGCTCGCGTGACATTGCGGTCGCGCTGTCAATGACTGAATGCCGAATGCCGAATGCCGAGAATCGCTCGAATGGCATCCGTCATTCGACATTTTCGGCATTCGGCATTCGGCATTCAGCATTGACATGGGGCCGCTAGCCATCCGCACGTTCGAGACGATGCGCCGTCACGCGCTGCTGCGCGACAGCCAGCGTGTGCTCGTCGCGCTCTCTGGCGGGGCCGATTCGGTCGCGCTGCTCGTTCGTCCTGCGCGAGCTCGAGGCCGCCGGCGTCCTGAGCGTCGCAGGCGCCGCGCATCTCCACCACGGGCTGCGCGGCGCTGAAGCGGACGCCGACGAGGCGTTCTGCGCGCGCGCTCGCCGCGAGGATCGGCGTGCCGTTCGTCTCCGGAGCGCGCCGACGTCGCCGCGCTCGCCCGCGCCGGCAAGCGATCCATCGAAGACGCCGCCCGGACGGCCCGCTATGCGTTTCTGGAGCGCGCCGCCGCCGGCGCTCGGCGCCGAGCGTCATCGCCGTCGCGCACTCGAAAGACGATCAGGCCGAGACGTTCCTGCTGCGGCTGCTGCGCGGCGCCGGCACGCGCGGGCCTCGGCGGCATCCGGCCGCGCGCGCGGACGCGTCGTTCGTCCGCTGCATCGATCTCGAGCGCGGCGAGCTCCGCGGCTATCTCACCGCGCGCGGCGAGACGTGGCGCGAGGATTCGAGCGAATGCGGACGTCGCCATTCCCGCGCAATCGCGTGCGGCACGAGCTGCATCCTGCTGCTCGGATCACGATTTTCACCGGCGTGACGGCCGTGCTCGCGCGCGAAGCCGCGCTCGCGCAGCAGGACGAAGATTTTCTTCACGAGAAAGCAATCGAACTGGCTGGACGGATCGTCTTAACTGATGAACGGGCCGTCAGGCTGGATGCCGCGGTGCTGGCGCAGGCGCCGCGCGCGCTCAGCTCGCGAGTGGTGCGAGAGGTCCTCGAACAGCACGCCGGGTCAAAGTCCGTTTCTTTCGACCATATCGAGCAGGTGCTGGGGCTGGAGCCCGGACAGGCGGTCAGCCTGCCCGGCCAGGAAGGCGGTGCGGACGGCGGCGACGTCATCCGGCTCGAGCGCGCGGCGCGAAAACGCCGGCGGCAGGACCTCCTGTCTTGCATGACGCGGCGCAGCCGAAAGGACGGAGGAAACTCTTTCGCGGTTTCGTTGTCTATCCCTGAGAGGTCGAGCTGAGCGGCAGCCGGCTCTCGCGCGTGGCGGCCGAGAGACGCTCGACACGCTGTCGGCGCGTCCTCAGGAAATGGGAGGCGCGGGGGACGTGAAGTCGGGGTGGCGGCGGGACGGCTCGAACTTCCCCGGCGGTCCGCAGCCGCCGGCCCGGGGACCGGTTCCACCCCCTGGGGCGCCGGGACGCGGGAAGCTGCAGGATTTCCTGGTCGACCGGAAAGTCGGTCGTGAGCAGCGGGATACGGTCCCGCTGGTCGTGGACGGCCGCGACCGGATCGTCTGGGTCGTGGGGCAGTCGGTGGCCGAAGACTTTCGCGTCACAGACCCGTCACGAGGCGTGATACTCTTTGAAAGTCAGGCATTTAGGAGGCGTAGGTTGAACTCGACCCTCAAGAGCTTGCTGTTCTGGGTGGTCCTCATTGCGGTGGGACTCCTGATCTGGCAGTTCTCCACCACGTTCCAGCGCAATGAGAACCAGATCTCCTTCTCGATCTTCCTGAAGCACGTGCAACAGGGAGAAGTGGCCTCGGTCACGATCACCGGGAACGAGATCACCGGCGTGATGACGACGTCCGCGACCGGGGACGGCAACACCAAGTTCCGCACGCACGCGCCGACGCAGTGACGACGGGCTCGCCAACCAGCTCGAAGACCGGCACGTCTCGATCACCGCAAAGCCGGAGACGACCAGTCCCTGGGCGACGCTGCTCTATTCGTGGGCGCCGATCCTGCTCATGATCGGCTTCTGGATCTTCATCATGCGGCAGATGCAGAGCGGCGGGAACAAGGCGCTCTCGTTCGGCAAGAGCAAGCGCGAAGCTCTCGTCGAGCTCGCAGAAGAAGGTCACGTTCAAGCGACGTCGCCGGGCGTCGACGAAGCGAAGGAAGAGCTCCAGGAGATCATCGAGTTCCTCAAGGAGCCGCAGAAGTTCCAGAAGCTCGGCGGCCGCATTCCCGAAGGGCGTGCTGCTCGATGGGCCCTCCGGGAACCGGCAAGACGCTGCTCGCGCGCGCGGTCGCCGGTGAAGCGAACGTTCCGTTCTTCTCGATCAGCGGCTCCGACTTCGTCGAGATGTTCGTCGGCGTCGGCGCGTCGCGCGTCCGCGATCTCTTCGAGCAGGGCAAGAAGAACGCGCCCTGCATCGTCTTCATCGACGAGATCGACGCGGTCGGCCGCCATCGCGGCGCCGGCCTCGGCGGCGGGCACGACGAGCGCGAGCAGACGCTGAACCAGCTGCTCGTCGAGATGGACGGCTTCGAGTCGAACGAAGGCGTCATCCTCGTCGCCGCGACGAACCGTCCCGACGTCCTCGATCCGGCGCTGCTGCGCCCGGCCGCTTCGATCGCCGCATCGTCGTCAACCGTCCCGACGTGAAGGGGCGCGAGGGCATTCTCGCCGTCCACACCAAGAAGATCCCGCTGGCCGACGACGTGAACATCCACGTGCTCGCGCGCGGCACGTCGGGCTTCTCGGGCGCGGACCTGGCGAACCTGGTGAACGAGGCGGCGCTCAACGCCGCGCGCTACAACCAGAAGGCCGTGCGCATGCTCGACTTCGAGTTCGCGAAGGACAAGGTGATGATGGGATCCGAGCGCCGCTCGATGATCATCACCGACGGCGAGAAGAAGGTGACGGCGATCCACGAGGCCGGCCACGCGCTGCTCGCCGTCGTGCTGCCGCACGCCGATCCGGTCCACAAGGTCACGATCATCCCGCGCGGCATGGCGCTCGGCCTGACGATGCAGCTGCCGGTCGACGAGAAGCACAATTACTCGCGCGACTATCTCGAACGATCAGATCGCGATCCTGCTCGGCGGGCGTCATCGCCGAAGAGATCACGATCGGCAGCATCACCACCGGCGCGGGCAACGACCTGGAGCGCGTCCACGGAGCTGGCCCGCAAGATGGTCTGCGAGTGGGGCATGAGCGACGCGATGGGGCCGCTGACCTTCGGCAAGAAGGAAGAGCAGATCTTCCTCGGCCGCGAGATCGCGCAGCACCAGGACTACAGCGAGGACACGGCGATCCAGATCGATCACGAGATCGAAGAAGATCGTCACGGTCAACTACGAGCGCTCGCAAGGTGCTGATCGAGCAGCACCGTGCGGGGCTCGAGCAGATCGCCGAAGCTGCTCCTCGCGCGCGAGGTGCTCGACGCCGAGCAGGTCCGCCGCATCGTCGCCGGCGAGGCGCTGGAACCGTTCAAGACGCCGAGCGCCGGCCGCCGCGCGCCGCCGACGAGGCAGCGCGCAAGCTGGCGAAGGACAGGCCGTCGATCGTTCTCGCCGATTCCGGCCCGCCCGCTCACGCAGGAGTAGGATCCACCAGCAGGCCCGACCGTCACAGGTCGGGCGTCTCACGTGCGCCGATACACCGTGCCGCTGCCGAACCGGGCTCCACTGGTGCTCGGTCCGCGCGCTTCGTCATGGGCATCCTCAACATCACGCCCGACACGCTTTGCCGACGGCGGACGTGCATCGACGCCGCGACCGCCGTCGAAGCCGGCATTCAGATGGACGGCTGACGGCGCCGACATCGTCGACGTCGGCAGCGAATCGACGCGTCCCGGCGCCGAGGCCGCTGCCCGAGCGCGGAGGAGCTGCGGCGCGTCATTCCGGTCGTCGAAGGCTGGCGCGGCGGTCAGCGTTCCCATCTCCATCGACACCTACAAGGCGCTGTCGCACGCGCGGCCGTCGCGGCCGGCGCGACGATCGTGAACGACGTCAGCGGGCTGCAGTACGACGCGGCGCTGGGACGAGGCGGCCGCGTCGAGCGGCGCCGCGCTGATCCTGATGCACACGCGCGGGCGGTCGAGCGACATGTACCGCGCGCGCGGTGTACGGGGACGTCGTCGCGAGGTCGCCTGCCGAACTGCGCGAGCGATGACCGCGCGATAGCGGCCGGGCTCAGGCGCGAGTCGTCGATCGTCGATCCGGCATCGGCTTCGCCAAGCGCGCGGAACACAGCTTGCGAGACGCTGGCCCGCCTCGAGCGTTGGCCGCGCTCGACCGTGCCGAGCCTGTCGGCCCGTCGCGCAAGTCGTACCTGAAGGCGGCCATCGGCGACGTCCCGGCCGCCGAGCGCGAGTGGGCCGACCGCGGCAGCCGTGACGGCGAGCGTGCCTCTTGCGGCGCACACATCGTCCGCGTCCACGACGTGCGACACATGGGTGGATGTGGTGCGAACGGCGGAGCTCATTCGGGACGCGCGTGAACAGTAGCGCGGCCGTCAATTCCATTCCATTCAACGCCCGATCAATGCTCCCAGCACCCAAAGCTCCCAGGTAGAGGTTCAGGCCTTCGCGGGGCTTGGGAGTTTTGGACAGATGAAGTTGAATTGGACGTTGGAGGCGGACGTTGGGGTGATAAGCTACACCCCGGATGACGGACTACCTTCCAGAACGTGCTGCCTGCCGGCCGCCCGTCGGCTGGTGGGATGTGCTCGACATCCTGATCGTCTCCATTCTGATCTACGAGCTGCTCAAGCTGATCCGCGGCACGCGCGCCGTACAGATGGCGGTGCGGGTCGCTGCTCGATCGCTCGCGCTGTTCTACGTGTCGCGGCTGGCGCCGCTGCGAGACGCTGAACTGGCTGATCCGCAACGCGCTCGTCTACGTCGCCTTCGCGGCCATCGTCATTTTCAGTCCGACATCCGGCGCGCGCTGGCGCACTTCGGCGCAGGCGCCGTTCTTCCGGTACCTCAACGCGCCAGCGAGGCGAGCGATGAGACGATCGAGGAGGTCGTCGTGGCCACCACGATGCTGTCGCGCAGAAGAAGGTGGGCGGGATCATCGCGCTCGAGCGCGAGATCGGCCTGCGCAACTACATCGAAGCGGCATCCCGCTCGACGCGACGCTCACCTACGATCTGCTGCTGACGATCTTCAGCCCGGTTCGCCGCTGCACGACGGCGCCGTGATCCTGCAGGAAGGACCGCGCCGCCGCGGCGGCGTGCTTCCTGCCGCTGACCGTCAACCCGCGACTGAGCCGCGAGCTCGGCACGCGACACCGCGCCGCGATCGGCGTGACGGAAGAAAACGACGCGGTCGCGATCGTCGTGCTCGGAAGAAACCGGCATCATCTCGATCGCGCTCGACGGGCAGATCGAGCGGGGACTCACCGCCGGCACGCTGCGGGATCGCCTGCGCCGCCTCATTCAGGGACGGAAGGGCTGATGCGCTACAACCCGTTCCGGAATCTCGGTCTCAAGGTCATGGCCGTCATACTGGCGACGCTGCTCTGGATCACCGTCGCCGCGGCGAGCACGTCGTCGAGCGCAGCCTGCGAGTGCCGCTGGAATTCCGCAACGTGCCCGAGACGCTCGAAATCGTCGGGGAACACGCCCGACCACCGTGGACGTGCGGCTGCGCGGCTCGTCGGCGCTGCTGAGCCGGGTGCAGGCGGGCGAGATCGTGGCCGTCCTGGATCTCGACGCCGCACGCGCGGGCTCGCGTCTTTTCATATCCGCCCGGAGGAAGTTCGCGCGCCGTTCGGCGTGGAGGTCTCGCAAATCATTCCCGGCGACGCTTCCGCTCGAGCTGGAGAAGTCGGCGAGGCGGCATGTGCCGATCGTCCCGCGACCGACGGCCAGCCGGCGCCCGGCTTCGTGATGGGCCGCGTGTCGTCGGATCCGCCGATGGTGGACGTCGTCGGGCCTGAGTCGCGCATCCGGCAAGTGGCGGAGGCGACCACGGAGCCGGTGACGATCAGGACGCCACGGCGCGCGTGCGCGACGGCGTGACGGTCGGCGTCGTCGACACGTCGGTGCGCCTGGTCCAGCCCGCAGATCGCGCACGGTCACCGTCGAAATCCTGCCCGCGCCGGTCGAGCGGCAGCTCTCCGGCGTGCCGGTGCGCTACGCGCAACATCGCACAGGGCCTGAGCGCGCAGCTGCGCCCGCGGTTCGTGCGCCTGTCGGTGCGCGGCGCGCAGCGAGGCGCTCGCGCGAGTACAGTCCGGACAGGCGTCCAGGCGTTCGTGGACCTTGCCGGCCTGGGAACGGGCCGGTACAATCTGCGGGTTCAGGTGGACCCGACCGAGCGGTTCGGGGTGGTCGCGATCGACCCGGCGGTCGTGGCGGTGACGATCAAGTAATCCATGTCAAAACTTTTCGGGACCGACGGCGTACGCGGCAAGGCCGGGAGGCTCCGCTCGACCGCGACACCGTGGCGCGCCTCGGCGCGCGCGCTCGTGCGCGCGCTGCGAGGCGGGCGGCGCGGCGAAAGCCGCCGCGCTTTCTCGTGGGCCGCGATACGCGCGAGTCGGGCGAGTGGATCGAGCGCGAGCTCGCGCGCGGCGTGACTCGCCGAAGGCGCGGCGATCACCACCGCGGGCGTCGATTCCGACGCCCGCGACCGCCTACGTGACGCGCGCGATGGAGTTACGACGCCGGCCTGGTGATCTCGCGCGTCGCACAATCCGTTCGAGGACAACGGCATCAAGAGTGTTTCTCGGGCGGGGCGAGAAGTTCACCGGAGGCGCTGGAGCGCGAGGTGGAGGCGATCGTCGCGCGACCGCTCCTGGCACGTGCCCAGCGGGCATCCGCCGCCCGTGGATCGCACCGACGTCGTGGACGCCTACATCGCGCACACCCGCGTCGCGCTGCCCGATCCGTCGAGCCTCGGCGCGATGCGGCTCGCGATCGACTGCGCCAACGGCGCGACGATAACTGTGGCGCCGCGCCTGTTCCGCGAGCTGGGATTCGAGACGCACGGTGATCGGCGATGCGCCGAACGGCCGCAACATCAACCTGCGACTGCGGCTCCACGCACCCGGAACGTCTCGCGCGCAGTGGTGCGCCGAGGGCGGCTGTCGGCATGGGCGTGGCGTTCGACGGCGACGGCGACCGCGCCATCTTCGTCGATCACCAGCGGCGACGTCGTCGACGGCGACGCCGTCATGCTGCTGTGCGCGCGGCACATGAAGGCGGCAGGGACGGCTCGCCGGGCAACGCCGTCGTCGCCACGGTGATGAGCAACATCGGCCTCGAGATTGCGCTGCGCGAGTCGGCATCGACGTTGGTCCGCTGCCCGGTCGGCGACAAGTATGTGATGGAGGAGATGCTGAAGCGCGGGCTCGTCGCTCGGCGGCGAGCAGTCAGGACACATCATCTTCCTCGAGCACCTGTTCACCGGCGACGGCATCGCGACCGCGCTCAACGTCCTGCGCGTCATGGCCGAGACCGGCCGCGAGCTGCGCGGATCTCGCGTCGGAGCTCGTGACGTATCCGCAGGTGCTCGTGAACGTCCGCGTCAGCGCGACGCAAGGATCTGCAGCACGGTTCCCGCGATCGCCGCGGCGATGGATCGCATCGAAGCGCGGCTGGCGGGCGAGGGCCGGCTGCTGGTCCGCTACTCCGGGCACCGAGCCGCTGCTGCGCGTGATGCTCGAAGGGCAGGACCAGCAGCGAGATCCAGGCCTGGGCCGGCGAAATCGCCGACGCGGTCAAACAGCACGCTGGGATAGCGCATGGCCGGCCGCATGGCTCTCCGTCAACGTCAACAAGGTCGCGACGCTGCGCAACTCGCGCGGCGGCGACGTGCCGATCGGTCGTCGATGCGGTCCGCGTCTGCCTCGACGCGGGCGCGCCGGGCATCACCGTGCATCCGCGCGCCGACGCACGGCACATCCGCCGCGCCGACGTGCGCGACATCGCCGCGATGCTGCGCGCCGCTGCGCGCCGGCGTCGAGTTCAACATCGAAGGCGACCCGCGGCCGGATCTGCTCGAGCTGGTCGCACGAGATCCGCCCGCACCAGTGCACGCTCGTGCCCGTGACGCCCCGGCGAGATCACGAGCCAGGCCGGGTGGCCGTGCCGATAGCCGACCGGCGATCTGCGACCGCAGGTCGCCGGCATCTCAAGCGCGCGGCGTGCGCGTGAGCCTGTTCGTGGACGCCGACGAGGCGCCAGGTGCGCTGGGCGGCGGATCGATGGGCGCCGCGCGATCGAGCTATACTACCAGAGCCGTTCGCGCGCGCTTCAAACTAGGCCCCGAGGCGGCTCGGCGCAGCTTGCACGCTATGCCGCGCGCCGCCGACCTCTGCCCACGCTGCTGGGCCTCGGCATCAACGCCGGGCCACGACCTCGATCTCGGACAACCTGACGCTCTTCCGCACGCTGCCGCATCTCGACGAAGTCTCGATCGGCCACGCGCTGATCTCACGCCGCTCACGTCGGTCCTGCGACCGCGCCGTCCGCGATTATCTGACGGCGTGCCGCGTATTGCTGAGACCGCAGAGGAAACGGAGGACACAGAGAAGCAAACCACAGAGCCGCCACGAGACACAGAGCAAATTGGGGATGAAGGCTCGGACATCTGACGGCACGTCAGTACGGCCAGCCGATTGCCATTGGGACCAGAAAAAATGTTGCTCTGTGACTTCGTGCCTCTGTGGTTTGCTTTCTCCGTGTCCTCGGTCACCTCTGCGGTCTCTATCGAGCCGCCCTGAGACAACGCGTCACGCATGCGGCGCAGGCCGTTTGCGACGAGGAAGAGCATCTGCCCGGGCCATGGGTAGTATTTTTCGAGTGCGCCCTGGCGGCTGCGGAACGTGTGGCGGCGTTCATCCGCGAGGAACGGACGGCTCGCGCCGCCGAAAGTGTGCGCAGGCCGCGCACCGGGAGGTAGACGCAGCGGTGCCCGCAGTCGCGCAGCGCAGCGGGAGTCGACGTCCTCGTCGTTGAGGAAGAAGCGCGGGTCGAACAGGCGTCCCAGCTCGCGGATCAGCGATTGGCGGAGCACGAGACAACTGCCCGCAGGCCATGCGACGTCGCGCGGTTCGGCTCGGACTGTCGAGGCGGATTGCGCGCCCAGAACGCCGCCGGATTCAGCGCGTAGAGAAACTCTCCACGCAAGTTGACGGGCTCGCCGAACGTCAACTGCCAGTGTCCGTCGGCGCCGAGGTGATGCGGCCCGGCGATCGCGACGTCGCGTGCGCGCGCAGGGTATCCACCAGCGGCGTCAGCGAATCAGCGGTGAGCCGCGTATCGGGATTCAGCAGGCAGAGCTGGAACTCGCCGGAGGCCTGCTCCGACAGGATGTTGTTGCCGGACGCAAAAGCCGGCGTTGGTCATCGAGCAGCGTCCAGTGGACGGGCAGATTCAGCGTCTTGCGCCTGCGCGACGCTGTCGTCGGACGAGGCGTTGTCCAGGACGAGCACGTCGAAGCTCTGCGGAGGCAGCGTCGCGAAGAGGCTTTCGAGGCAGTCGCGAAGCCATCGCGTGGTATTGAAATTGACGATGAGAATGGAGAGCGTGGGACGGGTGCTCGGCATCGCGCGCGGCCCTGAAGAGAAGCGTGCTGGCATTGGGCATTGGGCATTCGGCATTCGGGCCGCGTGTTTCAGCGGCCTGCTCAGAGTGGCACAAAGGCGCTATGATCGGGGGGCTCAGTGTCTAAAGACTCCCTCGTGGTCGGTATCGCCGGCGTGTTTTTGGTGTCCTGGTGGGCTGGATCATCGGCACGCAGCAGGGCGGCGGCTGGGCGGTCGCCCCCGCGCCGGCAGCCGCGGCGGCACCCGCCGCGTCGACAGGCGGTCAGCAGGCGCAGCCGCCGCTCGACGAGTCGCGCGCCTCGGCGTTGAAGGTCACCGCGCAGCAGAACCCATCCGACGCCGCCACGCGCACCGATCTCGGCAACATGCATATTTCGACGCGGGCCGCTTTCCCGAAGCGGTCGGGTGGTATCAGCAGGCGCTCAAGATCAATCCGAAGGACGTCAACGTCAGCACCGACCTCGGCATTGCGTATTACTACATGAACGATCCCGACATAGGCGCTGGCGCAGTTCGGCCAGTCGCTCGACGCTCGGATCCGTCGCACGTCAAGACGCTGCTGAACATCGGGATCGTGCGCGCGTTCGGCAAGCAGGATCTGAAAGGGGCCGCCGAAGTCTGGCAGAAGATCCTCGTGGTCGCGCCCTCTTCGGACGAGGCGCGCGCCGCGAACGCAGGCGCTCGACGGCATCCGGTCGGCGCATCCCGAGCTGGCGATCGCGAAGGAGGGGTCGCAGTGATCCGCCTCGATCGTGCTCGTGCTTCGTCTCGCTGGTCCTGCGCGGCATCGTTCGATCTGTCCGCGGGTGTCGCCGAGGGCTGCCAGGGGCCGCCCGCGCCGAGGCCGCCGAAGGCCGTCCCGCTCGTGCGCGATCCCGTGTGCGGCATCTACGTCGTGCCGTCCACCGCGCTGAGCTCCGGCGCCGGCTCGCAGACGAAGTTCTTCTGCTCCGAAAACTGCCGCCGCACCTACGGGATGAAGATCGCGCAATGAACGAGGCCGAGCTCCGCGCCGCGATCGTGGAAGTCGGCCGGCGTCTTCTACGCGCGCGGCTACACCGCGTCGAACGACGGCAACATCAGCACGCGCCTCGACGCCGGACCGGCTGCTGATGACGCCGAAGAACGTCTGCAAGGGGTTCATGACGCCCGACATGATGGTCGTCACGGATCTCGACGGGCAGGAAGATCGCCGGCGATCGCGATCCCTCGTCCGAGATGCAGATGCACCTCGAGGTGTACCGCCAGCGGCCCGATGCGCAGGCGGTCGTGCACGCGCATCCGCCGATCGCGACCGGGTTCGCCGTCGCCGGCATTCCGCTCGATCGCGCCGGTGCTCGCCGAAGTCATCACGACGCTCGGGAGCGTGCCGATCGCCGAGTACGCGACGCCGTCGACGAAGGAGCTGCCCGAGGCCGTCCGCAAATACGTGAAGGCGCACGACGGCATGCTGCTCGCCAACCACGGCGCGCTGACGCTCGGGCGCCGATCTGTTCGCAGCGCTACTACAAGATGGAGACGATCGAGCACTTCGCCAAGATCAGCCTCGTGGCGCGGCTGCTCGGCGGCGAGCGGCTGCTGTCGCGGCAGGAAGTGGACCGGCTGCAGGGGCTGCGCGGGAAGTACGGCATCTCGGCGCCGGCGCCGATCTGTCCACCCGACGCCGCGCTCGTGGCCGACGTCCTGGGCGACCCGGCGAACTGCCAGACGGTCTTCGCGCCCGATTCCGACGGCGCCCGCCTGGTCCCCGATCAGGGTGAAATTCGGCTAACATACGGCGAGTTGACGGCGCTGATTGAAGCCGCCGTACGCGAGTTGAAGTGAGATTCGACTCGAGGGCGACGAACGTTCCGCCTGAAGGCGTATGCGAACCTCTCAGGTTTCAGCTTCCGGCTTCAGCCGGAACTCAAGGAGTCAGTAATGGGTGAAGCGCTAGGCATGGTCGAAACCAAGGGGCTCGTCGCGATGATCGAAGCGGCCGACGCCATGGTCAAGGCCGCCAAGGTGACGCTGGTCGGCTGGGAGAAGATCGGGGCCGGCTACGTGACCGCCATCGTCCGCGGCGACGTCGCCGCGGTGAAGGCCGCGACCGACGCCGGCGCCGCCGCCGCGCGCCGCGTCGGCGAGCTCGTGTCGGTCCACGTCATTCCGCGCCCGCACGCCAACCTCGAAGACGCGCTGCCGATCGGCAAGGCCACCGCCTCGAAATGACAACAGCGAGCGAGCGTGTAGGGGGATCGGCGGGGCGAAGTCCCCGGCAAGAAATGATTCTGGCCAAAATAGTCGGCACGGTCGTTGCGCACGCGCAAGGACGAACGGCTCGTCAGCAGCAAGCTGCTCGTCGCCCGTCCGGTCGATCCGGCGGGCAAGGCCGAGGGCAACTACCTGGTGGCCGTCGATACCGTCGACTGCCGGCTTCGGCGAAACCGTGCTCATCGTCAGCGGCAGCTCCGCGCGGATGGCGTCGGGCTTGAAAGACTGTCCCGTGGACGCCGCCATCGTCGGCATCGTCGACACCGTCGAAGTCAGCAGGACCAGATCGCATGCAGCTGGCACGGGTGCATCGGCGAGGTCGTGGCGACCATCAAGGACGCGAACCTGACCGGCATGAAGCTGCTCGTGCTGCAGCCGCTCACGGCCGTCGGGCGATGCCGCCGGCAGGACGCTCGTCGCGCTCGATTCGGTCGGCGCCGGCGTCGGCGAGAACGTGTTCTTCGTCCGCGGCCGCGAGGCCGCCTTCCCGTTCTATCCCGTCGAGCCGCCCACCGACGCCGCGATCATCGGCATCGTGGATCACTGGGACACTGAGTAACGCCGATATGCAGATCGCCCGCGTGGTCGGAACAGTCGTCGCGACTGCAGAAGAACAAGAAGCTCGAGGGAGCGAAGCTGCTGCTCGTGCAGCCGTTGACGCTCGACGACGCAGCCGAAGGGAACGCGCGCTGCTCGCGATCGATTCGGTCGGCGCCGGCGTCGGCGAGAAGGTGCTGGTCGTGATCGAAGGCAAAGCGGCGGGCGACGCGCTCGGCAAGAAAGCGGCCGCCGTCGACGCCGCCATCATCGGCATCGTGGACGCCGTGGAGATCACCGCATGAACGAAGATGCGCTCCGCGCGCTCGTGCGCGACACCATTCTGCGGCTCGAATCGCGATCCGGGCAGGCGGGTCCGCCGGATCCGGGCCCGCTCGTGCACCTGGCGCCGCATCCGAGCCACTACCAGTACAACCTCACGCCGACCGACGGCCCGTGCCTCATCGAGCCCGGCGTGCCGTGCAATCACTGCGGCTACTGCCAGACGCATGGACATTAGGCTTTGGGCTTTAGGCTTTGGGCTTTAGGCTTTAGGCTTTAGGCGTTAGGCTTTAGGCGTTCGGAAAGTGGGATCGGTTCTCCTCACGCGTCGCGTGCCTTCGTCGGTTCTCACTCCTCTCCAGTCGCAGCACGATGTCGACGTGTGGATCGGCGACGAGGCGATTCCTCGAGCGGAGCTGCTGCGGCGCGTGGCGGGAAAGGACGCGCTCATCTGCGTTCTCACCGATCGCATCGACGACGAGGTGATGACGGCCGGATCGCAGCTGAAGATCGTCGCCAACATCGCCGTCGGCTACGACAACATCGACGTGCCCGGCGTCCGACGGCATGGCGCGGTCGCCACGAACACTCCCGACGTCCTTACTGAAGCGACCGCCGAGCTGACGTGGGCGCTCATCCTGGCAATCACGCGGCGCGTCGCCGAAGGCGATCGGCTCGTCCGCGCCGGCGGATGGAAAGGGTGGACGCTCGACTTCATGCTCGGCACCGAACTGCGCGGCAAGCAGCTCGGGATCGTGGGCAGCGGGCGCATCGGCCGCGCGGTTGCGACCAAAGCGCCGGCGTTCGGCATGACGACGGTGTTTGCGCGCCGGCCCGGCGCCGCGCCACCGCGGCCATCAGGCGAGCCTAAGCAGGGCCCCGAGCGCCAGTCTCGATGAGGTCCTCGTCACGCTCCGACGTGATCTCGCATGCACGTGCCGGGCTCCGCGGCCACGCGGCACATGATCGACCGCAAGGCGTTCGCCCGCATGAAGCGGTCGGCATTCCTGATCAACACGGCCCGCGGGTCGGTCGTGGACGAAGACGCGCTCGTCTGGGCGCTCGGTGAACGGCTGATCGCCGGCGCCGCGCTCGACGTCTACCAGAAGGAGCCGGCCGTCCATCCCGGCCTCACCGCCTTCGAGAACGTCGTGCTCGCGCCGCACCTCGGCAGCGCGACGCGCGAGACGCGCACGCGCGATGGCGGACCTCGCGGTCCGGCAACGTGCTCGCCGTCCTCGACGGGCAGCCCTCCACTCACGCCAGATTCCCTGATGCCCGGCCGTGCGCCCGTTCCGATCGTGATGCGCAGGCTCGCCAAGGCCGATCGACGGCCTCGACAGAGCCGGCCGTCGAGAAGATCGCGAAGGACCAGCAGGAAGATCCTTTCCAGGTCTCTGATCGCGACGATGCTGCTCGGCGCAGACGAAGGATGCCGATCACGGCGGCCGCGTCGGCGCGTCTGTTCGCGTCGCGCGCGCACGCCGCGATCGATGGCAAAGCTGCACGCACGCGCGAGATCCAGAAGCTGATCTATCCCGTCAGCTTCTACCGCAACAAGGCCGTGCACGTGAAGGAGACGTGCCGCCAGATCATCGACCGCTTCGGCGGCCGCGGTGCCGTCGACGATGGACGAGCTGCTGACGCTGCCGGGCGTCGGGCGCAAGACGGCGAACCTCGTGCTGATTCTCGCGCACAGCAGTCAGGAGAACATCTGCGTCGACACGCACGTGCACCGCATCTCGAACCGCCTGGGGTGGGTGCAGACGCGCGACGCCCGACGAAACCGAGCACGCGCTCTACCGGGCGGCGCGCCGCCGCTGGTGGCCGATCATCAACCTGTATCTCGTCACCTGGGGGCAGAACGTCTGCCGCCCGGTGTATCCTCTGTGTGCCGCAGTGCGTGCCTCGCGGACGTCTGCCCGAAAATCGGCGTGACGAAGGTAGGCAAGCTGGTGAGCGACGTGCCGGGATAGAGTGACGAGGCGGAGGCGATGTGAAGGCGTCGGCAGCGTGTGGCTGATCCTCGCGGCGTGGCCATTACGGCGCGACGGCGCAGAAATCGCCCGGCGCCGGGTCCGGTCGATCGTGCTCGAAACCGTCAAGGGCACGATCGAGTTCGAGACCTACCCGGAAGAGGCGCCGAAGACCGTCGCGCGCATCGTGGAGCTCGTGAAGAAGGCTTCCACAACGGACAGCGGTTCCACCGCGCCGACGCCAACTTCGTGATCCAGGTCGGCGATCCGGCGTCGCGTGACGTGAGCCGCATGACTGGTGGGGACGCCAGGGCAGCGGTAAGCCGATCGGCGTCGCCGGAGATCACCAAGAAGCGGAAGCACGGCATCGGCGCCGTCGCGATGGGACACACCGGCACTCGCGACGGACGCCGACAGTCAGTTCTACATCCTGCGCGCGTCGCCCCGGAGCTCGACGGCAAGTCACACCGTCTTCGGACAAGGTGCTGAAGGGCATGGACGTCGTCGACAAGATCCAGGGGGCGACATCCTCAAACGAGCGTATGTGAAGGGCGAGTAGGCAGGATCTTCACGAGCCCCTTCAGGTCCAGGATAGCGCTCGGCGAACGTCCCGGGGTATTCGCCCGGCAGCGGCTGCCCGAGCTTGTTCTTGATCGTCGCGCGCGTTCGCGACCGACTTCGCCGAGAAGTGATTGTTGGCGTACAGTAGCGTCTTCTTCACGTCGCGCGACGCCTCTTCCACGTCTTCGACGATCGGATCCAGCTCGGTCGGCCGAGTACAGGTAGTTGTAGCGGTCCTCCGATTTCTCGTGCGACCACCACTGGGCGGCGTTGCGGCCGTGCAGGCGCATGTAATAGATCGTCTTCACGTTCGGCCGCCGGTTCTGCCGGATCGAGTCGCTGGAACTTGGGCTCGTCGATCTGGACCAGCGCCGCGCCGTACTCGCTCGAGCAGCTGCATCGCCTCGCCGGATCCTCGCTGAAGCTGCGGTGGCGGAGCTCGACGGCGAGCGCGATACTCCTTGAAGCGCGCGGCAGCAGCCACTCGAGGTAGCCGCGCGAAGCACGGCTCGTTCTTGAAGCTCGCCGGGAACTGCGCGAGCAGCGCGCCGAGCTTGCCGGTCGCGCGCGAGCGGATCGATGCGCCGCGCGGAACGTCGTCGACGTCGCGCCGATCGAGGTCCGCCGGATCCTGCCCGGTCGCTTTCATGGAACATCTCCGGGATGGGTGAACTTCTGGTAGCAGCTTGAGCGAGAAGTCGAAGCCGGCGCGGCGTCCGCTCGCGCCCACGCGGCACGTGGTGCTCGATCGCCGGCACGCGGTAGAAGCTCGAGTTCACCTCGACGGTGTCGAAGTGCTCCGCGTAGAAGCGCGAGCTCGTCGAAGCCGCTCTTCGGCTCTTCTTGCTTGCCGCGGATAGAAGATCGCCGTTCCACGTGCCCTTGCCGGACGGATAGCTCCAGCCCGGACGTGCCGACGCGATCTCGACTCACGCGGCTTCGAATGTAGGCCTTCTTGTCGAAGCCGAAGGTCACCTTCGAGCCGCGAATCAGGATCGGCCGCCTGATCAGGTTCGGGTTCTCCATCATCAGGTCGATCGCTTCCTTCTTCGACTTCGGCAGCGGCCGCTCCTTGAAGACGGGGCTGCGCGTGCTCACGAAGTCGAGGAACCGGTCGGCGTCGATGTGCTTCCGAGGAACGCCGCGATCCGGCGGTCGTCTTGTTGATGTCGATCTGCTCCGACGTCGATACCTGCGTTCGTCCAGGAAACTCCTGGCGTTCTTGCAGGTCGTTCAGGTGGGCTTCGTGTAGAAAATCGGCTTGGCACATCTACGATTGTAAAATAAGTTGGCGCTAGATGAGACTGAGAGACGCAACGCGATGCTGACCGTCAACGAGATCTTCCATTCGATCCAGGGGAGTCGACCCACGCCGGACGGCCGTGCGTCTTCGTGCGGCTGACGGCCTGCGACCTCCGCTGCTCGTGGTGCGACACGCCGTACGCGTTCCACGAGGGCACGCAAGATGACGGTGGACGACGTCGTGTCCGCGCGTAGGCGAGCTGCGGCTGCGACGCTCGTCGAGATTACCGGCGGCGAGCCGCTGCTGCAGGAGGACGTCTATCCGCTGCATGCAGCGCGCCTGCTCGACCGAGGGCGCGACGCGTCATGCTCGAGACCGGCGGCCACCTCAGCGTCGACGAGGTGCCCGACGGCGTCGTCGCGTGTCATCGACGTGAAGTGCCCGGGCAGCGGCGAGGTCGGCAAGGTCCACTGGGCGAACCTCGATCGGCTGCGGCCGACCGACGAAGTGAAGTTCGTGATCGCAGGATCGCGCCGACTACGAGTTCGCGCGCGACGTCGTGGTCGCGACACGACCTGCTGTCGAGGGCCGCGGCCGTGCTGTTCTCGCCGGTCCACGGCGTGATGAACGCGCGCGAGCTGGCGGAATGGATCCTCGCCGACCGCCTGCCGGTGCGGCTGCAGCTGCAGGCGCACAAAGTAAATCTGGGATCCGCAGGCCACGCGGGCGTGTAGTGGAGCCGGTCCTCCTGCCTGAGCGGCAGGCCTCGATTCCTACACGGCCGGCGCGATCGCAAATCGGACGGGCTGGGAGCCGTGCGCGCTGACGATTCGCTACGGGCAGGTCCACGCGCGCGAGGTCGAGGCCGCGCGCCGCGTCGCCGCGGCGCTGGGCGCCGCGCGCCATCTCGAGCTGGACGTGCCGCTCTCGAAGATCGGCGGCTCCGCGCTCGTCGGCGACGGCGACGGTTCCGAAGGACCGCGCGCTCGACGCCGCTGGCATTCCGTCCACCTACGTGCCCGCGCGCAACACCGTGTTCCTGTCGCTCGCGCTCGGCGTGGGCCGAGGTCGTCGGCGCGCGCGACCATCGTCATCGGCGTCAACGCGCTCGACTATTCGGGCTATCCCGACTGCCGGCCCGAGTATCATCTGCGCGCGTTCGAGCAGGTCGCGGCGCTCGCGACGCGCGCCGGCGTCGAAGGCCAGCCGCTGACGGATCCTCGCGCCGCTCGTTGCAGCTCACGAAGGCGGACATCATCCGCGCGCGGCCTCGCGCTCGGCGTCGACTACGGCCTCACGCTGAGCTGCTACGATCCGATCGCCAGACGGCCGCCCGTGCGGCCACTGCGACAGCTGCCAGCCTGCGCGCCAAGGGCTTCGCGCGAGGCTGGGCGACCGACCGACCCGGGTGAATGCTCCGCATGACTGAGCGTCTCTACTACGCCGATCCGTACTGCGTGAGTTCGACGCGCACGTGGTCGAGCGGCCGACGCACGAGGAAAGACCGCGGTCGATCCTCGATCGCACGGCGTTCTATCCGACGTCCGGCGGACAGCCGTTCGACGTCGGGACGCTGTCGGGCGTCAGCAGTGATCGACGTGATGTCGACACCGATGACGGACGGCTGCTGCACGTCGTCGATCGCGCTGCCGGACGGCGACGCGGTGAAGGGCGCGATCGACTGGACGCGCCGCTTCGATCACATGCAGCAGCACACCGGGCAGCACGTGCTGTCGGCGGCGTTCGATCGCCTGCTCGGCGCGCGGACCGAGAGCTTTCATCTCGGCGCCGACTACTCGACGATCGATCTCGCGCGCGATGTCGCCGCGACAGACGTCGCCCGCGCCGAGGCCGAGGCCGAACCGCGATCGTCTGGGAGGATCGTCCGGTCGCGATCCGGTTCGCGTCCGCCGACGAGGCAGCGCACGATGGGCGCTGCGGAAGGAGTCAGGCGCGAGGGCACGCTGCGGCTGATCGACGTGCAGGACTTCGATCTCTCGGCGTGCGGCGGCACGCACGTCGCCGGGACCGGCGCCATCGGCATCATCGCGGTGTCGGCCACCGAGCGGTTCCGCGGGCGGGCTCCGCGTCACGTTCCTCGTGCGGCGGTCGCGCGCTGACCGGGTTCCGCGCGCTGCGCGACACCGTCGCCGGCAGCGTGCGCGCGCTGTCGGTGCTGCCCGGCGGAGCTGCCCGCGGCGATCGAGCGGCTGCAGGGCGAGTCGCGAGCTGCGCCGGCAGATCAGGATCTGCAGGGCGCGCTCTGCGACGCACGAGGCCGAGCGCGCTGGCCGGCAGAGCGCGTCGGACGCCGGCGGCCTGATGCTGGTCGCGGCCTGCGCTTGACACAGGGTGGGACGCCGCCGCGCTCAGGACGATCGCGGGCGCGCATCGCCGAGCGCCCGGGGCATGTGGCCGTGCTCGTCGGCGATCCGCCAGTCGGCGCCGATCGTCGTCGCGCGCGCCGCCGACGCGCGCGGACGCCGCCGCGGTGCTGCGGCAGCTCCTGCAGCGGCACGGCGGCAAGGGCGGCGGACGGCCCGAGCTCGCGCAGGGCGGCGGCCTCACGCTTCCCCGCGCAGCGGACGTGCTACAGTCCGCGCGCGACTTCCTCTCCGCACATGGCTGATGCCCGCGTTGCTCCTGCGTCGTCGACGACGACCCGTCCGTTCTCCTCTCTCGTCGATGTTCTGGCCGAGAAGATGGGATTCCGCGTCAAGGCCGTGTCGAACGGGCTGCAGGCGCTCGAGCAGCTGCGCGACGGCCTGCAGCCGTCCGTCATCCTGCTCGACATCATGATGGAGCGCATCGACGGCCTGACGTTCATGAACCACCTGCGCGACATGCCCGCGCTCGAAGACACGCCGGTCGTCGCGATGAGCACGCGCGGCCGTGCTCGAGCGATACGGCGAGCAGTTGCAGGTGGACGGCACGCTGCTGAAGCCGATCACGAATGCGACGCTGTTAGAAGCGCTCGCGAAGTATCGATAGCTGACGGCAGCGAACGAGCGCAGCGAGTGAGCCACGCGATCGGAGCGAGCCGGCGAAGCGGTGAGCGAGAGCGCGTGGGGAGTCCGAGGGGCGAAGCCCTCGGATAAGATAGTCAGGTGTGGCGCTTCCTCGCGCTTCTCGTCGCGCTGGTCGCGGGTGTCGCCGCCGCCATGTGGTATTACCGGTCCGAGCCCACCGCGGCGCACGTCAGCGTCGTCCTCCGCAACGAGGATCGATGGCTCGACGATTTGCAGCGGCGGATCGCCGAAGGACGTCGAATCGGCGACCGCCGCGCTCGAGCAGCGTGGCTCGGCCGCGCTGCCCGCGATTCGCACCGCGTTGCAGGACGCCGGCGCGGATCCCGCGCGCCGGAGGGCGGCGCTGAAGGCGGCGGCGATTCTCGGGGTGCGCGCCGTCGAGGTCATGCCTGACGTGGCGGCGGCGCTCGAGGATCCGAAGCTACGCGCCGGAGCGGGGCTCGCGCTCAGCTTCATGGGATCCGCCGCCGTCGCCACCCTGCGTGACGCGCTCCAGTCCGACGAACCCACCGTCCGGCGCGAAGCCTTGCGCGCGATCGGCAAGCTCCGCGAGCGCGCCTCGATCGATCCGCAGATCGTCGTCCCGCCGCTGCTCGATGCGCTGCGACGATCCGGACGCTGCCGTCCGGCATGTCGCGGTCACGTCATCTCGGTATCGTCCGCGATCAAGCCCGGCCGAAGAAGTGCAGGGGGCTGATCGGCGCGCTGCAGGATCCGGAGGCCGACGTCCGCGAGGCCGCCGCACTGGCGCTCTCCAGCTACGGCCTCGACGCGCCGAGCCGGCCATTCCCGGCGCTGACGAAGGCGTCGAAGGATCCTGACGAGGACGTCCAGCGCGAAGCGGCGCGCGCGCTGGTGCACATCAACGAACTGAAAGGAAAGCCCCCGGCCTGACGCGGATTCAGCGCCGCCGAGTGGTTCGCGAGCGTTTCGACCGCGACGTCGGCGAGTGTAGTTGACCGTCGCTGCCGGAATCGTGAAGCTGTTGGCGAGAATCGAGAAGGCCAGCGTTTCGCCGTCGCGGGTCTTCACGTAGCCCGACAGCGCGCGGACGTTCGAGATCGATCCTGTCTTGGCCGGTCACGTTCGCTTCCGCGCGCGTGCCTTTGAAGCGTGTCGAGATCGTCCCGTCCTTCCCGGCGATCGGCAGCGTCGCCAGAAACGCATCGTGGTGCTTCGGGTCGCGGTAGCCTGCTCGAGCAGTGCGACCACCGTATCGGCCGTCACGTAGTCGTAGCGGGACGAGGCCGGAGCCGTCCGCCTGCACGTACTCCGCCCGCCGGAATGCCCCACGCGTCGAGGGTCGCGGCCGCGGCGCGTCTGCCGTTCTCGGCGGTCCCGAGTCCGGCTTTCGCGGCCCCCACCGCCTTCAGCAGCGTTTCCGCGTACAGGTTCTGGCTCACTTTCATCATCACCGTGGCGATCTCGCGCAGCGGCGGCGATTTCGACTCGACGAGCGACTCGCCTCGGGGCGGACGGCACTGTACTCGCTGCGCACGAGCTCGCGTGGAATGCCGCGGACCTGGATGCCGCGCGCGGCGAGGGCGAGCGTGAGGGCGTGGGTGAAATACAACGTCGGGGTGGCGACCGCGACGTCGCGCGACGCCTGCGCGGCGTCCACCGCGATCGTGCCACGCACGTCCAGCCACGCCCTGTCCGGCAGACGATCGACGGCGATGACCGTAACCGATCCGCTTTCGGCGGTGGTGACGTGGCGCACCAGCGAGAGGCCGGTGTCTGGCGGCAGCTCGAGACCGGCGGGATCGCCCGGCTTCGCACCCGGACGGATCGACAGCGTGGCGATGTTCTCGTTGAACTCGAGCGCGCTGACGGGGCGGCGTAACCGTCCTGCAGATAGTCCCACGACCATCCCTGGCCCAGCACGCGGTCGTCGAACGCGGTCGCGTCACCGACGATGTTGCCCTCGATGCGCGTGATGCCGGCGGCCTGGGCGCGGCGGCCCACTCGTCGAACAGCGCGTCCGGCGCGCGTGCCGCGGGTGTTGATCGAGGGATCGCCGCCGCCGCTCACGATCAGATCGCCTCTGAGCGCGCCGTTTTCCACCGTCGCGGACGTTTCCGAGCGTGGTCGTGAAGCGGTAGTCCCACCCGAGCGTTTCCGCGCGCGGCCGCCAACGTCAGGATCTTTCATGTTGGACGCCGGCATCATCAGCGTCCTGCGGGTTGCGGGCGTACAGCAGGCGGCCGCTGTCGAGCGATTTGACCTCGACGCCCCACAGGCCGTGTTCCATGGCGGGCGCGTCGAAGATGCGATTGAGATCCGCGGCGAGCGCCTGCTCGGCGCGCGCGGTTCGGTTTCCGAGCGGCGTTGGGCGGCGCGTGCGTGCAGCCGGCCACGACCAGCGAGGCTCGCGGCGGCGAAACGGCCGACGGCGATCTTTGTGACCTTCGTCAGCTTCGTGCCGCCGCCGCCGCCGGCCGTCGCAGTCAATGCTATTTCAGCGCGTCGAGGGCTTTCACGATCCCGTCGAGCGCCGACGCGTCGATCTTCGCGGCGCCCGCTTCGCCCTGGCGTCGCGCGAACGCGTTCGCGCCTTCGCGCGCGAAGCTGACCTTGTCCTGCTTCCCCTCGTCGAACTTCAGCGTCACGGTGATCTCGGGCTTGTCGAGCACGGGCGCCTTGTCGGCGAAGCCCGTCGCGCGCGTGCCCGTGAGCGCCGTGAACAGCGCCTCGACCTTCGCGGCGTCGGCCGTGCTTCGGCGCCGGCGTGATCTGTTTCCAGGCGTCCTTGTCCTTTTCGAGCGTCAGCGTCTGGCCCCCGCGCACGATCTCGACCCGCGTCGTGTTGAACGACCGCGCGTCGAAGAGATCCTTGATGCGGAGGTCGTCGGGCGGCCGCTTCAGCTCGTCGGCCAGCGTGGCCTCGACAGTGAACACCATCGGCCGCGACAGATCGCGCGCGTAAACCGTGCCTCCCTCGGCGCCGTGCCCGATGGTGAAACCCGCCTGCGTGCTCCCCGCGCCCACGCGCGCGGTGACGGCCGGCTTGTCGAGGCCGTAGGTCTCTCAGCGCGGCCGCGTCGGGGTTGTTGGAGGCGATCGCCTTCATCGGCGTCGAGTTCAGCCGTCCGAGGATGCTCTCGATCATGCTGAAGTCGGCGCGCCCGTCGACCGGCGCCGTGATCCGCCAGTCGGCTCCCTGCTTGACGATCGTGATCTTGCGCTCCGGCGTCTCCAGCTCCAGCCGGTCAGTCTTGTCGCGATCGAACTTCAGGATCGTCTTGTCGCGCAGGTCGAACGGCGACTTGTTGAATGTCGCCTCGAGATACGACGCGACGATGAACACGCGCGGCCTGTCCGACACGAGCGCGTAGATGTCGCCGCCGGTCGGCGTCTTCTGGCCGAGGAGCAGCGTGTGATCCTTGCCCGCCCTGGCGAAAGCTCACCTCGATGCGCGCCGGATTCAGGCCGAACTGCTTGAGGTCCGGCGGCTGCTCGTCGACGACGCGCTGCACCTCGAGCGACGCGAGGTTCGACGTGATGCCGGAGATTTCCGCTTCGTCGGCGGCAACCGCAGCCGGCTGCGTCTGCTGCCACCGATCGCCCTGCTTCACCGCGATCGTGGTCTCGCCCTTGTCCGACTTGACCGAGACCCGGTCGATCTTGTCCGACTGCACGTCGGCGAAGACCTTCTCCTGCTTCTTCTCGTCGGCCGGCGGGCGCTTCGAGTCGTAGCAGAGAAGCCGCCGAGCGCCGCGGCGACGACGACGAGCACGAGGAACGAGCGGAGTCCTCCTCATTAGCGCCTCCGCCACCAGGTCTGCACGCCGGCGAGCAGCACGAGGCCAGGCACGATGAAGACCGTCAGGAAGAAGATCCGCCGTTCCTGCTCCGCGGTCAGGGTGATCCGGCGATCTTCGGGATCGCTTTGGACGGATCGCGATCAGGTCTTCCTGCTGCGCGAGCCAGTTCACGGCGTTCAGGAACAGGTCGGCGTTGCGGCCAGCGCCGATGAGCCCGTTCGTCGCGAAATCAGAATCGCCGATGACGGCGATGCGCGTTTCGCGCTTGGGCGCGTCGCCGGTGGCGTTCGCTTCGGGCTTGGGCGCGACGGGATCCAGCGCGGTCGCCGGCGCCGACACGGCCGCCGCCAGCGGCAGCGGACCGTTCTTGTCACCCTTGCCCGGCTTCGCGCGCCACCTTGCCCGATCGTCAGCCGCTTGATGTCGGTCTCCCCAGCTCGACGCCGCTCGTCTCGATGAGGTTCTGCGCCATGTGCCCGCTGGTGTTGTCGGTCAGCGCGGCGATCGAACGAGCCATGCGGAACACGACCGTCACGCGGCCCAGCCCTCGCGTGAGCGCGTGCGGCAGGTATTTCGCCGCGAGCACGAACGTGCCGTCGGTGTTGGGCAGCGCGGCCAGCTGGCCGATGTCCACGGCTTCGCCTTCTCCTTGACCGTGTAGTCGGACGGCACGTTGATCACCACGTCGTCGTCCACGCCGATGCCCCAGTCCTTCAGGAGCGCGGTGACGTTGGTGAGCTGCGGCGCGTCGGCCTTGTCGCGCGGGTCGAGGAGGAACAGGACCTTGCCGCCCTTCGCGAGATATCCCTTCAGGAGATCGACTTCCGACGGGAAGAAGTCGCTCTTCGGGCCGGCGACGACGAGCAGCGTCGCGTCCTGTGGAATCACGCGGACTCTGCGAGAGCACGACGTTGTCGTGGCCGAAGCTGGTCGCCGTCAGGAACTGGACGGCGGTGGCGTAGCCGGCGGGATCCGAATCCTCCGCGCTGCGCTCGTTGTGACCCTGCACGAAGTTACACCTTGTTCTGCTGTCCGTGCGTGACCTTGATGAGCGCGTTGGTGAGATCCTGCTCGCTGCCGCTGTTCACCTTCTCGACGCGGCCGTTGTAGTCGAATACCACCGTCCGCCCGCGACGATCGCGCTCGATGCTGGTTTGGCGACCGCCGGCTTGCTGCTCGGGATCCGATTTACTCGACCTGGAAATTGCGGCTCTCGGCTCGCGCATCATCGTCGAGCCGCTCACGATAGCGCGCAAAGCTGTCCATCGGCTGCGAACACGATGACGCGCAGCGGCTTGTCGAGCCCCGCCAGCACTTTCTTCGTCTGGTCGGCGAGCGTAAACTGCCTGGCGGCCGTCAGGTCCCACCGCTTCGTTGTGCCGCGGTCGACAGGTAGTTGATCGCCACGAGGATCGCGAGCACGACGAGCACGCTGGCCGCGGCGAGCGTGCCGAACCGCGCCTGGCGCCCCGAGAACGACTGCGCTGATCTCGCGCCACTGGCTGAGGATGTAGCAGGAGCGTGCACACGAGGCCGCGCGATGGCGAGCGCGGTTCGTGACACTGCATCCACTCAGGCTTGAGGAAGCTGATCGCCACTGCCGCGAAGACGAGCGCGACGCCGAGCCAGCCGAGAAGTCCCAGGATGCGCTTCAGCATGGCTCAGCCCCGCCACCTTTCCGTGTCGACCGACTTCGACGTCAGGAACGAGTCCGAACGTGATGAGGCTCAGGTAATAGATCACGTGCTTGGTGTCGATGATGCCCTTCGCGAAATCGTCGAAGTGCTCGGTGATCGACAGATACGACGTGATCGGGCCGATCGTCGGTCCCGACGACTGTCGGCGAACCAGCCGATGATCCAGAGCATCAGGAACACGACGAACGTGACGACGCCCGCGACGATCTGGTTGCTGGTCGGTGCTCGAGATGAGCAGCCCGATCGAGAGGAACGCGCCGCCCATCAGCAGCAGTCCGAGATAGCCGGCGACGAGCGGCCGCCACTCGGGTTGCCGTAGACGAACAGGATGGCGATGTAGAGCAGCGTGACGGCGAGCATCGCGACAGTACAGCCCGCAGCGCGCCGAAGAACTTGCCGAGGATGATCTCGACGTCGCTGACCGGCGAGGTCAGCAGCAGCTCGATCGTGCCCGGAGCGCTTCTCTTCCGGAGTAGGTCCGCATCGTGATCATCGGCATGATGAACAGGATGATCACCGACGCGTTCTGCAGCACGTCGCGGATGACCTGCTGGTTGATGTTCATCGCGCCGCCGAACTGCGCCATCTGCATGCCTCTGCTCGCACGAACGCCGTGCAGGTAGAGGTAGAAGAACACGCCGAACGGCAGCAGGAAGAAGCCGATGATGATGTAGGCCATCGGCGACGCGAAGTAGGAGCGCAGCTCCTTGCTGCGCGATCGCGGCGATGTTACGCACTGGGCGCCTCCCTTCGACCTGCGGCGTCGCCCTCGCTCAGGGCAGGCTCGCCGGCGGACGCGCGGCGGCGTCTCCGCTCGGCATCTCCTCGGTCGTGACCTGCAGGAACGACTTCCTCGAGGCTCATGCGCATCGGCCGCAGCTCGAGCAGGCCCCAGCCGCGCGTCGACGATCTCGCGCGCGAGATCGCGCCGCACGTCGCGCCCGCGCTCGCTCTCCACCTCGAAGCGCGCCCGACGCCCGGCTGCTGATCCGCCGGCGCGACGCGCGGTGACGCCCGGCACCGCTGCCGAGCGCCGCCGCCGCATCGGCGCGCCGAGGCGTCCGACCTGCACGTAGAGCGTCTCCGCGCCGCGCAGCCGCGCGGTCAGGTTGTCCAGGCGTATCGACCGCGACGACGCGGCCCTTGTTGATGATCGACGACGCGCTGGCAGGTCTGCGACGACCTCGGGCAGGATGTGCGTGCTCAGCACGATCGTGTGGTCGCCGGCGAGGCTTCGGATCAGATCGCGCGTCTCGATGATCTGCTTCGGGTCGAGGCCGGCGGTCGGCTCGTCGAGGATCAGCACCTCGGGGTTGTGGATGAGCGCCTGCGCCAGGCCGACGCGCTGCCGGTAGCCCTTCGAGAGCTTGCCGCAGTGGCGCGCCGCCATGTCGGCGACGTGCGTCCGCTTCATCACGGTCGTCGACGCGCGCGCTTGCGCTCGCCGCCCGGCACGCCCTTGATGCTGCGCGACGAAGTCGAGATACTCGCGCACCGTCATGTCCGGGATAGAGCGGCGGCGTCTCCGGCAGGTAGCCGGTGCGCCGCTTGGCCTCGATCGGCTGGTCGAAGACGTCGTAGCCGGCGACGGTCGCCTGTGCCCTCGGTCGCGCGGCATGTAGCCGGTGAGGATGCGCATCGTGGTGGTCTTGCCGGCGCCGTTGGGGCCGAGGAAGCCGAGGATTTCGCCCGGTTCCACCCGGAAGCTCGACGTCGTCGACGGCGGTGACACGGCCGTACCGCTTCGTGAGCGTGCTGAACCTCAATCACGCGAGTCTCCGTAATCTGTCAAAAAGACTGATGATATTACGTCCGGCGTCGCCGGTATCCATTACGACGGTGTACAGGCAGAGGTGCAGGCTGGCACCTTTGCCGGACAGGTGCCAGCCACCTTCTGTTGACAGTAGGCCAATATATGAGCTAGTTGCTCATATATGCAGGAATCGGCCTCGTCCGCTGACCCTCGATTCGCGCCACCGTCGACGCCCTCGCCGAGACCTTCCGCATCCTGGGCGATCCTACGCGCGTCCGCATCGTCGACGCCGCTGGCTGGCGGCCAGCTCTGCGTCCACGAGATCCCGGATCGCATCGGCCTCAGCGAGTCGGCCGTCTCCCACCAGCTCCGGCTGATGCGGACGATGCGGATCGTGCGAGGGCGGCGGGAGGGCCGCTGCGTCTATTACACGCTCGACGATCAGCACGTGCTCGATCTCTTCCAGCAGGGCCTCCGCCACGTCGCGGAAGGAGGCGCGCGTGAGTGGCCTGCCTGCCAGGTCTGCGAGCTGCACGCCGAGTCCGACCTTCAAGATCGAGGGATGGACTGCCACGAGGAAGTGGCGATCCTCGAGCAGCGGCTGAAGCAGCTGACGGGCCTCGAGGCGCTCGACGCGGACATCCTCGGCCAGCGGCTGCGCGATCAAATACGACGCGGCGAAGCTCGAGCACGTCGGCGATCGCCGAAGCGGTCGCGCAGACGGGCATGCGCGCGTGGCTCGAGCACGAGGAGCCGGTCGGCGCCGGCGCCGTCGGCGGCGACGCCGGCGGCTGTTCGTCGTGCTCTCGAGGCCTGCTGACCGGCCGCCGGCATGGCGCTCGAACTCGCCGGCGTCGATCGCCGCATCGTCCGTCGCCGTGTTCGCGCTCGCGATCGCCAGCGGCGGCTTCTACGTCGTGCGGCGCGCGCTGCACGCGCGCGTTCGCTGGCGCTCGACATCAACGTGCTGATGCTGGTCGCGGTCGCCGGCGCGATGGTGCTCGGGCAGTGGTCGAAGGCGCCGCCGTCGTCGTTCCTGTTCGCGCTCGCGCAGCTGCTCGAGGCGCGCGCGATGGAGCGCGCGCGCGGGCGTCGATCCGCGCGCTGATGGACCTGGCGCCGGCCGAGGCGCTCGTCAGCGATCCGTCGCATCCCGATGGACGCGGCGCGTGGCGGTGGACGACATCCGCGTGGGCGACGTCGGTGATCGTGCGCGCCCGGCGAGAAGATCCCGCTCGACGGCGCGCGTCGCGGCGGGTGACGAGCCACGTCAACCAGGCGCCGGTGACCGGCGAATCGCTGCCGGTGGACGAAGTCGCCGGGCGACGAGGTCTTCGCCGGCACGATCAACGGCCGCGGCGCGCCTCGAGACGTGCGCGTCGACGCGGCTGCGCGCGCGATACGACGCTGGCGCGCATCATCCATCTCGTCGAGCGCGCGCAGGCGCAGCGCGCGCCGAGCCAGACGTTCGTCGAGCGGTTCGCGCGCGTTGTACACGCCGGCGGTGCTCGCGCTGGCGGCGATCGTCGCGCTCGTGCCGCCGCTCTGCTGCGGCGCGCAGTCTGGCGTACGTGGATCTACCGCGCGCTCGTGCTGCTGGTGATCTCGTGCCCGTGCGCGCTCGTCATCTCGACGCCGGTCTCGATCGTGTCGGCGCTGGCCGCGGCGGCGCGCAAGGGCGTGCTGATCAAGGGCGGCGCCGCGCTCGAGCGGCTGGCGGCCGTGCGCTGCGTCGCGTTCGACAAGACCGGCACGCTGACGACCGGACAGCTGCGTCGTCGACGTGCCGCTCGACGGCGCGCGTCGCAGGCGACGGTGGGCAGTTCGCGGCGGCCGGCTGCTGCAGCTCGCCGCGTCGCTCGAGCGCGCTCCGAGCATCCGATCGGCGCGGCCATCGTCGCACGCGCGCGCCGAGGCGGCGTGGCGCTGCCGCCGGTCGAGGACTTCCAGTCGCTGCCCGGACGCGGCGCCGAGGCGACCGTCGGACGGCGCGCGACGTGCGTCGTCGGCAGCCATCGGCTGTTCGAAGAGCGCGCGGCTGTGCACCGACGCCGCTGCACGCGCGGCTCGACGCCGCGGCGGCGACGGGCGCACGACCGGTGATCGTCGGCGACGCCGACGGCCGCTCGGCGTGATCGCGCGTCGCCGACACGCCGCGCGCGTCGGCGCGCGACGCCGGTCGGCTGCTGCGGCGACAGCGGCGTCACGCACGTCGCGATGCTCACCGGCGATCACGAGCCGGCGCGCGCGGACGCTGGCGGCATCGGCTCGGCGTGGACGAAGTGCGCGCGCGGACTGCTGCCCGGCGACAAGGTGGACGCCAGTCGAGGCGCTGCGCGCGCGCTACGGCGCGGTCGCGATGGTGGGCGACGGCATCAACGACGCGCCGGCGCTCGCGGCGGCCGACGTCGGCATCGCGATGGGCGCGGCCGGCACCGACGTGGCGCTCGAGACCGCCGACGTGGCGCTGATGGCCGACGAGCTGCTGAAGATGCCGTACGCGCTGCGCCTGAGCCGCGCCACCGCGCGCAACATCCGCGCGAACATCGCGATTCTCGATTGGCCTCAAGGCGCGTTCATGGTCATGGCGGTCGTGCGGCCTCGGCGACGCTGTGGATGGCGGTCGTCGCCGACATGGGCGCTCGCTCATCGTCATCGCCAACGCGCTGCGGTTTGTTGAGGGAGTGAGACGGGCCGACGGCTCACGCTCTGGCAAAAGGCCACAAAGCCCACAAAGAGCTCTTTGGTGATCTTTGTGTTCTTCGTGGCCTTTGTGCCGGAGCGTGAAGCCGTGGCGCGTTCCGGTCAAGCCTTACGGTTGGTGAAGAAATGCTGATCGACAGAACTCGTCGATCGCCTGCTGGTCGGCTGAGTCCACCTTCTCGAACTGCAGCCCCATGCCGACACGCGGCGGTCGCTCCAGGCGACGCGGCAGTCGGCTTCGACGTCGCATCTTCGATCCGGGCAGCCGGAACCGCACGCGGCACCTTCGCATGCTGATCGAGCGGGCTCATCGTCCGGATCGCGACGCCGCCCTTGCTCGAGGTTCAGTGTCAGCGCGGCGGCGATCGTGTTGCCGAAGCGGATGCGCACCGGGATGCCGAGGACCACGCGCGGACTGCCGCGGCGGTTGAAGTTGTCGGGGAACAGGTGCGGCGCGAGCGACGGCAGGATGTTCTGAACCGCGCTGTACTCGTTCACGTAGCCGGCCACGCCCAGCGCCGCGAGGTCTCCGCACCTCGGCGGCGTTCGGCGATCGTGCCGCTGAAAACCAGGATCGGCAGCCGTCCGCCGTCGATCTTGCGGATCGCCCGGACGAGCTCGAGCCCGCCGGCATGGGGCAGGCGCAGATCCAGCACGATGAGGTCGACGTGCGCGAGGTCGTCCCGCAGGTGGCCGAGCAGCTCCGCCGCGCTCTTGAGGGTCACCGCCCGGTGCCCGGCGCCCACGAGCGCCGTGGCGAACCGGTCGCGCACGAACGCGGTGTCGTCGGCGACGATGACGGTCTTTGTTGCTCACGGGCTTGATTGCGCAATTTATCAGGTTCTCGCTATAATCCGAACTTCTATCGCCGCGTAGGAGCGTGTATGGCCACCTGTCCGGAATGTGACGCCGAGATCGAGATCGACGAATTCGACGTCGACAAGGGCGATCTGATCAGCTGTCCCGGACTGCGGCTCGAATCTCGAGGTCACTGCCATCGTCCCGCATCGAGCTCGAGCTCGCCGACGAGGATGACGACGAGGACGACGACGAGGACGCCGACAAAGACGGCGACGACGACGAGTTCGAGGACGACGATCTGGACGACGTCGACGAGGACGAGGACGCGGAGAGAGAGGACTGGGACGAAGTGAGCCACGCCAAGGCCGCGCGCGCTCGAGGCCCGGCTCCAGGCGCTCGGCTCCGTCGTGGTGGCCTATAGCGGCGGAGTCGACAGCGCGCATTCTCGCCGTCACGGCCGCCCGGGTCCTGGGCGACCGCGCCATCTGCATCACCGCCGACAGCCCCAGCTATCCCGATCGCCACCGCGATCTGGCGCATCGGCACGGCGCGCGCGTTCGAGCCTCCGCCACGAGATGGTCGCGCACGTCGGAGCTGGACAATCCCGACTACCGCGCCAATCCGGCCGAACCGCTGCTACTACTGCAAGCACGAGCTCTATACGCGGCTGACCGCGCTCGGCGCGCGAGCGCGGCTTCGCCGTCGTCGTCGGACGGCAACAACGCCGACGACCGCGGCGACTACCGTCCGGGCCGCCAGGCGGCGCGCGAATTCGGCGTCGTCAGCCCGCTCGACGAGGTGGATCTCGACAAGGACGACATCCGCGAGCTGGCGCGCGAGGCCGGCCTGCCGACGTGGGACGAGCCGGCGTCGGCGTGCCTGTCGTCGCGCATCCCGTACCACTCCGGAAGTGACCGAGCGAGAAGCTGCGGACGATCGAAGCCGCCGAGCGCGTGCTGCGCAACCTCGGCTTCCGCGTGTTCCGCGTGCGTCACCACGACACGATCGCGCGGCTCGAGCTCGGGCGCGACGAGATGGCGCGGGCTCTCGAGCCGGCCGTCGCCGACAGCATCGACCGGCGCTGCGCGCGCTCGGCTACGCGCACGTGGCGATCGACCTGCGCGGCTACCGCCTCGGCAGCCTCAACGAGGCCCTCAAGCTCCGGCCCGTCTAGAGTGGCCACCAGTCGCGCATACGGCGCGCGCCGCGCTGGTGTGCATCTTCCTCGCCGCGCATCTCGCATGGCTGCCGCGGACGCTCGAGGATCTCGACTCCGTCAATTTCGCGCTGGGCGTGCGCGAGTTCGACGTCGCGCAGCACCAGCCGCATCCGCCCGGCTATCCCGATCTACATCGCGCTCGCGCAAGGCGTCCACCGCGTCGCTGCGCGTCGTCGGGCGTCGACGCGCCCGCGCCGCGCGGGCTCGCCATCTGGAGCGCGATCGGCGGCGCGCCTCGCGCTGCCGGCGATCTTCACGTTCTTCCGCCGGCTCGACGGGCGCGACAGCGTTGCGGCGTGGACGGTGCTCGTCGTCGCCGCGTGTCCGCTCTTCTGGTTCACCTCGCTGCAGGCCGCTGAGCGACATGCTCGGCTTCGCGGTCGGCGATGTGGGTGCTGGCGCTCGCGGCCGGCGCGCCGTCGCCGCGCGACGCTTCCCGCCGCCGCCGCTGCTCGCGGGCTGTGCGATCGGGATCCGATCGCAGACGGCGGTGCTCACGCTGCCGTTTCTCGCCTACACGGTATTCAGCGCGCCGCAGCGCAGGCCGCGACGATCGGCGTCGTCGCCGCGTTCGCCGCCGGCGCGATCGCGTGGGCCGTGCCGCTCCTCGTCGCGAGCGGCGGCCTCTCGACCTACCTGCACGCACTGACCTTCCAGGCCGGCGCCGATTTCGAAGGGGTGGTGATGCTGTGGGACGCACCACACGCGGCGCGACGTCCTGCAGGCCCGTGCTCAACACCTTCGTCTGGCCGTGGGACTGGCGCGCGTCGGCGTCGTCGTGACCGTCCTCGCGGCGGCAGGTCGCCGCGCGCATCTTCTGGCGGTCACCTCGCATGGCGATCGCGCTCGTCGTCGCGTTCGGTCCCTACGCGGTGTTCCATCTCCTGTTCCAGGAGACCGTGACGACGCGGTATGCGGTCCCGCTCGTGCCGGTCGTCGCGTAGCGCCGCGCTGGCCGCGCTCGAGGGACTTCCGGCCAAGGCGATGCAGGCCGCGGCGATCAGGTCTCGCCGGCGCTGTCGCTCGCCACGGCGGTGTCCGGCCGTCGGCGCGCTATGCGCGCGAAGGCGCGCCGATCTTCCGTGTGTTCGACGACATGGCCGCCACTGCGGCACGGCGGCGATCCCGTGGACGCGATCGCGATGCACGCGCATCGCGAGGCGTCCGGCCGAGTGGTCCGCGCCGATCCTGCCGGCGCGCGTGGCTCGCGGTGGCGCCGCCCGGCCGGCGAGTGGCTCGCGCTGATCGACGTGCATGGAAGGAGAACCCGGTCGCGCGCGTCTGGTTTCGCCGCCGATCCGGTGCGCACGGATCTGCGCGCTGTTCGATCCGGCACGCGCGCGAGGTCGCCCGTGCCTACGCCTGGGGCTTCGCCGAAGCTGCCGTTCGTCGGCGGCGCGCGTCCCGACGACGTCGACTGGCTGCACATGCAGGCGCCGGGCTGGATGCTCGATCGCGGATGGTCGCTGACGGCGGAAGTCGGCGGCGCCGCGCGGGACGGGGCAGAACCGGTCGGCGCGCGCGCGCCCGCGATCCGCGTGGCTCAAGCGCAGGACCGATCCGATGACCGTCGTGCTCGGCGGCCGCCACATCGGCGCGGGCGCACCCGCCACCGCGACCGTGCGGCTGAACGGATCCGTTGGTCGAGACGCTTCCCGGTGCCGCCCGGGTTCTTCACGCGCGTGCTGACGCTGCCGGCGAACGCGCGCTCGGCGGCAGCGCCGCCTATCAGCCGCTCGACGTGACCTCGATCGGCGAGCTGTCGCTCCGAACAGTTCGACGCGCAGCCGCCCGGCGTGCCGATGTTTGCCTACGACCACGGGTGGCACGAGCCGGGAGTTCAATCGTGCCGAAGGCCACGCCTGGCGGTGGACAGAGCGAGCGCTCGGACCTCTGGATCCGTCCCATTGGACGGCCGGTGACGCTTGCTGCGTCACGGGCGAGAATCCCGCTGCGCTATTTCGACGCGCCGCCGCACGTTCGTGTGACCGTCCGGGGGACGCGAGATCCGGCGCCTTCGATCCCGCGGGCGACTTCGAACGAGACGATTGCCGTGCCGCCCGAAGTCTGCTCGAGAGTCGGGCGGCGGTCGCATCACGATCGAGACGTCCGAAGTTCTTCGTGTCGGGCATCGTGTGGCGATCAGCGCCACCTTGGCAGCTGGTGTACCGCGTCAGTGTCGAGTAAGGACCCTCGCGGCTGGGAGCGTCTTCTCGCCGCGCGCGGGGCCAGTAGCTTCTCGGTCGTCACCGATCCGCGCGCTTTCTGCGCGCGAACCTCCCACACCAGAGCACGAGCGGCAGTTCTTCGCGAGCGGCGAATCGCTCGTGTCGTGGATGCTCGGCGTGATCGACGCGGGGCTCAGCGCCGCAGTTCGCGCCGATGTCCACGCTCGAATTCGGAGATGCGGCCCCGGCCCGGCTGGCGCTGCCGCTGGCGCGGCGTCAGGATCCCGTCGCGTCGCCGTCGATCGGTCGCCGGTGATGATCGATCTGGCGCGCGCAGAAGCCGAGCTGGCGCGGCCTCGGCGCATCGTGTTCAGGGTCCCGAGGAGTTGTTCGCCGCGCCGCGGACGCGTTCCGATCTCGTCGTCTGCTATCGCATGCTTGCAGCGGCTGCCGCGCCTCAGGCGATCGCGCTCGCGCGGCGGCTGATCGCCGCCGTCGGCGACGACGGTGTCGGCGTGTATTTCGGAGTGGTGCAGCCGCGCGGGACGCCGCCGACCGTGCGCGCATCGCTGCTGGATGCGGGAGCGCGTGCCCGCGATGAACGCCGCTGCGAACCGGCTGCTCGGCAAGCCCGCCGACGAGCCGTTCATTCCGACGAACGTCTGCGCGACCGACGAGATGCTGGCGGAGTTCGAGGCCGCGGGACTGAATCCCGTGCATGTATCGCGATCGAGCGGCACGCGGACGTGGACTACGCGATCGCGTTCGCGCGCAACGCCGGCCTACGGTCCGCCCGCGCGCGACGCGCGCGTTTGAACCGGGGGAAGGCCGGGCGGTGCCGCCGAGGCTGTGTCCGACGCCGAGATCCGAGGCGTGGAACAAGGCCGCCGAAGACTATTTCGCGTCGCTCACGACATGGGATCACCATCTGGCGAAGCCGTTCAGCGAGGCGGAAGAGACGCCGACGCTGCTCGCGAGCGTCCGCCGTGCTGCTGCAGGCGCTGCGCCACCGCGCGCGGGATGACGGTTCTCGAGTTCGGCGCCGGCTCCGGGCTGGCTGTCGCGGTTACTCACGCAGATGGGCTGCCGCGTCATCCTGGCGACGTTTCCCCCACCGCCCTCGCATCGCGCGCGAGCTCTACGCCGCCAGCCGGTAATCGGCGAGCCGCGCACAGTTCCTCGAATTCGACGGACGCCGAATCGCCCTGCCCGACGCCGCCGACCGGATCGTCTGCTTCGACGCCTCACCACGCGCCCAACGCACGCCGTCATCCCCCAGTTCGCGCGTCTGAAACAGCGGGATCGCGGCGCTGCCAAGCCCGGCCGCGCCCGCGGAACCGCGCTCCCAGTTCGAAACACACACCTACGGCGTCGTCGAACGCGACGTGGACGTGCGCCCTCTGGCGCACCGCGCAGGCCGCCGGTTCGCCTCGCTGCGCATGCGTGTTCCATGCGCCCCCGTATCACAGCTGTCGCTGAAGGAGTACGAGGAGATCGTCTCTGGGCGCCCTGCCGGCGCCGGCTGGCTCGATGCGACAGCGCACGTTGCGGCACGTCCGCAGCTTCTGCTGATCAAGGCGGGGGACGTTTCGTCTCGACAGCCGCGGCGTTGCGGGACTCGCGTGCGGGTCCGGGCTGTCATCGCGCCAGGCAGATCGCCGATCGCGATCGACGCGCGACCGTGACGAACACCGGCGCGGCGACGTAATTTCCCGTGGGGCGTCACGCCGGGTGGCGTCAGCCTCGGGGTCCACCTGCCGGAAACGCTTCAGGGACGCTGCTGTCGTTCGATTTCCGCGTGGCGCCGCTCGCCACGCCGCCGCGCACTGAGATCGCGCCCGGGGAAGTGGTGGGCCGCCGGAGTCGTACTGCCCCCGCTGCCGCCCGGCCATTACCGTCTCGAGCTCGATTGCGTCGCGCGTCCGAAGTCACCTAGTTCCTTAGGCCCAGCCGGCTCACGGCAGTCGCGCTCGGCTCCGCGCGTAGTGCTTCTGCGGAGGTTGGAGGACGGAGGACGGAGGACGGTTTCCGGGAGGCTTGAAGCGTTTCGGATCGAGCTCACCTGGGGTTGGCGCCAATCCCCACTACGTCCGTCGAGACGCTAAAAGCCTTCCGGAAACCGACCTCGACCTCCGACCTCGATCACTCACGACTGCAGCTTCACTGCGACCGCGAGCAGCAGACTGCCGACGGGCATGTTCACGGCGGCGCAGCGCATTGGCGACCTCGACCGCGAAACAGGCAATGCGTA
>ERZ1370068.9015-contig-7824_pt1 | contig 44884 bp, 78 predicted proteins | sample MGYA00561227_ERZ1370068 | MGnify/ENA primary metagenome ERZ1370068 (study PRJEB38410, sample SAMEA6850437) | metagenome | study: Metagenomic assessment of the ecological functions of the soil: analysis of the soil microbiota associated with the...
GTTATGCTTCGTTCGGTTACGTATTGCTATCCGGAGGCGCATTATTATCTGGGGCGCGCTTTCTATTTGAAAGGCGACCTCGAAGGTGCAAAAACGCAGCATTTGGAAGCCGCGCGGCTCGATCCGAAGGCGCCAGTGCACAACAGTCTCGGCGTCGTTTATATGAAATTGGGTCAAACTTCCGGAGCGATTGCGGAGTTTCAGGAAGCGCTTCGCATGCGCCCGGACGATGCCGCTGCGGCGGAGAACCTTCGTTTCGCGCAACAGAGCCAAACGCGTGATGGCCCTGACGGGCCCGCGCTGAAATTCGTCCGTCTTAAGGGTTCGGCGACGCGGACCGGCCTCGGACCTAAGTCCCTCTGGGGAGAGCCAGTGAGGGCCTGGGGACAAGATAGGGGTGGCATAGACACTGCTCGTATGTGCCATAATTATAATGGTTCCAATAGGCCTCTGCCCGTTCTCCAGAAAGCGCGTCATCGGCTTCGTCGCCTTCGCCTTCCTCGTCCTCTCCGTCGTCGGCTGTTTTGCCAATCCAATCCTGTTATCAGTTAAAACCACCCCGTATGACCGGCAAATGGCGCGAATTCAACCGATTCTAGTTTCAACTCCAGCGCAAGGCGCCAATCGGGCTTCCTGCGCGCTAATCAATCGCTGGGTCGGCGAGCTACGCAATATCCCTTATGGATTCTGCATGCAGTGGAAAACGCCGGCGGAGGTCGCTCGTGAACCGGTCGCCGACTGCAAGGAAAAGCCGTTGCCCTTTACCAGCAAATGGCACGGCACGGCGCGCGAAGGATTGCGACTTGTTATCGGCAGACGCGCTCCAACCAGCCGTTCCACGCACACGTGGGTTCAGTGGACCACTGCATCTGCAACCTACATTCTCGATCCGACAATTAATTGGACTGCCCGGACATTGGATGAAGTCGCGGATAACTCATACGTGCCGTATTACGCTTACGCTGGCCATCAAAGTATCGAGCACCAACGGCAAGTGCGTTATGCGCGTTTGTAAAAGCGCTGGCTAATGCGCCATCGCGTTCGCGAATGGCTGCTTGATGTGGGGCCTCCCGCTGAAGGTCCGCCGCCTTCCTTACCCCGCACTCCGCCCCTTCGTTTTTATCCCCAGAGTCACGCCGACGAGCTTCTAACCCTGGCTTGGGTCTCATAACGCACTGGCGCTGTAGCCGCCCCGCTCGGGTCCGGGCATCGGGTCAGACACGGCGACTGAGCGCCGTGGCTATAACCGTTCGATCGCACGATTTCAGAGCGCGTCGCGAATGATCTCGAATACCTGGGTATTGTCGATCGCGCCGCGGAGTTTTTCCATCCGCAGACCGGTGGCATTCCCGCGATCGGGTCTTCCAGCGAATTGAGTGCGGATGGGGCCTGAACAGCCGCCGGCTCGAGGGCGGAGAGATCCCGGGCGCTGGAAGATTCGACGGTTGCCCCGGTTTTTTCACCATTCGGGCCCGTCGCCCAGGTAACCCACGGCTGCCCGGCTGAATTAAGCCTGGATCGCGACACCAGTGTCGTAGCGAAAGGGGTAGCCGTTAACGTTCATCCCGCCGATCGCCGCGTCACCGCAAACGGATAATGGCAGAGTTTCTGCCGGCACTATCTCGGCTCGATTTGGACTGCGCGATCAAGCTCGGCCGTTTCGCGAAGTGTCCGTTCTCCCAGATTTTCCGCCATGCCGCTGAAGCCATCAAATGAGCATTCACGACGAGGACATAGCCATGACGGTTCGCTTGAGAAGCTCGATCGCGCGTCGCACCATATCGGCAAGAGAAGGTTGGTCGGTTCTCGCTGCAACTTCGTCGGTAAACGGCAAATCGTTAGCTGCAAAAAGACCCAGCAGGCGCGGCTGTTGCCATCCGCCGATTTGTTTCCAGCTCCGGCAAATTGCTGGACCACGCGAACACGCGTCTGATCGAGTTTTGCTTTATCGAAGTCGGCGGCACCGCCACCGAGCGCGATATCGACTGCGCTTTGTTCGATCATCGTCGTGGCAAATTGCTGGGGGGCTTCGCGGTGCTCGCGTGGGGCATAGAATGCCGCTACGGTCGGATTAGTCAGGGCACCATCTGTCACGATGCCGGTGGCGCGACCTTCCTGGTGCGCAATCTCGAGGATCGTCTGTAGCGGTGCGCCCGGATTCTGCTGTCGCAATCGTTCCGTCTTTACTCTAATTCCCGTTGCCAGGGCAGAAGCAGCCGCGGCGGAATCGGGCACAGCAAAGTCCGCCGAGCGATTGCGCAAGCGCGCCGAAAACTCAGGCCGTCCATCGCCAGCGGGTTGTCGGCGCCGCCGATGTAGACCCGCGTTGCCGCCGTTCGTTGCGCCGGGTCAATCCTTCGCCAACAAACAAAATTATGCCGAAGGGTTTTTTGCACGACCCAGTTTTGAAAGTAGGAGACGCCGAGAGCGGCGAAGGCCAGGAGACAAATCAGCGCCAGTATCTGGTTCCTCCATTTCATGGCGCGATGTGAATAATCCTCAGCCGCATTGTCAATCTCGCAGCTGCGGGAAAGCACTTGTATGACGATGGGCCGCCGGCGGAGATTTGCGCGCAATGAGTGGGCCGGTCATGCTGATCATTCGACGACGGCTGGGGCATCAATCCCGGCGGTCGCGAACACGCCACCGAAAATGGCGACGCTACGTTGCTGGCGCACACTCCCTTTCATGATCAGCTCTACGCCAAATACCCCATGGCGAAGTTAAGTGCGAGCGGGGAGGATGTCGGATTGCACCGAAGCGACAAATGGGCAATTCCGAAGTCGGACATCTCAACCTTGGCGCGGGTCGGATTGTCTCACCAGGATTTGACGCGAATTACCACAGGCACTCGCTGCCGGCGAACTTGCCCGCAACAAGGTTGCCCAGGAGGCTTTTGCAAAGGCGCGCGGCCATCGACTGCATTTGCTCGGTCTGGTTTCAGAAGGAGGCGTGCACAGTCATTATCGTCATCTCCTGGCGCTGGCCGAAGCGGCGCATGCTGCGGAGTGAAAAAGATTTTTGTTCATGCGTTTACGGACGGAAGGGATGCGTCGCCGACCGGTGGAGCAGACATTTTGCGGGAATGCGAGAAGGCACTGGCGAAAAGCGGCGCGCAGATCGTCACAGTCGTCGGCCGCTATTTTGCGATGGATCGTGATCGGCGCTGGGACCGGACCAAGAAGGCTTGGGACGCAATTGTTCATGGCCAGGGCGAAGCAGACCACGAAATCGCCCGCTGACGCCGTGGCCGAAAAATATCGTGAAGGCAAGACCGATGAATTCATGCCCGCGATGATTTTCACATGCCGGAGAAGAACGTGTGCCGCGATGACGACGTCGTTTTGTTCTTTAATTTCCGCGCAGACCGCGCGCGTCAGCTTTCGCAGGCGTTTTTGTTCGACAAATTCGATGGCTTCGATCGCGGAAGGCGGCCGCGAGTTCATTTTGTCACCCTTACTCAGTACGATGTGACCTATCCGTCGCCCTACCTTTTGCGCCGGAAAAACTGGTGCACATTTTGGGCGAAGTCGCCAGTGCCGCCGGCAAGACGCAGTTGCGCATCGCCGAAACGGAAAAATATCCGCACGTCACCTATTTCTTTAACGGCGGAATCGAGCGCGCGTTTCCAGGCGAAGACCGTAAGATTATACCTTCGCCCAAGGTCGCGACTTACGATTTGCAGCCGGAAATGAGCGCGCTGCCGGTTACGGACGAAGTTTGCGCGCGAATGGCAAATTATGATCTGATCATTTTGAATTTCGCTAACCCGGACATGGTTGGTCATACCGGTGTAGTTGAAGCTGGAATCAAAGCGGTTGAGACGGTTGATGCCTGCGTCGCCCGGATTGTCCCTCGCTTGCTTGAGCTCGATGGAAAATGCCTGATCACTGCGGACCACGGCAACTGTGAGTTGATGCGAAACCCCGACGGCTCTCCCAACACCGCGCATACGACTAACCTTGTCCACGCTCATTTATGTCGCGAAAGACGCCGCGAGTTTTCCTGCCAAGATGGAATTCTGGCCGACGTGGCGCCGACTCTGCTCTTTTTGCTTGGCCTGCCCCAACCGAAAGAAATGACCGGGCGGAACTTACTCGCCCGCAAATCTAGAAGTCAGGGGCTTTAAATTTAGACCAAGTGCTTGATCCATTCGTGGAGGGCCACGCGCTGTTGTGTCCTCAATTTGGGTTTCTTTTACGGACAAGAGCGGCTTCGTGCCGCGGACACCTGGTCGAACGTAATTTCCGATTCTTTGTTCAGGACACGGGTGCGCGCCCCGGCGATTCGTTCGAGAAATTTTAGGCGATTGCCTGGAGTAACATCATGCCAAAGCGGTTTCCGCACCAGAACCAGCTCGTCATCAGACTCGACCAGAGCGCCCCAGCCAAAAGGAATCTCCGGTTCTTTGAACAATCCCTTTGGTAAAACGAGAAAAAAGATTGGCGCAGCGATAGCGAATCAAGCGTTCGAATTTTGTGCAATCGAAGAGACGATTCTGCAGCGCACCGAGTTGTCGGAGGACGCGGGCATAACCGCGATGGTTGATAGCAGCAAAGTTAGTATGAATCGAAGTCGGAGAAAAGCGAGTCGGGAATGCGCAGCGCCGGATAGTGAACCCGCAAGTTTTTTCCAGGGACCTCGCGGCGGCGAAAGACTTTTCCAACTGCTTTGTAGGTGACGGCGCTGCACCCGTTGTCGCGGCGCAGATCTGGGAAAGCTTGTTTGCATTCAAAAACCGCTGTGCTGCCGATCTCTTTCCCGCTAGGGCGATAGGCCGCAATATCGGCGCGGAATCGGCAACGGGGCAGGCTTACTTCCACTGCGCAGGCAGAGTAGCCACGCGCTTGCGCCCAGATCAGGGCCAGCCGTTTGAGTCGCGTGCGCAGCTGTCTCGCCGCGAGCGGGCGAACCTCGAGCCGGGCTGGCCTGGACCTGCCGCCACCGTTACTCCTTCAACCATTCCATCAGTTCCAGCGCCCAATATGTCGACGATGAAATCGGCACCCGCGCGTTGAGCGATGTCAGTGATTTCCAAGACGGCGGCGCGTTCATCGACAACCCCGTCGCGGACGGCCGCTTTGACCATCGCGAACTCGCCACTGACATGATACACGGCGAGTCGGCCGGCCAAATCTTTCCCGCACCCGCCACAAAAATATCCAGGTAAAGCAAAGCGGGCTTCACCAGGATAACGTCTGCGCCCTCCGCCAGATCGAGCTCGACTTCGCGCAAAGCCTCATCGGCATTCGCCGGATCCATTTGATAGGAGCGACGATCGCCAAACTGCGGTGGACTTTCCGCGGCGTCGCGGAAGGGTCCATAAAAACGGACGAGAATCTCGCGGCATAACTCATAATCCCGGTCTGCTCCAAACCTTCCCGGTCAGAGCGCGGTGCGAACGGCACCGATCCGGCCGTCCATCATATCGCTTGGGGCAACCATATCCGCTCCGGCAGCGGCGTGTGACACCGCGCTCTTCGCGATCAGCTCCACGCTTTCGTCATTCAAAACATGAAAATGCTCGCCGTCACGGCGAGTCAGGCCGCAATGGCCGTGGCTGAGTATACTCACACAGGCAAACGTCGGTGATCACAGTCAAATCCGGCGCGTGCTCTTTTATCTGTCGGACCGCGTTCTGAACGACGCCGTTTTCGGCGTAAGCTTCTCTGGCCTGTTCATCCTTCGATTTCGGAATCCCAAAGAGAAGGACGGCCTGGACCCCCGATTCATAGGCGCGTTGTGCGACGGCCGCGATTTCTTTCCCGGCGTATTGGCAGATCCCGGGCATGCTCGCGATCTCTTTCGCGGATTCGATTTTCTCGCTTACAAAAGTGGGCAAGACGAAGTCGTGGCGGTGCAGATTTGTTTCGCGAATGAGATTGCGAATCGCCGGAGTGCGGCGTAAACGGCGGGGACGATGAACAAGCACAACACGAGGCTACGCGCGGCATTTCTCGCTCGCAAGCGGCGGACAAAGCCGGACTTTCTCCTCATCGACGTGAGCAATTCTTTCACCAAACTGGCGTTTGCTTCGCGATCTCGAATTGAACGCGCCTCGAAAATTGCCACTCCCTCCTTGAACGCACGTAGGATCGCGAGCATCCTGCGCCGACGAGATGCCCGGACCGTCGTCGTCTCATCGGTGGTTCCGAAGAAAGACCGCGAAATCAAACGCGCCGCCCGCGGGCACAAGATCATTTGGCTGACGGCGAAGACCCGATTGAACGTGCGCATCGATTATCCGAATCCGAGATCGATCGGCGCCGATCGCCTGGCCAACGCGGTAGCAGTGGCGCAGCTTTATGGTTCGCCTGCGATTGTGATTGATTTCGGGACGGCGGTGACATTCGACATCGTGGCGCCGGGCAACGCTTACATTGGGGGTGTGATTGCCCCGGGATTGGAAGCGATGACAAATTTTCTTTACCATCGCACCGCGTTGTTGCCGCGAATTTCCTGCGCGAACCACGAAGCGCGGTTGGTAAATCAACAGAATCAGGCGATGCTAGCTGGCGCCATTTTTGGTTATCGCGGCCTCGTCCGCGAAATTTTGCAGCGAATCATTGCCGAAAAATCCTGGAGTGGCCAAGTTCGCATCGTCGCGACGGGTGGGTATGCAAAATTGATCGCGCGCAAGCTACCGGAAGTGGACATCGTGCACGAAAACCTCACCCTGGAAGGACTCCGGCTGGTTGGTCGTATGGATACAGAATTGTGACCCAGGAGCTGTTTGTAACAGAATCGCGACCAATCGCTATTCGGCTTTGACCAAAACTACAACATCGGACCGGAAAAGGACCAAGACCAACCGCATCGGGCGAACGGCATGCGGCCAGGTTTTGTCGTTTGGGTCTGGACTCCAATGTCATGGCGCGTTGCCGCTAGTTCCGAGCGCCTGCTTTTTCAATGGGCCGATCAGCACCTGAATGACAACTATCGACCCGTTGGATTGGTAAACATGCCGCCACAGGGCCGGACCGATTACTATCTGCCGATTGAAACCGCTGATCTACAGCTGGCTGAGAATTTCATTATTATCTTTCAGCGAAGATGAGCTTAGCCAGACGAAAGATAAGAAGGAAGAACGGCCTCAGACCCGGAATAACGCGGTTCGCGGTAGCAACGACCATCGCCCGCGTTTCTTGATACTCTATCTCTGTACTGGTCTAGCGCTGGTTACCTCGGTCGCTTTTTTCCCGGCGCTACAGAACAATTTCGTGAACTTCGATGACTCACACCTACGCCTACGAAAATCCGAAGGTTGTGGCTGGTTTGACGCGTAGTGGGATTACCTGGGCCTTCACCCATTTTCATTCAAGCAATTGGCATCCACTGACCTGGTCTCGCACATGCTCGATTGCCAGCTTTATCGGCTCAATGCCGGCGGGCATCATTTTACCAGCGTGCTTTTACATGCCGTCGTCGCGATCCTGCTCTTCATTGTGCTGCAGAAAATGACGGGTGCAGTACGGAGAGCGCATTTGTCGCCGCTGTTTTCGCGATTCATCCACTGCGCGTCGAATCAGTTGCGTGGATCTCGGAGCGGAAAAGACATCCTAAGTGGATTGTTTTTCATGCTTACGCTAGCGGCGTACGTGAAGCATGCGCGCGCTCCCTCCCTTGGGCGTTACCTTGTGGTGTTTTTGCTCTATGCCTTCGGGCTGATGTGCAAGCCAATGCTCGTAAGCTTGCCACTTGTCCTGCTACTCATCGATTATTGGCCGCTTCGCCGCTTTACCGATCCGTCCTCAGCTCGTCGATTGTTCATCGAGAAACTCCACTAATCGGGCTCGCTGCCCTGTCGTGTCTCGTGACTTTGTTCGCGCAGCGATCAACCACCGCGTCAATTGCCCATATCCCGCTCGCCTGGCGGGTAGGAAACGCAGCAGTCGCCTGCATGACCTACATCGTGCAAATGGTCTCGGCCGCTACACCTCGCCCCGTTTTATCCTCATCCCGCGGACGAGCAGCTCGCGCCGGGTGTCACCGATCAATTGCCGGCCTGGCAAATTGTGCTCGCCATCGTCGTAATCATCGGCATCAGCATCGCCGCCGTTCTTTGGAGAAAAGAGCGGCCTTATGTGTTTACCGGTTGGTTCTGGTATCTAATTATGTTGGGACCGGTCATATCGGAATTGTCCAGGTCGGACTCCAGGCACATGCCGACCGGTATACTTACCTTCCGCAGATTGGACTATACATTCTGGTGAGCTGGAGCGTGGCTCATCTGATTGCGTGGCGGCGAGCAGGCCATCGAATATTAACTGCCGCTGCCGTGATCGTCCTGGTGAGCCTGACGTGGATCGCTCGCGCTCAAGTGCGCTACTGGCACGACAGTGAAACACCTTTGGGAGCACAGCTTGGCCGTGACCAAAGACAACGATGTCCCTCATTATGGCCTGGGGGACGTTTACTTTGCGCGGGGAACTCAACAGAGCACTTGATGAGTTCCGCTCGGCCCTCTATCTCCGGCCGGATTCCCCTTATGCGAACAACGACATTGGCCTTGTTCTCACTAAAATGGGTCGGCTTGATGAAGCGGTGGATCATCTCAATGCTGCCATTCGCATCCTTCCGAACTTTCCAACCGCGCACTACAATTTGGGCAACGCGCTCCTGCAAAAAGGGCAGACCAATGACGCAATCAAGGAGTTTGAACATGAACTTGCGCTTCAACCCGACCACGCTCCAGCGCGGTGCAACCTGGCAATCGCCCTTCTCAATCAAGGGCAGTTAAATCAAAGCAATTGCCCAATACGAAAAAAACGATCGAGCTGCGGCCTGACTATGCGGAAGCCTATTACGGTTTGGGAAATTGCTATCTAGAGCAAGGCAATGCAGAAAAGGCGGTCAAGCAATACGAGCGAGCGTTGAAACTGTCCCTCAAGCCTGGTAGAGGCTCGCAACAATCTCGCAACGATTCTCTGTCAAAAAGGTGAAATCGATCGAGGCGATTGCTGAATTGGAGGAGGCGATCCACATTCAGCCCAATAATATTGATGCGCTTAACAATCTTACCTGGATTCTGGGCCATGCCGGTAGGCACCGGATCAGAAAGCGGCTGAAAGCGCTGCTGCTGGCACAGCGACTGCAAGAACTCGTCGGAAATAGTAATCCCAAAAGTACCGCGCACCATCGCTGCGGCTTACGCTGCGAACGGCAAGCTTACTCGAAGCGCCGAACGTGGCGGAGCAAGGGGTAAAATTAGCGCGAGAACAAGCTGATACTGCCCTCGCCGAAGCGTTCGAAGCCGATCTTTCGACCTACCGGATGCGTATTGGGAGCAAATAGCCAGAAGGATTCGGTCAATGCAGCATAAATCGCGGCTGATGCGTTGACGTAACCGGCTGTTTCCGCTTCGCACGGCATATCAAAATCTTCCATCACCGCATCAGACTCCGGCTCCGGTCCGCCAGGTCTGCGTCGCCATGACGATCACGCTCGCGTTGCCCAAATCAACTTTAAACGAGAAACCCCGCCTTTGTCGGCTGCGAAGAACGCCGGGGCTTCGGTAAAATTTGCCAGCGCCCGCGGCGGATTTGCCGGGTTTTGCCTTGAAAATTTGTTCCCGGAATCGGTAGAAATAACTTGTCAGTCTCCCTCACTGATAGTTCTATCTTCCCCAGCATGAAGATTCTAAAACTTGTTGCGATTTCATCGCTCGTCTGCAGGACCCTCGCCGCGAACGATGTCGCGCCTTCGAATTCGAGCTCGAGCGATTACGACGAGAGCGTATCGCGCGTTTGACTCTGCCAACTATGTGCAGGCGTTAAAGGAATTGGATGCGATCGACGCACGCAAACCTGATCTGGCGGCCTCGCAAAATTTGCGTGGCGTCATCTACATGCGCCAGGGCATCTACGATAAAAGCTGGAAGCCGCATTGTCGGAAGCAAACAACCTTGACCCGAAATTTTGGAATGCGCGTTTCAATCTGGCTGAGATTCCGTTTCTGAAAAAGGATTGGTCGGAAGCGCGGAAACGCTTTCAGGATTTGCTCACGACTAATGCGGCAGAGCTGCAGGGCGAAGCAACGCAGCTGATTCAATACAAGATTTTGCTGACTTATCTGCTGGAGGGAAACGACACTATGGTCGATTCGATTCTGGCGAAATTTGAGTTGTCGCCCGATACGCCGGCAGTGCATTACGCCAATGCGGCGATTTCGCTGCAAAATCAGAATATTCCCGATGCCAAGAACTGGATGACGGCAGCGGAAAAGAATTTCTCGCCGCAATTAAACAAGCTCCTTTGCCGAGTCGCTATATGAAATCGGCTGGTTGAAAAAGCAGCCGGGGCAACAGCGGCCGGCGGTGCAATTGCTTCTCGCCCGAGGAACGCACGAGCAAGGCGAAAGCATTGGCCAAGGTGCAATTCGAGCAGGCGCTGCAAGCTTATGAGCAGCGCGACCTTGAGTCTGCTTCGAAATTGGCCGCCGAGGCCGACCACACCGCTCCAAACCAACCGCAGATTTTGAATCTGCGCGGCGAAATTCTGCTGCAGCAACAAAAGCTACGACGAAGCTGAAAGATTCTTTAAAAACGCGTTAAAAGCCGACCCGAAATTTCGTGAGGCCCAATTCAACCTGGCCGATGTTCCGTTCCGAAATAAGGATTACGCCACGGCGCGCGATCGCTTTCAGGCGTTATTGAAGCAAACGCCCGGTGGAGACAAGAACCAAGCCGCGCAGCTGATCAACTTCAAGATTTTTCTCACCTACCTGCTGGAAGGAAAGGATAGCCGCGCTCAGAAACTGATGGAGCAATTCCAGTTCACCGGTGATACCCCGTCGCTTTATTACGCGCAGGCGGCGTGGGAGTTCCAACACAATAATCCGGAAAAGGCGAACGATTGATTGCATCGGCGCGAAAGATCTATCCATCGGCATCGAACGATCTCTACGCAGCGAGATTTTATGATTTGGGTTGGTTGAAGAGCGCAGCGGCGATTTCGTCGCCGGCCCCGAGTGCGGCCGCCGTCGCTTCCACTCCAGACCGAATCTCGGGACCTGCGATCGAGCCGAGTCCGATCCCTGGCTCGGAAGTGAAAGCCGAGGAGGGAACGCAATTGGCAATGGCGCACACACCGGCACCGTCACCGGCTGGCAAAGCCAGCGAAGCGTTTGTGAATGCAACGGCGGCGGAAGTGATCGTTTCAGAATGCGCAGGCGACTGGTTCCTCGGCCCAACCGGGGATCTCCCGGCTGCGCCAGCAACGGCCGGCATTTCTGTCGAGTCGGCGACGACGGATGCAACACCAGCTCCGGCGCTCGCTCTGGCAACCTCTAACTGCGACCCCGGCGCCGGTGCTTGCAACTCCAGCGCCTGAGGTTTCCGTGGTCGCGGCTCCCACGCCTCAAGTGGCGCCGGCGACGCCCGCGCCTGAACTTGCCGCGGCAGCTCAGACAGCGACACCGGCGGAAACCACCACCAGCAGTGCAACGCCCGCAACGCCCGCGACGGCCTCGGCGCCCGAAAAAGTCGCCCAATTCACGCCGTCGCCGTCGTTTGGAGAACGAATTAGTTCATTCACTGGACAACGGCCATTAGTGTTTTGCTCTTTATCCTGGGTGCCATTGCTTCGGGAGGGCCTGGCTAGTGATGGAAGCTCGTCGATTGATTAGCAGAACGTCAATTGGGCATCGTCCTGCGACGGTAACCGGTCCATCACTGCACGACGATCATGCAGCCGAAGAGGAGACCCCGCAGGTTGCAAACTCAAAACCGATTCGTGGGTGGGCCGCGCCAAATATCGGTTGAGCTGAAAGCTTCTGAACCTGCCCTCGAGCGCGCCGTGATCCTGGTGGCAAAACGGGTGGTTGAGCCCGTGGCTGCTCCACCGGTTGAGCCAGAGACGGCGGCCACTGGCGATCGCATCGTCGCGCCTGCCTACGTCGATTTCGAAGAATCATCCGGCGGACCGGTAATCGAGCAGGTGCCAGCAAACGGCGAGACCGAGATTGCGCCCGCGCCGCCAGCATTTCCTTCTCCCATGCGTATTGAGCCAACGTTTGCGCCAGCCGTTGAGTCGGTGATTGAGAGCACTCGATTGAACCTGCGATTGAGCAAGCAGAGCCGGAGCCAGTGGCCGCGGCTGCCGAAAACAGCGCCCCGAGCGAACCAGTGCGCGAGTGCGACATGTCGGAACCCGTGGAAGCGCAGGCGAGCGTTTGGAAACGGAGGTCTGCGAGCCACCGGTGGCCGAGGCGGTCGCGCTTTCCGAAATCGAGGAACAAATTTCAACTCGGGAATCGTCGCCTCAGCCAGAGCCGATCGAGCAGGGCCAGCCCGTTCCTTATCAAATTGTGGTGAGCGCGGAGCAATCGGCTGAGATCGCAGCCCCGGAAAAGCCGGAAATTGCAGCTGTTGCTGAGATTGCTGGGGTTGGCCGTGCTATCGCCGGTCTCGGCGCTTTGCCAGATGGCACTGAAATCCCAACGACCAGTGACGAAGAACATTTTGCTTCACAACCAACAACGATCGAAACCATGCCTGAAACACTCCAGACCCCAACAGCTCCTCGTCATTCAAGCTGGTGGCATGCACACGGCTGTTCAAATCACCCTCTCTTGCGAAATCGCTTCGATGCAGCTAACGCCCGCTTTCAAGATAGCCGCGCTGCAATTGCGGCCGATTTCGAAAGTAGTCACGATGCGCCTGGCTTCATCGCCGCAGCAAGTGCCGATGAATTTGCAGGCCAACTTCGAGATTTCCAAAATTCAAGCTGCGCCCGGTAGCTTCGGCCAACTGCACTTGAATCCATCGCAACAGCAAGGGCCCGCCATGCTTGCGACGCCGTCATTTAATATTTCCAGCCTGCAACTGGTATCGGGATTTGAGTCAGCCCCCTTGCAATTGACGCCATCGCATCAGGCGCAGACCTCGGTGCACCTCACGGCGGCCTTCCAGATAACGAGCGTAGAATTTTCTGCTGCCTTCGAAATCGCCGACATCATTCTCAATTCGACCTCGAAGACCGTTGCCGCACAGTTGCCGGGCATGGGCGCGCCATCTCTTGAAAATGCTCCGATGTTCGAAATAACAAACGTGCAGATGGCGGACGATGGCGAGATCGCGATGCTGCAACTGAATCCGGTAGCGAAACCTGCCTAACGTTTTCGATAGAAAACTCTTGGGAACCGTGCCGGATCAACCCAGCGCGGCTTCTTATTTTCGCCTGAGCAACCTTGCCCGGTTTAACGATTGCAGGGCCGGGACAACGAATTCGCCGTTCTTGCGAACGAGTTTGCCATCAAAGTAAATCTCGCCGCCGCCATAGTCGCGGCGCTGAATGCTGACCATGTCCCAATGCACCTGGCTGCGGTTGCCATTGTCCGCCGTCTCGTAAGCCTGCCCGGGGGTAAAGTGGAAGGAGCCCGCAATCTTTTCATCGAACAAAATGTCGCGCATCGGATGTAAAATATGGGGATTAAAACCAAGGGAAAATTCACCGATGTAGCGAGCACCAACATCGGCGTCCAGAATATCGTTTAACTTCTTGGTTTGGTTGCCTGTCGCTTTCACAACTTTCCCTTCTCGAATTCGAGGCGGATGTTATCGAAGCTTGTGCCCTGATAAATCGTCGGGCGCGTTGAAGCTAACGAGCACCATTAACCGAATCACGGACCGGAGCGGTAAAGACTTCGCCGTCGGGAATATTCCGATCTCCGCCACAGATCACAGCCGGAATCTTTTGATGCTAAACCGCAAATCCGTGCCGGGGCCAACGATCTTTACGTTATCGGTTCGCTCCATTAATTTTTGAGTGCGTTCATGCCCGGCCGAAGCTTGCGGTAATCGAGCGTGCAAACCTCGAAGAAAAAATCTTCAAAACGCCTCTGTGCTCATGCTCGCCAGCTGGGCCATGGCCGGCGTCGGCCACCGCAGCACCACCCATTTTGTTTTCTCGACCCGCTGGTTTTGGACGGGCCGCATCTTTTTCGCCACTAGTTTCAGTTTGTCCGTCGGGACATCGGCCTGTTCGGTGATGTTATGGCTGCCGCGCACTGCGATGTAGGCATCCATTTGTTCTCATTCCGGGCGAAGTTCATGGCGTGCCAGCAGGTTCAACTGAGGCTCGGTGGCATGAAGCGCAAGCTCGCGGCTAATTCGCGCTCGTTGCGATTGGACGAACGGGATCGCACCTCGCTTTCGGGCCGCCCGCACCAGAGCAATCGCCATTTCGTCCGGCGCGTCAAACGCCTCGATCAATACCTTCTCGTTGCGTTTTCAATTCGGTGGAATAACCGGTCAGGATTTCTGCAAGCTTATCGAAGCGGGCGTCGTGCATAGATGGCTATGATTCCATTGCTCGCGACGCATGCAACTGACGGAGATTGGGTATCTTGGACTACGGTGGCAGCGCAGCGCGACACCGCTTTTGGGTATCCCAAATCTTTAGAAAACCGACCTTGTTAACTCGGCGTAACAGGATTACGTCCGATGGAATGGTAGCGAAATCCCACCTTCGCCATTGTAGGTGGATCAAACAAATTGCGGCCGTCGAAAACAATCGGCGTGGTCATTTTTTGTTTCACCACGGCGAGATCAACGTTGGCAAATTCCTCCCATTCCGTTGCAATGACGAGGGCCTCGGCCCGTTCGACTGCTTCGATGGCGGTATTGCAAAAGCGGGCCGCCTTGATTTCCGGCGACCTGCGGGCCCGCTCCATCCCCTTGGGATCGTAAACCGAAACCTGCGCGCCCTCGCGCAACATCTCGACCACCAGATCAATCGCGACCGAGGAACGGATATCGTCGGTATCCGGTTTGAACGTTAGTCCCCAGACTGCGATCTTTTTCTCGCGCAAAACCCAGAGAGTGTCACGAATTGACTTCAGGAAATCGCTCCTTTGAGCGGTGTTGATTCGCTGCACTTCTTTCAAGAGCGAAAAGGGAACACCGAGTTGTTCGCTGATCGTGATGAATGCTGAGATGTCCTTCGGGAAACAGGACCCGCCATAACCGATGCCGGCGTTGAGAAAATTCCGGCCGATTCGCCGGTCCATCCCGATGCCATCAGCCACTTTCTCGACATCCGCGCCACTGGCCTTCGCAAATGGCGGAGACCGGCGTTGATGTAGGAAGATTTTCAGCGCCAGAAATGAGTTGGCCGCGTGCTTTGATTAACTCCGCGCTGTTGATATCGGTGACAAGAATCGGCGCCATGAACGGCTCGTAGACTTTTTTCATCAAATCGGCCGCTTGTCTCGCTTTGCGCGCCGATGACGATCCGGTCGGGATGCATCAAATCGTGAACGGCGCAGCCTTCGCGCAGAAATTCCGGATTGCTGACGACGTCGAACTTCGCGCCGTGACGATTATAACGCTTGATCGATTCGGCCACTTTCTCGCCGGTCTTCACCGGCACGGTGCTCTTATCGACGATGACGCGGTAATCGGTCAGGACACCAGCAATTTCGCGCGCGACTTTTTCGATAAAGCTCAAGTCTACGCTCCCGTCCGGAATGCGGCGGGGTGGGCACCGCGATGAAAACAATCTGCGAGTTATCGACCCCTTCCTTGATGCTGTTCGGTAAAGCGGAGTCGGTGCGCGGCGACATTGCGGATGAATTAATTCTTCCAGTCCCGGCTCGTAGATTGGGACACGGCCCCTACGCAGCGTTTCGACTTTACGCGCATCGTCGATCGACGCAGACAACGTTGTGGCCGACATCAGCAAAGCAGGCGCCGGTGACGAGACCGACGTAGCCTGAGCCGATAATCGATAGATCCATAGTGCGGTTATCCGAGCGAAGTGGCGGGAATGCTGCACCCGAATTCCGACCTTTGCGCGATCAATTATTGTCCCGCGCCGCCCGGATCGAAATTGAGGTCGAACCCGGAGTTTCGGGAACGCTTTCAAGGTAAAGGTGAGGAGCACGCCATATTCGTTGACCCCGTTATTGTTTACGAACGACCGCGCCCAAAGAAGCGACCCAACTGGAGAGATCGCGATAGACCGCATAACGCTGTTGTTCAAGCAACCCGGTCGCGCCTCGTATTGTCCTGACACTGCTACTCCCCAGTTGTCGTTAATCCGGTAATATCCGCCGAAAGTAAAGAGGCTGCTGTTAACGAAAAATGGATTGTTATTGAGGTAGCGGTGCCCCCAGGTTGAGCTGCAGGTTCGCAATCGGCTGGAACGACACGGTCGTATTGACTTCAGTAAATCCTTTATCAAACGCGGGCACTTGGGAATCAATGGCGAGCGAGGCCCATGGTAGCGGGAGTAAAGCGAATGTTGTTGAAAAGATTCGAATAAGGGAGTGCGATCATAGGATTCTCGAAATTGACGTCGAAATAGGTGTCGAGTTCGAACCAGGTAACATTGCTGTCATCGCGTCGGGTCTCCAGCCGGTTGCGGACGCCGAGCCGCCAGATCGTCCAGCGATCAATCGAATCGATGGTGGTGAACTCCGGAAAATCGATTGGGCGTAATTTCGTGGTTGGTTCGACGCGATCGAATTGTAAAAATGGCAGCCGGATCAACGCCGGAATTGGAAACCCATGAAAAATTGGTGAACGGCTGAATAACGTGGCGCAACCCATCCAGACCAAGCGCGCTGCTCTGACCTCCTCCCAGGCACGCGAAATTTTGAACGATGCTTCCACTCCAGCGTTGAAAACAGTCGAGTTTTGTCGCCATCGAGGCGAAGCGGCGTGTTATCGGGCACAAGAAAATCTGGGATCATCGGATCGCTACTCGGAGTGAAAAGCGTTTTCCCGAGATCGCGAGTTTCACTGCAGTAGGTCGCGCGAAAGCCGGCGCGCGGGACGATGCTGAGCCAGCCAAAATACGTGTTTGGGAAAAGTAATTGGTGAAAAGTATCGACCCGCCAGCTTTCGTAGTCGTCGAAGCCTGAACCGCTCGGGAAGTTGAGATGAAGGTCCGCAATCCCGCTTTCGCCCTGGTAAAAGATTGGACTTCCAAAAATGGGAGTACGAGCGGACGTCCAGCACTACTTCGGGAAGGCGCTCGGTTTGTTCGAAGAAGCTGTTAGCTTGAAATCGCGCGATCGCGGTCAGGGTATAGATGGGATTCGTTTTAGTTATCGCCACGACGTTGTCCGGCACGGGATTGATGCGGAATTCGGACTGGTAGAAATCCTCCATGACGAACGCATCGCTTAGTTTGGTGATGTTGACGATGCCATAGATGTCGCTCGTGAAATTCGTCCGGTCTTCCACGGTTACGCGGTAACGGGCGCTCCCAATGGGTCCGCGCGGCACCGAAGTTTGATTCAACTCCGGATTCTGATCGTCAATAAAATACGTTCTGAGATTGAGATAGCTATTCTTGTTGGCACCGTAATTTATCTCTGAATCAAACCCAATGGCCGCGCCGCGCCGCGCCCTGTAATCCAACCTCAGCCGCCCCTTGATTTGATCGGTGATCGGGAATGTGATTTGGCTCAAGAGCGACGGTCCCCAGGAACTAAGGTAAGCGGGTGAAATACTGAAACTAAAGGCGTCGTTCAACGATTGATAGAGTACGGCCACCAGAAAACCGGGACCTTCCCGATATAAAAGGTCACATTCTGGAATATGACACGATCGTTCTCGTAAACCCGTATTTTGTGCGCGTGGAAATGAAAATCGGGATTGCTCGAGTCATCGGTGGTGAAATCCTCGTTCTCGACCACAGAGTGGCCGTCAGAAAAGCTCACAAATTTTTCTCCATTCACGAGCTTACGGGTCCGACGAAGATCGGACCGTTTCGGCATGAATTTCCTTGGTATCGAGATTGTAAGTGCCGTGCTCGGCGATATAAAGTTTGTCTTCGCGGTAGATGCGCACATGCCCTTCAGCGGAAATTTCGTGCCGCTGTGAATCGTAACGGGCCGAGTCCGCATAAATGTCGGTATCACCGACGTGAATCGCGACATTGTCGCGAGCGATGGCGACTCCGTTTTCGTAACGGGTCTCGCCGGTGGACGTAATCTCGACGGGTTGATTCTTTCGGCGTCTCGATATCGACGGCGTCGCTGCGCGCAACCGCAAAGACAAGAGAGAAAAAGATCGCTACCTGCGTTCGCATGACGCGCCTCGAAGGTATCGCAGAGGCAAGGTGTTGCAAAGGCCAAAAGGCCGACCGCTCCTGCTCCGCGTCTCGGGGTTCAGCGAGACAGCCGCAAAGTCAATCCGCCCGTCTGCTGATTGAGGCCACAAGCCAGGACCAGGGCCCGCGGATTTGCGGGCAAGCTCAACGCCCCGGCAGCATTCCGGTCTTCAACGCTTGCGCCGCGGCTGTCAGCTGCCAAAAGATCGATGCCCCTACGCTTTCACCGAGTGCGATCTTTGGTGAATAAAGTGGCAGTTCGTTGCCGACTGCAGTGCGTTCGGCGCGATCAATAAATGTGCCATTTGCACTGCCAATGCCGAATCCGATTCCGTTCTCGAGACGCGCGATCACGCTCCCAAGCTCTGCCGCAGCTTCGAACGGCGAAAGAAGTTTCTGCCGGGAACGATTTGTTCGATCCTTGCGGCCGACACGGCTGCCTCTACAGAGGAACGCCTCCATCGTCAGACCGTTCCAGTAAGACTGCGCCGGCGCCTTCGCCCATAATCATGCCACGACCGGTTGATTGGCTTGGCTTCCGCAGAAAGCGCCATTGCCGATACGCTTCGCAAACAAGGGGATCAATTTCCTCGGCCCCTACGACGAGACAGAAATCCAGATCATCGGACGCGAGCAGGTCTTCCCGCCAGCTTCAGGGCAAGAATGCCGACGGCGCCATCCCCGACAACGGTGTAAGAAGCGCCGTTGATCCCGAGGATTGCCGCAAGATGACTGGCCGGCGCGTTGAAGACAGTCTCGGGAAACAGCAAAGGACTGGCCGCTTGTGCTCCGGACGTCACGATCTCGGAATAAAAGCGCCGCGTGTAAATGACGCCGCCATTAGAAACGGCAAAAACCAACGCAATGCGATCGAGAGATGGGGCCGGCTTGACCCGAGCCAGGGCAGCCAATCCGGCCGCGGCGGCAAATCGTGAAATCGCACTCGCCCGGCGCAATCGCGGATGCGACGGGAATGGTGTATCAGCTGGGACTCGACGAACCAAATAGCGCGCGCCGTTTTGTTCGTTCTCAAGGATTTCGACCGGCGCGGTTTCGCCCGCGAGTAATCGTTGCCAAACATCATCGACGTCACTGCCGAGCGGCGTCACCCAGCTCATTCCAGCGACGCTCAAACTCATCGCGCGAATTTTCGAAAAACAATCGTCGCGTTTGTTCCGCCGGAATCCGAATGAATTGGAAACCGCGCAATCAAATTGCGCCTCACGCGCTTCGTTCGCCACGACATTGAGCGATAAATCGGATTCGCGGAAATTGATGTTCGGGGGCAGGAATTGATGTTGCAGTGCAAGCAGAGTCACAGCGGCTTCAATCGCACCGGCTGCGCCGAGGGAGTGGCCCATCATGCTCTTCGTCGAGCTCACCGGCACATTACCAAATAATTCAATGATCGCTTTACCCTCGGCGGAGTCATTGAGAATGGTGGCAGTGCCGTGTGCATTAATGTAGCCGACTTGGTCGGGCCCCAGTTTCGCCTGCGCCAGCGCCTGCTCCATCGCGCGACGCGGACCGCTTCCGTCTGATTTGGCTGCGTCAGATGATGATTATCGGTGGAAATTCCGTAGCCAATTATTTCGCCAAGGATTTCTGCGCCGCGGCTGCGGGCGGATTCGAGTTCCTCCAGCGCGAACAAGGCCGCGCCTTCGCCCAGCACCATGCCCGATCGATTGCAATCGAAGGGTCGACATTTTTCCGGCGTTGCCGCTTGCAGTGAATCGAACCCAACGAATACGAGTTCGGACAGGGCATCGTAGCCTCCGGCCAGAATGCGTTGATAGCGGCCAGCGCGAATCGCATTGAAGGCATGGCCAATTGCGTTCGTGCCGGACGCGCAGGCGTTAGCAATGACTTCAGCAGGAACATTGATGCCAAATTTTTCCATGGCATCGACGATCTGTTTTTGCGGGGGATAATTTGCGATCAAGGCGGCCGAGCAACCGTTGCCATTTCCTAACGAACGATAAAAATTTTCGCCGAAACTCATGCCGCCGCTGGTGGTCCCGACGATTGCAATTTCCGGCGGGAACTCGGGCGCGGCTTCGAGAAGTTCGGCCAAGGCAGCGATGACCATGTGAGAGGCCCGATGCAAGCGGCGGTCGCGCCGGCTGCGCTGGGCTTTGTTCAATAGCCGCTCGTCATCGATCTGAGCGGCCGTTTTGCATCGTGTTTTGTCGACCGGAAACGCAGTCACCGGCGTGACGCAATCGCGCGCCTGCCGCAGCGACTGAAGGGTTTCGGTTAACCCAAATCCGAGCGGGCTGACGATACCGGCAGCAACGACGGCGACGCGGCGCGGGTCCTGTTTTGCCGAATTCATTATGGTATTTAGAATAGCGAAACTTCTTTCTTTGTTGTTGCGTTCAAGCCGAAAAAGCTCCTACTAAGGCGATTAAGAAAACAGCGCTCGGGCAGTTGGTGAATTGTCAATTGAGTTTATTCAGTGGCAGTTTGAAATCCGATAACCGGGAACAGTGACCTGGCCGCGTTTTCCAGAATAAACTCAAATGGGTGCACAAGTTATACGTTGGGAATCTCTTTCGTTCAATACGACGGAAACCGACCTTCAGGATCTCTTCGCGCAGGCTGGTGCTGTGCAGGATGTCATGCTTATGCAGGATAAATTCACAGGCAAGTCTCGCGGCTTCGCTTTTGTGACCATGGCAACAGAACAGGAAGCACAAAATGCCATTACCCAGTTTAATGGCAAAACCGTGGAAGGTCGCGCCTTACGGTGAACGAAGCGCGTCCACGCGAAGCACGGCCCCAGGCGGCGGCGGCGGCGGTGGTGGCGGCGGCTACGGTCGCGGTGGCGGCGGCGGATATGGCCGCGGCGGTGGTGGCGGCGGATATGGCCGCGGCGATCGTGGATCGCGCTAAACGCCCCATCCAGCTTTTTGCAGCAAAAGCGCCCGCTTCCACAGCCCGGCGCTTTTTGTTAATTCCTTTTCGCGAAGCGGCTGTAAAATGCCGATGATACGATTAAGCATTGAACCCCGAGAGAGCTTATGGCGAAGGAGAGCACTGAAAATTCAACATCGAGTGAACAATCACAATCCAGCGAGAACATCACTGTCCCGCCAATTTCCAAGCCTGCTGCCGCCGGTGCGGCTGCGGGCGCGGTCACTGGCAGCGTAGCCGGCCCTGTCGGCGCTGTCGTCGGCGGGGTAATTGGTGCCATTGCGGGCAAATCAGCGGCCACGGGGGAACCGATTGCCGAGACCGCGAGAAAAGCGATTGGTTTGCCCCGACCTGCGCGTTCCAAAGGCAGAGTGGCCGCGTCCTGCGCCTCGGCGCAGGAAACCGGCGGCATCTAAGAAAAAGCGCAAACCCGCGCGGCGCTCAGCGGCCAAGAGAGCCGGCAAAAGCAAGGCCCGCAAAACGAGCAGCGCTCGCCGGGCACGATCGACGAAATCGCGTGGCAAAGCCAGAGGCCGCCGCACACCATCGCGCAGAGCGAAGCACGGTGCCGCGAAATCGCGTGTGCGTCGTGCCACGAAAACGACATTAGGAGAGGACTCAAAGGGACGCGCGCCTGCGCATCCGCAAAAATCTGGGCAGGGCTGGATTCGAACCAGCGAAGGCGTAAAGCCAGCAGATTTACAGTCTGCCCCGTTTGGCCACTTCGGCATCCTACCCGTTTGCGAGCGTTGATATAGGCTCGCGTTTTACATGCTGCAAGTGAGCAGGTGGCACAGGCATCTAACTGCCAGTCCGGCTCGGACCTGTGGGGCCAGTGGGCGTTCTTGCCGGTCGATTTTAGCCCGAGCGAAGTTGCGACAACCTTTACCGGTAAAATTCGGCGATTTTATCGACCACGAAACCTTGCGCGTCCCGACTCAGCTCGGGATAAATCGGCAGAGCCAGCGTTTCCGCTGCTGCCCGTTCCGCTTCCGGTAGATCACCTTCTTTGTATCCCAAATAAGAAAGCATTCCTGCAATGAAGCGGACCGGATAGTAAATCTCGGTCCCAATTTCACTGCGGGTCAGATGCGCTCTCAATTCGTCTCGCGCCTCGCGCTCGAATAACGAATTGATGATAGATGTGATGATTGCCGATGCGTTCCCGATAGGGTTCGGATGGTAGGATGATCGAATCGCCAAGTTTGTGCCGCGAAAATTCCTCGCGATAAAAATCAGCGGCGGCACGACGGGCGGCCGACCAGTTCGCGAGATGCGGAAGTTTCACCTGCAAAATCGCCGCTTGCAGTTCATCGAGCCGGAAATTTCCGCCGATAAATTGATGGTAATATCGCGGTTCCATTCCATGTTGGCGGCAGATTCGGAAGCGCGTCGCCAGCATTTTCGTTGTCACAAATAATTGCGCCTGCGTCGCCGGCGGCACCGAGATTCTTGGAAGGGTAGAAGCTGAGGCAGCCGACGTCACCGATTGTGCCAGCCGATCCAGTCCCATCGGTCTGCGGATATCCGGCGCCAATTGCCTGGGCCGCGTCCTCCACCACGAGCAAGTCACATTCGCGCGCTATTTCCATGATCGCGTCCATGTCGCAGCACAATCCGAAAAGGTGCACTGGGATGATCAGGCGAACGGCCTGTCGCTCTCGGGTCATCAACACGCCATCGGTTTGTCGGCAATTTTTCTCGATGAAAGACCGGAGTGCTGCTGCTGAAATATTAAAAGTTGCGGGATCGATATCAACAAAGAGCGGAGTTGCGCCGACACGGGCGATGCAAGCGGCGGTGGCAAAAATGAATACGGCGTGGTGATGATGGCGTCGCCCGGTCCAATCTCCAGCGCCATCAGGACCGCGAGCAGGGCGTCCGTGCCCGACGAAACGCCGACGGCGAATTTCGCACCGGTATAATCGCATAGGGCGCTCTCGAACTGCTCGACTTTGGGCCCGAGGATGAATCGCTGCGTCTGTAAAACCTCGTCGATCTGCTGCCGAATTGGTCCAGCCAGCGCTTGATATTGCGCGCTAAGATCGAGCAGTGGCACCCGCATGGCGAGGCAGAATCGCAGCTTCCCTGAGGGTTCAAGCTCGGCGGGGAAACGTCCCTTTAAATCGCGTTAGCCACGGATCGGCACGGATGAAACACGGATAAGCAGATATTGGGTCCGACGATTCTGAATCCCTATTTCATCCGTGTTCATCTGTGGCCGAACGTGGTTTTCGCCCGATACCGCCGTTGACCTCGCCCCATCACTGCTTTAAGATCGCCGGGATGTCTCTGATTCGCGGGCTGTTCTGGCTCGTCCTATTCATTTTTTTCACTTTCTCGTTTGTCGTGCTCTTTGAGTACGGCACACATGATTTTACCAACGGCTTTAAACAGGAAGCCGAGCGGGTGAAGAATTTCTGCGTGGACATGGTGAGCAAACCGAAAGTCCTCGCCGTCGCCAGGCGCCAAGAAAAATAACGGCGGACGAGGTTTACTTCACGAAGTCGATCGAGACTTCGCGATCGACGTAACCGCGTTCACGCGCCTCTCTCAGAAAGCGCCGGATGGCTTCACGGCCGACTCTCCATAATCGCGGGTGAACTCGTTCACATACATGCCGATAAATTTCGACGCGAGATCGCTGCCCATGTCGCGCGCATACGGCATCGAGTGCTGCACTCGCCTCGGCCCGATGAGCCAGTCCGAATTCGATGCTCTGGCGCAAAATCGCACTGAGCTCGCTCTGAATTTCCAGTGGAATATCCCTCCGCAGAACATTACCCCCCAGCGGCAACGGCAGCCCTGTCCGATTTTTCCACCATTCGCCGAGATCAACCAATTTTGCGAAACCCGAATGCGCGTAAGTGAGCTGCCCTTCGTGAATGATCAAGCCGGCGTCAGCACGCCCGCTCCGCACCGCCTCAAAGATTTGGTCGAACGGCACGACGACGTAATTGAATTCACCGAGATAAAGTTTCAGAGCCAGAAACGCGCTCGTCATCGTGCCGGGCACCGCAATCAGACAATTGCGTAATCGCTCGCGCTCCTCTTCATTCGATGTTCGGTGTTCGGCATTCGGCGTTCGATGTTTCTCAATCACCAACGGCCCATATCCATCTCCCATGCTCGCACCGCAAGGCAGCAACAAATACTTGTCCGAGACGTAGGCGTAGGCGTGAATCGAGACCGCGGAAATATGCAGCTCCGCCCCGCATGGCGCGTTCGTTCAACGTTTGAATGTCTTCCAGCTGGTGTTTGAAACGATAGCCGCGCAAATCGATTTTGTTCGCCGCCATCGCGTAAAACATGAACGCGTCGTCGGGATCGGGTGAATGCCCAAGCGTGAAGGTCTCGGTGACCGTAGCGGCCATGAACGATGCTATTCGCGTTGCAAAAATGCCGCAACGAGCTGTTTGCGTTGCGGAGTTCGTTCCGATAATCTCAGCGCGATGGCAAAAATGGCGCTTGGCAAAGGTCTCAGCGCGCTCATTGCCGCTCAACCGGCACCTGCGCCGGCTGTTGCTGCCCTGCCCGATGATCATTCCGGAAAAATTTGGCAGATCAGTCTCGACAGCATCACGCCAAGTCCATTGCAACCGCGCAAGGAATTCGGCACGGATGCGCTCTCGGAGTTGGTCGAATCCATCCGGCAGCACGGCATCATTCAGCCCCTGATTGTGCGCAAGGTCGATGGGCGTCACGAATTAATCGCCGGTGAGCGGCGCTGGCGAGCAGCGCTGGCCGCACGGATTGGCGGAGGTGCCGGTCATTATTCGAACGGCGGACGATCGCGATGTGCTGTGAACTCGCTGATCGAAAATTTGCAGCGCGCCGATCTCAATCCGATCGAAGAAGCGCAGGGTTACGCGCGGCTTGCCGGCGAATTTGGAATGCGCCAGGAAGAGATCGCGCAAAAGGTCGGTCGAAGTCGGGCCGCGGTGGCCAACGCAATGATGATTGCTCGACCTGCCTGAGCAGGTCCAGACATGGGTGACCCAAAACTTGATCTCAGTCGGGCACGCCAAGGTTTTGCTCGCACTGAAATCGTCGGACGAACAGCGTTGGCGATCGCAGAAACAGTCTTTGCGACGCAGCGCCACGGTCCGCGCGACGGAGCGACTGGTCGCGCGCCAGCTTGGCGCCGCGAAACCGCGTCATCGCCGCGTTTCATCAGTTTCGGTCAATGCCAGCGCGCGGTGGAGCATTTGCAATCGCGGTTGCAGGAATATCTGGGCACCCGCGTGATTTTGCATCATGGCGAAAAACAGGGCCGAATCGAAATCGAATACTACGGCGCAGACGACTTGCAGCGCATACCGCAGGTAATCGGCTTCCGCCGGAAAGCTAACGAGATTGTTGAAAAACGCTACGGACGTGGCGCGCCAGCTCGGAACATAAGGCTGTGCCCTGTGCGCCCAGCGGACATGTTATCCGCTGCTTCGGTTTCAGCGGGTTGCAAACCCGCTGGACGCACAGACTGCAAGTCCATGTTCCGAACCGCGCGGTATTTCAACCCTCCGCTGAGCTGGCGCATGTGGAATTTTTTCCCACGCGCGCTCGGTCTGGCGGCGCTCGTTAGCGTTTACGGTTGTAGCTTTCGGACGGCACCGCTGTGGGAAGAGTTTTCCGGCGCCAAGGCGTTTGCTCATGTTCAGCATCTGGTTGAACCCGGCCCGCGGCCAGCAGGCTCAGAGGCGTTGGAAAAATCACGGATTTATATCGCCGACCAGTTGAAGTCTTTCGGTTGACGACAACACGATCGGAATTCTCGGCGCCGACACCACGAGGAATGATGACATTCGTAAACTTGGTCGCGCGTTTCCTCGGGAACCAAAAAGGACCAGCGCAGTTCCTTCTTTGCTCGCATTACGACACCAAAACATTCGACGCCATTCGTTTTGTCGGCGCGAATGATGGCGGTTCCAGTACCGGCTTACTTATCGAGATGGCGCGGGTCTTGGCGATAAATCCCGCCTTAGCGGCAAAGGTTGAGCTGGTTTTTTTCGACGGCGAGGAAGCATTCGGTAAAATTTTACTGCCACCGATGGTCTCTATGGCAGCCATCATTTTGCATCGGAGTTGCGTGAATTAGCGAAGAATTTCCGCGGCGGTATCCTTGTTTGATATGATCGGGGATAAATCGCTCCAGGTAACACTGTCGCCAGATTCTCCCATCGATTTGGCTCGTAACATCTTTTGCTGCCGCCGATGCTCTGGGGCAACGCGCGCATTTTACCTACTTTGGCGGTGGCATCACTGACGATACATACACCGCTTAACGAGATCGGGATTCCAGTGATCGATTTGATCGATTTCGATTTTCCGCCATGGCATACGGCGGAGGATACCCTCGACAAGATCAGCGCCGAAAGTTTGGAAATCGTGTGGGACGCGTTGCCCCTCACGATGTGGTGCAATTTGAACTGAAATGAAAAGTGCCGTTCTCGCGCTGGTCGCGCTTGCGCCTCGGAATCGTGGCGGGCAGTTGGATTGCTGTTCGCTACCCGGCCGTTCATCGGGCGACTGGTCGAATTTTTCAGCGCGGTGAACTGCTGGCGTTAGCCGGACAACGCGGAATTTTCGAGGCCGATGTCCAGGCGCGGGCGCAGCAAAAACAATACTGTTCTGGGATGACCGACGAACCTCTGGATTCGACGGAGAAAATCGCGGTGCGTGACGAGGTAATTGCGTCGGAGACATTGCGCGTGGTTGCCGGGAAATTGGATGACTCTCGATGTGGCTGGTGAAGTCGCCGATTTGGAACATCAATTTGGCGACGAACGCCAACCTCGTGCCGCCTTGGGGTCGCAGCGACGTTTCGCAATCGGAACTCGGACGGTTGGTGGCAGAGACGATCGGCGGCGAACGATGGATTGAAAAAGCAAATCGCTCCGCGGTTGGCCGCGTGTCCGACGCGGAAGTGCAGCAATATTTTCAGCAGCACGAAGCTCAGTTCACTCAACCGTGCTGCGAATTCGTGCCCGTCACATTTTCCTGGCTGCGCCAGAGGGGTCGGCCCCGGACGTAGCGGAAGCAAAAGACCGCCAGATGCTGGATATTGCCGCGCGCCTGGGCCAGGGCGAGGATTTTGGCGAACCTGCGGCGACGGTGTCGGAAGACGAAGCGAGTAAAAAAGAATGGTGGCGACCTCGGCTTTTCGCGGCCGACCGTGTCCCGGTGGAATTTTTGACGCCGCTGCGGAGTTGCAGCCCAATGGCCCTCCGCGTTTCCTGCGCTCGCATCTGGGTTTTCACGCGCCCAATCCACCGATGCCCATCCGGCTCGCCTACTGGCACTTACAGAAGCTACCCTCGAGATCAGAGCACTACTTACCGCAGAGAAACGGCGCAATGCCGTGGCCGCGCTGAAGTCCGAACTGGCGCGCTCGACCTATTTTGTGGTGCAATGAGGAATTGCGCGCTTCGCGGGTTTAATCGCAATTTCCAGACGGGAGGGATATGAAGCGAACCATCCGAAAGTCTGTTGGGATTATCGGCCTCGGTATTATCGGCCGTCGCATCGCTGATCATTTGCGGCACCAGGGACTGTCGGTCTTTGTCTGGAACCGGACTCCGAAACCAGTGCCCAACTTTGTCGGTTCCCCATCGGAGCTGGCGCAGACCTGCAATTACCTCCAGGTCTTCGTCTCCGACGATGATGCGCTGATGCGAATGATTCAGACGATTTCGATGGCGCTGACGCCGCGTCACATTGTGATTGCGCATCCAACGGTTTCACCAGAGACCATGCGCGAGGCCGCGGGGTTGGTTGAACGCCGCGGGGCGCGTTTAGTGGAAGCGCCGTTCACCGGAAGCAAGCTGGGCGCTGAAAAAGGGCAGCTGGTCTATTACGTCAGTGGTGACGAAGCCGCGATTGAAGAAGCTACGGCCGTTACCCAGGCCAGCAGCAAGGCGATTGTGAACATCGGCGCAATCGGCGAGGCCAGCATTATCAAAATTGCCACCAACATGGTGACGGCCGCGAGTGTGCAAGGCGCGGCTGAGGCGATGGCAATCGTTCATTACTCAGGCATTCCGCTGGAAAAATTTTTGGATGCGCTTAAGCAAAACGCCAGCAATTCCGGCACGCTCGACCTGAAGGTGCCGCAGATCATTGCTGCAGACTTCAAGCCGCATTTTTCGGTCAAGCAACATGCTCAAGGATATGCAGATCGCGAATCGGATGGGCCGACACTTTGACCTTGATTTGACGGTTGCGGGCGCGACCCGCGATCGCCTCCTCGACGAAGCGAGCCAGGGCCGCGGCGACGACGATTATTCCTCGATTGCGCGACGATTTCTGCCCCTTTGTGAAGACGCCTGATCTGGAGGAACGGCAGCCGGATTTGTTCTCGCCAAAACCGGTTGCTCCTGTGCCGAATGAGAATCCCGGGAGTTTATTGAGCAACAGCTGGCGGAATTGGAGAAGACGCAGATCCCGGTCCCGACTTTCGAGCAGGAGGAAATCCCAGAGGCACGCGCCTCTGACCTTGAGCCTGTCGAAACGGCCGCGACCAGATGCCGAGGTCAGTCCGGAGCTGGAGCAGAAGCCGGTTGAGATGGAGACACCGCGTCAAATAGAGCCGGCACCGGAGGAAGCCGAGCCAGTCAAGGCACCTGTGGAATCCAACGGCGATTCCGGAACCGGAAGAGGAAAAAGCGCGGATTTTTCAGTCGCTTGCTGCGACGCACCGATTATTGAACGCGCCTTCGCGGTTTTTCGATCTTTCCGCCCGGACGAAGCTGCGCGTGACCGGCGCCGATCGATTTCGTTTTCTGAATGGACAAAACCACGAACGACGTTCGGAAAGCCAGTCCTGATGCCACGCAGGAATCATGCGTTCTCAACTCTAAAGGGCACCTGGATGCCTACATTTTCTCTTTCGCCGTACCTAACGAGATTTGGATTGACACCGAAACGGAATTACGTGAACAACTGCAAGGCCGACTTGAGCGCTACATCATCGCGGATGACGTGTTAGTGGAAGATGCGAGGCGAGGGCTTCGCTCTTTTTCCATGTGCTGGCGGAACCGAGACCGGAAGGAGCAGGGGCCAGGTTTTGCGTGAGATCGCGGCGGCTGGGATGTGACGGGTGGGACCTATGGGTCGAATCGGGCGCAGCGAAGGAAGCGACAGATGCACTCACGGCCACTTACCACCCAGCGGATGAAAACGAATGGGAACGTTTGCGAATCGAGAATGGAATCCCGCGCTGGGGCCGCGAGTTAACCCCCGATATTATTCCACCGGAAGCGAACCTGGTAGAGCGCGCAATCGATTACGAGAAAGGCTGCTATATCGGCCAGGAAGTGATCTCACGGATGAAAATGAGCGGGCAGGTCCGACAGCGATTATGCGGGTTAGTTTCGGAGAAAGGGCTGTGCCCCGGCATGGAATTGCGCGTGAGGAAAAAGTGGTTGGTCGTGTTACGAGCGCTGTTTTCTCCGCGCGAACGACTTCGAACATTGGTTTAGCGATGATCAAACGGGGCTACAACGATATTGGGACATCGTTGCTCGCGTCGAACGGAAAGGTGCAAACGAACGTTCGGGTCGTAGTGCTGCCCGTGAGAAGTGGATCGGCCGATCCGTCCGGCGATGCGGAACGACGCGGCGAAGCCGGCTTCGCTTGCATAAACGGTCCAACCGCCGGACGAAACGCCGAACCCTTGTTCAGAAGGTTTGACCGTCTTGCTAGGCGTGCCCGCTAAATTTGCCAGCTAACGTCCCGGGGAAAGCAAATGTCCAAAGTCACCGTTAATCACATCTACAAGATCTACCCCGGCGAAAAGGGAACGAATGTGACTGCGGTCGAGGATGTCAACCTCGAAATCGCAGATCGCGAGTTCGTTGTGCTGGTAGGGCCGTTCCGGCTGTGGCAAATCGACCACCCCTGCGGATGATCGCGGGTCTCGAAGAAATCTCGCGCGGCGATATCTACATCGGCGATCGACGAGTCAATGACGTTCCACCGAAAGACCGCGCGACATCGCAATGGTGTTCCAGAATTATGCGCTTTATCCGCATATGAACGTCTTCGATAACATGGCCTTTGGTCTGCGGCTGCGGATATACGCCAAACCGAGATCAAGAAGCGTGTGAACGATGCCGCCAGCATTCTTGGGATCGAAGGCTTGCTCGACCGCAAACCCAAGGCGCTTTCCGGTGGCAACGCCAGCGCGTCGCCGTTGGCCGCGCCATCGTGCGGCAGCCGAAAGTTTTTTTATTCGATGAGCCGCTTTCAAATCTCGATGCAAAATGCGAGTGCAGATGCGCACAGAAATTACAAAACTGCATCAGCGTTTGCAGGCGACGATGATTTATGTCACGCACGATCAGATTGAAGCGATGACGATGGGCGATCGGATCGTGGTCACGAACAATGGCAAAGTGCAACAAACCGATACGCCGCTGAAACTTTACAACGAGCCGGATAATCTTTTCGTTGCCGGATTTCTCGGGAGCCCGCCGATGAATTTTATCAACGGGGAACTAAAACAGGAACGCGACGCCGTCGTTTTCAAGGAAATGCAGGGCGGAACAATCGAGGTGCGATTCAAAGATCGACCGCGGGCGCGCGAGTTTTTGGCAAACCGATGCTGCTGGGGATCCGACCGGAAGACATTGAGCTGGCGCAGTTTTCCAATACCGGCAACGCGTCCGCGAATTTTCCGGCAATTGTGGATATCGTGGAACCAATGGGAGCAGAAACAAAATTTATACCTGCAGACCGGCGCGCATACCGTCGCGTGTCGAAGCCAGCGCGCGCTCGATCACCGGAGACGGGCCATCGCTTACAGTTCTGATTTGAATGCGAGCAAGGCGCATCTGTTCGATCCGGCGACCACAAGTCGTGTCATTTAAGGGCTTTACGAGAGCACGTTTTACGCGATTTTGATTGCATTGCTTGACTTTTACTCTTAAACTAGGCGCTTACCTCTGAGCTCATGAATCAACGATTGCTGGCAGAAATCGGCCGCACGCAGCGGCTCGAAATTGCTTAACGCGCTCAAACGCAGCCAAGCGGCCTATCGGTCAACGAGTTCGTCGGATCGCATGCGGATGAGTTACATGGGCATCAAACAGCATTGCCTCACTCTGCAGCGCGACGGTTATCTCGATACCTGGCGGCGTCCGCAAAAAATGGGACGTCCGGAAATGGTTTATCGTCTAACCCGTCGGGCGCACGATCTCTTTCAGCCGACAGCAATCGGTTTACTATCGAGTTGCTCGAATCCGTGCAACAGATCTACGGGCCGAACGGGCCGGAAAAACTGCTTTACAATTTGTTTGAAAGGAAGACCGCGAGCCTGAAGGAAAAAGTCAAAGGTGCGACGGTCGCGGAGCGAGCTAAATCACTGGCGAAAGTTCGCGATCTGGAAGGTTATATGTCGCAGTTTGTGATTGACGAAGGTGGGCCGCAGATTCTGGAGTGCCACACCCCGCTCCAGAATGTTCTCGACAAATACCAAATTATCGGGCGCTTCGAGCAGGAGATGTTCGAGCGGGTTCTTGGCACGCGAGTGCGACGCGTAGAGACGCGCAATTCCGGGTCTCTACGAGTGCGCGTTTTATTTCGACGCGCTGAGGTACATCGTTTCGCAGCGCCGTGCTGATCCTAGCGCGGCATTCTAGTGGGCGTCATCGCAGCACGCGAGGCGCGCGTGTTCCCGAGGAAAGAGAATTTCGTCGCCCTATTGGCGTCAATCGCGACGACTTGCCTTTCATCCAAATTCGTTTGATGGAACGACTATGCGTCGGACGTTTCCGAGCGCGGTGATTGAGAATTTGCAGCCGCTAATTGACGGCGGCCGTTACCCCGTCAAACGCGTTACCGGCGAAGATCTGATCGTCGAGGCCGATATTTTTAGGCGAAGGCCACGATGTTGTCGCGGCGGCGTTGAAGTGGCGAATGGTGGGCGAAACCCGCTGGCACGAGACGCCGATGAAATTGATCGTTAACGATCGCTGGCGTGGGGCGTACCTCTTATGAAAACGCCATCTACGAATACACCGTGGAAGCCTGGATTGACGCGTTCACGAGCTGGCAACACGAATTTTCGACCAAGTTTAAGGCAGGCGTTTCTCCCTTTGCGAAGCGAAGCGCTCGAAGGCGCCACGCTGATCGAAGAAGCGGCGAAACGTTCGCATGATTCGCACGACACAAAGCGGCTCTGCGAAATCGCGGAGGCGGTGCGAACAAAAGCGCCGGGCGAGGTCGATACGTTGATTCATTCCGGTGAGCTTGAAGTTTTGATGGCGACTTATCCCGATCGCGCCGGCGCGACGCAATGGGCTCCGCCGCCGCATGTGGTGGCTGATCGGCTGCGCGCGCGAACCGCAGCCTGGTACGAATTCTTTCCCGCTCAGCCGAAGGAAGGGCGATCGCGGCTCCAAGCTCCGCGATTGTCTGCCCCCGGATCGAAGATGCCAAAGCCATGGGATTCAATGTCATTTATTTTCCACCGATCCATCCAATCGGCACAACCAACCGCAAAGGACGCAACAATTCGGTCACCTCTGAGCCGGATGATCCGGGAGTGCCGTATGCGACTGGTAACCGGCATCTCGGTTGTCCCCATGGCGGAGGGCACAAGGACATCGATCCCGCGCTGGGCACACTGGAGGATTTTGCCTGGCTGGAAGAGGAGACGCGTAAACGGGGACTGGAAATTGCCCTCGATTTCGCCATCAACTGTTCCCCCGATCATCCCTACGTGGCCGAACATCCGGAATGGTTTTATGAACGACCGGACGGCACCATTAAATTTGCCGAAAATCCGCCCAAAAATACGAAGACATTTATCCGCTTAACTTCCACTGCGCCAATTGGCTCGAGCTCTGGGCGGAAATGAAGAGCATCATTTTGTTCTGGGTCGAGCGCGGTGTTCGAATTTTTCGCGTCGATAACCCACATACCAAACCAGTGCCCTTCTGGGAATATTTGATTTCAGGGGTGCGGGATGAATTTCCCGACACGATTTTTTTATCAGAAGCGTTTACCCGCCCCAAGATGATGAAGGCGCTGGCTAAGGCCGGCTTTAACCAGAGCTATACCTATTTCACCTGGCGCAACTACAAGCACGAGACTGATCGAGTCATTTCACCGAGCTGACGCAGACCGAAATGCGCGAATATTTTCGCGGGAACCTGTGGCCGAATACGCCCGATATTTTGCCGCCGATTCTGCAGAACGGCGGGCGTCCGGCTTTCATGATTCGCGTCGTGCTGGCGGCAACGCTCTCCGAGCGTTTACGGGATTTACAGCGGGTTTGAGCTTTGCGAAAACGCCGCCTTGCCCGGTCGCGAAGAATATCTCGATTCGGAGAAGTATCAGTTTAAGGAGCGCGACTGGGACGGGCCCGGGAACATCAAGGACTTTATCGCGCGCCTGAACAGGATTCGGCGCGAAAATCGCGCCCTGCAGTTTTATGACAACCTGCATTTCTACAATGCGGATAATGACGCGATTCTGTTTTACGGCAAAACGACGCCGTCAGGCGACAACATCATTTTTGTGGTGGTAAACCTTGATCCATATCGCCGCCAGCATTCGATGATCGATCTGCCGATCGAGCTGTTCGGCTACAACGAAGGCCAGTCCTACGAAGCGCACGATTTGCTGGATGATTCCCGTTATACCTGGTATGGGCGGCGCAATTACGTCGAGCTCGATCCCTTTACCCGGCCGGCCCACATCTTCCGGATACGCCGATTTGACTGACTCTGGTTGCGCCGGAACGCTCGTCGTTTATCGTAGCGGCTGCCTGGGCATGAAAAAACTCTTGTGGCTGTTTCTAGCGCCGGCCAGCGCCTTGTCACTTCTAGCGCAAACGCAAACTCCAGCGCCGGCTACCCCCGGAACTGCCGCGCACCACAACTACGATGTTGCACGCGATGTTCCAGGCCGGGCCGGTCATGGCCGTGCTTTTGGTGCTGTCGATTATTTCAGTCATGCTCGTCATTGTTTATTTTCTGAGCATTCGGCGTGGCGCCGTTGTCTCGCACGGGTTCATGGCCACGGCCGATGCGCTGCTGCGAAAACGCGATTATCTGGGCCTTCTCGCGGTGTCTAATCGCCACGGCGAAGCCATTGCTCGGGTCGTGCAGCAAATTCTCGACTTCACCACCAAAAATCCGAACGCCGACTTCGAGCAAATCCGTGAAATTGCCCAGACCGAGGGAACCCGAGTCGCTTCCAATTTGAATAATCGCGTCACCTACCTCGCCGATATCGGTATGATTGCGCCACTGTTGGGTCTGCTTGGAACCGTGATCGGAATTATTCGCTCGTTTGGAGCGCTGGGTTCCGACCTCGGCAGTCAACGTTATATGCAGCTTTCTCACGGCATCAGTGAAGCGCTTTTCAATACCGCAGCGGGGCTGGCCATCGGTATCCCGGCGATGATCTTTTATGCCTTCTTCCGCGGACGCTCGCAGCGATTGATTTCGGAATTGGAATCGGCCGTTACGCACATTCTCGCGGTCCTTTCACTGCAGTTCGGTCGCCGCACCGAACGCACACCCGCGCTCCTCGAATCGGAATTCTAATTTCGCAGGATTGCCATGAACTTCCGTAGTCGCACGGTGTCGCAGCATCCGGGAATTCAGCTGGCGCCGCTGGTCGATGTGTTAATGCTGTTGTTGATTTTCTTTTTGCTGACGTGGAGCGCCGCGCGCGCAACGAAAACGAGCTCGATGTCAAAGTCCCAAAAGCGTCGGCGGCGAAGGAGAAAATGGCGCCACCAGGCGATGTGGTGGTGAATGGTGAAGACGGATGGGAGCGTGATTGTGAATCGCCGAACGATGACGGGGTCGGAGTTGGGCAAGCTATTGCAAGACCTGGTGAAATTATATCCGGAGCAGGCGGTAGTGATTCGCGGCGATGAGAGCGGCGCCTACAAAAACGTCGTTAACATTTTGAATATTTGCAGCGAAGCTGGAATTACCAACGTCGCGTTCGCGACCGCAAAATGAAGTTATCCCGGCGCAGTGCCGGTCTCATTGTAGCCGCGCTCCTTGGTGCGAGTGGCGTCGTATCGGCGCAGGAGGTTCGTCGCGCTCAGCCGTTGAATGAACCGCCGGTTCCGCGGGCGCTACCGATCGATGAGGGAACGCCGGCGCCGGAGGAACGCCCATCAACTCCTGAGCAACCGAGTGACACGCGCCAGCTTGAGTACGCCAACGCCCTGTTCGCCCGAAAGATGGCCGACCTCGCCATCCCGGAGATGAGAAATACTTGAGTGATTACCCCGGTGCTTCAGGACGCGGCAATGCGTATTTCGGGTTAGGCGAAAGCTATCGGCAACTCGGCAAGAACGGTTCCGCCCGGACGAACTTCCAGAAAGTGCTCGAGGATTTTGGGGACAGCGAATTTGCCGGCCCGGCAGCGTATGCACTCGCGGTCCTTGCCTTTTCGCAGAAGGATTTCAACACCGCGCAGCCTCTTTTCCACAAAGCCGCGGCAAAGTCGAAAGACGCCTCCGTTGCGCTCTCGGCAAAATATTTCGAGGCCCGTTGTCTCGAAAACACCAAGCGAGCGGATGACGCGCTCATGCTTTATCTGGAGGTGGCGGAAGCGAAGAGCCAGTATCGCGAAGACGCGCGCGCAACCGCCGGGGCGATGTTGCTGGTGCGCGGCAGCCGAGCCGAGGCTCTTAAACAATATGAAGCACTCTCGACCGAAGCCGAAAAAGCGACGACAAGAACGGAGGCCGCCGTCCGCGCGGGATTGATCGCGCTCGACCTTGCGGTTGCCGATCGCGCGAAAATTGACCGCGCCATGGCGGAGAAAGCGCGTGCGCTTCTGCAAAAGGGACGATGCTGGATTCCGGGAAGTGGAAGGGTATTGCGCAATCCGGCCTTCTCCGGCTTGAATACCAGACCGGACAGTTCCGCCCAGGTAGTTAGCGATTACAAAAAGTCGGCCGCGCAATTACCGGACGAAGCGAAACCGGAGGCCATGCTTCTCGTGGCCAACGCGCAACGACAGCTGGGCCACACTCGGGAAGCGGAAGGCGCTTATCGCGAGATTATCGAAAAATTCCCCAACCGCGAAGAAGCAAAAAGACGCGCGTTACCAGCGGTTGATCAATATCTACAATTCGGATCCGAATGCCGTCATTGCGGAGGTCGACGAATTTTTGAAGACCAATCCGGCGAGCGAACGAGCAGACCAGGCCAAAGTTGTTAAAAGCGGAAGCGCTCTATAAACAACAGAAGTTCGGAGAAGCAGCGCCGTTTTACGAGGAACTTCGCGCATCCCAATTAAGCCCGAAGTTGCGTTCGGGAAGCGGGCTACAAACTGGGATGGTGTGCGGTGCAAATGAAAGATCCCGCGCGCGCAATCGATGCATTTAGCTATTTCATCAAGACATTTCCGGATGATCCACAGACACCGATCGCGTTGACGCAACGCGCGCTGGCGTATCAGCAGAGTAATAACGCCGAAGCGGCCATCGGCGATCTAAGCTTTCTCATCGCGAATTATCCAAAGAGGCAAAGGAGCGGGAGGCCGCGATCCAGCAAAAGGCGTTGCTGTTGGGCGAACAAAATCGCGAGCCGGAAATGGCACAAACCTTTCAGCAATTACTCAAGGAATATCCGAAGAGTAGCGCGGTCGCTCAGGCGAACTACTACATTGGGAAAGCCGCATTCGACGGCAAGGATTACAAGCGGGCTATTACTTTTCTCGATACCTCGCGCCGATTAAATCGGGAGCAATATTACACGCCTGCGGACGCTCCGGATCATCCTCGGTCGTTACTATCAGCACGACCGCAAAGGCGACTACGAGCGAGGTTGATGCATTTCTCGCCGCTAGCAGTAACGCCAGCATTCCAGCCGAAGTAATGGAATGGCTCGGGATCGAATATTACAACGACAAGAATTACCCGCTCGCCGAAAAATATCTTGCTGTTCTCTCGCGCGTGGAAAATGTCTCGGGCGTTAAGCCCGATTTCTGGTTTTATCTCGGCGATGTTGCCGGGGAAGCTGAAGCATTACGATCAGGCGGAAAACAGCTTATTCGCGTTATCTGCAAAGTTCCACCGACGCAGCCGGAAAAGCAAAAGCGCTACTTGCGCTTGGTGCCACGAAGATTGCCGCGCACAAACCGGATGATGCCGAGAAAATCGCGGCCGAGATCATGACCTTGCAGCCGGAAGCGAAGGTCAACGCAGAAGCGCGCCTGCTGGAGGGCGATGTTCAATTCGAGCGTCAACGATTTGAAGAGGCCGGCAAAGCTTACGCCGGCGTGGCTTTACTCTACGACGATCCTGCTATCACTCCGCGCGCGCTCGACAAAGCGGCCGACGCCTACCGCCGCGCCGGCAAAACCGAAGAAGCCGACCGCGTCGCTAAACAACTGCGCGATCGCTATCCAAACTACGTCCCGTTAGCGAAGAGCTGAAACCTATTTATCCGCTAAGGACGCCAAAGAGGGAAAGATGGTGTGGCTGTGATCGGACATCTCCCGCTAGTTGAGCCACGCCAGCAGCTGATCTGGAGTCTGATTTGTGTGAACGTAGCCTTGGCGTGGCTTGTTGTTTAAGCTTTTTGTTGCCTGTGTTGTTACCACTGACTTTCACTGATTGCATACGCCCACGGGAAAACGTGAGCGACGTTTTCTCTGTTTTAGTGTCGTTAGTGTGTTTAGGGACTGAAAATCTCTTTAGTCTGCGTCCGCAATTCGCTCCGGGTGCGAGCTATCCGCGTGATCCGCGATTAAGGGTTCAGGCCCACGGCACGCGGAATACGCAAAGAGGTAAAAGATATTCTCTGAATTTTGGCGTCGTTTGGCGTATTTGGCGGTTACTCTGCTTGTTAAAACGTAGCTTCGATGAGCAGGGTTTCGATCGGGAGCGGGGCGAGGAATGCTTTGGTTTCGGTTACGTAGGTGACGGGTTCGGCGCGGTGAGCGGCGAGGAAACTGGCATCGGGGTTTTCGGCGATGCCGGCGCGGGCGATCAAATCGCAGCGTGCGAGCAGATCAACGATGCAGCGTAGTTTTTCCGTGAGAGCATCGGGATTTTGCCTGGACCGACAGTCCCGGCTACAGGATTTGCATGAATTGCACGGTGCAAACGCCGGGGGCGGTCGCTTCGACGAAGGGCGAGGCATGAAGGCGTGGATGCAGGAGAATGTCGCTGATTTGTTGCTCGCAGTCGCGGGCACGCGGTTTGATTACGAGATGAAGACAGCGCGCCAGGGCCTGGCTCAGGCCAGTGCCGGCGCGGACGCCTTCATTTTCCGCCGCTTCGTTCGATTGCCAGGATTACCGCTTTGATGGCGGTGTCGTCGAGGACAGCGAGTGGTTGGTCACGCAGCTTCGGTTGGTGACGCGCGATCGCTTGCAGATAAAAATTTGGCAGCAAAATCGTGGCGAACATTTTCATCCGATAGCTGAGGCGATCGCCTTTGCGCGCCTCACTTTGAAATGCAATTGCGTGCTCGGATGGGCGCGCGACAAATCGGAAGGCTCCAGCGGTTCTCGAGCACGATCTTAGTGCGTGCGCTCGCTACCATCGTTATGGCGGCTTATTACCACAAAGGCAGTCGGCGTCGGTTCGACCAATCGCTGTGCAGGCGATACCAGCTGGTCGCGGGAATGTGGCGGCAACTCGTCGCCGGATTCAGAACAAGATCGAGAATTACCAGCGGGAAATTGCCGTCACGCAAAGAAAATCGACGGCTTTGACGGCTTCGCTTGCCTTCTCGCAACGGACCCAGAGCAAATGTTGCAAAGCGTCGGAATCGTAAACATCGAACGAATCGCTTCCATCGATGAGCGCGAGGAGAAAAAGCGATCGCGTTGCGCAATTTGCAGCAAGCTGTGAATGAGCAAGGCCGAGCCTGGCGCTCGGATTCGGGCTGATGATTTCCGTGATTGCGCCTTTGTGCAGACCGCCCTCAAGCGTCCGCTCAAGCAGAGGGAACGTTGATTTGTCCACCAACGAGAGTAGGCGGTTGCTGAAAGCGCTTCTGCGAGAAGCTTGCGGAGATCGATGATGCGCTGGGTCGCCGCCATACCTCAGCATGGCATGGAGCGCTAATATGTTCAAGTGAACAGTTTCGCTTAGAATTGAACGGTCGAAGCGAGGGAGGACGGAGTCTTTGCGTTCGCTTATCGCTTCAACGCGCCCCCACTGGGTTGGCGGCGAATGAGCGAGACCATGACACCCTGGATCCGTAGGTCATGGGCCGGGCGTTGATCGGGATAGCGCGGGTTTTCCGCCGCGCAAATATGGGACGGCCGTGTTCGGTGACCGAAGCGTTTCAATGTTGTCTCGCCGTCGATTAATGCTGCGACGATGTCGCCGTTCCTGCGCCTCTTTGCGATCGTCCAAAATCACAATGTCGCCGTCGAGAATGTGGGCGTTCATCATGGAATCGCCACGCACTTTCAGCGCGACACATGCGCGCATTTTTCGAGGCATTGGCCGAGCGTGTATCGAGTGAGACATGGCCTAGCACGGTTTGCTCGGTCAATGTTGCCATGCCGGCCGGGGTTTGTCCGTAGATCGGGATATCGGTGATGCGGACCTTCTGGAGACAGGCGTAACAAGTGCGCGCGCTTTGCGCTGCATGGCGACCGAGGAAGCCTTTACGCTCAAAGGGTAGCGATGTATTGCATTACTGACGTCTGGCTGGCAAAACCAAAATGACTTTGGATTTCGCGTGTGCTTGGGGTAATGCCTTTCTCACGCTGCTCACTCTGAATGAAATCGAGCACGCTTGCGCTGGCGATCGGTCAGCATGTAGCAAGGATGGCGCGGTTTATGGCAAAGGCAAGTTCAAATGAACAGTGGTGCATTGAAGGGTTGAAGCGTGGCGTCCACGAAACACACGGACCACACCAAAGGGGAGGAAAGCGATTTGGACATGGACGCGATCAACGGGATTGATTTTCTGAATCCTGTACAATCCTGTTGATCCTGTCTTTCAGTCAGGCGGCGAAGCTTTCGCCGCAGGAGCAATGTGAGGTGGCGTTTGGATTGGGTGACTTTGAAGCCACCCTTTTGCAGGTCATCGCTGAAATCCAGGGTCGAGCCGCTGACGAACAACGCACTCTTGGGATCGACCACGATCCGGACATTGGCGGAATGAACCAGGATGTCCCGTGGGGCCGGGCCTTCTACTAAGTCCATTTTGTATTGCAGACCCGAGCAACCACCACCGATCACGGCCAGGCGCAAAGCGCCTTCAGACCGGCCCTGCTGTTTCTCGAGCAAGGAACTCCAGGCGCCGCGCGGCATTCTCCGTGACGCGGATCAACTTTTCATTGCCGATCTTAATTCCGGTTTGAGCCGGACTGGCGGTATGTTGAGGTGTTGCTTCGCTCACAAATTAAAGGTTACGCTGTCGGGCTGAAGTTCAATACGCTGCGTGCTGCCGTGCGTCGTGTGCATCGGCGGGTTCGAGCCGACTGGCGTTTGGAAGCAGCCCTTCCTCGGAGGCTGCTTGGTGCGTCTCCGCAATATCCTGGATCTCGCCGACGGTTGAAACGTGTTGGAATCTTTCGCGCAGCGCCTTTCGCTTGCGGAAGATTCTTTGAATAGGCCATCAGGCAGTGCGCGCATGGAACGTGATGGCTTGTTCCTCGTCGCCCCAATCGTCGGCGTGACGGCGGCAATGCTCGATGATCACATTCCAGCGCTCCGATAACTCTGGCGCGGGCAACAGCTCGCCGGTTACCAGATAGTATTTGATCTGCCGGAAAATCCATGGCGCGCTCATGGCCGCGCGCCCGATCATAACGCCGGCAATTTTGGTTTCAGTGCGCCGGCGCACGACTTCCTGGGCGGAAAACAAATCGCCGTTGCCGATTACCGGTATCGTTACCCCTTCCAGGCCAGCCCTCGCCAAGAGTGACCTTGCGCCCGAGTCCGGCCATGAACGGCCAGAGCCGCGCATGCCGCACCCCTGCAGAATTTCCGCGACGCGCACCGCGTTGATGGAGTTGGCGTCCCAACCGATTCGAATTTTTGCAGTCACGGGCAGAGGCGCGACTGCCTGCACTACCGCTTTGGCCACGCTGCTGAGTGTGGGACAATCTTTCAGGAGAGCGGAGCCGCCATTTTTCGCGACCACTTTGTTAACCGGGCAGCCAAAGTTCAGGTCGATGAAATCCGGGGCAACCCAATCAACCACCTGCTTGGCAGCCTCTGCCATGTGAGCCGGGTTAGCGCCAAAAAGCTGCACCGCCCAGCGGTCGTTCGCCGTCGGCGAAATCGAGATATTCGCGGTGCGTTCGTTGCGCCGAAAGACGCCTTCAGCCGAAACGAATTCGGTGACAAGAACATCGGCGCCGTAGCGTTTGCAGATCTGGCGAAAAATCTTGTCGGTCACGCCCGCCATCGGCGCGAGATAGAGAGGGAAGGCACGCATTGAACCAAGGAGGGTGGTGAACATCACAATATTTTCTCACAAGACCGCTCGATAGAAATGACCGAATGACGGATGGTCCGGAGCCGACTGGCGTTGAATGACGAAGGAAAGATTTAAACCCGAATGGAAGATAGGCGTAACTTAGCTGGTTCGGCCGACGGGCGTCTTGCCCGTCGCACGATCGGCACGATAAGGCCAGAAGCTTATCGGCCGGGTCAGGCAGGATGCCCTGAGTTCAGCCGCTTACGCGGCCGCACCGCCGCGTAGCAGCTGCTACCTGGTCCTGCACCAGTTCGAGCTCGCTCAGGCGCAATTGCGGATCTCGCGTGCATGAAGACATCGCCATTTTCCCGGTGCTCGTAAATAAGCAGGCGATCGCCGTTGGCAATTTCTGTGCGCACTTGTTTGAGGACGCGTTTCGTTCGAGCATGACTGCTAGAACAAAGCAGGCGTTTGCCGGGGCTCCGGCTGTGCATCAGGCGCCGGAAAAGTTGCTCTGCGTTTTCTGTTGGCAGCGCCTCGAGGAGCTGGCGGCGGCGCCGGTTCGAACTTTGTTTTCCAAAATGAAAACGGCTGGATGTTTCATTGCGATCGCGCCAGGCTTCTTCGCTCAAATCTCGCGCGCGGAAACCGTCGCCTTCGCGATAGAGCAGAGTATAGAAAACTTCCCCAGGCGTGAATGGTCGATGGGTGGCGTTGCAAATCTCGGCGCGCTGCTTGATCGGCCAATCGGTCGCCAGTGGATTAATCATCGCGCAAGTATACGGCGCGGCAGAAGCCAGCGAAAGTCGGAAGGATCGCGATTGGGTGCGCAGTTGCAGCAAATAAAGTCCGATTGTTCCAAAAACGATGGCGGGTGCCCAACCGGCGATCAGGCGCGGAATACGGTCGCCTTCGCCTAGAGCGAGGAAAAAGTGCGTGGAAAGTTCAGATGCGAAGACGAGCAGAATGGCCATGGCGACGCTGGCGAGAACACCGCGGCGTGAAAACCAACCCCGGCGGCGCGGCGATAAGCTACGACGACGAGACACGTCCACGGCAGCGCAATTCGATAATGATAATGTGTTCGAAAAGGCGCGAGCAACGTGTCCGGAAAATCGGGACTGAAGCTTAAGTAGTCGCGCAATTCTGGGAGACTCATCAGTTCGGCGCGCATGTTGGCACTGCGCAAACGATAGGAGTGTTTCGCTCCAATGCCGGATAATCACGCTTGGCTCCATCGTTTCGGAAGTAATGTTACCGGCGGCATCGTAGTGCACGATCTTCGCCTGCGACAAGGTCCAGGTATGATCGTGCAGGTCGTATTCAGGCGCGTCCGGCTAAAAGCCATGATGACGTGATCGAAGGAATCCTGTTGCAGCACCTCGACATTATCGAACATGTTGGATTTCGGCCGGAGACGTTGAATGAACCAGGTGCGTGACTCCGCCGGTTGCGGAAAATTTGCCCTTCGGCGCCGCTGCCACTTTTATCTTCGGACAGGAAAAGTTTTCGCGCCATTTCGGCGTGCGGCGCAACCGAATAGTTCAATGCGAAACAAGCGGCAGTTGTCAGAATACCGAGAATAAAGAGCGGCGTGAGGACACGGAGGAGACTGGTGCCAGCGGTCAGCATGGAGACGATCTCATTGGCGCGCGACATGCGACCGAGAACGAAAAGGAGCGCGAGCAGGAGCGAGACTGGCAGCAGGATGACCAGAGTCTGTGGGATCTGGGTAGCGTAAAATTCAGGACGCGGCCGAAAGTGAAGTGCAGGTCGAAGAAGCTCGAAATGCTGTCGCTGATATCGAAGATCAGCCAGATCGCAATGAACCGACGATGCAGTAAACGTAGGCCTGCAGGAAGTTTCGGGTGATATAACGATCAAATAACTTCACAACGCCTTTCGAACGGGTTCGGGGTAGGCTCTAATTTAACGTCATGATTGCGCTCGCGACTCTATTGGCTCAGATTTGGTAGAACGAACCGAGTCGGTTTTCGCGCCCGGCGGACTGTTGGCAAAGGCGAAAATTTCGAGCGACGTCCGCAGCAACAACAAATGGCGGTGGCGGTAGCGCGTGCGCTGGAAGAGGAACGCCATCTAGTCGTCGAAGCGGGCACCGGCATCGGCAAATCCCTGGCGTATCTTGTTCCTGCGGTCCTGTTTGCGCTCCGGGCAGAAGAAAAAGGCCATCATCTCGACGCACACCATCAATCCTGCGGGAGCAACTTCTCTACAAAGACATTCCGATTCTGCAAAAGTTCTCCCAGAGACGTTCGAGGCAACGTTGATTAAAGGCCGGCAGAATTATGTTTGTCCGCGCCGGCTTTTGCGCGGCGCGAGCAGCAGAACGATCTCTTCACCGGGCCGGAGCAAAATGAGCTGGAAGAGATTGCTGCGTGGGCGGCGCGGACGCAGAGACGGCACGCTGAGCGATTTGTCGTTCGAACCGAACGCGAAGGTTTTGGGCGCAGGTTTTGCAGCGAGGCCCACATTTGCACCCAGAAAGTCTGTGGGCAAAGCGATCGCTCTGTTTCTATCCAGCGGGCCCGGCGAAAATTCGAGAGAACGCGCCGGTCGTGGTCATTAACCACACCCTTCTCTTCATGCTGCTGGGCGGAGTCGTGGAGGTGCCAGATGGAACGCGAGAGCAGGATTTCTGTTTCCCGAGGATTTTCTGATTCTGGATGAAGCGCACACGGTGGAGCAAACGGCTTCTCGCCAGGTCGGAGCAGGTTGTGTCGCGGTACCTGCTGCGGGCAACGGTGCAGCGCCTCTACAACGCGCGCTCGAAGAAGGGGGCTGTTTACTGTGACTTCGCGACGCCGCGGGCGTCCGTCTGGCCGCGGAAATCGTCGATGAGGATCGACAGATTCTTCGAGACCGCTGGGGGCGCGCTGCGATTTCCGCAAAGGCCGCGAGTTTCGCGTGCGCCAGCCGGGAAATCGTGCGGGACTCCATCACCGGCCGGCTGATCGCGTTGCAAGCGCGCGCGTGGCGGAAAGTGGCTGAAACGGCAGGAGGACGAAATGTTAAAGTCAGAACTAGCTTGAACTGGGGCGGCGCATCGCGGCGAGCACGCGCTGGAATCGGCAGTATTTCCTCGAACAATCGGCGCGCAACCACGTTTACTGGGTCGGAACGGACGGGCAGGGTCGGGCAGCTGCTGACGCTGAATGCCGCGCCGATCGATATCGCACCCACGCTACGGCAAATACTCGCGAAGGACGCACCTGCATCATGACGAAGGCGCGACGTTGGGCGTCGGGAGGGAAAGATCTGGCGTATTTTCGCATGCGTGTCGGCGCCGACGAAGCCGAGCCGCTCCAGCTCGGCCAGTCCGTTCAATTTCCATCAGCAGATGAAAATGTTTGTGGTGCGCAAATGCCGGACCCGCGGGATGCGGAATATGAAAGTGCGCTCGAGCATTGGATCGAACATTTCGTCGGGAAAACCGACGGGCACGCCTTTGTCTTGTTCGCAATTATCGCGTGATGCGGGAGCTGGCAGGGCGGATAAATTTCTTAATACGTAACC
>ERZ1370068.11361-contig-9981_pt1 | contig 44875 bp, 43 predicted proteins | sample MGYA00561227_ERZ1370068 | MGnify/ENA primary metagenome ERZ1370068 (study PRJEB38410, sample SAMEA6850437) | metagenome | study: Metagenomic assessment of the ecological functions of the soil: analysis of the soil microbiota associated with the...
CGGCGGCGGCGCTGGCGTGGCAGGGCGAGCAGAACTTCCGGCAGGGCCTGTGCGTGGCGTGCCACACGATCGACGGCTCTCGGCCGGCGTCGTCGGCCCCAACCTCACGCACTTCGCCAGCCGCACGACGATCGCCGGGTCGACGTACCCGAGCAACACCGAGAACCTGGGCGCTGGCTCACGGACGCGCCGTCGCGCAAGCCCGGATCGCTGATGCCCAACCAAGGCCTCAAGCCCGATCAGGTCGCCGCGCTCGTGGCCTTCCTGCAGGGCCTCGCAGAGAACGGGAGAGATCGACCATGGCGACGACCGCAGCGACGCTCGAGTCCGTCCCGCACGCCGAGTCGGGGTGGTGGAGCTGGATCACCACCGTCGATCACAAACGCATCGGCGCGCTGTACGGCGTGACCGCCTTCATCTTCTTCCTCGATCGGCGGCCTCGAGGCGATGATGATCCGCATCCAGCTCGCGAAGCCCGAGAACACGTTCGTCGAGCCCGACGTTCTACAACCAGCTGTTCACGATGCACGGCACGACGATGATCTTCCTCGCGATCATGCCGCTGTCGGCGAGCTTCTTCAATTTCATGATCCCGCTCATGATCGGCGCGCGCGACGTCGCGTTCCCGCGGCTGAACGCGTTCAGCTACTGGGCGTTCCTGTTCGGCGCCATCTTCACTGAACCTGAGCTTCTTCTTGGGCGGCGCGCCCGACACGCGGCTGGTTCGGCTACTCGAACCTGACCTCGACGCAGTATCTCGCCCGGCCACGGCGTCGACTTCTGGGCGGTCGGGCCTGCAGATCCTCGGCATCGCGCTCGCTCGCCGGCGGCGTTCAACTTCATCGTCACGATCATCAACATGCGCGCGCCGGGCATGAAGCTCATGCGCATGCCGCTGTTCGTGTGGATGACGCTGGTGACGTCGTTCCTGATCATCCTCGCGTTCCCGGTCATCACGGTCGCGCTGGTGTTCCTGCTGTTCGACCGCTTCACCGGCACGTCGACTTCTACGTGCCCGACGGGCGGCGCCGACCCGCTCCTGTGGCAGCACCTGTTCTGGCTGTTCGGCCACCCCGAGGTCTACATCCTGATCCTGCCCGCGATGGGCATCATCTCCGAGGTGCCTGCCGACGTTCTCGCGCAAGCCGCTGTTCGGTTACCCGGTCGTCGTCTACTCGGGCATCTTCATCGGCTTCATGGGCTGGGGCGTGTGGAGCCACCACATGTTCTCGGTCGGGCTCGGGTCCGCTCGCCGACTCGTTCTTCGCGCTCACGACCATGCTGATCGCGATCCCGACCGGGCGTGAAGATCTTCAACTGGATCGCCACGATGTGGGGCGGCAAGGTCGAGTTCAAGACCGCGATGCTGTTCGCGCTCGGCTTCATCGTCCATGTTCACGATGGGCGGCCTGTCCGGCTTCATGCACGCGTCGCCGCCGGCCGATCTCCAGCAGACCGACACCTACTTCGTCGTCGCGCACCTCCACTACGTGCTGTTCGGCGGCTCGATGCATCGGGCATCTTCGCCGGCCTCTACTACTGGTTCCCGAAGATGACCGGACGGCTGATGAACGAGGGCTCGGCAAGCTCCACTTCTGGGCTCACGATGTTCGGCGATGAACCTGACGTTCTTCCCGATGCACTTCGTCGGGCTGCTCGGCATGCCGCGCCGCGTCTACACGTACGCGCTCCGGGCATGGGCTTCGACGGCGATGAACCTGATGGCGACGATCGGCGCGCTCGATGCTCGGCGCCTCGGTGCTCGATCTTCGTCTTCAACTTCCTGTGCGAGCCTGCAAGAACGGCGAGCAGGCGCGGCAACGACCCGTGGGGTGGTCCGTCGCTCGAGTGGGCGATCCCGTCACCGCCGCCGGTCTATAACTTCGCCACGATCCCGACACGTCCACAGCCTCGATCCGTTGTGGCACAAGGAGGGCCGTGAGGCGGCGCTGGCGTCGAATCGCATGACGGGGCCCATCCACATGCCGCCGAACTCGATCTGGCCGGCGGTGCAGCGCGCTCGGCATGACGATGCTGCTTTCGGGCATCGTGTTCGGGTGGTGCGGTCGGGATCCCCGGATCGCTGCTCTTTATGCTGTCGGAGTCTATTCCTGGGCCTTCGAGCCCGCGCACTAAGCCACCCCAGGCGTCGAGGCCTGCACCCGCGGAGGACACTGGACGTGGCGGTCGCCGCAGCGCACACGCGCACGAGCCCGAGTCGCACCACCACCAGCACGGGCCCACACAGCCGGAAGATGGTGTTCTGGCGTTCCTGGCTCGGAGTGCATGTTCTTCGGCTCGCTGATCGCGACCTATCTCGGTCTACCGGGGCCGCGACCGGCGGGCCCGCACCCGCACGAGATCCTCAACATCCCCTTCACGTCGTTCAGCGCCTTCGTGCTGCTCATGAGCAGTCTGCACGATGGTGCTGGCGCTCGCCGCGGTGCAGCGCGGCAACCAGCGCGCGGGACGACAGATCTCGGCTCGCGGCCGACGGCGCTGCTCGCGGCATGACGTTCGTCGGCGGCCAGTGCTACGAGTTCAGCCGAGTTCTTCTGCGACAGGGCCTCAGGCTCGCAGACCGAACCTGTTCGGCGATGCAGCTTCTTACGTGCTGACCGGATTCCACGGCACGCACGTCACCGTCGGCGTGATCTGGCTCTGGACGCCTGTTCACGATGGCGGTGCGCGCGGAACCCGACCAGGCAACGCGCGCTCGACGTCGAGATCGCCGGCCTGTACTGGCACTTCGTCGACGTCGTGTGGATCGCGATCTTCACCCCTGGATCTACCTGATCCGCAGCGGAGGCGCCCGATGACCGATCCCGGCGACGAACGGCATTCGACGGAGCACGCGCATCCCGGCGCCGAAGGAGTACCTCGGCGATCGCGGTCGTGCTGACCGTGATCACGGCGGTCGAGGTGGCGGTGTTCTACGTCCCGCGGCATGAAGCCGGTCCTCGTGCCGACGCTGCTCACGCTGTCGGCGGTCAAGTTCGCCATGGTCGCGATGTGGTACATGCACCTCAAGTTCGACCACGTCGGCTGTTCTCGTGGCTGTTCGTGGTGCCGATGATCGTGATGGCGCTGGATCGTGCTGGCGCTGCTGAAGCTGTTCGGGCACTGGTAGGCCGTGGGGTCGGACCAGCCGAGGCGCCGCCCCGCCGCCGCGGATCCGGCGACACGCCGGCGATGATGGCGCACGTCGTTAAAGGTGACGACGAGCCTCCCGGATCGCGTCGCGAGAGGCCGTCGTGTTGGTTTTAGCGCGGGGCTGGATTTGAACCAGCGACCTTCGGGTTATGAGCCCGACGAGCTACCAGGCTGCTCCACCCCGCATCGATGACGTACGTCACGATAGTGATCCGGGCTCGGAAGGGCGTCAAGCGCCGGTTATGCGCCGCGCTCGCAGCGCTGGCTATTCTCTCGCGCCTTGACCGCGGCGCCGCCCACAGAACGCCCTGACGCACGCCAGGGAGGTCCGCGTTGAACCCCACCGTTTCCGCAGCGCGCCGCCGCGCTGGGGTGCCGTCGTGGTGTCGCTGCGTGCTCCCGGGGCGAGGGCGCACGGCGCGGCCGAAGTGTGCCACCCTTAGTCCTCACGATCTCCGCGCAGTCCGACGTCGATCACACGGGCAAGGACTTCAACGAAGCTTATCATCGGCCGGATCACGATCAGATCCTCAGCGCCGCCGCCCTTCGAGCCGATCGAGTCGATCACGTTCGTGGCTGTTCGACGCCGAGATGCGCTACTTCGTGCGCCCAAAACTTCGCGTGAGGCGGCCGGCGTAGGCCAGCTGCCGTCCGGTGACATCGGGAGTTCCTGCCCGCCCTCAACGCGGCGGTCCAGCGCACGGGCCGACGCGATGCCTGATTGGGTCCCGGTCCACCTCGGCGGCCGCCTTACCACTCTGCCAGCCGCCCTACAACCAGGGTGACTCCATGGCGCGCGTTTCTACCTCGAGGCGGGCTCGTGAGCTAACGCTTACAACCGCGCCCGTTTCCAGGCCGAGTGAAACCGGCACGCGACGCGACGACCGACGCTGGGAGGCTCGTACAAGCTCGGCGAAGGGCGACAGCCCCGGCTACTACCTCGAGGGCGGCGTCCACATGTTCCTTCGCGCGTCGCGCTTCGGTCCGTGGATCAGGCCCTCTGCCGCAGGCGGTCGTCATCCGCGACATGCACGGGCCCGCTCGAGCGTGCGCTGCTCCCAACGGCGCAGGTCATCCACGATGAACCCTCCGGGCGTGAACCTCTCGACCTGAACATGAGCCGGCATCGGCGCACGGTTCGGGCCTCAGCATCGGCTTGCAGCCGCGCTCAGTCCGTCTCTCGACGTGTCCGGGTGCGCCCTCGGATGCGGTAGATGATCTCGTTGGGCCGCGCCATCCCGTTGTCCTCGCGCAGCTGCCGTTCGGCGGCAAGCTCTCCCGACGCGCGCGCGCGTGCGGGTCGCGGGCGTCGGCTTGACGGGTCGGATCTGGGTTCCTTCAACGCCTCGAGGTCGCGGGTCGCGCGCGCGTCTCGCGCTGGAGCCGCCACAGCTGGTAGAAGCTGTGGTCGCTGAACAGGCCCGCCCACAGGAGCCACGCGCCGAGGGCGACCCAGATCCAGCGCAAGCCCCGGCGGAATGCGCGTGCGGAGCCGCGTAGCGCGACAGCTCGTAGCGCTGATCGTCGGCGGCCGATGTCCCGCATGACGTCCCTGTCCTTCCTTGTATGTGAGCCCGCACGTCACGGTGCGAGCCTCGCGCCAGCGTCAGCGAATCACTACGAAAGGCCGAACGCCTGGGGTAGGGCGCTTTCGAGCCCAGCTCCTCCTCGATGCGCAGCAGCTGGTTGTACTTGGCGACGCGGTCGGTGCGGCACAGCGAGCCGGTCTTGATCTGGCCGGCGTTGGTGGCCACCGCGAGGTCGGCGATCGTGACGTCCTCGGTCTCGCCCGAGCGGTGCGAGATCACCGCGGTGTAGCCGCGCGCTGCGCGCAGTCTCGATCGCCGCCAGCGTCTCGGTGAGCGTGCCGATCTGGTTCACCTTGATCAGGATCGAGTTGGCGACGCCCTCGCTGGATGCCGCGCTCGAGGCGCTCGACGTTGGTCACGAACAGGTCGTCGCCGACGAGCTGGATCGCGGCCGCCGAGCTGCTTCGTGAGCAGCGCCACCAGCCCGGCCCAGTCGTCCTCGGCCATGCCGTCCTCGATGCTCGACGATCGGATAGCGCGTCGCACGAGTCCGGCGTAGTACTCGACCATCTGCCGCGGACGACGAGCTTGCGCCCGCCCTCGCCCGCGAGCACGTAGACGCCCTGTCCCGCTTGTAGAACTCGCTCGCCGCCGGGTCGAGCGCGAGCGCGACCTGCTCGCCGGGCTTGTAGCCCGCGGCCTCGATCGCCTGCGACGATGCACCTGGAGCGCCTCCTCGTTCGAGTCCAGGTTGGGCGCGAAGCCGCCCTCGTCGCCGACCGCCGGTCGCGAGCCCGCGCTTCTGAGCACGCGCGGCGAGCGGCGTGGAACGCCTCGGCGCCCCCAGCGCAGCGCCTCGCGGAACGATGGGCGCCGAGCGGCACGCAGCATGAACTCCTGCAGGTCGACGTTGTTGTCCGCGTGCTTGCCGCCGTTCAGCGACGTTCATGAGCGGCACCGGCAGCGTGCGGCGCGTCGACGCCGCCCAGGTAGCGGTAGAGCGGCATGCTCGAGCGCCGCTGGCCGCACGCCTTGGCCGCGGCCAGCGAGACGCCGAGGATGGCGTTGGCGCCGAGCCGCGCCTTGTTGGGCGTGCCGTCGAGGGCGATCATCGCCGTGTCGAGGCCGAGCCTGGTCGAAGGCGTCGCGGCCCTGCGAGGTGGCGGGCGCGATCGTCTCGTTCACGTTGCGCGACCGCCTTGCTGGACCCCCTTGCCGCGGTAGCGGGCCGGCATCGCCGTCTCGCAGCTCGACCGCCTCGTGCTCGCCGGTCGAGGCCCCGGAGGGCACCGCCGGCCCGCCCGAGCGCCCCGCCCTCGAGGCGGCAGTCCGACCTCGAGGGTGGGATTGCCGCGGGAATCGAGGATCTCGCGGGCGTGGAGTCCGACGATCGTGGTCATCATGGAGCGGCAGGCTAGGGGGCGGAGGGGACCAAGTCAAGGCGCCGAGGCGCTTAACTCCAAGACCGGCCATTGGCTTGACCCCCTTCGGGCCGCTGCCATGGTGCTCCACCATGAAACAATTCCGCCTAGGCCGCGTAAGGGCGAGGGCCTCGAGCCGAAGATGTGCAACGACCTCGAGGCGCCATCCGGCGCTGCCTGGCAGGCGACGAGAACGCCTATCGTGAACTGATCGGGCGCTACCGTCGTCAGGTTACAGCCTGGCGCTCCGGATGGTCCGGCAGTCCGAGGACGCCGAGGATCTGACCCAGGAGACGTTCGTGCGGATGCGCCCGCGCACTCGACCGGTACGATCCGGACGAGATCCTTCACCGCGTGGTTGTTCACGATCACCTCGCGGTTGTGCATTGATCATCTACCGACGGCGGAAGCTCGCGCCGCTCTCGTTGCATCACCGCGAGGCGGGATCGGACGAAGAGTACGTCATCGACATCGAAGATACGGAACCTAGACCCGACGAAGTCACGCAGCGGGGAGAAGAAGAGCATCGCGTGCAGCGCCTGATCGACGGGTTGCCCGCGCACTATCGGATCGTCGTCATGCTTCGACACCAACAGGACCTGTCCTACGAAGAGATCGCCGAGGCCCTGGAATTCCTCTCGGCACCGTGAAGGCCCGCATTCACCGCGCGCGCGCCCTGCTCGCCGAGCGGCTGGAGGGCGAACGGTCATGATGCGTTGTCCCCAGACAATCGTTCTCCAGGATTACCTGGACGAGCTGCTCGCGCTCGACGAGGCGAGCGGACGGCGCGAGCATCGTCGCCGAGTGCGCGCACTGCGCCTCGGCGCTCGCGCGTTATCGCGTCCTCTACGGCGCGCTTCGGGTCGATGCCGCTCGCCGAGCCGTCGCCGTCGCTCACCGACCGCGTGCTGGCGCGCGTCGCGCCGGCGGCGCTGAGGCGGCGCTGGGTCGCGACCGTGGGATGGAGCTGCGCGGGCGCGCTCGCGTGGCGTGCCTCCTGCCGTCGTGTGTGGGGCACGCAGCCTCAGGCGCGGTCGTTCGTGGCGTGGCTCTCGACCGAAGCGTGGGGATCGCTTGCTTCACTCTGTTGCTGTTCGTGGTCAACGGCGTCTCGTTCCTGGTGCTCAGCCTGAGCAGTGGCTGGGGACTCTCGCGCAGCCGCGGGCGCTCGCCTGCAGCCGCTCGGCCGCGCGCTGTCGTCCTTGATCCCGCATCCGTCCGTGGGCCTCAGTGTTGCGGCTCGCCGCCGTGTCCTGCGCGGCGGTGCTGTGGTGGATGCGGCCGCGCCATGGGCGCACTGGAAAGGAATTCCGCCATGTCGGCGTCCTGGGGTTCGAGCGGTCGTAAAGGCTCGAACGGTGTGGGTGACGCTCGTCCTCGGGCCGCGCTCGGATGGGGTTCGACGCTCGCGTGAAGCGCCGGCGACTCCACGCGCATCGTGACCCGCGTGCGCGCCACCGACGAGGGCGTCGTCGTCCAGCACCTGACGGGCGCACCAGTGACGTCACAAGATCGTAGGGCGCCGGGGCGGTGGCGTGCACATCGAGGCCAATCCCGACGACTCGGCCGGTGGTCGCGCCCGGATCGACATCGACGACGGCGGCGTGCACGTCGACGCCGGCGACGAGCGGCACGGTGCGGATGTTTTCGACATCAACGTTCCCGCCGGCGAGCGTCACGTCGGCGACATCGTCGCGATCTTCGGCTCGGTCCACGTCGAGGGCCAGGTCGAAGGCCATGTCGTCGCCGTATGCGGCTCGGTGCGGCTCGAGCCCGGGGCCACCATCACGGCGATGTCGTCGCGATCGGCGGTGGGCTCGACCAGCCGCCGGGCGCCACCGTGAACGGCGAGAGCGTCTCTGCTCAGTTCCTGCCCATGCTGCCGCGGCGTGCCGCCGCTGCGCGCGTTGATGCTGTTCGTGCTCGCGGGTTGGGTGCTGTCGCTGCTCGCGGGCTGGCTGCTGTGGCTCGCGTTCCCGCAGCGCCTGCGCCGGATCGCGGTCGCGTCGACCGAGCGCACGGGCTGGTCGCTGCCGCTCGGCTTCCTGCTGCCGCCGCTCGCGGTCATCGCGGGCGCGTACTGCTGATGATCACGGTCATCGGCATCCCGCTCGCGGCGCTGCTTCCGGTCGCCTACCTGTTCGTGGTGTGGTCCGGCCAGATCGCCACGTCGTACGTGCTCGGCTGCGCTGACTGCCGCGTCGCCCGCTGGAGGACGCCGAGCCGTTCATGCCCGTTGTTCGCGGCCTCGCTGCTCGTCGCCGCGCTGTTCGCGATCGGCGCCGCGCTCGCGTAGCCGCAGGGCGCGCTCCGGCACGGTGGCGTTGTTCTTCCCGCTGCTCGGCGCCCTGCTGTGGCTGGGGCTCGCGGTGATCGGCTCGGGCGCCGTGCTTCGTGTCCGGGCTTCGCTCGCCGCCCAAGGCGCCCAAGGCCGATCCTAACGCCCAGCCGAGCCCGTCGCCGCCCGGTCCGATGACGAGCCCGGTCGGCCCCGCGCTCGGTCAAGCCGCCGGGAGTAGCGCCAGGCGACCGCGCGTGACGGCGCTGGGGCGCCTGGCCCAAGCCGCCGGAATCGGTCTCCCGCCGAATTCCCCACCGCGACACGCGCGTGCGTGCGCGCCGCCGTTTGCGGCCGGGCGCGGGGCCCGCGGGCAATTCGTTGCTGCGCTCCGGATTGACGCGGCGGCAAGCGACCTCGCTCCACGCGTTGCGGAGGCCGCGAATCGCGGCACGCTTGTGGCGTTTACGCGTGGTACATGGTGTCCGCGTGCGCGATGTCCACGTCCCGGATCGGCGCCCGGATCGGGCTTGCAACGCCGCGCTGGCCACGATCGCGCTTTCGCCGCCGGCCGCCCCGGCCGACGAGCTGCAGAGCGGAGGACGGCCTTCGCGCGATTCACCGTCGTCCACGATCGCCAGCGAGACGCTGCGCAGCCTGCCGCACCGACGCCGAGGGACGGCTGTGGCTCGAGATTCCGGGCGGCGCGCGCTTCGAGCTGATCACCTCGACCGACCGATCCCGACATCGCGAATCCCGGCGACGGCGCGTTCCACCCCTTCGACGCGACGCGGTGCGATGCGGCACTCGCCGCAGCGTGCGCTTCCCGATCTCGACGGCGTATCGCCGCCGACGTGTTCATGCTGCCGTACCCGCGCCGCCACGGCCTCGAGTCCGCCGGCGGCCTCGGGCTGATCCTGCTGTCGCCGGGCGTGCGCAGCCGCTCGTCGTCGAGCAGCAGCACGCCGAGTTCGATCCACGAGCTGGGCCACGTCGTCCAGTACGCGCTGATGCCCGGACGACCGCCGCCGGCTGGGCCGAGTATCGCAGCATCGCGCGGCATCGCCGACGCGGCGCATCGTTCAGCGCCGCGAGCGCTCCACGCGAACCGCCCGCACGAGATCTTCGCCGAGGACTTCCGCGCCCTGTTCGGCGGGCCGATCGCGCAACTACTCGCGGCACGATCGAGAACGCGGCGCTCGCCGCCCCGCGCGGTGCCCGGGCTCGCGCGCTTCATGCCCGGCTCGCGGGGCGCGGCCGGTCACGGCCGCCGCCGCGCTCGAGGCGTACCCCAATCCCGTCGACGCGGCGCGGTCAGCGTTCGCGCCGCGGCGGCGCCGCAGCCCCGCTCGACGTGTCCGACGCGCACGGCCGCCGCGTGCTCGCCCGCCCCATGCCCGGCGCGGCGACGCCGGCGTGGAGCTGGACCGGACGCGTGGGCGCTGCGGCGTGGCCGCAGGAGACGTACGCTCTCCCGCGCGGCGGTCCGGCGGCCCGCCGGTGTCGTCGTCCGCTAGCTCGAGCCGCCAGCGCTCGCGCGGCTCGCTACGGCGGCTGGTCACCGCGGCTCACTCACGCGGCTCACTGGAAGATCGTCGAGCTCGAAGTCGCTCCCGAGCGCGCCGGGTGCGCTCGTCACCGAAGCCGGCGAAGTTGCGACCGCGTCGAACACCGAGCGCGGGATGGCGGTGATCACGACCCCGACGCCGGCGTCGCGCTTGGTCCGCGACCTCGCCCGACAGCCAGCCCTCGCCCTCCTCGACGTCCTCGACGGTCAGCGGCTTGCAGCGGTCACGAACACGGCGACGTAGTAGCGGCCCGTTCTGGGGCAGCGTCTGATCCGACGCGAGCGCGACAACGCCATCGGGTCGGACAGCACCAGGCGCAGCCGAGTCGATGCGTCGACGCCACGACGCGATCGCGGCGCCCGGGCGCTCGAGCCGGCAGGCGCGGTCCACACGTCGTAGCGAATCTTCACCGCCGGCGTCGAAGCTGCCCGTCAGCCGATCGAACCACGCGGCGCGCCGCTGCCACAGCTCGGCGCGCACGATCTGGAGCGTCGCCGGCATGCCGCGTCGCGAGGCTCTTCTGGCGCGCGGCGCGAACAGATCGGCGAGCCGCGCGTCGACTCCACACCCGTCCGCTCTGCGAGGCGTGGCGGCGAGACCGATGTCGATCGTCGAGCGCCGTCGCCGCGGAGGCGACAGGAGCACGACGGCCGCCAGCGGCGCGAGCCGCGGCGACGAGCCGCGGAAGCACACGGCGGAGGGTGGGGAGCGAGGGCACGGCGCGTCAGCGCATCAGAACGGCCGCTGCAATCGCAGCTCGCAGACGAAGTCTGAGCTCGGCTCCTGGAGGTTCTTGCGCGACGTAGATGCGCACGTTGTCCTCGGACGTGCTCGAGCCCGAAGCCGCCGTCGGCCGCCACGTGCTGGCGGTCGAGCGTCCCACAGTGCGCGTCGGGATCTGAACCACGCGGTGGCCGGCGTCGAAGAACACGATCGCGTGCATGCCGCCCTCGAAGCCAAGTCGGTGCGCGAACGGCCACAGCCCGATCGTGTACTCGGCCTGGGCCAGCGCCATCTGGTCGCCGCGGAACTGCCGAAGCGAGTGGGCGCGCAGGCCGTCGATGCCGCCGATCAGGAAACTCCTGCTGAACGGCGAGCGCGCCCTCGCCAGCGGTGGCCGCCGATCACGCGCACCGTGAGCGTGCTGGCGGGCGAGAGGCGCTGAGCACGTTGCGGACGTCGACCGAGCGCGCGGCCGTAGTGAAGTCGCCGCCCAGACCCGCCGCCGGCGCGCTCGACGTCGATCCGGTGGTAGAGGCCGGCGCGTCATGAGTGGCGCGGCCGCGCGCTGCGCTCGAAGCGCAGGCATCCGCGCGCGGATCTCGCCGTCGTCCGACGGCGGGGTTGTCGCGCAGCGGCTGGTCGCGAGTGTGGAACCACGAGCGCGTGCCTCGTTGAGCGGCAACGACCGATCCTCGTCGTCGCGCGCATATGGAGGCTCGCGACTGGTGAAGTCGCGGCACCGCGCGCAGGAGCACGTGAGCCGCCGAGTGCCCTCGCGCTCGAAGTAGTCGCGATAGTCCTGGCGGCCGAACAGCAGCGCCAGGCTGTTCTCGACGTCGCCCGACCTGCTGGCAGCTCGTTGTGGTCGGTGCGTGCGCACCATCGAGACGCCGAGCGATGCGCGGCCCTGCTCGCTCCAGCGGCTGCTGGATCTCGACGCCGTACGTCGATGCGCTGCGCGGTCGAACGTGTACTCGATGCCGGCCGCCGAGCTGCGCAGCTGCCACGGGTGACGCGACTTGGACTGCGTGAGCAGATGCCAAGCCGCAGGCGGTCCGACGCGGTTGTAGTCGACGATGCCCGTCGACCGCGGTGCCCGCGATCGTCCTGGCGCGAGCAGCCAGCACGTCCGATCTCGGTCAGGACGTCGCCGCCGCGCGGGGCCTTCGATCCAACCGCGGCCGCGCCTCGGTGCGGCCCGGACGCTCGGTCGAGTCGGCGCCCGACGGGACGCGGACGAACACGAGCGTGTCGCGGCCGCCGGTCGTGAGCACGGAGTCGGCCGACGCGGCGTCGACGCGGTCACTCGGCGTCAGAGCGGCGAGACGGCGAGCCGCGTCGTCGGAGCGGCAGCGAGGTGAGCACGATCAGGAGGAACGGCGTCATGGGGCAGTCTCCGCGAACGTGACGGCGGGGCGAAGGGCCGGCGAGCGTTCAGCCAGGAAGAACGGTTGCAAACCGCGTTCGCGCAAGTCCCGACGCGGATCAGGGGCCTGCGGGCGGGTCTGCCGCGGGCGGGGGCGCGGCGTAGGGCCGGCGCCTGTGGCGCCCATGCCACGCTCGTGGCGCGGCTTCGCCTCGGAATCACCGGCGGGAGGATGCCGTACTTGCGCATCTTGCGGTGGAGGTTGGTGCGGTCGATGCCGAGCCCGGCGGCGGCCTGCGTGACGTTCCAGCTCGCCGGTCTCGAGCGCGCGGCGGATCGCCTCCGACTCGCGCCGCTCGATCTCGCCGCTGCAGCCCCGACGCTCCTCGGCGCTCGCCGGGCGCGGCCTCGAGCCACGGCGCCAGGTCCTCGGCGCGGATCGTCCGGTCGCCCTCGACCAGGACGACCGCGCGCTCCATGAGATTGCGCAGCTCGCGCACGTTGCCCGGCCAGCGGTACTCCTCGAGCAGCGCGCGCGCCTCGTCCGACGAGCGTCTTCGGCGTGCGCGCCCTCGGCGCCGCAGAACGCGTCGAGGAAGTGCTCGCGCGAGCGGGCCGATGTCGGTGACGCCGCTCGCGCAGCGGCGGCACGTGGAGCGGCACGCACGTTCAGCCGGTAGAAGAGGTCCTCGCGGAACTCGCCGGCTCGATCGCCGCCGGCCAGGTCCTTGTTGGTCGCGGCGATGAAGCGCACGTCGCACGTGCATCGGTCTCGCGTGCCGCCGATCGCGCTCGACCTCGCCGGTCTCGATCGCGCGCAGCAGCTTGGCCTGCGCGTCGAGCGCCAGGTCGCCGATCTCGTCGAGGAACAGCGTGCCGCCGTCGGCCAGCTCGAGCCGGCCCTTGCTTGCGCTGCGACGCGCGCCGGTGAACGCGCCGCTGCTCGTGGCCGAACAGCTCGCTCTCGACCAGCTCGCTGCGGGATCGCGGCGCAGTTGATCTTGACGAACGGCCGCGTCGCGCGCTTCGAGAGCGCGTGGATCGCGTGCGCGACCAGCTCCTTGCCGGCGCCGTTCTCGCCCGTGATCAGCACGCGGCCCTGGGAGGGCGCGACGCGCCGGATCTGCTCGCGCAGCGCTCTCGATCGCCGGCGCTCGTCGCCCGAGGATGCCGAGCATCGTCGCGCCGCCCGACGGGGCCTGCGCCGCCGTCCCGCGCTCGGCGGTACCGCGTGCGCAGGCGCGTCACCGCACCGCCTCGCGCGACGACCTCGAGCAGGTGCTCGCGGTCCGGACGGCTTCTCGATGAAATCGAACGCGCCGCGCTGGCCGGCCTTGACGGCGTTCTGCGACCGTGGCCTCGCCCGGTGACCACGATCACCGCCGTGTCGCGGCGCCTGCTCGCGGATGCGCAGCGAGCGCGTCGAGCCCGTGCTCGCCGGGCATGCGCGAGATCGAGCAGCACGACGTCCCGGCGCCGCGGCCTCGAGGCGCCTCGAGCGCGCCTCGCCGGCTCGGCCGCCTCGACGTCATCGTGGCCCGCGTGCTCCAGCACGCCGCGCGAGCGTGCGCGGACCGCGGCGTCGTCGTCGACGACCAGCACGTTCAACGGCTCGCGGCGCTCATGGTGATCGCCTCCGGTGATCGTTCGACGACGTCGGCTCGAGTCTGCCGGCAGTCTACCGCGTGGGCCGGGGCCAGCACCGGGAGTGTCGCGGCGCGCGAGCGCGCGCCGCCGCCCGCGCGGTCCTCGAGCTGGATCGCGCCGCCGTGCTGCCGTGCGCGATGTCGCGCACCAGCGACAGCCCGAGGCCGCTGCCACGCCGCTTCGTGCTGACGTAGGGCTCGAACAGTCGCCGGCGCACCTCGGGGCGAGGCCCGACGCCGCGATCGCAGCACCTCGAACGCACGCCGATCGCCGTCGCGCGCCGACCGCCAGCTCGATCGGACGCCTCCTGGCGCCGACTCGCCTCGGCAGGCGTTGAGCAGCAGGTTGTGCAGCGCGCGCGACAGCAGCAGTCGGCTCGCGCCGGCCGTCGGCGACCGGACGTGGACGGGACGCCGTGTCGGCATCAGCGCGGCAGCGCCACGGCCGCGGCTCGAGCGCCCGTCGACGGGCTCGAGCCGCGGCTCGGGCAGGCGCGCGTACTGCGAGAACTGGGTCGGCGAGCCGCGTCGAGTCGTCGACCTCGCGCAGCGCGGCGTCGAGGCTGCGCGTCATCGTCCGCGCTGCGTCTCGGCCGGCGCCGCCTCGACCTCGCACTGCAGCAGCTGGAGCGACAGCTGGCATCGGCGTCAGCGTGTTCTTGAACTCGTGCGCGAGCTTGCGCGCCACGTCGCGCCACGCGGCCTCGCGCTCGGCCTGCGCGCAGCGCTCCGCGCGCGTCCGTCGAGACGCGCGGTCATGCGCGTTGAACGAATCGCCGAGCGAGCGCAGCTCGCGCGGCCCCGCGCGGCGACACGCGCACCGACAGCTCGCCCGCCGACGACCCGCTCGATCGCGCGCCGACAGCTCGCCGCAGCGGCGCGACATCTGGCCCGCGCAGCCGCGCCGACAGCACGACCGCGAGCACGACGAGCACGAGCGCGACCGCGCCGAACAGGATCAGCACGACGCTGCGCTGGAGATCGACGTACACGCCGAGCTGGCGGTAGTAGCTCGTGCCCTGGCCGCACCTGCTCGAGCTGCGCGAAGTAGTCGGGCGAGACCCAGTATGCCGGTGACGAGCGCGGCGCCGCGCAGGCGTGGCGCGCGACCGCGGCGAGCACGCCGCTGCGGCGAGCGCACGGACGTGACCGGATGGCGGCCGAATCGCCGATCTCGGCGCTGAGATCCGGGCCGTTCGGTCGACCAGCACGCCCGCGGGCAACAGCTGTTCGACCGCAGCCGCCAGCGGCCGCCGTCGCGCTCGATACAGCTGGATGAAGTCGAGCCCGGTGGATTGCAGGGTCGCGCGCTGGCGCGCCGCTCGGCGTCGGCGATCGGACGCCGCCGGCCAGCTGCGCGCGCCCACGCGCTCGCCTTGAGCCAGCGCGCGTGCTCTCGAGCCGCGCGATCGCGCCGCTTCGTCACCTCGAGCGCCGACGTCGAGCGCGCGCTCGACGCCCGGGCCGGTACCAGCGGCCGATCGCGCGCGCTGCAGCTGATCGAGCGTGAACCAGCGTGACGACCGGCGGTGGGGACGAGCGCGAGCGCGAGAAGCGCGACGAGCAGCCGATGGCGCAGGGTCACGGCGGCGAGGGTGCGCTTCGGCTCACGCGCCGGGCGACAGTCCGCCGAGCTGGCCGCACGCCGCCCAGATCTCGCCGCCCATGCGTGTGGCGCACGGTGACGGCGGGCGCGCGCGGGTACAGCCGCTGCGGCGAAGCGCTTCGACCGCCTCCGGGCGTCGGGCGCTTCCACGTCGAGCCCGGGCACCGGGTTGTACGGGATGATGTTGATCTTGCTCGGCAGCTCGCGCGCGAACGCGCGCGAGCCGGTCGGCGTCGTCCGTCGTGTCGTTGACGCCGGCGAGCAGCGTGTACTCGAGCGTGACGCGGCGGCCCGTCGTGCGGCCGTAGTCGCGCGCGGCGTCGAGCAGCTCGCGGATCGGCCAGCGCTTGTTCACCGGCACCAGCTCGGTCGCGCAGCTCGTCGGTCGTGGCGTGCAGCGAGACGGCGAGCCCCAGCGGCAGGCCCTCGCTCGGCGAGCTCGCGGATCTGCGGCACCAGGCCGCTCGTGCGACACGGTGATGCGCCGCGCGCCGAGGTTCAGGCCGTGCTCGTCGTGCAGGATGCGGATCGCGCGCAGTCACGGCGTCGTAGGTTGGCGAGCGGCTCGCCCATGCCCATGAAGACGATGTTGAAGCGGTCGTCCTGCCAGCCGTGGAACTCGCCCATCGACCACGCACCTGCGCGACGATCTCGTCGCGCCGTCAGGTTGCGCTTCGAGGCCCATGAGCCCGGTGGCGCAGAACGTGCACCTGAGCGCGCAGCCGACCTGGCTCGAGAGGCAGAACGTGAGCGCGCGCTCGGTGCGCATCGACACGCACTCGACACGCGCGCCGTCCGCGAGCCGCAGCACGAACTTGTGTGCGTGTCGCCGCGGGGCGTCCCGGAGCGTCTGCGTCGGCAGCGGCAGCGTGAAGTCGAACGATTCGGTGAGTCGTTGGCGCAGTCTCGCGGGTAGATCCGTCATGCGTTCCGGGGAGCGGTGGCCGCGGCGGTACACCCAGGCGAACAGCTGGTCGGCGCGATAACGCGGCTCGCCCAGCGCGACGAGCTGGTCGGCGAGCTCGGGGCGGGTGAGCCCGAAGAAGCTCGGGGATCGAGCCGGGGCGATGGAATGAAGGGGTTCGGACATGGGTCGACACCGTGGGTGGGAGGAGGCGTGGCGACGCTAACAGACGCCAAAGATTGCGGTCAATGCTGGCGCCATGATATGCATGCGCGTGCAATGGATGCGGAGAACTCACGGATGCGAAGCCTGCTGGCCTGCCTGGGCGACCGCTCACGATTCCGGGTCGTGGCTTCCTGCTCGATGGCGAACGTGCGTGACGGAGCTGCCGCGCGCGTCGGCCTTCCCAGTCGTGCACGACCCGACACCCAGGCGCTGGCGCGGGAGGGGTCGTCCTCCGCACGCGCCAAGGCAAGCGCGTCGCGTTCCGGGTCCGTGACGACGACCTCGCGTGGCGGCGCTGGATCGAGTGGGCCATGCAGCGGGCGGGAGCGCCCGCCACCATGCCGCACGAGGTTCACGCCGACGCGGTGTCCCGCTACCTGGTTCCGGTCCGCCGGCCGGCGAGCCGCGCCGACCGGCCGCATGGGAAAGGCAGGACGAGCACGTCCCTGCCCCCGACTCCGAGCACTCCTCGACTCGAGGAGAGAACTCGCTCCGACGGTTCCTGCCCCTTCACCGTCCTACACGGTTCCTGATTCGACGTCGTCCCTTGTGGAGCCCGATTCACCTCGCGAGCGGTTTGTCGAGGCCCCGACTCCCCCACGCCAAGAACCCGCACCGCTCGATCGGACTGAGCTCGGGACTACCCTGTGAGCAAAGGTATGCGCGTCGCTGCAATTGATATTGGGTCCAACTTCATCCGCCTGCTCGTGGGCGAGGTGACCGACGAGCAGGACGGAGGCGAGGCTCGAGACCATCGCCCGGGGCGGGAGGCGCTGCGCGGCTGGCGCGGGGTCTCGACGGCGGCGGTCGGATCGCTCCCGATGTCGGCGAGCGGGCGGCGAAGATCACGGCCGAGTTCGCCGGACGGCCAGGCCCATCGGCGCGCGGCACGTCGTGATCGGGGCGACGGCGGCACTCGGGCGCGGCCGGAGAACGGCGCCGCGGTGGCGGAGTCGATTGGCGCCGAGTCGGGTTGCCGGTTCGCATCCTGTCGGTGAGCAGACGAGGCGCGGTTGGTCTACGGCGCGGTGGTCGAGGGGTTCGGCGCCGCCGCGCAGCGCAGTTCCTGTGTCGTGTTCGACATCGGCGGCGGGAGCACCGAGGTGATCAGCGGGGTGGGGGAGCGGCGGGCCGATGGGCGAGCCTGGGGTTCGGGCGCCGTGACCCTGACGGAGCGTTTCTTCCGCTCTGAGGCGCCGGCGCGCGAGGAGGTCGAGCGCCTGTCCGGAGTGGGTGCGCGGACAACTTATGCATGAATGTGCATTGATGCCGCCGGCGGCTCCGGGTACTGGCGGGCGTTGGGGGCACGGTGACGGTGCTTGCCCTCCTCGATCGCGGGCTCGAGCAGTACGATCCCCAATTCATCGAGGGCAGGTGATCGGGCCGGAGCAACTCGGAAGCCCTGGTGGAGCGCATCGTGACCTGGAGCCCAGTCGCGCCGGGAATGGCCGGCGGTGGGCGAGAGCCGGTCCGACATCGCGGCCGCCGGCGCCCTGGTCGTGCGCGAGCTGTACCGCCGCTTCCCTTCTCCCGGCCTCGTCTGCTCCACCCACGGATTGCGTTACGGCCTGGCCCGAGTGGCGGCTCCGCGAGGCCCGCGACGGCTCCACCGACGGCGGCTCGTCGGGGCGCTGACCCCGAAACCAAGTCCCCTCTGCCCCTTCCAAGTTCGACGTTGACCCCGGTTCGAGCCCGGGCGGATACTCTCATCGGCGAAACCACGATGCAGTCGCGGATTCGCGAAGCAGATCGCGCCGAGACGCGAAGGCCCCCATCCGCCCGGTCGCGCGACGGGCATCTTTCGCGTGTCACGCTTGAGAGGAGCAGGTAGCGCATGCCGAGACTCCGCAACACGCTCCTGGTCGCTCTGATCTTCATCACGGTAGTGGGTAGTTCCCTGCCGAATGCTTCGCTCTGCTCACGCAGCCACGTTCCGGATGGGGACCAGCTCGGTGACCCCGAGCCGCGCCATCCGGTGGGCTGTCCGGTGACAATGGCGAGCCCGATTTGGGGAACAACCGTTCGGCGTCGCAGCCCAAGCCCCCCAACAGCCCTCCGACGAGGGACATGGAAGGGTCAGAGAGCTGACGAATCCGCCTTACCGCGCTGTGGATCGGAAGGATCTGGATGGCGGTGAATCTGGGAGTGGGCCGCTAGTCGCATCGGAAGAGGCGAGCGGCTGGCTCCAAAACGATTGCTGTTTTGACGGAATGTCCGGAAGTGAACCGCCGGGCGTTTCACGGCCGTCGTATCGAAATCGAGGGTTCAACCAGTGCAACGATCAATCCCCCGATCGGGCTCACGAGCACGCGGCGAATGGCGCCGTGGTAGAACACTCGGAAGCGATCGGTGATCTTCATCTCGCAGCGGACAATTTCTCGGGTGCCGCCGAGAAGTATCGGTCGGTCCTCGAAGGCCTGAGCCGCAGTCGTCCCGCCGACCGCGTGCGCGTCCTGCGCAAGCTGGCCGAGGCCGAGTACGCGCGCAGCGCGTTTGCCGAATCCCAGAACGTGCTCGAAGAGGCCCGCGAGACCGCGCGCCTGCTCGGCGATCCGCGCGTCACCGCCAAGATCGTCGCCAACCTCGCCAGCGTCCTGATCGAGCTCGGCCGCTACCGTGCCAGCTTCGCGTTACGCCACGTACGCGTACCGCGTGCTGCGCGACACCGACGAGCACAAGACCGTGGGACAGCTCGGCCGTCTCGCTCGGGTTCTGCTGCGCGCGACTGGGTCGCCCCAGGAGGCCATCGATTGGCTGCAGAACGCGGCCGCGACGTTCCGCCGCATCGACGACACCGACGGCCTCGTGACCGCGCTCAACAACCTCGGGCTCGTCTACAAGAACCTGCGCGAGTGGCGCGAGGCGACGCGGTTCCTCGAGCAGGCGCTCAGGCTCGACGAGCGTGCGGGACTCTACGCGCGCATGCGCACGGGCACCACCAGAATCTCGGACTCATCCGCTACCGGCTCGGCCAGTGGGACCTCGCCGAAGAGCACTTCCGCCAGTCGCTCAAGATCGCGCGCGAGACCGGGCACGCGCAGAGCGAGGCCGCGGCGCTGCTCGCGCTCGGCATGCTGATGCCGCCGCCGCCGCCAGTACGAGCGCGCCGAAGAGCATTTCCGCAACGCGCTCGTCGCTGGCGCAGAAGGTGCGCGCCGTGCGCGAGCAGCTGCTGGCGCGCGGAATTCCTCGGCGAGCTCGCGCTCGATCGCGGCGACGCCCGGCGACGGCCGTGGCGCTGCTCGAGCCCGCGCTCACGAGGACGCTCGAACCTGGCGCCCGCAGGGCGACCTCGTCGCGGAGCTGCGACAACCGCCTCGGCCTGGCGCTCGTCCACGCTGGGCCAGCGTCGACGGCCGGCGCAGGCGCATCTGCTCCGCGGCGTCGCGCTGTGCGAGCAGCTCGGCGACCGGATCGAGCAGGCGATCGCGGATGCGCGCGCTCGCGCGGCTCGAGGCGCCGCGCGCGGCAATCCGTCGGCGCTCGAGTTCAAGATCCGCGGCGCCGCGCAGTGCTTCGAGAGCCTGAGCGAGACGTTCGAGCTGGCGACGACGCTCGGCGACGTGGGCGAGACCTGCTGCGCTGCTGCCGTCGAGCGCTCGAGACTCCGCCTGTCGCTCGAGCCCGTGGGCGAGGCGGCGCAGCGCGCGCGGCGGCGCTGTTCCGCCAGCTCGGCGTCGTGCCGCCGGCGGCCGAGGCGTTGCTCACGCTGCGCCCGGCTCGAGACCGAGCGCGAGCGCTACGACCAGGCGCTGTCGCTGCTCGAGCAGGCCGAGCAGTGGCTCGCCGAGTCCGGCGATCCGGAGCCGAGGGACGCGCCGAGTCGCTGCGCCGCGAGCTCGAGCGCCAGTACGTCGCGGTGTCGCTGTCGACGTGCAACGAGTTCCGCGCGCTCGAGGACGCGAACCGTCTGTTCCGCGAGACCGTCGGACATGGACGGGTCTGCTGAGCCAGACGGTGAAGCTCGCCGTCGAGCACGCGCGGCGGCGACCGCGGTTTCGTCGCCTTCAGCAGCGGCGGCGGCCGGCTCGACGTCGTCGCGCAGCACGGCCTGGGACGCGAGCGCGCGCGTCGCATCCTGCGCGTGCATCGAGAGCGCCGCCGGCAGCCGCATCGCCGAGAGCGGCCCGTTGTTCTCGAGCCGCGTGGCGGCCGACCCGCGCTTCAGCGTCGCGCTGGCCGACGCGCTCGAGGGCGTCGGCTCGCTCGTGTGCGTGCCGCTCAACTTCCCGTCGCAGGCGCTCGGGCCTCGTGTACGTCGACCGGCTCAACGACAACCTGCTCGGCGCGTTCCGGCAGCGCGAGCTCAACCTGCTCGCCGTGCTCGCGAACAGCGCGGCGGTGGCGATCGTCGAGGCGCAGCGCTCGCGTGCTGCTCGCGGAGAACCAGCGAGCTGCGCGACAAGCTCAAGCCCAGCCCCGGCCTCGAGCGCATCGTCACCCAGTCGCGCGAGATGCAGAGCATCCTGACGCCTGCTCGCCAAGGTCGGCGACAGCTCCGGCGACCATGCTGTTCATGGGCGAGACGGGCACCGGCAAGGGCCTGCTCGCCCAGGTCGTGCACGAGATCTCGAACCGTCGCGACCGCGCCGTTCGTGCAGGTCAACTGCGCGGCGCTGCCCGAGCACGCTGCTCGAAGCGAGCTGTTCGGCTACGTCCAGCGGCGCGTTCACCGGCGCGGCGCGCGACAAGTCCGGCCTGTTCGAGGAGGCCGAGGGCGGAACGATCTTCCTCGACGAGATCGAGAAGGTGCCCGAGTCCGTGCAGGCCAAGCTGCTCCACGTGCTCGATCGCAGCGAGATCCGCCCGGTGGGCGCGACGCCGCAGCCAGAGGTGAACGCGCGCGTGATCTGCGCGACCGGCGTGCGACCTGCGCGAGGCGCATCAAGCGAGGGCCGGTTCCTCGAGGATCTCTACTACCGCCTCAACGACATCACCGTGCGCGTGCCGGCGCTGCGCGAGCGGCGCGAGGACATTCCGCTGCTGGCCCAGCACTTCCTCGGCTCTCTACTCGCGCCAGATGGAGAAGCGACGTCGCGGGCTTCTCGCCCGAGGTCATGCGGGTGTTCCTCGCGCACGAGTGGCGCGGCAACGTGCGCGAAGCTCGAGAAGACGGTGAAGCGCCTGGTCGTGCTCGCCGACGACGGCGCAGCGCTCGGCGCCGAGCTCCTGCCGCCCGAGATGCTCGGACGGCGTCCGCCGCCAGGCCGACGGCACCGCGACGGCGCCTGTCGCTACGCTCGAACATCTCGCGACGCTCGAGCGGCAGCATGATCGCGCAGGCGCTCGACCGCAATCGCTGGAACATCGCGCACGGGCCGCGCGCGAGCTCGGGCTCAGCTACCCGACGCTGCTCGCCAAGATCCGCGCCCTGCGGATCGAGCCGCGCGAAGTCGTCCACTAGGCCCGAATCGTTCGAGCCTCAGAGCCTCGACCGTCCTCGTCGCCGCGCGTTTTCGGCGCCGCCGGCGGCTGCTTGGTCGCGCGATTTGATGCGAAACCTTATGTATGCCTCCACACTCGGTGGCCCTGTTTCCTCGTCGGGCCTCTCACTCGTGTAGCAAATTGTTTCTATAACCAAGCTGCGTGCGCACAGCGAGTTAGTCGAAGCCCCCAAAGCCGATGGGTTGGTTTCTTGATTGGCCTCCGCGCGCCACTACCCCATGCGGCGGCGCGATGCGGCCCTCGCGACTCAAATGATTGTCGCATCGTCGATTGAGTATTTTCTTCGTCGCCTCGATGACAATGGCACTTGACGGCTGCACATGCATGGAGATCGGAGGGGGACCCTCCAAACAAGGTTCGGCAACGCATCGCCGACCCAAAGTTTCTGGGCTAGCTGGTTCCAGTGGAGTTGCGGTCTTGGGTACGAGCCCCGGTCAATCATTGACGAAGATCCAGACTCTACGCCCGGCCAGCTTGGAGGCCTCGACAAGCCAAAGCTTCTCCCTGGGCGCGTGGGTGCAGAACTGGCGGTGAGATTGCCTCGCAGATTCGGTGGTGTCTGCGTCTCGCCGCGGAGGTGGCCCGATCGGCCCAGGGTTCAGGACACCGGTCGTCTGCAGATTGGCCAACACTGGGGGATGTCTCGGCTGATCGCGCAGCATCTAGGCCGGTGTCCTCATTTGGTAGGGGCTAGCTCCTGGCCCTCGGGCGCGAAGCTCGCTCATCCACTCGCGCCGGCCCGATCGGTCAGCACGCCCCGCGCGCCGTCGGGCCATTTCTCTCGCTCCCTCCGCCTTGCATTACCCGTTCGGAACAGGCCTCGGTGTGGCGGGCCCGGCACAGGTGCGACGACGGCGCACCGCGTTTCGGGCGAATTTTCCCCACCGGCAAAACATCCTGGACTACATTCCAACTCGTGTTGTCCTCCGCGATCCAGCGGGCTCCCGCACTCATCAAACCATCCCTGCCGCGCATGGCATGTCGGTTGCCCTACTAGCACCGGTGTTGCGTACTTCTCGACAAGGGCCGATCGCTCAAAGGGCCAGCCATGAAACGCGGACTTCTCGTCGCTCGCCGTCGCCTTGATGGTGGCGGGCTGCAGGGACTCCACCTCGCCGGACACCACGCCTCCGGCTTCGCCGCGTGGCGTCCGCAGCGTGACCGGTGACCAGAGGCGTGGTCCTGAAGCTGGCTGGCCAACACCGAGCCCGGCGTCGCCGGATATCGCGTGTACATGTCGCCGTGCCTGAACGGCCCCGCCTGTCCCTACGATCTCGTCACGACCACCGCGGGGACGCAGGTCAGGTGGGCGCCCTCACCAACGGCAATACCCGCTTCTTCGCCGTCTCGGCCGTCGACCTCGCGGGCAACGAAGAGCGAGCTGTCGCGCGAGGACACCTTCGACACGCCGCGTCCCGCGGGCACGAATCTCGTGCTCAGCAGCGGCGCCGTGGACTCGCTGACGGCCGGCTGCGACTTCTCCGACTTCACGATCCGGCCGTACAACAGCAGCATGACCGACATCTTCTACGGAACGTCGGACGGCGCGTTCCTGATGATCTGCCCGTTCGCCGACACCGACTATCAGGACGCTGGGCTTCGCGACGAGCCTCGATGCCGTCGACTTCGCGCCGGACGGCGGCTGGTCGCTCACCGGGACGGCCGAGCTGATCGCCGGCCACTGCTCATCGTCGTGTGGACCTTCGACAACCACTTCGCCAAGTTCCGGGTCACGTCGATCCCGCACCTCGCGCGTCGGTGGTGGATTGGGCGTACCAGGTGGCGACAGGGAACCCGGAGCTCAAGTCGCGGCGCTCGCCGCCGGGCGAGGGCACAGCAGAGTCCGCCGTCCTAACGTCTGGCCAACCTAGAGACGGGTAGGGCGGTCAGTGGGAACGCAAACCATCCCGGAGAAAGCTTGCAGGCCATGAATTCAGGAGCATCGATAGTGGCGCCTCGGGTATCAGGGTTCGGCACTCCTCGCCAGTCCGGATCCTCCCGCGCAGGCACCGCTCCCCGGGAACGCCTGCAGCCAGGGAGCAACCCACTGACCAGTCGACCTTCCTTCGCGACCACCCGGCTCCTGCCGTTCGGGTCTGCGCGCTCGCCGTGGCCCTGACCGGGTCTCGCGTGGTCCGGTCGCGCGCAGGCGTTATCGGTCGAGGTATGGACGAGCGGCGGCAGACGAGAGCCGTGTTCGAGCTAGGCGACAAGCTCAACGTGTTCGCGCGCACCTCCGACGACGCGCATCTGCTCGTGTACGAGATCGACGCCGAGGGGTACGTGCACATGCTGTTCCCATTCGGCCACGGCCCGTCGGACGTCGCGGCCAAGCAGATGTACAGCCTGCCGCCGGATTCGTCGGACTACGACCTCGTCGTGCAGGGACCCATCGGCGAGGGGTACGTCGTCGCCGTGGCGTCGTTGGACGAGTTCGCGCACATGCCGTGGTTCCTGCGTCCGTACGATCCGCAGGCGGCCGATCTGGGCTATCAGCACTCGGGCGAGGACGCCGACGTCGAGGGGCGTGACGGAGGAGGGGCGCATCGTCGGCGATCCGTTCGTCGCGATGGAGCGCATCCGCCGCGCCGTGCTCGCGACGCCGGATGAAGCAGGATCGTTCGCGACCTCGTATGCGACAGTACTACGTGCATCAGCCGGTCCAGTACCCGCGCTACCTGTGCTACGACTGCCACCGCCCAGTACTAGCTCGTGGTGGGACGGCTTCGATCCGTACTACTCGACGTGCAGCGCGTTCACCGTCCACGTCAACTACTCATGGTGGTGGGGACCGTCGTACTGGTACGGGTTCGTTCCGTATTACGTGTACACCTACCGGCACGACCTGCCCGCCGATCTACAACCCGGTTGCGGGGCGGTGTACTCGTCATGGAACGGGTGGAACACGTGGTGCAACTTGTGGGGCGGGCCGCTGCGCCGCTACAAGAGCGCGCCGCCAGCCAATTATGTCGGTCCGTCCGAAGGTGCAGCCGATCGGCCGGTGGCGGAGTGCTGCGGACATGCCGCCGGGATTTCTCGCGAGCCACGCCGGCGTGACCGGCCGGCGCGGAGATCGTGGGCGGCGGACGCATGCTGCGCTCGCCGGGCGGCGGTGACCTGCCTGTGGTTCGCCGCGTCGACGGTTCGAACGGCGGACGCCTCCGCGGCGGCAGCCGCTACGCGCCGCGCGATCGGGCACCGCCCGCGACCCGGGTACCGCGCGTGAGCCGGTGTTCGTCGATCGCCGTCGCGGCATCGATCTCCCGCGCGGACGCTACCAGCCCTCGCGCGGCGATCTCGGCACAGGTCGCGCCGCGCCGCGCGCGCTCGGGTGAGATCGCGGCCCCGCGGATGGGTGAGGGACGCCGGATGCCCGTACCGGGAGAAGTCCGTGAGATCGGCGGCGGGGGCACGCGCGCGCTCGCGCGCCGGAGTCCCCCTCCGCCTCAGGCACCGGCCGTGGGAAACGATCGAGGCGCCGTGCGCGGCGCGAATCAGGGCTCCGGTCAGAGCGCGCCCGCTCCAACCCCGAGTCGCGGCGGTTTCGTCGGCGGCATGCGGGCCAGCTCAGGACGAGGAGGGCCGCTAAGCCCGAATGAAGCGACCACGTTTCCAGTGACATCGTGTCCGCGACGAGGCGGAGGGCGACGAGCGCTCCGCCTCGTCGTCGATGTCACCGCCCGATCCGCCGTCGTCGCTGCGCTCGTCGCCGCGGGCGCCTTCCTGCCCGCCGCCACTCACGCCGCGACGCCGGGGTTCGCGTTCCTCGAGATCCCGACGGGTGCGCGTGCGGCCGCGATGGGCGGCGCATTTGCGTCGCTCGCGAGCGGCGCCGAGGCGATCTTCTGGAATCCGGCGGGGGCTCGGACCTCGCGCACGGCGTTCAGCTCGCCGGCGGTCACTCGGAGCTGTACCAGGACCTGCGCCGACTGCTTTGCGCGGTCTCGGACGGCTGTTCGGCGGCAGGATCGCGACCTCGGTTGCGCGCTGCTCACACCGAGCCGATCGAGGAGCGCGACGATCTCGGCAACCTGATCGGCAGCTTCGGCGCGCATGATCTCGAGTTCGCCCTCGGCTACGCGCGCTCGGTGGGCGGCGAGATCTCGTGGGGCGCGTCGGCGCAGCTCCTGCGCGAGCGTATCTCGAACCTCAGCGCGACGACGTACCGCGTTCAACCTCGGGGCGGCATGGGGCCCGGGGTGTTCGGGCCTGCGCGCGTCGGCGAGCGCGCTCAACATGGGGCCGGCGCACTCACGATCGACGACATCGCGGGCAGGCCGGTCAGGCTCCCGACCGCTCTCCAGACCGGCGTGGCGGCACCCGCCTCTCCGCGGGTGATCGCTTCAGGTCACTCCGCGCTCGAGGCGGCGTCTCGCGCGGGCGTGATCGGTGACGCTGATCGGCGCCGAAGCCGACCGATCGCGGTGGCGCGGCGCTCCGCTTCCGGCGTGCGCGTCAACGACAGCGCGTCGACGATGAGCTTCGGCGCCGGCTACGCCTTCCCGTCGCTGCGCCTCGATTACGCGTTCGTGCCGATGAACTCGGACCTCGGCGACACCCACCGCTTCGCCTTCTCGACCCGGTTCTAGTCCGGCGCGGCGTCAGTCGCGCGGCAGCCCACTCATCGTGAACTGACCGTCGCGCAGCTCGACGTAAGGTGAAGCGCTCGATCCAGTCGCCCAGCACGAAGAACACGCGGTTCCCGTCGCGATGCTCGTAGGCGTGATGGAAGTGGCCCACCATCACGGCGTCGTAGCCCTCCGCGAACCGTGGAGCCGCGATCTCGCCACGGCCGCGGGCCGTCGAATGCCGGCGACCGCGATCGCGAGTGACGCGACGAGTTCGAAACACAGTGCGCCAGCGGCAAGCCGAGGTCAGGGTGCAGCCAGCGGTAGAGCCGCGATGCTCGACGGGGCTGCGCGGTCAGCGCTTCAGCAACTTGTAGCCGAGGTCCCCGCCGATCAGGCCGTCGCCGTGATGGAGCCAGATTCGCCGCCCGTCGGGCGCCGACGCTCAGCGCGTCCGTCGTGGGTGCGGATGCCGAGCTCGTCGGCGAGGAACGCGTCCGAGCCAGAAATCGTGAGTTGCCGGCGAGGCATGTGACGCTCGACGCCGGCCTCGCGCACGCGGCGCGAGTGCGACGAGCGGTCGAAGTGGCGTCGGGGATGGCGGTCCGGTACTCGAACCAGAAGTCGAACAGGTCGCCCGACGACGTACAGCGACGCGGCGTCGGCCCGGCAGGCGAGTCGAGGAAGTCGTGACAGGCGCCTCTCGCGCGCGGCCTCGCGCTCCTTCGCCTCCGCGCCCAGGTGGGCGTCGGAGAGGAAGATCGCAGCGGCAAAGCATGGCGCGCCTCGACCGCCGAGCAGGGTCGCAGGCAGCGCCTAGCACCGGCGCCGGGTGCGTCGCGAAGTGTCCAGCGTGCGCCGCATCGACTCGGTCCGACGTGTCCCAGGATCCGTTCGGTGCGCTGGCGCCAGCCGGAAGGCTTTCGCAATCTGCACTGCTGCGCCGCGTTGCCACATGCGAGGTGTCGGATGGAGTTGCAGGGCGGCGGTTCCGATGCGAGGGTCCGCATCGGTGGGCGCGACCGCCTCGCGTTCAATCGAGCGACGAACGCGCTGCGGCCGATCGTCATCACACGCAGTGAACATGTGGCGGTGCTCGACGGTCTACAATTGACGGCGCTGTGACAGCCCGCCCCCATGGACGATAACCTCGAATGGACGATGACTGACTTAACGCCGAGCCGAGACCGACCCACCCCGGGCCGAGACGACCACGAGTACTTCGGAGAAGCACATGAAGAACCATTCACGGATCCACGACCCCGCGGCTATCTGATCGGCGCCGCGGTCCTCGTGCTCATCGAGTCGTCGATTGGACTCGGCGTGAGCGCGAGCCTCGATTCAGAAGCAGGCGGCCGCCACGTCGACGTCGACGGTGGCCGCGAGCACGAGCGCCAGCGCCCGCGCTCGCGACCCCGAGAGCCCGTTCGTGGGCGGTCATCGACAAGACCCTGCCCGGCGGTCGTGTTCATCGACGTGCGCAAGAAGGTCGGCGGCGCGGGCGGCGACGCGACGATCCGCAGGAGCGAGCTGTTCCGTCGCTTCTTCGGCGACTCAGCACGCGCCAGCCAGCGCGTGGCCCAGCTCGGGCTCGGGTTCATCATCGACACCGAGGGTCACGTGCTGACCAACAACCACGTCGTGCGCGACGCCGACGACATCACGGTGACGCTCAACGATCGCCGCACGTTCAAGGCCAAGGTCGTCGGCACCGATCCCGAGACCGACGTCGCCGTGATCAAGATCGAGGGCGATCAACCTGCCGATGCTCCCGCTCGGCGACTCGGACCAGCTTCGCGTCGGCGACTGGGCGATCGCGATCGGCAACCCGCTCGGCCAGCTGCGCGGCTCGGTCACGGTGGGCATCATGAGCGCCCAGGGCCGCACCGACCTCAACATCTGGGGCGGCACGCCCGACCTTCCAGGACTTCATCCAGACCGACGCGTCGATCAACTTCGGCAACTCCGGCGGCCCGCTGTGCAACATCCGCGGCGAGGCGATCGGCATCAACACCGCGATCAACACCAGCGGCCAGGGCATCGGCTTCGCGATCCCGATCAACCTGGCGAAGCACGTCGCCGACCAGCTGCTCGCGAGCGGCAAGGTGCAGCGCGCGTGGCTCGGCGTCCAGCTCGCCGAGCTGACGCCGGAGCTGGCGGAAGGCTTCGGCATGCAGCTCGCAGCAGGGCATCCTGGTGCAGGACGTGCTCGACAGCACGCCGGCCGAGAAGGCCGGGCTGCGGCGCAACGACGTCATCGTCGAGTTCGAACGGCCAGCCGGTCGCCGACGTGCCGAAGTTCCGCCTCAAGGTGGCCGATACCAAGGTGGTGCCGCATCCCGCTCGTGGTGCTGCGCGACGGCAAGCGCATGACGGTGAACGTCACGCTGACCGAGCGCATACACGGAAACCAGGCCCAGAATCAGCAACGATGAAGCCGCGGTCGGAAACCGAGACCCTCGCCGGTCTCAAGGTCCGTGAGCTGAGCGACGAGGAAAAGCGCCTCGGCGAAGCTGGATTCGGGCGTCGAGGTCACCGATGTCGAGAGGCAGCCTCGCCGACGAGGCCGGGCTCGAGGCCGGCGACATCGTCGAGCAGATCGGCGGCAAGCCGGTGAATTCGCGGCCACTTTCACCAAGATGCTCGGAGACGCGGTGCCAGCCACAAGCACGCGGCGCTGCTGGTGCAGAGCAGCGGCCAGTCGCACTTCGTGGCGTTGCAGGTCGACTGAGAAGGTGTTCTTTTGATGGGGGAGGCGGCGGTTCCTCGCCGCTCCGCCACGGACGGCCCAGTAAAGCCCGGAGAGGGCGAAGGACACTCGTGATTCGACGCACGATCCTGGCAGCCTGCTCGGTCATCCTCGCGGCCTCGGCCTACGCCCAGGCTCCGGTGCGGACCCGCCGTCGGGCACCGTCACGCTGACCGGCATGCGGTCGTGGTTCGAATCGCCGACGAGCACGCGCATCTGTGCTCGACTATCGAGCACCGGTCACGCCGGTCGCGCCCGATTCGGGTGTCAGCCAAACCGGGTCTCGGTGTGCATCCCCGCCGAAGCGCGTGGGCGCTCGGCCCCGGCGTCGTGGCGTCACTCCCCGTGCGCGACTTGCCAGTCGTCGAGCTCGGTCGCGCGGTCACGCTCGCGGAGGGCGCGCACATCGACTGCTGGTTCGCCGCCAAGCACGACGCCTTCCGCGTGTTTCACCCTGATGGCCGAGGAGGGCGAGCCGTTCCGGCTCGATCGTCGGCGTGAGCCGATCCGGGCGGCTACGGTCGAGCCGAGGATGCACGGCTCTGCGAACATCGCCGCATCAAGCGCCGCGACCGCGATGCGCATCGATTCGCCGATCAGACGCCGGACCACGGCAGCGAGGACTCCAGCTCCACGGCCCGCGCGGCGCGCTCCGAAGCACGTCAACGCATCGGCGTGGCGCGGGCGCTCGTGAAATAGCCGCTGAACGCCTACCACGGGGAGTCAAAGCCGTGCTCAACGCGCGCGTTGGCGGGCTACTCGCAGCCCGCTGCGCCAGGCGCTCTCGTCATCGCCGAGCTGCATGAAGGCCGACATCACTCATACAGCATCCGCGCTCCAACCATCCTCGCGCCAAGCTGCGGCGCTTAGCGGCCAGCGGCACCGAGGTCATACTTCCTGATCCATGCGCTGGCGCCGAGCGCACCAGGCGACTCCGCGGGTACCTGGCCGAGTCGAAAACTGCCGCCGACCTGGTGGGCGGCGTGCCCTCCGTACGCCGAGGACGATCTGGTCAGCCATCCTCTACGACGTGAAGCGCGCCTCGGCGCTCCAGCAGAGCCAGTCGACTTGCCGAGGCGCTGCTCGACCACCTCATGGCCGACCGGCGGCTCGAACAGCGCGGGCGTGAAGCAAGCCGGCTTCGCCGTGCTCAAGTCGGTGGAGTTCCCGTCGGTCCTCGTCAGACAGCATTCATCAATAGCAATCCGTACGAGGCGAAGCTGCTCCGCGATCCCCAATTCGTAGACCAGATCGGCAAGCAGCTCGCGACCGGTGTGCGCGCGTTCCTCGAGCGTGCGGGAATGGGCGTCGGCACGACGGCGCCGTCGGGCAGCGCGACCGGGTCGCAGTAGCCGCGACGCCTCACGCCGACGCCCGCGCGATCGCGCCAAATCACCTTCCTCTCAGTCCTCGCGCCGCTCCGGGTCTCCTCCCGACGCGCGTGATACGCCCTCGGTCTTGTAGTCCAGCGCCGCGCCGTGCGCGCGGTGCGCGCGCGGCGGCGACGACTCCAGCGCATCGCGGACGAGCGCTCCCGACGCTCCCGTGTGCGGCGCGTGCGAGGAAGCACGTCGTAGTCGTCGCCGCCGGTCGCCATGAAGTCGTTGACCGTGACCTTGTAGACGCGTGCGCTGTCGAGGCGGCGCGCCCGTCGCGTCGAGCACGCCGATCACGCGGCCCATCACCGGGCGGTCGAGGATCGAGACGAGTAGCTTTGATTCCGCTCACCTGCGTGACGCGTCCCCAGCGCAGCGCCTGCTCGAAGCGCGATCTTCACCTGGGCGCCGGTCAGCTCGAGCGTCACGAGCTGGTTGTCGAACGGCATCACCTCGTAGATCGTGCCGCGCGTCACTGTGCTCCTCGGAGGTCGGAGCGCAGACCTCCGCTGTTCTGCAGCGCCACGTCGGCGCCGGTCGCAGCGCCATCGCGTCGGCGACCAGGTTGCCGACGGCGCCCTCGCCACCGCGGTTGCGCCTGCAACGTGCGGAGATTCTGCCCCAGCGGCTGCGACGCGATCGGCGCCACGGACGCGTTCCAGCGCGCGACGCGGGCCTTCATCGTCAGAGTCCGGCTCGACCTGATCCGCGAACGTGCGCACCAGCTCGGTGCGCGACTCGATCGCCGTGTCCCGCGACCGGATCGACGACCAGGTCGCACACCGCGACGGCCTCGCCCAGCGCGCCGGCGATCATCACCGGCACGCCCTGGACCTGGTCGCGGACCAGAGTTATGGCTGTGGCCGCCGAACCACCGCGGCGACGCCGGGCACGCCTCGGCGCGAGACGCACGAGGTCGCCGCCGCGCGCGCGCTCAGCGAGTCGCTCTCGCACGGGATGTGTCCCACGCCGACGACGACGTCCGAGCGCTTGCGCAGCGCCGTGCACGAGCCGCACGGCGGTCGCCGAGTCGTCGTCGAATCGCAGGTGCGCGACATTGCGGGCCATGGTGACCGTCGGCGTGTAGTGGTAGCTACGAGGATGCCCAGGACGCTGACGCGCACGCGGCGCGTGACCACGGTGTCGGCGTGCGCCCAGCGCGGGATCCGCCCGCTCTTGCGCTCGTGCATGTTGGCCGCCGAGTGCGTGGAAGCCGCATGGCGGTGACGCGTCGATGCCAGCGTGTCGGCCGACCAGTCGAACTCGTGGTTGCCGATGGCCACGGCGGTGTAGCCGATTGCGTTCATCTGCTCGACGACCGGGCGGCCGAACTGGAGGTTCGAGATCATCGTGCCCTGGAAGAAGTCGCCGCCGTCGAGCAGCACCGTGCCCTCGGGGTTCTCCGCCCTGAGCTTTGCGACGTAGGCCGCCAGCACCGCGGACCCGCCGACCGCGCGGTCGCTCGCGCGGTCGCGGCCGCCGAGGATGGCGCCGTGGAAATCGGTGGTCTCGAGCACCGCAGCTGCGGGTAGCGCAGGTTGGCGACGATGCCGAGCACCTGCGCGCGTGTCAGCGTGTCCGATCGACGCGTCCGCTCGCGCCGGGCGCCGACAATCCTTGCACCAGGCCATGGCGGAACGACGCGTCGACGGTGGGCGCGATCTGGTAGCTCGCGCGCCGCGGCGCTTCGCTCGCACCATTCCTCGGCGATCGCGAGGCGCGCGACGGCGAACGGGTTCGCGCGGTCGAGCGTGCCGATCTCGCCGAGCACCTTGCGCTTGAGCAGCCCGTCGAGCCACGAGCTCGAGCGAGTCGAGCACGTCGGGGTAGCGCGTACAGAGCGCTTGCTCTCCGCGCCACCCGAACGCGCGCGCGAGCCAGTAAGCGAGATCCCCCGGCGCGCGACCTCGTCCGCGCCCAGGCGGAACTACCTCGTTCGCGGGTGCCACGCCCTGGCGGACGAGGCGGTCGATCTGCGGGCGCTCGGGATGCGACACGTAGTCGGGAGGGAGGGACCACGACGGCGCGACGCCACCGTCCAGGGTGCGCGCCTTCGTGATCGACGCGACGATCAGGTCGCGAACGCTCCGAGGCGTCCGCCGCACCCGCGGCGCGTCGTGCAGGTGCGGATACCCGCCGCCGCCGTTCACGCGGTAGTTGTTGACCGCCACGCGCAGCGTCTCCGCTGCGGCGAGCGGACGCCCTGACAGGCCAGGTTCACGATGCGCTCGCCCTTGGGCCGCGTGAGATCCGATCTCGTAGCTCACGCCGCGGCGGCGTCGAAGTTGTAGCCCTGCCGCCCCGGCTCGGTGAGCGCGTGTCCGGCCTCGTACGTGTACGTCGCAGAAGTACCCCGCCGAATGCTCGAGCACGTCAGCGAGCTGGGCGCCGGTGAGCTCCACGACCGCGAGCGTGTTGGCGTACGGATAGAGCCTAAGCGCGTCGCGCACCGTCACCGGTCCGGCCGCGATCCGCTGCCCGGGATCGAACATCGCCGCCAGCGACACGTCGGCGTTCGACGCCTCGAGCTGCGCGCCGTGGATCAGCTCCCACAGCGCGTTGTCCGCGAGCGCCGTCCGCTCGGCGCTTCGAGCGGGCTCGACGCGTGCCCGATGACGCGCCTGAGCGCGGTCTGGGTGGCGAGGTCGTACGGCGCGGCGAACGCGCTGAAGTGCGGCGTTGGCCGGCGTCGCGTCCGTCACCGGGACGAGCCGCGAGCGCCGCGACACGATGGTCCAGCGCGCCGTCGAGTCGGCGCGCTGGGCGCTGGAGTTCGATGCGCCCGAGGCACTCCGCCGACTTCCCCGCCTGCGCGGCGATCACCGTGCCGATCTGGAGCGAGGGATCTGGACGTGCGTGTGGCCGAGCACGACGACGTCGGCGTCCGGCACCTGGGTCGCGAGCCGGTAGCCCCGGTTCTCGTCGGGCGTATCGTCGGAGGCGGCGTCGGGCGACGGTGTTCGCGCTCGCGCGCGGGCGAGACGGCGGCGGTGTCGCGCTCACGGAGCCCGCTGTGGGCGAGAGCACGATCGTCGCAGTGCTCGTCCTGACGCAGGCGTCGTGCCTCCGCGCTGCGCCACCGGCACCGGGGCGAGGAACTCGAATCCAGCGTGGTTCTCGGGATCCTCCCGACGGCACCGCCGGCGTGATGAGTCCGATGATGGACCGACGCGCACGCGCCCCGCCTGCTTCACGATCAGAGCCCGCGAAGGCGCCGCGCCCGTCGCCGGCGTGAACGATGTTCGCGGCCAGGGCGGGAAGCGGGCGGTCGCGCGCTGCGCCCGCTCGAGCACGGCGGGACCGAAGTTGAACTCATGGTTGCCACAGACCATCGCGTCGTAACCCATTCGGCTCATCGCCCGTCATCATCGAAAGGTCGGGCGACGAGCGGTCGCCGGACTGGTACACCGTCTCGATGCCGCCGCCCTCGATCGCGTCACCGGCGTCGACCAGCACGGTCGGCACGCCGCTCGCGCGCGCACGAGTCACCAGCGAGGCGATCTTCACCAGCCGCGCGCGCGCGGGGCGTCAGCGATGTAGTCGTACGCGGTCAGCGCGCCGTGAAGATCGGTGGTGTGGAGGATCACGAGCCGCGCCTCGTCGGCGCGCGCGGTGGCCGGAAAGCAGCGCGAGGAGGGCGATAGGCGAAGCGCGGGATCGAGGGTCGCATGAAGGGTGCGGACGCTAGCATCGTGGCCCGCGCCGACCAAGTCGCGGTGCAGCGTTTCACCCTCCTTTGCCGCAGCTCGCGCCCCGTTTCTATGGTGCTTCGTTCCCGCCGCGGCGACGGTCTCGACCCGGGCAGCGCAGGCGAGCGAAACCAACGCTGTGCCCGACTGCGGGCGCACTGAGATCCCGCCGGCCCGTTCGAGGCTGCGAGGCGCTGCAATTTTCACGCCTCATAGTGCCCGAGGCGGCCGCGGCGTAACCGCGCCGCCAGTGCCCCTGCGCCCTGCCGCCGCCGGCGGATCGCCCGCGTGAAGCCGCCCCGAGCGCGTCCCTGGCGCCCGCGTCACCGCCGTCGGGCGGCCCGCTATCCGCCTGCCGCCGCGGCCGCCAGCCGCCGGCGCCCAGCGCCCCGGTGCTGAAGTGCCGGACGCAGGCGACCTGTCGATCTGGTCGTGTTGTTCTTGCCGGTGGTCCCCGGCCCGGCGCGCTCATCTGTAACCACCGGCGTCAAGGTCAACCTCGACCTGCGCAGCGCCGGCTCGGATCGAGGGCCTCGAGCGGCGATCAGCAAAAGCGCGCCGGCGATCCGCCGCGACAGGCGTCGAGCGCGCGACTCGACCAACGTCGACGCGCGCGTCGCCCTCGGCGACCTGCTCTACGACACCGGCATAAACCTGGCCGGAGGCGTCATCGATCCAGCCAGCATAGCAGCGTTAGCTGCGGCGAGCTCGATCCGGCGTGCTCGTGGACCTGGGCGTCTGCTACTACAACCTCCGGTCAGAGGAGACGGAGCCAGAAGCCGTATCCGGCTCTGCGGTGCAACGCAGGCCCGCACCAGCCCGTGGCCCTGTTCGATACTCGGCATCGTAGAGCGAGCGGCGTTCCGAGTTCGACACAGCACTCCAGTTTACCGCCGAGCACTCGAGAGCGGCCTCGCACCGAACCAGGGGATGAAGCGATCCTGGTCTCGGACGATGCAGCAGAGTTCAGGAAGACCGGGGCGCACGCCGGAAGCCGCTTCCCGACGGACAGATGAGGTCTGCGCGCCGCGGATCCACTGCGGCGGGCGGGAATCCCAGCGCGCTCAGGTGCGCGAGTGCCTCGGGGCCGCCCATCGCCCGGGCGACCGCGCGCGCGAGAAAGCGCACGAGCTCACGCCGGCGATGTCGGTGTCCTCGAGCGGAACTCAGAGCTCGGCGATCGCGCGGCGACGCCGCCATTGCCTGGCGGCCGCGCAGTGTCTCGGCCCGGACCGACCTCGTCCCCGCACTGATCCCCTCGAACAACGACGACCGCGGGCGCCTGAGCCTCGATCAGGTAGTAGCCGCCGTCGTGGGTCGGGCCGATACGACGATCGGCTCGATCGGAGCGCCGCGGCGCCGATCGGAGCGCGCCGCCGTCGAGCGATACGGCAATCGGCGCCGACGATGACGGCGCCGATCCCTGTCGCCCGCGATCAGCTCGCCGAACGCGCGCGCGAGGCGCGCTCAGATCCGCACCTGGCTGGCGGCGCGCGTCGAGGCGTGCCGACCTCGCGCGGCACCGACGCCCGGTCGGGCGTCGGTCCGCCCAGTAGACGACGCGCCGATCGGCGCGCGCATCGCCACCATCCGCGTGCGGCGTCGGCGAGCATCGCGGCGTAGAGCCAGCGCACGCAGCGGGCGCGGGCAATCAGGGGAGAGCCGCGTCTTCCGCGGCCGGGAACGGGCGGGCGGGCGAACAGGGCGAGTGAGCGCATGGACGGGCGGGTCGACATCCGCGATCGCGGATGCGCTCCCCTCAGCAGGTGCGCGCTCGCTTCGTGCCGCGTCGTGCGCGACGTCGAATCCCGCGGTGCGGGCCGCATCGGTTGACACCCCTTCGCCCGGCTTCCTAGAGTCGTTGGTCCTAGTCCGCCGCATCCAACCACCGAGAAGAGAGCCGATCCGCCATGACCACGTCGCAATCGTTCGACCTCATCGTCGTCGGCACCGGACCCGGCGGCTACGTCGCCGCGATCCGTGCCGCGCAGCTGGGTCTCAAGACCGCCGTCGTCGAGAAGGACGAGCTGGGCGGAACGTGCCTCAACTGGGGGTGCATCCCGACCAAGGCGTGGATCGTGTCCGCGCACCTGCTCGAGCAGATCAAGCGCGCGCAAGGAGTTCGGCATCGAGGTCGGCGAGCCGAAGATCCGCTGGGACTGGCCTGCTCGAGCGCAAGAACAAGGTCGTGAAGCAGCTCACCGGCGGCGTGAGGCGTGCTGCTCAAGGGCCGTCAGCGTCGAGATCGTGCGCAGGGCACCGCGAAGCTCACCGCGGCGAACCGCATCGTGGTCGCGCGCACCGGGGGGCGGCACGGTCGAGCTGTCGGCCGAACGCGATCATGCTCGCGACCGGCGCGCAGCGCCACGATGCCGCCGGGCTTCGCGCTCGACGGCGAGCGCGTCGTCACGCAGCACAGGAGGCGCTCGATCTCACGTCACAGCCCAAGCGCCTCGCGGTGCTGGGCGGCGGCGTCGTCGGCAGCGAGTTCGCGTGCTTCTTCGCCGCGCATCGGCACGCAGGTCACGCTGATCGAGATGCTGCCGCGGCTGGTGCCCGCCGAGGACGACGAGATCGCGCAGGCGCTCGAGCGCGAGATGAAGAAGCAGAAGCATCGACCTCCACCTCGAACACGCAGCGTCGAGGGCACGAAGACGCGCGCCGACGGCTCGGTGCACGCTCGACGCTCGCCGGCGGCAAGACGGTCGAGGTCGACACCGTGCTCGTCGCCACCGGACGCAAGCCGTACGCGAACGACCTCGGGCTCGAGACGCTCGGCGTCGCGCGCGGCGACCGCGGCAAGATCGTCGTGAACGACCACCTGCAGACGTCGGTCAAGGGCGTGTACGCGATCGGCGACGTCACCGACATCAAGCAGCTCGCGCACTTCGCGTCGGCGCAGGGCAAGGCGGCCGCGGAGATCATCGCCGGCCATCCGGCACAGACCAACTGGCGCGCGGTGCCCGGCGGCGACGTTCACGAGCCCCGAGATCGCGAGCGTCGGGCTCACCGAGCGCGAGGCGCGCAGGCCGAGGGGCGCACGCTCAAGATCGGGCGCTTCCCGTTCCGCGCGCACGGCCGCAACATCGCCGATGGCGAGATCGACCGGGTTCGTGAAGCTGGTCGCCGACGCCGACACGATCAGGTGCTCGGTGCCCACATCATCGGCGCCAAGGCGAGCGAGATCATCCACGAGTGTGCACTGGCGATCGCGGCGGACCTCAACATCGAGGACCTGGCGCGACGCGATCCACGCCCACCCGACCGTGACCGAGGCGCTTGGCGAGGCCGCCGAGGACGCCGACGGCGACCGCCATCCATCTCATGCCGGCAGCGGCATGAAGAGCGCGACGCGCTAGCGCCGTCGCCGTTTGAGGCCCCGCGGCCGCCGAGTCCTCGGTAACCCAGTGGCGTACGAAAGCCTTCCGCCCCGCCGCCCCCTTCTGCGATAATCCTTTCCGCTCGCCTTCGCCCAGTGGCCCGGGCGCGGAACGCCTTCCGTCCACATCGTCGCTCGCTCCAGACGCCGTCCCGACGTCGCCGCCGCCGCGTCGCCGTCCGTCGACCGCGGGTGCCCCATTCGGAGGAGTCATGACCCCGGCGCGTCGCATCGGCATCGTCACCGTGGCCATTCTCGCCGCGATCGTGCCCTACCGCCGTCGCTCTTCCATCCCTGACGGCACACGCCGCTGGCGCGCGACGCGGGCATTCAGCTTGTCACGCCGGCGCACGATGCCGTCGTGTACGAGAAGCGGACTGCGCTTCGCGTGGCAGCCCGCGGCGGGACCGCGCGCTACTTCCTGCTGGTCTCGCGCAGGAGCCGTTCCAGACGCGCGGCGCCACGCGCCTGCCGGCGGAGACGACGTGCGCGTCGTGCCCGTCGACCAGCCGATCGCCTCGCTCGGGGACGCCGGCCGTCGCGATCGCCGGCGATCAGCCCGTGTCACTGGTGCCGCCGCCGGCATCGAGCGCGCTGACGGACGCCGCATCGTGGATGTCGGAGGTGCGCCGGGTCGGCGTGCTCGGCCGCTTCACGAACCGCGTCGAGCCCTCGCCGCTCGTGTCGGTGCACGCCGATCTTGCCCGCGCACCCCGTCGAACGCGTTGGTCCGGACCGCATCCGCCTAAGCGCCGGCTACGAGATCGATCCGACGCGCGGCGAGCCGGTCCTGCCCGCGGCGCTGCGCGAGGCCGCCGGGCCGACGACGGGCAAGCGGACGTACATCGTCTACTTCGCCGACGGCGACCCCGAGGCGACGCGCACGACCGTGCTCGAGGCCGGCGGCAGCATCGTGTACGTACCTCCCGGACCGCGCGTTTCTCGTGCGCATGGAGTCGAGCGGCCAGCTGTCGCTCGGCACCGAGGCGCGTGGTCGGCGCGTTCCAGCCCGCGTACAAGCTGAGCCTCGCGGCGCTCGCCCGATCCGGTCGCCCTCGAGACCGCGACGCTGCTGCTGTTCCCGGACGGCGACCTCGACCAAGTGGCGGCGCAGGTCCAGCGCCTGGGCGCCACGGAGGTGCTGCGCTCGAACAACGGCATCGACCGCGCTGCGCGTGCGCGCGACGCCGAGCCGCGCTCGACGGTCTGGCGCAGAACCCCGACGTCGAGTGGATCGGAGCCTACGTGCAGCCGACGATGGACAACGTCAGCGTCAGTGGGTGGTCCAGACGTGGTCGAGCGACAACCGCCGGCGTGTGGGACCTGGGGATCCGCGGCAACGGGCAGGTCATCTGCACGACGGACGCCGGAATCGATGTCAGCCACAACATGTTCCGTGACGCGAGCGTCCGATCCCCGGCTTCGGGCGACTGCTCCCACGCATCGCAAGATCATCGCCTACAAGGCGGGCTCGCTCGACCCCGGGGTGACGTTCGGCTGGCCAGCGGCGTGCCACGGGTCTCACACCGCCATGCGCGGCCGGCAGTGACTCGACGATCGGCACCGACGTGCGCGACGGCGCATCGCCAGAGACTGCGAAGCTCTACTTCATGGACCTCTCGGCCCGGCGCTCACCAACACGGTCGCGCCGCCCGCCGATCTCAGCGATCCTCCATCAGCCGTCGCTACCCGGGCGGCGCCGGCGGCGCCGCCACGCACATCTCGTCGAAACTCGTGAGGGCAGCAGCATGCGCGATGGGCGACCTTCAGAGTTGAGCTCGCTGCAGGTCGACCGGTTCATGTGGAACCATCCCGACCACCTGCTGTGCTCCATCGAGCAGAGCAGCTTGGCGGGTTCCCAGGCCGTCGGCTCGCCCGCCTCCGCGAAGACCAGCGTCGGCGTCGGCGGCACGGCGCGGCGGCACCGCCGCGAGCGTCATCTACACGGGAGGGACGAGCCGCGGCCCGACCCAGGACGGACATAACTGCAAACCGACGGTCTGCACGCCGGGCCAGGGCGACGATCTCTGGGCTGCGCCGGCCCCAGCTCGTTCGAGTCGCCCACGAGCCGGCGTCGATGGCCTCTCCCGGGCCGCGCGGGCGCCGCCGCGCTGACCCGACGACCACCTGCACCGAAGGCTGGTATCAGACCGGCGCCAGGTGCCGGCGAACAGGTTTGCGCCGTCCGCCGCGCTGCTCGGAGGCGATGCTCATCAACTCCGGCACGGCAACACCGTGAGCGGCGGCCTGGTGCCGGACCGGGCGAACATCGGCTTCCGGCGCGTCTACCGTCGTCAGCGATGCTGTACATGCCCAAGCCGGCGGGCGCTGGGCGGCTGCTGCTCGTCGACCCCGCGCCCAGCGGGTATTACGAGCGGCTTCAGGACACATCGAGTACCGTCGGGCGTCAACGCCATCTCGCCAGCGAGCGATCCCGCTCAAGGTGTCGGTCGCTGCGGACGGATTATCCCGGCCATCCGGTAGTGAGCGACCCAGATCGTGAACAACCTCCGATCTCTACCGTCACTAACGGTGTGCAGACGTACCGCCGGCTTTCAACATGGTGAACGGCGTGTCGCAGGCCGGCGGCGGCAGCGCCGTTTCCTCGCAAACGTCGCGGAGGGAGGGGCGCAGATCTCGGTGCCCACCTCGGGGACTTGTTGGCGCATCCGCATCGATGCGCCCTCGGTCCGATCGGACCGCAGCCGTTCGGCCCCACACTGTGTGTCACGGGCGGGATCGGCACCGATGCCGGCGTGCTCGCGCTCGACCGAGGCGAGCTACGGATCTATAACACCAGCTGGGCCACTGATTCCGCCAGCCACGAAACCTGTTAACACATATGGCATCTCGTCATCCCGAAACGGCTGGCAGAGAAACGTCGATCCTGACCAGATCGGGCAACGTCTACATGGGTCGATCCCGCAGCTCGCGATCCACCTCGGCTGATCGGCGACCGCAGCTGCGCATCTCAAGCAGCGGCAATCATAATCACCTTTACCACACTGCGATCAACACCTGCATGACGCGGCCACTTTCGTCTGAGCGCAGATCCGACTGTCCGCCACACGATCACGGGCGTCATCGTGATGAACCTGCAGAAGTTAGCAACATCCAGTGAGCTGGACGACGAGCGGGGGCGCGAATCATGATCTTCTACCTGATCCAATCATTACCTGGATTCATTCATTCATCGGACGGCCTCTTGCTGACCGACCGCGCCACGCCTTTGCGATCGAGAGAATATCTGATGAGACTCTTCGACAATCGATCCACGGGGTTATCGCCTGGAAACTCACCGCGTGGCCGTGCAACTGGGCAGCACTACCTTTTCCACGATCTTGCGGCGTCGGGGTCGGCACCTTCTGTTCTAGCGACGCCGGTTTCGCCTGCATCCGATGCCACGACATCTGGCGCATTCCCGTCGGTGTCAGGATGGACGTATCGGCTATCAGCAGCAGAGACACTAGCCGAAGAACCGCCGATTCCAAGGCCTGACGGGCGACCTGCGCTCGTACAAGGTGGTGTGGTGGCAGAACGGTCTCTGGCACCCTGCCCGCCGATCTCAAATCCGCCGAAAACTGATCACCGATTTACTCAAAAGCGGCGCTGACCAGATAGTAATCCACCAATCCCAGCACGATCGCGTCAGAATCGGCGTCCACATCCGACCTGCACTGGCAAATAGCGGCGCTCATATTCCAGGAACGCTCCACGGTTAATGCGGATCCGCAGGCTAGTCCGGTGTTTTCCGGGTCTCCACAGGACCCGATCGAAACCCCTAACCAATTAGCTACTCGGGCATCGCGCCAGGCGTCGGCGAGCGAGATCGCGTCCCATTCCGGGGACCAGTACCTCCAGCTACGCTTGGATCAGCGGGCAGTGGCGCCCGAACTGCGCCAGCTTCCAGTGGGAAGCGGCAGAAGACCACTCTCAACTCTTCCGGAATCAACATCGTCAGGAGGATGCCGTGCGCATCGCGACCGCCTGATGGTCAGGCTCCGATCGAATCAGCCCGCCTCGGCGACGCTGCACCACAAGTCATAGACAAGACCCTGACTGGCTGGTCGACCACCCGAAGCCGGCCGTGACCGTCGTGGCTCGAACGGTGGAGAACGCTCGTGGCCAACTCGGCAGTTTAGATGGACGAGTCGACCGCTGGTGGGGCAAACCTCAAAGCCCGCACGTCAAGTACTCCGATCCGCGACGGCAGCCAAATCATCGGTGACACTCACGGCATCGCGTCGGCAGTTCCATTTGCGTGCGGACTCCTTGCGTTTTGGCTGGCGCGCAGCCGCAGTGCGTTTACGTGTCGCGGGCGACCGGGACATGCAAACCTCCGCGTCGGCGGCGCTGGCCTGGCGTTGATCGCCCACGCCAGCGAGATATCAGACCGGCAGCTAGTCACCCGAGGCTCTGATCCTCATTGAAGAACCGGGCGATCGGCAACCAAGCGACTGTGACACTGCTTGCTTTTGCTTCGAATACCTTCGTGCCGCCGCGTGACGGCTCGAACGTCATTACGTCAGAGGTGATTAAGTTTCGAGAGAAGATCATCGCGCGCCGCAAAAGTCTGAACTCCCTCACAAACTGGAACGCGATTAAACCGCCAAGCGCATCAATATTTTGCTCTTTCTGCAACCCTTCAGCCAGACTGCGCGGCCTGTGGGTGCGGGGCCTGGACGCACTCCGGAAACGGGGGCAGGCGGCGTCTGCCACGAGTAGTCATCGATGGAGCTTACGCTCTTTTATTCGATTCCATGGTTCACACGCAGAGCCAACGTCCCGAACCCGGTGTCGACGACGACGACGATCGCGTACGCCCTGCCACAACGCCTTTATCTGGCGATATTTCGCGGTCTGCAGGCGTCACCTGAGCGCCGATTCTGCGCTGGTCCGGGGCGACGTCCCGGCTGGATCTGATTCAGTGGATCACCGCTGACAACAGCAGCCCCTGGTACGACGCGTTTACTCACTATCGTCTGTTCATTCACGCCGGTCTCTCAGTTCAAGCGAAAACCGGATGGTGACCTCAACTGAACTCTTTACCAGCGCCGGGGTCACCTCAACTCCACCATGGGAGCCCCATGCTCCCGCCTACTGAGAACCTTCGCATGTCCGTGGTCGTCACTTCCAATCAGCTCAAGCCATCGACTACAAAAACCGGGACCTGGATCCCGGATGACGCCCTACGGCAGAACGGGCGGGGGATCCCTGCTCGTCGTCGCCGACGGGATGTCTTCACGGGCGATCTCGAATCGCTCCGCAATGAACTACGTACCTTCACCGACCCTCAGAAGGCGGGACGGCATCCTCGAGGACACGAGGCTTTGCGATCGTCATTAGCCGATCATCCACGACCGACGTCGCGTATCGGACCTGCGCAGCATGGGCACGACGTGCAGCCGTGGTGCTACCTGGACCAGAGCACCATATATCTCGCCCGTCGGCGACAGCCGCGCGTACGCCACCTCGTGCGGAAGGCTCAGTCCGGCGGCTCACGGGATCTCGCGTCGCCCCGGCTCGTCTTTCAAACGGCTCACCGCGACAGGCTCGACGATCTGCAACAACGTCGTGACGCGCATCGCCGTCGCGCCGCCATCAGTCAAACGCGAACGATCAGATCCACTCGTGACCGGCGACACCGTCGTGCTGTGCCTGGGCAAACTCTTCCTACTGATCGCATGCAACAAAAGTATAACCGTGTCGCAGACCGACCTCGAGAGGCTTCCAGCTGATCGAAGGGCGCGGGCACGACGGCATCGCAATAGTCCCTCGCCCAGCTCGAAGCCTCGACAATAGCCCATCGATCGTCGCCATCCGCGGCTACGAAACACACCACCACCACCAGTCTTCAAGCTCGCTCGTGCTCCAGACGGGAGCTCGAGGGCGACCGGCACGCGAAGCTCGATAGCCCGCCGCCGTCCACCGCGTTATCACGCGGAAATTATAAGTACCGATTCTCTATCCCGCCAGCAACATCCGCAAGCTGCTCTACGGTGCGTGGGCTCGGCGATCGACGCTGGCCTGCTCAAGAGGAGACTCAGGCTTTGCGCGCTAAACACCGCGCACTGAAGTCACGAAGACCGTCCTGACTGTTACGGCTTCCATCGACAGAAGTTCGCCGGACTTGCAGAGACGCGCTCGGCGAGCCACTTTCTATTTGAACGGTTCGTGCGCGTCGTCGGCTGGGGGACCGTGACCGTCCGAAACGATATTCGTCAGTGGGGCGATGTCGATCCGGCTGGGAGAAGCGAAAACCGCTGACCCCACCTGGGTCTCTGCTTGCGCCGGTCTCGTAGCCAGCCGGCGGAGGCGGACGTGCAGCGCACGATCTTTGCTACGCTCTCGGGCGCTCTCCGCGCTCCTATCGGCGTCAACCACCACCACGACAATCAGTGGTCTACCACCTCAGCGCTGTGCTCGGAAGCTCGGATGATCTAAGCTTTACGGCGCCGCCACAGCACGTCTGCCATGGCGACGGCGCGATCGCGAATCCACCGATCTGGATGCCAAAGGCTGCACCACCATAGCGGCGAGCTGCCGCTGAGTCAGGCGACAATCCACTGCGAAAAGCCACCAGCATCTTATTTCTGCGATCATCCATCAGGCGACCTGGGTGCCCTCGCGTCGACGCGCGCGCCGGAGGAACCTGGAGGTCAGCCAACACCTCGACACAGTCGCACCACAACCTGGGCAAAGCACTCACGCGGGATTTCATCACCATCAGTTCACCTGGGCGTCAGATCACCGTACCAACCCAACGCCAGTTCTTCGATCGCTCGCGAGATCTCTCGCGCGCGAGGCCCCAGCGCGGTCGCGTCGCCGGCGTCGTCACTGATCGGTATTCTTATGGTCACGCTGTCGGGTTTATCAGCGCACTTTGGCTGATCGCGGCGGCTGGGCTGCTCGGCTGGCGGTGCTGGCGTCGTTGATGGTGAACGAAACCATCTTCAGCATCTGAACTCAGAGCGGAGGGCTGTCGCGGTCTGGCGATCCTCACGGCAAATAGATGGCTGGCGACCTCGCGCCTGAGATCAAACCTCGATCATCACCAGCTCGGCCGAGCGGCTGCGCTCGGCAATCCAGATAAACTGCCTGGCGCTCGTAGTCAGCCGATGAGATCTGCCTCATCGCGGACGTGCTTTTTGCCTCTCCAGTTCCACGCCAGCAGGTCGCTGAGCGGGCGCGGCGACGTCAAGCGCTCGACGCCACGCTGGATCTGCTCGAGACGATTCAGCAATGCGTGG
>ERZ1370068.5783-contig-4793_pt1 | contig 44860 bp, 49 predicted proteins | sample MGYA00561227_ERZ1370068 | MGnify/ENA primary metagenome ERZ1370068 (study PRJEB38410, sample SAMEA6850437) | metagenome | study: Metagenomic assessment of the ecological functions of the soil: analysis of the soil microbiota associated with the...
AACCCGCCGCCTTGCCGTGTGAACCTGGCTCGCGATCAACTCGACATCCTCCCCGCGCTTGGCGTGATCTCGAACGCGTCCGGCAAAGGGTTGCCCGGCAGGCTGTCGGTCAGCTCGGGCTTCTTCTTCGCATCGCTCGAGCGCCTCGGCCTTCGAGACGAACGTCGACGCGACTTGACCTGCGGATCGGCGGCCGACCGCGTTCGACCCGGACGGCGTCCTTCTGCGCCTGGCGTCGCCGGCGTTGCCGCACGTCGAGCTCGGTGCAGAAGTAGACCTTGGTACGACGAGCTGCTTCTTCACGTGGTTCGACCGAACGCCAGCGCCCACGAGCCGAGGCGCGATCGAACAGACCGAGCAGGAACATCCCGATCAGGACGGTCATCGTCGCGGCGAGCGTCGTCGAGCAGGTTCGCGCCGATGCGAGCGCCACGCCTCCGGCGAACAGCATGCGAACGCGCCTCATTCGGTCGCGTACCCGCCGCGCCGCTCGTCGCGGGCGAGCTGCCCGTCCTCGAGCGCGATCACGCGCTTGCGCATCTTGTCGACCATCTCGCGGTCGTGCGTGACCATCAGGATCGTCGTGCCGGTGCGGTTGATGCGGTAGAGCAGCTGCATGATCCCGACCGAGGTGTCGGGGTCGAGGTTCCCGGTCGGCTCGTCGCAGATCAGGAGCGGCGGGTGGTTGACGACGGCGCGCGCGATCGAGACGCGCTGCTGCTCGCCGCCCGAGAGCTCGTCGGGCAGCGAGTTCATCTTGTGCGCGAGGCCGACGAGCGTCAGCACCTCGGGCACCTTGCGGCGGATCGTCGCGCGCCGCTCGCCCTGCACCTGCAGCGCGTAGGCGACGTTCTCCGCGGCGGTGCGGTTCGGCAGCAGCTTGAAGTCCTGGAAGACGCAGCCGACGTTGCGGCGCAGCAGCGGCACCTTCGAGCGCTTGAGCCGCGTGAGGTCGCGGCCGCCGACGATGATCCGCCCGGCGTCGGCTCGAGCTCCTTCAGCAGCAGCGCGGATCGATCGTCGACTTGCCGGAGCCCGAGGCGCCGACGACGAAGACGAACTCGCCCTTCTCGATCACGAACGAGACGTCGTCGAGCGCGGTGACGTCCGGGCTCGTAGACCTTCGTCACGTCCTCGAACGACGATCATCGAGCCGGCGACCGGAGCGCGCGTCGGCTCGACCGGCTGCGCGTTCGTGTCAGGGCGCGCCGTTGGCGGCTCTGTCGGTCTGAAGGTCTGTCCGCCACCGGACTCAAGCGGTGGCGGCCGCGCAGGCCGCGCCGGCTCGGGAGCGCGGTCGCAGTCTAGCCGAGTCTAGCTGCAGTCGGCTAGACGACCTTTCCGGCCGCCTTCGCGAGCAGATACGCGCGGACGAACCCGTCGAGGTCGCCGTCGAGCACGCCCTGGGCGTTCCCGACCTCGTAGCCGGTGCGGTGGTCCTTGACCAGCTGGTACGGGTGCAGGACGTAGCTGCGGATCTGACGTCCGCCGAAGCCGATGTCCTGCGCGGCGCCGCGCTCCTTCGCCAGCTCCGCCTCGCGCTCCTCCTCCTCGAGCTCGGCGAGCCGCGACTTGAGGATGCGCATCGCCGTCTGCTTGTTCGCGGTCTGCGAGCGCTCGTTCTGGCACTGCACGACGATCCCGGTCGGGAGGTGCGTGATCCGGACGGCCGAGTCGGTCTTGTTGACGTGCTGACCGCCGGCGCCCTGCGCGCGGTAGGTGTCGATGCGCAGGTCGTCCTCGTCGATCTCGACCGTCGCCGTCGTCCGGCGAGCAGCGGCGCGACGATCACCTGCGCGAACGACGTGTGGCGGCGGTGGCGCCTGGTCGAACGGGCGACAGGCGGACGAGCCGGTGCACGCCGCGCTCGGCCTTGAGGATCCCGTAGGCGTTCTCGCCCTTGACCGTGAACGGTCGCGGACTTGAGGCCGGCCTCCTCGCCCGGGCTCGCCTCGAGCAGCTCGGTCTGGAAGCCGCGGTCGCTCGGCCCAGCGCAGGTACATGCGCAGCAGCATCTCGGCCCAGTCCTGCGGCGTCGGTGCCGCCGGCGCCGGCGTGGATCGTGACGACGCGCGTCGCCCGCGTCGTACTCGCCGTTGAAGAGCGCGTCCTCCTGCAGCCGCTCGAGCTCGCGCCGGAGCGGCTGCGAGCGACGCTGCGATCTCGTCGGCCATGCTCGCCGTCCATCGCGAGCAGCTCGCGCGGCGTCCTCGTACTCGCTGCTGTGAGCCGGTCGTAGCGCTCGAGCCGCCGCGTCGACGCGCGCGTGCTCGGTCGAGACCGCGGCCGCGTGCTGCTGGTCGTCCCAGAAGCCCGGGCTCGCCCAGCTCCTGCTCGAGCTCGGCGACGCGGGCTGCTCGAGCGCATCCGGGTCAAAGGTAATCACGGACCCAGTCGAGCTGGGCCCCGATCTCCTCTAGCTGGGCCGGCTGCGAGCGGCACGCGACGTCTTCGGTCATGCGCGACAAGGCTGGCCGCGTGCGAGCCGGCCACGTCCGAAATGCTGCCCGCATTTCGGACGACAGGCGACAGGCCAGTGCGAGGCTTCGCGCCGCGCCGTCCGGCGTCATCCACACGACTTGCGTTCAGCCAGGTAGGCGGTCTGTCGCAGCAGCGGCAAAGCCGCTGCGCCGGCGAATCATTCATCGTCGATTAAGGTCTCGGACCAGGCGCGGCTTTGCCGCGCCGCAGGCCTCACGCCGTCTCAGAAGCAGACTCGCTACAACGCGTCAGCCAGAACACCGGGCGGACGCGCGCGCGAAGGCGTCCGTTCCGGTGCGGACGCGCGAAATCGCAGATTTCCGCGCCAAACCTGCCGCGAAGCGCGCGAGTCACGGCGCCGTGGCAGCTTCTTGAACTTCTTGCCGCCGCCGCACCAGCACGGGTCGTTGCGGCCGATCTTCTCCGCGGTCGGACGCGACGACCGGTCTGCGGCGTCGCGGTCGACGTCGATCCGCCGCCGTGCCGCAGCGCGCGTCGCGCCTGCCGTCGGCTCCGCACCTGCGGCGGCGATCGCGTCGCGCGCCCGCAGCTGTCTCGTGCGCGTACGAGAGGTTGCCGTTGCTCGGCGCTGCGCCGCTCCCGCTGGAGCTCGTCGGCCTCGTCGGCGGCGCGATCTCCGCGTGGAAGAGCGTGCAGCACGACCTCCTCGCGGATCTCCGCGGCCGAGCTCCTCGAACATCGCGTGCCCCTCGCCGCGGTACTCGACGAGCGGGTCCTTCTGCGCCATCGCGCGGAGGTGGACGCCCTCGCGCAGGTAGTCCATCGACTCGAGGTGCTCGCGCCAGCGCGTGTCGACGATCTGGAGGATGACGAACCGCTCGAGCTCGCGCATGACGGCTCGGCGTCGACGCCGAAGCGCCTCTCGCGCTCCGCGTACGTCGTCGAGCGCGTCGTCGACGAACTCCTCGACGAGCGCCTCGCGGCTCGCGACGTCGACCTCCTCGCGCGAGCTCCTCGACGGTGATGTCCGTGCCGTAGAGCGCGCTGCATCTGCCTGCACGAGGCCGTCGAGGTCCCACTCCTCCGACGTACTCGGCGTCGGTGAACTGCGTCGACGTCGCCTCGACGACCTCGTCGATCCACCCGTGACCTCGTCCGAGAGGTCCTCGCCCTCGAGCACGCGCGCGGCGCTGCTCGTAGATGACCATGCGCTGCGTGTTCATCACGTCGTCGTACTTGAGGACGTTCTTGCGCATGACGAAGTTCTGCTCCTCGACCTTCTTCTGCGCGTTCTCGATCTGGTTCGAGAGGATCTTCGCCTCCATCGGCTGGTCGTCCGGGATCTTGAAGCGCTCCATGATGTTCGTGGATCCGGTCGCCGGCGAACAGGCGCACGAGGTCGTCCTGCGCCGGAGAGGTAGAAGCGCGTCTCGCCGGGTCGCCCTGGCGGCCCGAGCGGCCGCGGAGCTGGTTGTCGATGCGGCGCGCCTCGTGCCGCTCGGTGCCGAGCACGTAGAGGCCGCCGAGCTCGACGCACGCCCTCGCCGAGCTTGATGTCGACGCCGCGGCCGGCCATGTTCGTCGCGATCGTGACCGCGCCGGCCTGGCCGGCGTCCATGATGATCTCGCGCCTCGCGCTCGTGCTCCTTCGCGTTCAGGACGTTGTGCGGGATGCCCTGCCGCGTCGAGCAGCTCGCGAGAGGTACTCGGACGTCTCGACCGGCGATCGTGCCGACGAGCACCGGCTGGCCCTGCTCGTGCCGCTCCGACGATGTCCTCGAGCACCGCGTTCCACTTCGCGTCCTTCGTCTTGAAGATGAAGTCGTTCTCGTCGTCGCGCGCGACCGGCGACGTTCGTCGGGATCTCGACGACGTGCAGGTCGTAGATCTCGACGAACTCCTTCTCCTCGGTCTTCGCGGTGCCGGTCATGCCGGCGAGCTTCTCGTAGAGGCGGAAGTAGTTCTGCAGCGTGATCGTCGCGAGCGTGACGTTCTCCTCCTGGATCGCGCACGCCCTCCTTCGCCTCGACCGCCTGGTGCAGGCCCTCCGCTCCAGCGGCGGCCCTCCATGATCCGGCCGGTGAACTCGTCGACGATCTTCACCTCGCCGTCCTGGACGACGTAGTCGACGTCGCGCTGGTAGAGCGACTCGCGCCTTCAGCGCCTGGTTCAGGTGGTTGACGAGCTGGACGTTGCGCGGGTCGTAGAGGTTCTCGATCCCGAGCGCGCGCTCGACCTTCTCGATGCGCGGCCTGCGCGGCGAGACGGTCTTGAGCTTCTCGTCGTACAGCGTAGTCGGCGTCCGGAGCTCGTCTCGTCCTCGCCCTTCGATCGCCTTGCGGCGTGGCGACGCGCGCTCGAGCGTCCGCGACGACGCGCGCGAAGTCGTAGTACGTCTTCGCAGCGGTCTCGGGCTCGCCGGAGATGATCAGCGGCGTCCGCGCCTCGTCGATCAGGATCGAGTCGACCTCGTCGACGATCGCGAACGCGTGGCCGCGCTGGACGACGCCGTCGAGCGAGACGGCCATGTTGTCGCGCAGGTAGTCGAAGCCGAACTCGGAGTTCGTGCCGTACGTGATGTCGCGCGTCGTACGGCGTCCCTGCGCTCGTGCGAACGGCATCATGTTCTCGATGCAGGCGACGCGTCACGCCGAGCGCGCTCGTAGACGGCCGCGGTTCCACTCGGCGTCGCGCTTGGCGAGGTAGTCGTTGACCGTGACGAGGTGGACGCCCGTCGCCGGCGCAGCGCGTTCAGGTAGAGCGGCAGCGCTCGCGACGAACGTCTTGCCCTCGCCGGTCTTCATCTCGGCGATGTCGCCCTCGTGGAGGACGATGCCGCCCATCAGCTGGACGTCGAACATGCGCTGACCCGACTCGCGCCTGCGCGCCTCGCGGACGGCCGCGAACGCCTCGAAGAGGAGCTCGTCGAGCGACTCGCCGTTCTCGAGCCGCTGCCTGAACTCGGCCGTCTTGCCGCGCAGCTCGTCGTCCGAGAGCGCCTCGAACTCGGGCTGGAGCGAGGGGACGTACTCCGGCCTGTTCGGCGATGCGCTTGAGGCGCCGGCCTTCGCCGACGCGCAGAACCTCTCGAATGAGCCGAGGCAGCGAGAAGACATCCGTCTCCCAGAGTAGCGACGCCTCGATCTCCCAGAGTGTCGCCGTCCAGGCGCCGGGCGCGGACGGCGTAGTCGCCGTCCCGCTCCAGCGCCGGGATCGAGCCGAAGCGTGCGCGAGCCGTCGATCGACGAGCGTCCGCTCGTCGCCGTGGCGCGCTTAGCTCGAGCTCCGTCCCGTCGACGCCGGGAAGTCGCGACCACCTCGATCCGCCGCGCGGCGACCGCCCAGAGGCCGTCCGTCGCGCCGAACCGCCTCCGCGCGGTACGGCGGGTCGAGCGAGATCGCGTCGACGAGCGTCTCGATGCCCCTCGGCCCGGTACTCGACGATCACCTCGTCGTCCGAGCACGACGAACTCCGCGCACGCTCTCCCTCGAGCTCGGCGCGCGAGGGTCGCGATGTCGTCCCACTCGCGCGGACGGTGGACGCCGTGGATGTCCGCCTTGTCCCACGCGCGCGCGCCGTGTCCTCGCCGGCGCTCGAGCAGCCCCGCCTCGCGCGCAAGCCTCGTGCAGCGGCCTGCGGCGGAAGATCACTTCCGTTGTGCTCTGGTCCCCGCGGCGCGGCTCGCGACGGCGCTTGTCGCGGTACTCCTTCACCTCGCGCAGGAGCTTGTCCGTGAGCCCGTCGATCGAGGCGCGCATGTCGCGGGTCGTCGACTCGCGGACGCGCAGCGAGTGACCCTTCGTGAAGACGGTTGCCTCGGCCACCTGGTTCTCGCGGATGGACGGATTGCGCTCGACGGTCGAGCTCGACCTCGACCTGACCATTGTCGCCCAGCTGCTTGTCCAGCTTGCTGAGCTTCAGCTCGGCGTAACTCCGAATCGAGTCGCTGAGTCTCGAGGGTTCTTGCCCTTCACCTGCAGACGCATTGTCCCCTCCTCGCCTGGTGCTTTCGAAGACACTACCGCAGCCGCAGTGCGCGGGCGAACGTCACGACCCGACCCGTGGCGCGCCCCGGCCTGCCGGAGCGCCGTCGCGCACGCGGATGACCGTCGCGCCGGACGTGTAGACGTCGTCCACGAGGCAGATCGACTCGGTGCATCGCTGGGCCTTGGCGCGAACGCGCCGCGGACGTTGCGGCGCCGTTCGGCGAGGCTGCGCGCCCGCGCTGGCGCGGCACCACGCGCGTGCGCGCGAGCAGATCGAGCACGGGCAGCTCCCAGCGTTTGCCGAGCTCTTGCGCGAGACGCTCCGGCGGATGGTGGCCCGCGCTCGAGCAAACGGGTGCGATCCGGCGGAACGTACGTCAGCGCTCTCCGACGCGGCGGCCGCGGGACCGTGGCGGCGACGAGACTCGGCTGTCGTCGGTGCGATCCGACGGAGGCCGTGTTCCTTCCACCCGGCGACGATCGCGCGGACGCGCTCGTCGTAGGCGACGGCGGCGCGGGCGGACTCGAACGAGACGCGCCGGCCGGAGCATTCGCGCGCAGCGCCGGACGGGCCATGCGGTCGGGCTGCCGCACCGCTCGCAGAGTGGCGGCTCGATCCGCGGCAGCGACCCGAGGCAGGCGTCGCAGACAGCGGCGCCGCTTCGTCCGCACGCGAGGCAGCGCTGCGGCAGCAGCAGTCGAGCATGCGGCGACGCGTACGTCGCCGCAGTGTGCACGCCGCAGTGAGAATTTGTGCTAGAAGCCGTTCGAGACCAGGAAGGCCGCGAGCGACACCGAGCTGGCGATCATCCCGATCGCGAGGAGCCGCAACACCATGGGCCCATCATGAGCCGTTGCGCGCGTTTGGTGAATAGCCGAACGGCCTAATCCAGCAGGTACTGGTCCCGTTCGGGGAGGCCGGCGCGGCGGCGGTAGCGGTTGTCCGCCTCGAGCAGCTGCGCAGCGGTTGCCGATGTCCAGCCACTCACCGCTGAAGCGGTAGCCGTACGACCGGCGCGCGCGTGTAGAGCCACGCGATGAAGTAGCCCGGCTGGTCGGGCGGGTTGCCCTCCGCGAGGTACGCGCGAGCAGCGCGAGGTGCGCGCGGTGGTAGAGGTAGGTCGCGATCGAGATGAGGTTCGACTGCCGGCCGTTCGGGCTTCTCCTCGAAGCCGACGACCCGGTCGTCCTGGTCGAGCTCGACGACGCTGTACTGCGCTCGACGAGCTCGCGGGTCGGCTGGTCGTAGACGGCGATCGCGCTGCCGTCCTTTGCCGCGCCAGGAAGTCGACGTAGGTCGCGAGGCTGAAGTCGAAGAGGTTGTCGCCGGCGATGACCAGCAGCTCCTCGCCCTCCCACTCCCTCTCGGTCGGCGACGAAGGCGATGTCGCCGATCGCACCGAGGCGATCCTCGTTCGAGGTCGTGCCGTCGTCGTGAACGACGAACGCGCGTCCGTGCGACCAGCGCTCGAAGTCGGGCGCGAAGCGGCGCGTTCGTGACGACGTGGATCTCGTCGACGTCGTCGACCTCGGCGATCCGGTCGAGGATCCAGTCGACGATCGGCCGCCCGGCGACGGGCAGCAGCGGCTTTGCGCGGTCGTCCGGTCAGACGGGCGCAGGCGAGCTGCGTACCCCGCGGCGAGGATGAGCGCGCTTTCAAAACACGCCTGGGGTCAGACCCCGTCATGTCCGGAGGAGCGCATGTTCGGCGGGATTTACCGCGCACGGGCCGAGATAGACCGAGCGCCGCCGGCCTCGCCGACGATGGTGGCCAGCGCCGGACATGGCTGGGGTCAGACCCCTGCCATGTCCGGATCGGCGCACTGTTGCTCAGGTGCCCTCGTCCCACGAGGCGAGGTACTTCGCCTGCTCCTCGGTGAGCTTGTCGATCGCGACGCCCATCGTCGCGAGCTTCAGCCGCGCGATCTCGTCGTCGATCTCCGTCGGGCACGACGGATAGACCTTCCGCTCGAGCGTCGCCGCGTGCTGCGACGGCGTACTCGGCCGCGAGCGCCTGGTTCGCGAACGACATGTCCATCACGAGCGCCGGATGGCCCTCGGCGGCCGAGAGGTTGACGAGCCGGCCGTCGGCGAGCAGGTAGAGCCGCCGGCCGTCGGCGAGCGTGAACTCCTCGACGAACTCGCGCGCCTCGCGCGTCTCCGACGGCGAGCGACGCGCAGCGCCGGGATGTCGATCTCGACGTTGAAGTGGCCCGTGTTCGCAGAGGATCGCGCCGTCCTTCATCACGCTCGCATGTGCTCGCGCGTGATCACGTGCTTGTCGCCGGTCGCGGTGCAGAAGATGTCGCCGATCTCGCGCCGCCTCGCCATCGGCAGCACCTCGAAGCCGTCCATCACGCGCCTCGAGCGCGCGCATCGGATCGACCTCGGTGACGATCACGTGCGCGCCCATGCCCCGCGCGCGCGATCGCGACGCCGCGCCCGACCCAGCCGTAGCCGGCGACGACGAACCGCTTGCCCGGCGAGCAGGACGTTCGTCGCGCGGATGATCCCGTCGATCGTCGACTGGCCGGTGCCGTAGCGGTTGTCGAAGAGGTGCTTCGTGCTGCGCCTCGTTGACGGCGATGATCGGGAAGCCGAGCGCGCCGTCGGCCTCGAGCGCCTTCAGCCGGATGACGCCGGTCGTCGTCTCCTCGGTGCCGGCGATGATGTCGCCGAGCTGCTCGCGGCGCGTGCGAGTGGAGGACGCCGATCACGTCGGCGCCGTCGTCCATCGTCAGCTGCGGCTTGTGGTCGACCGCGGCCTCGATGTGCGAGTAGTACGTGTCGTTGTCCTCGCCCTTGATCGCGAAGACGCGAGATGTCGAACTCGTCGACGAGCGCCGCGGCGACGTCGTCCTGCGTCGAGAGCGGGTTCGACGCGCAGAGCACGACGTCGGCGCCGCCGGCCTTCAGCGTGCGCATCAGGTTCGCCGTCTCGGTCGTCACGTGCAGGCACGCGGAGATGCGGTAGCCGTTCAGCGGCTGCTCGCGCTCGAAGCGCTCGCGGATCGCCGCGAGCACCGGCATCTGCCGGTCGGCCCACTCGATCCGCCGCACGCCCTCGGCGCGCGAGCGCAGGTCCTTCACGTCGTATCGCTTCGTCGTCGCCATCGTGTCCTCTCTCTGTCTAGGCGGCGAGCAGCCGCTCGTGCTTGCGCTGCTCCCACTCCAGCGGCGTCTGTCGTCGCCGGCGAGCCACGTGTCGACCGCGGCCCGCAGCGCGGGCTCGCGCCGGAGCCGCAGCGGCGAACGCGACGTCCGCGATCTCGACGCGGAAGCGCTGCCGGCAGCTCCGCGAGCGAGCGGAGCTGGTTCAGCTCGCGCAGCCCGTAGAGCCGGTAGCCGGACGCGCTCCGGCGCGGGACGACGAGCCCGTGCTGCTCGAGGTAGCGCGAGCATGCGCGCCGACCAGCCGGTCCGGCCGCGCCGCCTCGCCGACGGTGAGTCCATCCACGCGCGCAGACCTTAACACAGGTGTGTCAAGGCTGCGGTCGAGGTCGCCCTCGCCGGCCGTAGGCGATCCTCGAGCCGGACGACGTCGTCGAGCTGCGGCGTCGAGACCTCGATGATCGTCGTGTCCTCGATCGCGCGTCACGCGATGCACGGTCCCGGGCTGGAAGTGGAAAGAAGCGCCGGCGCCGCGACGACCTCCTCGTTGCAGCGCCGCCTCGCCCGCATCGCCGAGCTCGAGCTTCGCGCGCCCCGCGTGGACGTACCACGACTCGTCCTTCGTCGCGGTGGAACTGCAGGCTCAGCGACTCGCCCGCCTTCACGAACAGCATCTTGCCCGACGTACGTGTCCGTCTCGCGCCCAGATCGAGCTCGCAGCCCCACGGCTTGTCGACCCGCCGCGCCTCGGTCGCCCAGCGCGTCGAGATCGATCGAGGTTCGGCGAGTCGACGCTCATCGCGGCGAACAGTCGCCAGCTCTGGATGCTCCGGCACGAACTGCTCAGCGTCGCGGAGCTGCTTCGGCGTGTTCACCGTCAGCCAGAAGCCCTCGTGCGCGGTACGCGACGCAGCCTGCCTCCGCCGCGAGCTCGGGAAACGTCGTCGTCTCGTGGTCGCCGCGCTCGGGCAGCCGCGCGAGCGCACTCGTCGTCGAGCACGTAGACGCCGGAGTTCACCCACTGGGGAGCATCGGCGCCTCGCGGAAGCCGGCGATCGTGTCGTCGTCGCCGACTCGTACGACGCCGAACGGCGAGCGCACCTGCGAGACGACGATCGTCGCGCCGCGCCGCGCGACGCGGTGCGCGTCCGAGCAGCGCGGCGAGGTCGACGTCGACCAGCTCGTCGCCGTTCAGCGCGAAGACGGCGCCGCTCTCGCGCCGGTGCGACGCGGCGAAGCGAAGCCCGCCGCCGCGCCCGAGCCGCTCCGGCTCGCCCACGGCGACGATCTCGGCCCCGAGCCCGCGCGAGCTCGCGCTCGAACAGCGCTCCCTGACCGGCGGCGCAGGCGACGATCACGCGCGTGACGCCCGCATCCGCGAGCCGGACGACCTGGTACGCGGCGAGCGGCCGGCCCGCGACCGCGACGAGCGGCTTCGGGCGGCCCCGTGCGGCGTCGCCGAGACGCTCGGCCTTGCCGCCGGCAAGGATCAGCGCCTCCATGGCATACGCTGCGCCGGTCTCGGCTCGCGCTCGGCGTCTCGGGAAGGACGTCCGAGCGGCGAGACGGCACGGCCGATCCCCTCGTAGGCGAAGCCGGCCGGCGCGTACGACCGCCGGGATCGAGCAGGTTGCGCCCGTCGATGATCAGCGGGTGGCGCATCGCCGTCACGCACCTCCTCGCGCGCCAGCTCGGCGAGCTCCGGCCACTCGGTGACGATCACGGCCGCGTCGGCGCCCTGCACGCGCCTCGAGCGGCGTCGCGCAGAACTCGCACGCCCTGGAAGCTCGCGGCCGTCGCGACCGGATCCCACGCGCTGACCTCGGCGCCCTCGGCGAGCAGCCGCGAGGCGAGCACGAGCGACGGCGCCTCGCGCATGTCGTCCGGTGTTCGGCTTGAACGCGAGGCCGAGCAGCGCAACCGTCTTCCCGCGCAGGCGGCCGAGGTGCTTCTGCAGCTTCCGAATCGACGCGGCGCTTCTGCAGCTCGTTCACCTCGATCACGGCCGTGAGCAGCTGGAAGTGGTAGCCCGAGTTCGCCGGCGAGCTGCTTCAGCGCGAGCGAGTCCTTCGGGAAGCACGAGCCGCCGTAACCCGAGCCCGGCGCGCAGGAAGTGCGGACCGAGGCGGTGGTCGAGCCCGACGCCCTCGGCGACGCTCTGACGACGTCGGCGCCGATGAGCTCGCAGACGTTCGCGATCTCGTTGATGAACGAGATCGCGCGTCATCAGGAACGCGTTCGCGGCGAGCTTGATCATCTCGGCCGGAGCTGACGTCCGCGCGCACGACGGGCGCGTCGATCCCGCGTGGAGCGCCGTCGACCGCATCGCCGTCGGCCCCTCGAACGCGCCGATCACGATGCGGTCAGGCTCCATGAAGTCGCGCACGGCCGTGCCCTCGGCGGTGAACTCCGGGATTCGAGACATAGCCGACCGCTTCGAGCCCGCGCGCGTCGAGCGCCGCGCGAACCTTCTCGCCCGTGCCCGACCGGCACGGTCGACTTCATGACGATCGTCGCCTGCGTGTCCGCCGGCAGCTCGTCGACGACCGTCCATACGCGGGACAGATCGGCGTCGCCCGAGTACATCGGCGGCGTGTCGACGCAGACGAACACGAACTCGGCGCCGTCGAGCGCGTCCCGGACGTCGAGCGTGTAGCGTAGGCGCTCCGCGTTGCCGGACGAGCAGCGCGTCGAGCCCCGGCTCGTAGATCGGCACCTCGCCGCGGCGAAGCGCGTCGATCTTCTCCGGAACGATGTCGCGCACGACGACGTCGTGCCCGAGCTCGGCGAAGCACGCGGCCGTGACGAGGCCGACGTAGCCGCCTCCGAAGACTGCGATCCTCGACATCGCGCGCAGACTACCGCGAGAGCGGTTTCAAGCCTTTCGCTATCTCGATCATCGTCTCGTTCGACAGATGGTCGTCGAGCGTGTTGACGACCCAGTAGCTCGCCTTGCGCGTCCTCAGCACGACCATGTGCAAGTGCGCGCCGTTGTAATAGAAGTAGTACTTCGCGGCCCTTGATCCTGTGCCTGAAGTTCGGCTGGTCGAGAACAGGCGCGTCGTTCCACGTCGGTCTCCTCGATGCCCCAGTAGCCGGAGAGCTTCGTTGCTCGCCAGGAACGTCAGACGCACTGCTTCCTTGCCCTTTGTGACGGAGTAGACACGAAGGGGCAATTCGCGGTCGATGGCCGACGACCGCTCGACGATCGACGGAACCATTAGCCGGAACTTCACCTTCTTGCGCACTCTCTTCAGCAGCGACTTCGTCTGCGCAGGATCCGAGCGGACATACGCAGGCTCCTTCTTGGGGTCTTGTCCGCCGGTGCCGGCGCAAGCGTTCCGTGGAAGGTCGAGCCGACGACGACGGTCGACGAGCGCACCCTGCGCCTTGCACGCAACGGCGCCGGAAGGCGTTTCAACTCGGCGTCGCCGAAGAGGTCGGCCACCTTCTTCCGCAGCGACGCGAGCACTGGGCTGCCGTTGGTCGTAGTACACCATCGTGTGGAAGTAGTTGTAATTCGGGGCATTGCGATCGGCGGCGTTCGGCGAGATGACGATCCTGTAACCGCGCTGTCCGAGCTCGTAGGCCGCGTGCCCGACGCGGAGCCCGTGACACCGTTGCCGTTCAGCACACTGACCGAGATGTGGCTCGGCGACAGTGTCTTGATCCCGGCGGCCTTACGGCCGAATGTGACCGCCGTCGCGTTCTGCGGCGCTTCGACGTCCGGCGTCTCGAAGTCCTGTACGGCGCTCGCGATCGCTCCGGCGCCGCGGCAGCTCGTTGTAACCAGTGACGTCGATCTTCGACTGGAAGAAATGCCCGGACGGAAGGCCGAAGGCGAAGTACGCATAGCGCGTGATCGCCTTCTCGAGCGAGCCGCCGCCGGCCTGCTCCGACTTCGACGTTGTGCGTGATTGCGCCAACGAGCTTCGGATCTTCCAGACCGAGAAATTGCTCGAGATCTGCCGTTTCAGAGCCTTGACGAACTGCTGCTGCCGGGCGAGCCGGAAGAGATCACTGTCGGTGTGCCGGTAGCGGACGTATGACAAGGCATCCCGGCCTCTTGAGCCGTTGGTAGCCGGGCCGCAGGTCGATGTTTCGCGTAGTTCGTCGCCGCGGTGCCGACGTTGCGGTTGTAGTAGCGGCGGTCGACATCGACCCACACGCCTCCGACACGGTCGACGACCTCGATGAAGCCCCTGAAGTTGACGGTGATCAGATAGTTGACCGATAGGCCCGTCAGCTTCTGCACCGTGTCGAGCGCGCCCTTCGAGCCGCAGAGCGCATAGGCCTGGTTGATCCGCTGCGAGCGCGTACTCGGTGTCGCCGCACCAGACCGGGTGATCAGGTCGCGGGGAAACGAGAGCATCGAGATCGACTTGTTGTTCGGATCGGCGCGCAGCAGCATCATCGTGTCGGAGCGCCCGCGATCGGTGTCGCCCTGAGCGCTTGTCGTAGCCGATGCACGAGGGCGATCGCACGGCTCGTGCGCGCTGACGATGTGGAGCGCCTTCTGGCGCCACCTTCACGTCCTTCGAGTGCGCGGCGACCGCCGTGACGCTCTCGTGGTAGTACAGGTAGGCGCCGCCTGCTGAGCCGAGCGCGAGCAGGAGCGCGAGCGCGAAGAGGGCCGACGAAGATCTTGCCGACGAGCACCCAGCGGCGCCTCGGCTTCGGCGGCTGCGCATAGCGCGTTACCGGCGAAAGGATCGCGGGCGGCAGAACGGCGTGGCCGTTGCCGTTCGCGCCGGCCGAACGGCCGATTCCTCGTTTCAGCGTTGTGCGCATTCCGAAAAAGGAGCGAACGCCACGCGGGCGCCCGCCTAGGGCGACAGGGATATCCGCGCTGACGGCGGGCGGGGAGTAGGCAAGGTTCGGCGTGAGCCATCGTTCGGCCTCGGCCGGGTCGATTCCTTTCCGCGCCGCGTAATCCTCGACCTGATCCCGCCCGGATCCTGCCGACGGAGAAGTAGCGCGCCTCGGGATGGCGCGAAGTAGAGGCCGCTGACGCTCGCGGCGGGCAGCATGGCGAACGTCTCGGTCAGCTCGATGCCCGCGGACGCGCGCGCCGAGCAGGTCGAAGAGCTGCCGCTTCTCGGTGTGGTCGGGGCAGGCCGGGTAGCCGAACGCGGGCCGGATGCCGCGGTAGCGCTCCGCGATCAGAGTCCTCGTCGGCGCGGTCGCCCGTGGCTCGTACCACTCGCGGCGCGCCCGCTCGTGCAGGTACTCGGCGAACGCCTCGGCGAAGCCGGTCGGCGAGCGCCTTGACCATGATCGCGCGGTAGTCGTCGTGCTCGGCCTCGAAGCGGGCGGCGAGCTCGTCCGCGCCGTGGATCGACGACGGCGAACGCGCCGAGTGTGGTCGCCGGCGGGCGCGACGTAGTCCGCGAGGCAGCGGTTCGGCGCGCGAGTCGCCGTGGTCGGCCTGCTGGCGCAGGCAGCGGAAGCGCGTCCCGTCCTCGAGCACGATGTCGTCGCCCTCGGCGTGCGCGGCCAGAAGCCGTAGACGCCGCGCGCGTGCAGCAGCCCGTCGCGGACGATCTCGTCGAGCAGCTCCTGCGCGTCGTCGTAGAGCCTCGCGCGCCGCGGGCTGCTCGAGGATCGCCGGGAACTTGCCCTTCAGCTCCCAGGCGTGGAAGAAGAACTGCCAGTCGATGTAGTCGACGAGCTCCGAGACCTCGACGGCTCGACGGTCGCGACGTCCCGTGAACGACGGGACGGGCAGGTCGTCGAACGCGACGCGGTGCCGGTGCTCGCGCGCCGCCTCGATCGGCAGCAGCGGCTTGCGCTCGCGTCTCCGCGTGCTGCTCGCGCAGCCGTTCCTGCAGCTCGCGGTTCTCGACGTCGAGCGTCGCGCGCCGCTCCGGGTCGAGCAGGTTCGAGACGACGCCGACGACGCGCGCCGCGTCGAGCACGTGCACGGTCGGCTGCGAGTACTCGGGCGCGATCTTGACCGCGGTGTGCTGGCTGCGAGGTCGTCGCGCCGCCGATCAGCAGCGGCAGGTCGAGGCCGCGCCGCTCCATCTCGCGCGCGACGTTGACCATCTCGTCGAGCGACGGCGTGATCAGGCCCGAGAGGCCGACGACGTCGGCGCCCTCCGCGACCGCCGTGTCGAGGATCCTGTCGCGCCGGCACCATCACGCCGAGGTCGATCACCTCGTAGTTGTTGCAGCCGAGCACGACGCCGACGATGTTCTTGCCGATGTCGTGCACGTCGCCCTTGACGGTGGCGAGCGACGACCTTGCCCTGCGCGCGCGACGTCGCCGGCCGCGCTTCTCCGCCTCCATGAACGGCTCGAGGTAGGCGACGGCGCGCTTCATCGCGCGCGCGCTCTTGACGACCTGCGGCAGGAACATCTTGCCCGCGCCGAAGAGGTCGCCGACGACCTGCATCCCGTCCATCAGCGGGCCCTCGATCACGTCGAGCGGCCGCGCGTGCCGCTGCCGCGCCTCCTCGGTGTCCTCCTCGATGAAGTCGACGATGCCGTGCACGAGCGCGTGCGTCGAGGCGCTGCTCGACGCGGCGCCTCGCGCCAGGCGAGGTCGAGCTCGCGCTTCGTCGCCTCGCCCTTGACGCGGCCCGCGTACTCGACGCAGCCGCTCGGTCGCGTCGGGCCGGCGGTTGAAGATGCACGTCCTCGACGCGCTCGAGCAGCTCGGGCTCGATGTCCTCGTAGACGATCGAGCTGGCCCGGCGTTGACGATGCCCATGTCGAGGCCGGCGCTGGATCGCGTGGTAGAGGAACGCGGAGTGCATCGCCTCGCGCACGTGCGTCGTTGCCGCGGAACGAGAAGCGAGAGGTTCGAGATGCCGCCGCTCGTCCGCGACGCCGGGACAGCGCTCCTTGATCAGCGGCAGCGCCTCGATGAACGCCTTCGCGTAGCTCGTTGTGCTCCTCGATCCCGGTCGCGACCGCGAGCACGTTCGGGTCGAAGATGATGTCCTCGGGCGCGAAGCCGACCTGCCGACGAGCAGGTCGTAGGCGCGGCCGCAGATCGCGACCTTGCGCTCGACGGTGTCGGCCTGGCCCTGCTCGTCGAACGCCATCACGACGACGCCGGCGCCGTAGCGGCGGATCGTGCGCGCCTGCTCGAGGAACGCCTCCTCGCCCTCCTTGAGCGAGATCGAGTTGACGACGCCCTTGCCCTGCAGGCACTTGAGGCCCGGCCTCGAGCACCGACCAGCGCGAGCTGTCGACCATGATCGGCATGCGCGCGACCTCCGGCTCGGTCGCGATGCAGGTTGAGGAACGTCGTCATCGCCTGCTCGCTCGTCGAGCAGGTCGGCGTCCATGTTCACGTCGAGCAGGTTCGCGCCGCCGCGCACCTGCTCGAGCGCGACGTCGACCGCGCCGCCGAAGTCGTCCGCCTCGATCGAGCCGGCGGAAGCGCGCCGAGCCGGTGACGTTCGTGCGCTCGCCGATCATCACGAAGCCGGTGTCGGGCCCGATCTCGAACGGCTCCAGCCCGCTGAACCGCGGCGCGCGGACGTCTCCGGGACCTGTCTCGGGGACAGTCCCTGGACGGCGGCCGCGATGGCCTGCGACGTGGTCGGGCGTCGTGCCGCAGCAGCCGCCGACGACGTTCACGAGGCCGTCGCGCGCGAACTCGCCGCAGGCAGCCGGCTCGTGTCCTCGGGCTGCTCGTCGTGAGCCGCCGAACTCGTTCGGGAGCCCGGCGTTCGGGTGGCACGCGACGTACGTCGGCGCGATGCGCGCGAGGTCCTCGACGAACGGGCGCATCTCCTTCGCGCCGAGCGAGCAGTTGACGCCGACGATGAACGGGTTCGCGTGCTCGACCGAGCGTCCAGAACGCCTCGACGGTCTGGCCCGAGAGCGTTGCGGCCGCTGAGGTCGACTGCGGTGAACGAGATCCAGAGCGGAAGCTGCGGGCGCCGACCTCCTGCGCGGCGACGATCGCGGCCTTCGCGTTCGAGCGTGTCGAAGATCGTCTCGATCAGCAGGAGGTCGACGCCGCCCTCGCGCGAGCGCGGTCGATCTGCTCGGCGTACGCCTCGCGCACCTGCGTCGAACGTCACGGCGCGGTAGGCCGGGATCGTCGACGCTGCGGCGAGAGCGAGAGCGTGACGTTGAGCGGCCCGACGGAGCCCGCGACGAAGCGCGTCGCGACCTCGTCCGCGACGCTGCGCGCGCGAGCCGCGCGCCTTCGACGTTCATCTCGGCGGCGTACGTCCTGCGAGCCCGTAGTCGGCCTGGCCGATGCGCGTCGCCGTGAACGTGTTCGTCGTCGCGATGTCGGCGCCGGCTGCGAAGTAGCGCGCGGTGGATGCCGGCGACGATCTCCGGCCGCGTCAGGTTGAGCAGGTCGGGGTCGCCGGCGACGTCGCGCGGATGGTCGCGCGAACCGCTCGCCGCGGTACGCCTCCTCGCCGCGGACGTCGCGCTGGATCAGCACGCCCCACGAGCCGTCGAGCACGACGATCCGCTCGCTGAGGAGGGCTTCTAGTCTGTCGAGCGTGTCCTTCAACAAAATCGGCTCCGTGCCAAAGAGGTCGGAGCCCTGAGACTCGCGTGGCTCTTTAGGCGTTTTACACTGGTCGCCAAGCTGCCGTTCAAAGCTTTCCAGGTGAGAAAGAGCTTGTAGCAGGAGGGTCGTGGTGATCGCACTCCGCCGCCGGTTGCGGCGGCGCTGAAGCATGCCGCGCGTACGCCGTCGACGACGACGACCGCCGTGCACGCCGCGCGTGCGCGCGCTGATCCGTGCGACTTGACCGACGCCTCGGCTGTCGACGTCGCGAGGATGCGCGCCGAGGCGGCGAAGGTTCACCGAGGGACGCTGCTCGGCACGCCTGGGCTACGGCGGTGCGACCGCGCGGTTCATCGATGACCTCGAGAGGCTCGCACCTGTCGCCGAAGGCGCGCAACCGCGAGATCGACCACGCCGCGGCAGCAGTCGCGACGAGCTGCGAGCAGATGCTTCCAGCAGCTCGAGGCGATCCGTCCGATCCCGCAGATCGCGCGGCCACTGATAGACACGCGACCGTCACTGGCGTGCTTCGGCTCAGGCGCCGTCCGGCCGTCGTGAGCTGGTTCTTCGGCGTGCTTGATCCGCTGCTCGATCTGCCAGCGGTCGGCCGTCGGACTCGCCGCGCTTCGATCCGCTCCAGCTCGGCCTGCGCGTCCTCGAGCTGCTCCGCGCGCGCGCTCGACGTCGATCTCCTTCGCGAGCACCGCGTCGTCGACGAGCGCGATCGCGCGGTCCTGCTCCACCTTGAAGAAGCCGTGGCCGGTCGCGTACTCCTGCACCGGTCGTCGACCCCTTCGCCGAGATGCACCGCGCGTCGAGCCCGCCTTCAGCGTCGCGATCAGCGGCGCGTGCCGCGCGAGCACGCCGATCTCGCCGGCGGCGCCGGGGACGATGAGCATCACGCGCCTCGCCCTCGAACGCCGCGCCGTCAGGCGTGACGAGCGAGACCGAGAACGTCTTGTCGGGCATCAGGCGCGTGACCGCTTCGGCCTGAGCCTCGCTTCGGCCTCGACCGCGGTCTCATCCTCCGGCTCGGCGCTCCTCGCCGGCGAGCGTGCGCGCCTTCTCGACGCTCCCGATGCGTCCCGACCATGTAGAACGCCTGCTCGGGCAGGTCGTCGTGCTTGCCGTCGAGGATCTCGCGGAAGCCGCGTGATCGTGTCCTCGAGCTTCACGTACTCGCCGGGCGTGCCGGTGAACTGCTCGGCCGACGAAGTTCGGCTGCGAGAGGAAGCGCTGGATCTTGCGCGCGCGCGCGCACCGTCAGCCTGTCCTCGTCCGGAGAGCTCCGTCGATGCCGAGGATCGCGATGATGTCCTGCAGCTCCTTGTAGCGCTGCAGCACGCTGCTGCACCTGCGTCGCGACCGCGTAGTGCTCCTCCGGAGACGATGCCCGGCTGCAGCGCATGCGCGAGGTCGAGTCGAGCGGGTCGACGGCCGGGTAGATGCCCCTGCTCGACGAGCGCGCGCGAGAGCACCGTCGTCGAGTCGAGGTGCGCGAACGTGTTCGCCGGCGCCGGGTCGGTGAGGTCGTCGGCGGGCACGTAGATCGCCTGCACCGACGTGACCGAGCCGGTTCGCGTCGAGGTGATGCGCTCCTGCAGCTGGCCCATCTCGGTCGCGAGCGTCGGCTGGTAGCCCACGGCGCTCGGCATGCGGCCGAGCAGCGCCGAGACCTCGGAGCCCGCCTGCGTGAAGCGGAAGATGTTGTCGATGAACAGCAGCACGTCCTGGCCCTCGTCGCGGAAGTACTCCGCCATCGTCAGCCCGGAGAGGCCGACGCGCAGGCGCGCGCCCGGCGGCTCGTTCATCTGGCCGTAGACGAGCGCGACCTTGTCGAGCACGCCCGACTCGGTCATCTCGAGCAGCAGGTCGTTGCCCTCGCGCGTGCGCTCGCCGACGCCCGCGAAGACGGACACGCCGCCGTGCTGCAGCGCGACGTTGTGGATCAGCTCCTGGATGAGCACGGTCTTGCCGACGCCGGCGCCGCCGAAGAGGCCGACCTTGCCGCCGCGCGACGTACGGCGCGATCAGGTCGATCACCTTGATGCCGGTCTCGAAGATCTCGATCGTCGGCGACAGGTCGTCGAACGGCGGCGGGTCGCGGTGGATCGCCCAGCGCTCGCGTCCGTCCGGCGCCGGCTCCTTGCTGTCGACCGGCTCGCCGAGCACGTTCCAGACGCGGCCGAGCGTCATCGTCGCCGACCGGCACCGAGATCGGCTCGCCGCGTGTCGACGACCGTCGATGCCGCGCGGCGAGGCCGTCCGTCGAGTCCATCGCGACCGCGCGGACGCGGTCGTCGCCGAGATGCTGCTGCACCTCCGCGATCAGGACGCGCGCCTCCTCGCCCTCGCGCGCCGGGATCGTCGATCCGCAGCGCGCGTGTAGATCTCGGGCAGGCGCTCCGGGAACACGGCGTCGATCACGACGCCCTTGATCTCGATCACCTTGCCGACGTTGCTCGCTGACGTTCCGTCTTTCAGCCATGTGACTCCTGGAGAGGGTTTACGGGGAGCGGCGCCCGAAGCGCCGCAGCCGCCTGCCAAGCGCGCCGAGTCTACCAGACCGCCCGCGCGGCATCGTCACGGTTCCTCGCGCGCAGGCGGTGGTGCTCGAGCGCGTCCGCCACCCGGGCGGAATGGTCGAGGCTTCAGACAGTGAGAGGTGATCGGCGAGGCGCAGAATCGTCATACCGACAGCGTAGTAGCGCCGCGGCTGACTCGAACGTTACGACGTCGATGCGAAGGCCGCGCTGGTAGCCGATGCCCTGCTGGGCCTTCAGGTTCGCGAGGCGTGGCGCGCGCATGAGCGCGTCGCTCTCGGTGTTCGGCTCCCGAGGTGATCGCGCTGGCCGGCATCCGGACGGCGTTCGCGACGAGGCTGCCCGAGGCGTTCCGCTGCCGCTGGACGCTGAGCCCGACCGTGACCGCAAGGACCGCGGCGGCCGCCGCGCCGGCCTGCGAGCGCGCCGCCCGGCGCGAAGTCGCGCGCCGCCGGAGCGGGACTGCCACCGGCCGCGGCAGCGGCTCGAGCTCGCGCAGCGCGGATCGCTCTGGTGATCGCGCCGATCTCGCGCACGTAGGCGTCGCACGTCGCGCGCAGCGGGCGCAGGTGAGCTTCGAGCAGCGACGCGCTCGAACTCGGACAGCTCGCCGTCGAGGCGAAGCGATCCCCACTCACGGGCTCGCTCGCACATATGGGGTCTCAGTGCGGAACATGGGTCTCATGGTCGATAGACGGGCTGCGGCGCGAAGAGTTAGCGCCGCACCTGCGAGCGCTACCACACGAGCGTGTACCGCGTGTCGCGTCGACGACGCCGAGCGCGATCAGCAGGAACCCGAGCAGGACGAAGACGAACGAGAGATTGAGCTGACTCCGCCTGCTCCGACCCCGTCGCCCAGCGGATCCTGCGGTTGCTCGAGGATCCGAACACGCTGAAGCCGGGTTCGCCCTTGACCCGCGCGGGCCCGCGGTTTCCGACGAAGAAGCCGGCGATGAGCAGTGAACGAGCCGACGCCGTAGAAGCCGAGCGAGATCGAGCGGCTGACGCTCGAGCTGAACAGCAGGCCGAGCAGGAGCGAGATCAAAGCGGTCACGCCTGCCACCGCCGAAGAAGCAGGACGACGAAGCGGCGCAGGCGCCGCCCAGAGCAGCACCCGCATCGGCGTTCTGGCGGCGCGGTCTCCTCAGGAGGCGGCTGCAGCGGGCGGCTCGCTCATCGGCGCCGCCGGTCGCGTTCCGCATCTCCTCGTCCGTCATCGGCCAGCGCTCGAGCGGGTAGTGGCAGGCCGCGGTGTGGTCGGGGCCGAAGTCGTAGAGCGGCGGCGTCGTCGACGTCGCAGTGCCCGGCGTGGAAGCGCGGGCAGCGCGGGTGGAACCAGCATGCCGACGGCGGGTTGATCGGGCTCGGGACGTCGCCCTCGAGCACGATCTGCTGCGCGGCTGCGGCCGACGCTCGGGATTCGGGATCGGCACGGCCGAGAGCAGCGCGCCGGTGTAGGGATGCTTCGGCTCGCGGTAGAGGCTCGTCGCGCGGCGCGACCTCGACCGCGTGGCCGAGGTACATGACCATGACGCGGTCGGAGATGTGCCGCACGACGTTGAGGTCGTGCGCGATGAAGACGTAGGTGAGGCCGAACTCGCGCTGCAGGTCCTTGAGCAGGTTGAGGATCTGCGCCTGCACGGAGACGTCGAGCGCCGAGACCGGCTCGTCGCAGACGATCAGCTTCGGGTTGACGGCGAGCGCGCGCGCGACGCCGATGCGCTGGCGCTGGCCGCCGGAGAACTCGTGCGGGAAGCGGTTGTAGTGCTCGGGGTTCAGGCCGACGACCTCGAGCAGCTCCTGCACGCGCCGCTTGTTCTCGGCGGCGGTGCCGAGCCTGTGCACCTCGAGCGCCTCGGCGATGATGAAGCCGACGCGCTTGCGCGGGTTCAGCGACGCGTACGGATCCTGGAAGATCATCATCAGCTCGCGCCGGATCGGCCGCATCTCGCGCGCGCGAGAGCTGCGTGATGTCGCGGCCGTCGAAGATGATCCGGCCGCCGGTCGGGTCGAGCAGTCGCATGACGCAGCGCGCCATCGTCGACTTGCCGCAGCCCGACTCGCCGACGACGCCGAGCGTCTCGCCCTTCTTGACGGTGAAGGTGACGCCGTCGACCGCCTTCACGCGCGGCGACTTCCTTCTGGAAGATGATCCCGCGCGTGACGGGGAAGTGCTTCTTGAGGTCCTCGACGACGAGCAGCTCGTCGCCCGAGGTCTGCCTGCGCGCGGCCTGCGTCTGCGTCTCGGTGCGTCGTCACGCCGCGTCTCCGAGGTGAGTCAGCTTCGCCGCCTCGCGGTCCTTCGTCTCCTCGTCGAGGTGGCAGCGCTGGAAGTGCGCCGGATCGTGCGAGACGGTCGAGCAGCTCGGGCTCCTCGTCCTTGCAGACCTCCATCACGTACGGGCAGCGCGGGTGGAAGCGGCAGCCGCGCGGCGGGTTGAGCAGCGACGGCGGCTGGCCCTGGATCTGCGTGAGCCGCTCGACGTTCGACGTCGAGGCGCGGCAGCGAGCCGAGCAGGCCCCACGTGTACGGGATGGTGCGGCCGCGTGAAGAGGTCGTCGACGGGCGCCTGCTCCGACGACCCTGCGCCGCGTACATGACGACGACGTCGTCGGCGATCTCGGCGATCGACGCCGAGGTCGTGGGTGATCATGATGATCGCGCTGCCGAAGTCCTGCTGCAGCTTCGTCATCAGGTTCAGGATCTGCGCCTGCGTCGTCACGTCGAGCGCCGTCGTCGGCTCGTCGGCGATCAGCAGGTCGGGATCGCTGATCAGCGCCATCGCGATCATCACGCGCTGGCGCATGCCGCCGGAGAACTGGTGCGGGTAGTCGTCGATGCGCGCGCTCGGCGCGCGGGATGCCGACCGCCTTCAGCAGCTCGAGCGCGCGCGCGCGTGGCCTGCTTCTTCGACACGTCGCGGTGGAGCAGGATCGCCTCGACGAGCTGCGCCCCGATCGTCGTGCACCGGGTTCAGCGACGTCATCGGATCCTGGAAGATCATCGCGATCTCGTCGCCGCGGATCGACCGCAGCTGGCGCGAGTTCATCCTCAGCAGGTCCTCGCCCTTCCACAGCGCCTGTCCCGACGTGATCGTGTTCGTCTTGGAGTTGAGGCCCATGATCGTCAGGCAGGTGACGCTCTTGCCGCGATCCCGACTCGCCGACGATGCCGAGCGTCTTGCCCTTCTCGACCGAGAAGCTGACGCCGTCGACGGCCTTGACGACGCCGTCGTCGGTCCGGAAGTGTGTCCTCAGGTCGTTGACCTCGAGCGAGCGCCACTCAGGCCTCACCTACGGAGTCTGATTCTGGGGTCGATGACCGCGTAGAGAAGATCGACGATCGAGGTTGAAGACGATGATCGCAAGCGTCGCGAAGACGACGATGCCCTGCACCGTCGGCAGGTCGAAGTTCGCGATCGCGTTCAACGCCGTCTGCCCCAGCCCCGGCAACGAGAACACCGTCTCCGTGAAGATCGCGCCGCCGAGCGCGACGCCGATGTCCATCCCCAGCATCGTCACGACCGGCAGCAGCGCGTTCCGCAGGATGTGCGTGCGGATGACGACATGCTCGGGCGCGCCCTTCGCGCGGGCCGTGCGCACGTAATCCTCGCTCGAGGTCTCCATCACGTTCGCGCGGATCATCCGCACGTACAACGCCGCGAACAGGATCGCGAACGTGATCCAGGGCAGGATCATGTGCCACGCCCACTGCACCGGACCACCGCAATCCGTCGTCGGGTTGAAGAAGTCGCAGTAGCCGGTGATCGGCGTCCACCCCAGCTTGAATCCGACGACGTAGGCTGAGGATCAGCCCGATCCAGACCGGGTGCGCCGAGATCCCGATCAGCACGAACACCATCGACGTTCGGTCGAGTAACGACCTCGGCCGGAGAGCCGACAAGATCCCGATCGGCAAGCGCGATCAGCATCCACAGAACCGCGCCGCCGAGCACCAGCGACGCGGTCACCGGCGCGGCGTTCATGACCGTCTCGTTGACGCTCTGGCGGTTGAAGTACGACTTGCCGAGGTTCTGGTGGCCGACGAGCTGCCAGAGGAAGCTGCCGTACTGCTCGTACACCGGCGCGTCAAGCTCGAGGTTCTTCTTCGCGTTCTCGATGCAGTCCGCGGTGGCGCGCTGCCCGCAGGCGAGCGCTGCGGGGTTCACCGGGATGATGAAGAAGATCACGTACGAGACCATCGTGATCACGATGAAGAGCACGCAGGCCCAGAGAACTCGTCGGATCAGATAACGGATCATCTCTGGCTAGTCGTCATTTCTCCTGGAGAGTCGAGGCGGGAAACCTTACCGCTGATCGAGCCAAATTGCGAGACGGGGCGCCCCGAAGGCGCCCCGTCTGTGTTTCGGTCCTCGCCGTCCGCTAGCTGACGCAGGCGGCGTTGAGGATCGAGCCGTACGTCTGCGAGTAGATGTAGCAACCCACGTGCTTCGACATGAAGATGCGGGCCTTGGTGTTGATGTAAGGAGCAAGCGGCGCCGGGCCGGCCATGAGGTCATGGTCGAGCTTGGCGTACGCCGAGTACCGTGCCGCACCGGCCTTCTTGGCAGCCGAATGCATCAGGTTGTTGAACTTCGGGCTGTTGAAGTACGACAGGTTGACGTTGTTCTCCGGCTTGATGCCGGTCGCCGTCGAGGAGGATGTTGATGAAGTCGTACGGGTCCGGGTAATCCTGACCCCAGCCGTTCAACAGCAGGTCGAACTTGGCACCCTTCGTGCCGCCCTTCGTCGTCTCGACGACGCGGTCGAGCGGGGTGATGGAGCAGTCGAGCCCGATCTGCTTCAGGTCGTACTGGACGACCTGGGCAACGCCGGGCCGAACGAGCGTGTTGAACGTCCAGAACTCACACTTCCCACCGCGGAGGTTGGCCGACGCAAGCGCCTTGCCCTTGACGAAGTTCGGGCTCTTGCTGGCGACCACCGGGTACACGGCCTTCGGGTTGTGGCCCGGGAAGCCGTACGGAAGGATCTGGGACGTCACGACACCGGCCTTGGCGCCGTGCTGGCGGACCATCTGCGGGCGGTCGATCGCCCAGTTGACGGCCTGGCGCAGCTTGTCGTTGTTGTGGAACAGCGGCTGATCCTGGTTCATGTTCAGGTACCAGAACGTCGCCTGGTTGCGGAGACACGAAGCTGGGCTTGCTGCCCGTGTTCAGCTTCCTGCCGAGCTCGACGTAGTACTGGTTGTAGAGGTTCGCAGCGTCAGAAGTCGGGAAACCACCGAGGTCGGTCTCGCCGTTGATGACGCGGAGCTCCTCCGCCGGCAGCGGAATGCCGATGTTGTAGGTGATCTGGTCCGGGTTCGCCGGGCGGCCACCCTTGTAGAAGGTGTTCCGCGACAGCGTCGCCGTCCGCTTGGTGACCCACTCAGACACGTAGTACGGACCACACGCCGTGCCCTTCGAAGGCGCCGAGACGCCGTCCGGGTTGATCGGCGTGCCTGCCTTGACTGCCGAGAAGAACGGCATCGTGATCCGGGCCAGGAAGTCCGGCGCGACCTTCGTGAGCGTGATCCGGAGCTTCGTGTTGCTGAGCGCCTTGATGCCGCTCGCGGTCTGAGCCTTGCCGTCCATGACGGCCTGCGCACCCGCGATGTCTCGCCATGAAGTCGATGGCAGGCGAGCTCATCTTCGGCTGCAGGTCGCGGTTCATCGCGTAGGCGAAGCTCTTGCGCGGTGACCGGCGAGCCGTCGGCGAACTTGAACGTCTTCTTGAGATTGAACGTGTAGGTCTTGCCGTTCCCGAGACCGCCGGGCAGACCCGTGGCGACCTCAGGCGAGATCTTCGTGCCGCCCGCACTGGCTTCCTTATCGGGAAGCTCAGGAGCTTGCACGACGTTGCGTACTGCATCTGCCAGCCGTGCGAGAAGTAATCGAGCGCCGGATCGATGAAATCGAAGTCCGACGTCAAGTCCACCCGCAACGTGCCGCCCTTGGCGCCATGCTTACCGCCGCTGGACGACTTGCTCGACGCCGGGGACGCAAACCCCGCGCTGACGAGCATGCCAACACCGATCGCCAACGCGACGATCGAGAGCCAAACCCTCTTACTCATTGGACTCCTTTCGATGAACAGGGAGCACCGGTCTTTTACCGGCCCCACAGAGAGAGCACATCCTCGCCACCGTTAGACGCCTGGTGACCCCGGGTTGTTAGTGCGAGGCGCGGGGGTCGAAGCTGTCCCGAGGCCGTCGCCCAGGAGGTTGAAGGCAAGCGTCGTGAACAGGACGGCGAGGCCCGGCCAGAGCATCAGCCAGGGCACGTGACAGATAGAACTCGGGCGCAGCCGCCAGCAGAACTCCCAGCTCGAGGTCAGGCAGCTTCACCCCCAGGCCGAGGAACGATAAGCCCGCCTCGGCCAGGATGTACTGGGCGACGATCAGCGTGGAGACGACGACGATCGGCGCGACGAGGTGCGGCAGCACATGCGAACGCATGATCCGCAGGTCGCTGGCCCCGACCATCCGGGCCGCCTCCACGAACTCCTTCTCCCGGAGCGAGAGCACCGAGGAGCGAACGATCCTGGCCGGATAGAACCAGCCGAAGACGCGTGAAGACCAGGATCAGGGTGACGACGCCCTTGCCGAAGACCCCGAAGGTGATGTTGTTGAGCCGCTTGCCCGATGGTCGCCGCGAGGGCGATGATGAAGAGCAGCGCCGGGAACGCCATCGTGACCTCGATGATCCGCGAGATCACCGAGTCGATCCAGCCGCGGAAGTAGCCGGCCACGAGGCCCATCGTGATCCCGATGGTCATCACGCCCAGCGTCGACAGCACCGCCACCTCGAGCGAGACCCTGGCGCCGTACAGCAGGCGCAGGAACTCGTCACGGCCGAGCGTGCCGTCAGCCCCGAGGATGAACAGCGTCGTGCCGCCGTCGGGCGTCGGCACGTGCGTCATGGGGCCGACCGGCAGCAGATCGTCGTTCACCCACCGGAAGAAGATGTCGTTCGGGCCGTGGCCGAGCAGATGCGCGCGCCAGCGGTCCGCCGAAGATCGCGGTGAGGACCAGGAAGATGATGAACACGCCGCTTGCCATCGCGACCTTGTCGCGGCGGAAGCGGATCCACACCTGCTCCCAGTAGCTCCGTGCGCGAACCGGCGACGTGCCCCCACCGAGGTCAGGCCCCGACTCGACTGCGACTGCAGCTGCGAGACCGGCCTGGGAGGAGACGAGATCTTTGTCGCGTGCCACGGGCTTCGGGAGTTTAGACGGTTACCACTGGAGAATGTTGGACTGTTTGCCGCATCAGTGCTGGATCGCGCGCGGATCGAAGGCGTCGCGGAGCCCGTCGCCGAGCAGGTTGAACGCGAGCGTCGTGAACAGGACGGCGAGGCCCGGCCAGAGCATCAGCCAGGGCACGGAGAGGTAGAACTCCGGCGCCGCGGAGAGGAGCACGCCCCAGCTCGAGGTCGGCAGCTTCACGCCGAGGCCGAGGAACGACAGGCCTGCCTCCGCGAGGATGAACTGCGCGACGACGAGCGTCGAGAGGACGACGATCGGCGCAACGAGGTGCGGCAGGACGTGCGAGCGCATGATCCTGACGTCGCTCGCACCGACCATCCGCGCGGCCTCGACGAACTCCTTTTCCCGCAGGGAGATGACGGACGCGCGCACGACACGCGCCGTGAAGAACCAGCCGAAGACGGTGAAGACGAGGATCAGCGTGACCACGCCCTTGCCGAAGATCGCGAAGGTGACGTTGTTGAGCCGCTGGCCGATCGTCGCGGAGAGGGCGATGATGAAGAGCAACGCCGGGAACGCCATCGTGACCTCGATGATCCGCGAGATCACCGCGTCGATCCAGCCGCGGAAGTAGCCGGCCACGATGCCCATCGTCACGCCGACGCTCATCACGCCGATCGTCGAGAGCACCGCCACCTCGAGCGAGACCCGCGCGCCGTAGAGGCAGCCGCAGGAACTCATCGCGGCCGAGGGTGCCGTCCGCGCCGAGGATGAAGAGCGTCGAGCCGCCGTCCGGGCGTCTGGCACGTGCGTCCATGGGGCCGACCGGCAACAGGTCGTCGTTCACGCCACCGAAGAAGATGTCGTTCGGGCCGTGGCCGAGCAGATGCGCCGCGAGCGGGCCGCCGAAGATCGCGACCAGCAAGAGGAACACGACGAAGATCCCGCTCGCCACCGCGACGCGGTCGTGCCTGAAGCGAATCCAGACCTGTTCCCAGTAACCGCGCGCGCGATACAGGCTGGACGGCCGCGCCGAGCTCGGCCGTCCGCTGTTCTTGCGAGATCACGAGCTCGGGGTTCACTCACGCCACCGTCAGAAAGTCGGATTCTCGGATCGACGACCGCGTGCACAGACAGATCGACGACGAGGTTGAAGGCGACGATCGAGAGCGTCGCGAAGACGACGATTCCCTGCACGGTCGGCAGGTCGAAGTTCGCGATCGCGTTCAACGCCGTCTGCCCCAGCCCCGGCAACGAGAACACCGTCTCGGTGAAGATCGCGCCGCCCAGCGCGACGCCGATGTCCATCCCGAGCATCGTCACGATCGGCAGCAACGCGTTCCTCAGGATGTGCGAGCGGATCACGACGTGCTCCAGGGCGCCCTTCGCCCGCGCCGTCGCGCACGTAGTCCTCGCTCGAGGTCTCCATGACGTTGGCGCGGATCATCCGCACGTACAGCGCGGCGAGCAGGATCGCGAACGTGATCCAGGGGAGGATCATGTGCCACGCCCACTGCATCGGTCCGCCGCAGTCCGTCGTCGGGTTGAAAAAGTCGCCAGTAGCCCGTGATCGGAGTCCAGCCGAGCTTGAAGCCGACCACGTACGACGAGGATCAGCCCGATCCAGACCGGGTGCGCCGAGATCCCGATCAGCACGAACACCATCGACGTTCGATCGAGTAACGACGTGGGCTTGAGCGCCGAGCAGGATCCCGATCGGCAACGCGATCAGCATCCACAGAACCGCGCCGCCGAGCACCAGCGACGCGGTGACCGGCGCGGCGTTCATCACCGTCTCGTTGACGCTCTGGCGGTTCGTGTAGGACTTGCCGAGGTCACTGGTGGCCGACGAGCCGCCAGAGGAAGCGCCCGTACTGCTCGTACACCGGCGCTGTCCAGCCCGAGGTTCTCTTGCGCGTTCTGCGACGCACGACGAGCGTCGCACGCTGGCCACACGCCAGCTGCGCCGGATTGACCGGGATGATGAAGAAGATCACGTACGCGACCATCGTGATCACGACGAAGAGCACGCAGGCCCAGAGAACGCGCCGGATCAGGTACTGAAGCACCGCGCTTCAGACGATAGGTCGCGCGCGGCGCGAAGGAATCGGGTGTTTCCCTACGTTTGTGCCGAGCGTCGTGCGTGTCCGCGAGGCGGGCGCCGAAGCTCGGCACGCGAGCGGATCCCGAGCTTGCGATACGCGCGAGCGACGTTCGCCTCGACGGTCTTCAGGCTCATGAACAGCCGTGCCGCGACCTCGCGGTTGGTGAGACCCGGCCGCCGCGAGCTCGGCGACCCGCCGCTCGCTCGCGGTCAGTTCGCCCGGAGCCGGCGCGGCGAAGGCCGATGCGGCCGAGCTCCTCGCGCGCGCGTTGCGCCCACAGCGGAGCGGGCAGCTCCTCGAAGATCTCCAGCGCGCGTTCGAGCGACTCCTTCGCGGCCGCCTTCTGCTTCGCGCGTCGCTGCACACGTCCGAGCACGAGCAGCGTGCGGCCTCGTTCGAGCGAACAGCCAGCGCTCGTCCGCGTCGAAGTCGAGCGCGGACCCGAGAACGTCTTCTCACTCGCCGACAGGATGGCCCCGGCAGCGCGTCGCGATCGCCAGCGCCCACGGGCTCTGGATGGCTGCGGGCCTGCGACTCGAGCTCGTCGACGCAGGACGCGGACGCCTCTTCGACGCGGCCGGCGGCTGCGCAGCGCATCGAGCGCGTACGGCGCGGCCGGATGCGTCGGCGAGCGCCAGCCCTTTCTCGGCGACCCAGTCGAGCAGCGGCTGCAGCGCCGGCAGCGCGGCGGAGTCGTTGCCGAGCGACAGCTCGAGCTGCCCGACGACGCCCTGGTTCATGACGCGCGTGTTCTCCTGGTTCGCTTCGGCTGCCAGGCGCGACGCCCAGCTCCGCGAGCGAACGCGCCTCGTCGACGCGTCCCAGCTGTGTCGCGACGAGCGCCTTCCGGAGGACGGTGAGGCCGCCGTCGTGCTCGAGCCCGATCTGCTCGGCGAGCTCGTACGCGGCGTCGGCATGCGCCTCCGCCTGCGCCCACTCGCCCGGCGCGCAGCGCGACGTCCGACGAGGCGGCCGCGAACGGCGAGCGCGCGCGATCTCGTCGCCGAGCGCGACTGCCTCGGCGAGCAGCGCCTCGAAGATCGCTGCGCGCCTCGCCCAGCCGGCCCTGGTACATGCGCTGGAGTGCAAGCGGCATGCGCGGGCTCTGGTAGCCGCGCAGATCGTCGTCCGGCTCTGCTCGAGCGCCACCGCGCGGCCGAGCAGCTCGGTCGGGTCGCGCCCCGCCCAGAGCTCCCAGAGCGAGAGCCGCGCGGCGACGTCGAGGATCAGGCGGCGCTCGCCCGAGGCGCTCCGCGTGGTCGAGCGCGAGGCGGCCGTCCTCGAGCGCGGACGACCATCCCGCGGAGCGGCCAGGTCGACCGAGCAGCAGGTGGACGCGGCTGAGAAGCGCGTCGTCGTCGACGGCTTCACGACGCGCGCGCTCGGCAAGCTCGAGCGTCGCGCTCGAGATCGTGCGTGCCGCGCGCGAGGCGCACGAGCACCTCGGCGCGCTCCTCACCGGCGGCAGCTCGTCGAGCAGCTCTTCGAGGATGGCCGTCGCGCGCGCGATCGCACCGGAGCTGAAGTGCGCCTCGGCCGCCGCGAGCTTGCCGCGGCGCAGGTCGTCTCTCGCGCCCGGACGGCGTCAGGCCGATCGCCAGCTCCAGCAGCTCGGCCGCCGCGCTCGGCGCTCCGCGCGCGAGCGCGCGCGTGAGCCGCCTCGTCGAGCGCCGCGGCGACGCTCGAGGTCGGGGCCGGACGCGGCGAGCGCGAGATGCCCGCTGCGCGTGCCTCGGGTCGTCGACGACGCTCCGCGAGCGCGACGGTGAGGAATCGGCGCTTGTCGTCGTCGTCCGCCCGCGCGGCGACCGTGGTCGCGAGCAACGGATGCCTGAACCTGACGACGTCGCCGGACCGCTCCAGCAGCTCCGCCGCGACGGCCACCCGAGACTCTCGTCCGCGTCGGCGACGACCGACCGCACCGTCTGACACCGTCGGATCCGCCAGCAGCGCGACGACGAGCAGGACCTCCAGCACGTCCGGGCGGCAGCGCGGCGAGCCGTCGTGCGCAGCAAGCTGCTGCGAGCCCTCCCGGCTCGAACTCTCCTCCGCGTGTCGAAGCGCCCGCGCGAGCTCGAGGCGCATGGAAGGGATTGCCGTGACTCGCCTCGTGCACGCGTATGCAAGCAGAGGGCGCGGCAAAGCGACGCCGAGCTGCGAAGCGGACGATGCGGTGGATCGACGCTGGCGTTCAGCGGACCGAGGCGCAGGCGCTCGACCGGGAGCGCCCGCTCGAGATCGAGAACATCCTCCGGCCCGCCAGGCCGGGCGTGGCGAGAACGCCGAGCGGCTCGCAGACGCAAGCCGGCGGGACGCGAACTGCAGGACGGCCGCGCTCGGACCATCCAGCCACTGCACGTCGTCGACGGCGACGAGCACGGGCCGCGACGCGGCGAGGAAGGCGAAACGCTCCGAGGACGGCGAGGCCGATCGCTCGCTGGTCGGGTGGCAAGTCCCTGCGGATCCTCGAGCAGCAGCGCAACCTCGAGCGCGCGCCGCTGCGGCCGCGGAAGCTCGCTGAGCGTCTCGTCGAGGACGTCCTCGAGCAAGTCGCCGAGCGCGGCGAACGACAACTGCACCTCGCTGCCCGCCAGGCCCGGCAGGTCAGTACGCGGTAACCGCGCTCGCGCGCGGACGCAACGGCCGCTTCCCACAGCGTCGTCTTCCCGATCCCCGGCTCGCCCTCGACGACGAAGCCGCCGGGACCTTCGCGCACGTCGTCGAGCGTACGCGACCCAGCGTCTCGAGCTCGCGCTCTCTGCCCGAGCAGCTCCATGCACAAACAGCATGGCACCGCCGGGTGCCACTCGCAGCAGTCCGCTACGCGGTCAAGGCGTCCGCGCCGGAGACCACCTCGAGGATCTCCTGCGTGATCTCGGCCTGCCTGGCGCGGTTCATCGCGAGCGTGAGGTTGTCGATCAGCTCGCCCGCGTTCTTCGACGCGTTGCGCATCGCCGTCATCCGCGCACCCTGCTCCGACGCGGCCGACTCGAGCAGCGCGCGGTAGATCTCGGTCTCGAGGTAGACGGGCAGCAGCCGCTCGAGGATCTCCTCCGGCTCGGGCTCGTAGATGAAGTCGCCGACGAGCCGGTCGTGCTCGCGCTCCGTCCTCGCCCGGTCTCGAGCACGTCCTCGGAGATCGGCAGCACGTCGCGAGACCGTCACCTGCTGCACGAGCGCGCGAGACGAAGTGGTTGTAGACGAGCACGACGCGGTCGACCTCGCCGCTCGACGTAGAGCTCGGCCAGCCGGTGCGCGATCGCCTGCGCGTCGCGCGTACGTGCGGGTTGTCGCTGAAGCCGGCCCACTGCCCGGTCGAGCTCGTAGCGGCGGAAGCGCAGCGTCGAGATCGCCCTTCCGGCCGACGGCAAGCCAGCGCACGTCGACGCCCTGTCCCTGCGAGCTCGCCGCTGCAGCGCGAGCGCGCGCCGGAGGACCTGCGCGTTGAACGCGCCGGCGAGGCCGCGGTCGCCCGTCACGCGGCACGATCGCCGACGCGTCGCGACGTCGCGCCGCTGCAGCAGCGGCAGGCCGCGGACGGACGCGCTCGCGCGCGCCGTGCCGGCCATCAGCTCCAGCATCCGGTCCGCGTACGGCCGCATCGCCTCGATCCGCGCCTGCGCGCGCCGCAGCCGCGCCGAGGCGACGAGCTCCATCGCCTTGGTGATCTTGCGCGTGTTCGTGATCGACGCGGATCGCGCCGCCTGAGTTCCTGGACGAGTGGCCATGTAGACGAGCGCCTCTTCTTCCTCGACGTTGAACGTGTTCGATGAACTTGCTCGAGCTCGTCGTCGCAGCTTCTCTCGGTCGTCCTCGTCGGAGGTCGCCCGGTCTCGCGGATCGTCTTGTAGATCGATCCCTCGGCGCGCAGGTGCTCGCGCAGCTCGTCCTGGAAGCGCGGCACCTGCGGGACCGGGATCGTCGTCGAGGTAGTCCGTTGATGCCCGGCGAAGAGCGCGACGACCTGCTCCTCCATCGGCCACGGGCTGAGTACTGCGGCTGGTTCAGCGTCGCGACCATCCGCTCGCCGCGCGCGAGCGCCGCTGCGTCGCCTTGTCGAGCTCAGAGCCGAACTGCGCGAACGCCTCCAGCTCGCGGTACTGCGCGAGGTCGAGGCGCGAGGCGGCCGGCGACCTTCTTCATCGCCTTCGTCTGCGCGCGTCGCGCCGACGCGCGACACCGAGATGCCGACGTTGATCGCCGGGCGGACGCCCGAGTAGAAGAGGTCGGACTCGAGGAAGATCTGGCCGTCGGTGATCGAGATCACGTTCGTCGGGATGTAGGCCGACGACGTCGCCGGCCTGCGTCTCGATGATCGGCAGCGCGGTGAGCGAGCCGCCGCCGAGCTCGTCCGAGAGCTTGCACGCGCGCTCGAGCAGCCGCGAGTGCAGGTAGAAGACGTCGCCCGGGAACGCCTCGCGGCCGGGCGGGCGGCGCAGCAGCAGCGACAGCTGCCGGTACGCGTCGGCGTGCTTCGACAGGTCGTCGTAGATGCACGAGCGCGTGCTTGCCCTTGTAACAGGAAGTACTCGCCCATCGCGCAGCCGGCGAACGGCGCCATCCACTTGATCGGCGCGGCCTCGTGCGCGGCGCGCGGTGACGATCGATCGTGTACTCCATCGCGCCCGCTTCGCTGCAGCCGCTCGTACACCTGCGCGACCGTCGACGCCTTCTGGCCGATCGCGACGTAGATGCAGATCACGTCGCTGGCCGTGCTGGTTGAGGATCGTGTCGACGCAGATCGCCGTCTTGCCGGTCGAGCGGTCGCCGATGATCAGCTCGCGCTGGCCGCGGCCGATCGTGGATCATCGAGTCGATCGCCTTGATGCCGGTCTGGAGCGGCTCCTTCACCGGCTGGCGCTGCGATCACGCCCGGCGCCTTGAACTCGAGCGGACGCGTCTCGGTCGTCTCGATCGGCGCCCTGGCCGTCGAGCGGGTTGCCGAGCGGGTCGACGACGCGGCCGAGCAGCGCCTCGCCGACCGGGACGCTCGCGACGCGGCCGGTGCGGCGCACCGGCTCGCCCTCCTTGACGTGCTCCCACTCGCCGAAGAGCGCGGCGCCGACGTCGTCCTCCTCGAGGTTGAACGCGATGCCGATGACGCCGTGCTCGAGCTCGAGCATCTCCGAGCGCGACGGCGTTCTCGAGGCCGTAGACGCGGGCGATGCCGTCGCCGACCTGGAGCACGGTGCCGACCTCGGCGAGGTCGGTCTCGACGTCGTACTGCTCGATCCGCTCGACTTGCAGGATCGACGTGATCTCTTCGGGGCGCAGCTTCACGGTCGTCTCCTCAGCTCTGCGGTCATCGAGTGTCTCGTCGCAGTCGTTCGAGCCGGCCGCGCACGCTGGCGTCGACGCGCAGCGAGCCGGCCTGCAGCACGATGCCGCCGATCAGGTCGGGATCGACGCGTGCGCGTCGCCTCGACCGGTCCGGCCCGACGCCTGCTCGATCTGGCCGACGATCGCGCGCGCCTCGTCGTCGGACAGCTCGTACGGCGGTCGTCAGCTCGACGGTGAGCGCGCCGCTCCTCGCGCGCCATCAGTCGCTCGAACTCCTCGGCGATCTCCGCGACATCTGCCCGCCGCGGCCCTTCTCCGCCGAGCAGGCAGGAGGAAGTTGCGGAACAGCGTCGTCGGCGTCGCCGGCGACGTCGTCGAGCGACCTGCGCCTTCGCGCGCCGGATCGAGCTGCGGGTTGCGCAGGACCGCGCGTCGAGCTCCGGCGTCTGCGTCGATCGCCGTCGCGAAGTCGCCAGCGCCTCGCGCACCGTGCGCGAGCTCGCCGCTCTCCTTCGCGGCCTCGAACAGCGCGCGCGCGTACGATGCGGTGCGCGACCGCTCACGTCAGGCGTCTTCTCGCTCCAGCACCGAGAAGTCGAGCGAGCGCGATCGCCTCGTCGATCAGCCTGCGCTGGTCGCGTCGGCGTCGAGCACCTTGCCGGTCGACCTTCGCGGTGGCGCGTCGAGCGTCAGGTCGGCGACCTCGGCGCGGATCTGCGTCGAGCGCGCGCGCGGTCTCGCGCGGCGATCTGCTTCCGCGTGTCCTCGAGCCGCCGCTGGCGGTCGGCCTCGGTCTCCTCGCGGACGCGCTGCTCGCAGCGTCTCGCGCGTGCGCCGCGCCTCGGCGAGGATCTCCTCCGCCTCCGACTGCGCCTGCGCCGATCAGCGTGCGGTGCTCCTCGAGCAGCTTCGCGCGCCTCCTCGCGCGCGCGGTCGGCCTCCTCGAGCGACTCGCGGATCCGCTCGCGGCGCTCGTCGATCGCCTTCTGGATCGGGCCGAACGCGTAGCGCTTCAGGACGAAGAGCGCGATCAGGAAGCAGACGATCGTCCAGATCATCAGCCCCGGGCGTGACCTGGATCAGCGGGTTCGACGCGAGAGCATCATCTAGACGAGGACGTACGCCAGGATCGAGCCGAGCAGGCCGTAGAACACGACCGCCTCGGTGAGCGCGAAGCCGAGCCACTGGATGCCCTGCAGCTCGCCGCGGAGCTCGGGCTGGCGGGCGACGGACTGGATCATCGAGCCGAAGATGTTGCCGATGCCGACGCCGGCGCCGAGCGCGCCGAGGCCGACGCCGAGCGCAAGGCCGATCGCCTTGCCGGCCTTCGTGACGTCGCCGCTGGTCGGCGGCGAGTGATGGTAGCCGAGCATGTGCGTCTCCTCCTTAGTGCTCCGGCTCGATCGCCGAGCCGATGTAGATGGCGGACAGGGCAGCGAAGATGAACGCCTGGATCCCGACGACGATCACGACCTCGAAGAGGTAGAAGACCGTCGCGACGGGATGATCGACCGACGGCCGAGGACGAGCGACTCGGAGGATGAACATCAGGCCGAGGAACGTCAGGATCAGGATGTGGCCCGCGAGCATGTTCGCGAAGAGCCTGACGCTCAGCGAGATCAGCCGCATGAACTGGCCGAGGATCTCGAGCGGCACGATCAGCGACGAGCAGCGGCTTCGGCGCCTCGGGGATCCAGCTCTTGAAGTAGCGCACGGGCCCGTTCCACCTGATGCCCTCGACGTGCGTGAAGACGAACGTGAGCAGCGCGAGCGCGAGCGTCACCGAGAGCGAGCGACGTCGCCGCGTAGATGCCCCAGACCGGAACGCCGTGCCACGTCTCGCCGGTGAGCGGCAGCGGGATGAAGCCGAGCAGGTTGACGACGAAGATGAAGAGCATCAGCGTCGCGACGTACGGGAACCAGCGGCCGATCGCCTTCGTCGGCAGTCCCTGCTCGGCGACCTGCACCTGCGCGATCTCGTAGACCGCTTCGCCGACCGTCTGCGCGACGGTCCGGCGCGCTGCGGCCGGCTGCCTGCGCATGAAGAAGTAGCCCGAGCAGCGATCGTGCACGACCGTGCCGAGCATCAGGTAGACGACGGCCTTCGTGATCGAGAGGTTGAGCGGGCCGAGGTGGATCGGGACCCACTCGTGCTGCTCGAACTCGGTCGTCGGGTCGAACTCTCCGCGCGCGAAGGCGCCCGCAGGCGCGACGAGCGCGAACGTCGTGAACGCGAGCAGAAGCCGTTTCACTCGGCAGTCCTCCCCGCCGCAGGCCCGGTGTGAATGAGACGAGCGAGAGCTCGAGCTCGGCCGTGTACGCGAACGCGTAGACCAAGGCCGCCGCGATTCCGAGCCATGAGTCGGAAATAGCGGCGGCAAGCACGACGACCATCACGGCGATCGCGCGAAACATCATCCCGCAGGCAGCCAAGCCAGCGGCCGCGAGGATTACCCCGCGTGCGCAAGCGGTGCAGCAGCAGGCCGAAGCCCTGGGCGCCGAACCAGAGCACCGCGCCGAGCGCCCAGCCCTTGATCGTTCCAGCCGGCGATGAGGAACATAGGCAACGCGAGCACGACGACGGCCGACCCCGCGACCGCGGGCAGCACGGTGTCCGGAGGCCGCCGCGGATTTGTCCAGGCGCCGGCCATCAGACGTCCCTTGTACCGCCAGATCGTCGCCGCGACACCGACGGGGATGCCGACGACGGCGCCGGAAGACGAAGCCCATAGGCCACGCTTCCTGCAGCCCAGCCGATCACGGTGCCGAGCACGATGCACGCGGCGGTGAATCCGGAAGAGGACGCCGCCTGCGCCGGCCAGCTGGAATGTGGGACGATCGGCGGGCTCCATCGAGCACGGTCAGCATACCAAGTTTGTGACACTTGAAATGCGCTCGCCAAGCGGCGTAATGTCGTCAATTGTGACGCGGATCGTGTTCGTCCACGGCAGCGTGGGCAACGCCCAGTCGACCTGGACGGAGCAGCGCTCGCTCCAGGATCGGTTCGAGTGCGTGTTCGTCACGCGGAGCGGCTATCCGCCCGGTCCGCCGCTGGAGCGGATCGACTTCGAGCGGCAGGCCGACGAAGTGGCCGGGCGAGCTGCGGGACGGGCGATCACCTGGCCGGTCATTCGCTACGGCGGCGGTCGTCTCGCTGCTTGCGTGCCGCGCGCGGGCCGAAGCTCGCGCTCGCTGACCGTCAGCGAGCCGCCCGCTTTCGGCGTCGCCCTCGGGCGATCCCGCTGTCGAGGAATTCATCTCCAGGTTCGCGGAGCACGTGCCGGCCGGCCTGCGGAGTGACATCGAGTTCTTCTCCCGCTTGTCGGAAGCGCGATCCGAGCTCCCCGATCCGCTTGCCGCCCGAGCTCGAGCAGGCGCGCACGCGCGGCGATGGCGGAGCGGCTCGCCGGTCGAGGCGGACATCCCGCTCGAGGCGCTCGCTGCCACGTCGTACCCGAAGCTCGTCATCTCGGGCGGTCACATGCGCCGCCTTCGACGCGGTCTGCGACGTTCTCGAGGAGCGACTCGGCGCCGAGCGCGCCGTGCTGCCCGGCGCCGGGCACTCGCTGTCGCGAGCGCCGGGCTACAACGACGCGCTCGTCTCGTTCGTCGAACGTCCGGATGATCGAGACCGAGCGGCTGCTGATCCGCCCGCCTACGGACGACGAACGGGGCGCAATTCTCGCGCTCTGGCGCGTTCCCGCAAACGAACGCGTTCCGCCGGACGTGTCCGAGGAGCAGATGCGCGCCTGGGTCGAGAGCGTCCGCTGGGGTGTGTGGGAGCGCGAGACCGGCGAGCTCGTCGGCGACTGCGGCCTCTTCTTCGACGAGGGACATGGCGAGTGGGAGCTCGCGTACGGCTTTCGCCGCGATCGCTGGGGCCGCGGTTACGCGACAGAGGCCGCGCTGCGTGTGTGCGGCCACGGCTTTGACGAAGCTCGGCCTCGAGAAGATCGTGGCCGACGTCGATCCCGCGAATGTCGCTTCGGTTCGAGTGCTCGAGAAATGTGGCTTCGAGAAGATCGGCGGCGAGGGAGACAAGCTGCGTCTACGCCGTCACGCGGTGAGCTCGAGCCCGTCCTCGATCAAGGCGCGGTGCGACGTCGGGCGAATGAAACTCTGAGCGAGTACGCGACCTGGCGCACGACCATGGCGGCGAGATACGCGGCGAACAATCGGCGGGACTGCAAGCGCTCCTCGAGGTAGTCGCGGCAACGACCGCCAGGCGCGTGTGTAGCAGAAGAGCGTCACGAGGTCGAAGAGGCGGTCGCCGTTGCGGTACTCCGGGTCCCTGGTTCCACGACGCCGGTGATCTCGTCACCGCGAACGAGGATGTTCGACGTCGTGTAGTCCCAGTGCACGAGGATCCCCGGGATCTCGCGAGTCCCGCCCCCTCAGCCGTCGAATAGTCGCCTGGCACCGGCGCAAAACAGCTTCTCGACTGAGCTCCAGCACGGCGAGATCGACGAAATGACCACAGAACGTCGCTGAAGACCCGCCCGGCCAGGGCGGGAGCGTTCGCCACTCGCTTGCCCGGCCAGCTGCTCGTTCAGCTCGATCGCGCGAGTCGCGATCCCGGCCGGAAGCGGTCCCAGCCGGGCAGCGGTGCGCCGGGCAACGCCTCGCTTGCACCGAGAGGCCCGGCCGAACGAGAGCAATGCAATTCCCGCGACCGGATAACCTCCGCGAAGCAACTCGGATACGCAGGTGACGCCGTCCTCCGACCAGGTCGCCTTGACGACGTAGCGGTTGCCGTCCGCGTCGACCGCGCGCGACGCCCCGAATCCTCGCCCTCCTCCGTGCGCCTCGACTATGCGGTACGGCGTGCCGGAGAGATCAGGCGGCCTTTTCGCTCACTCGCCAGTTGCTCTCGGCGGCGCATGATCGGATTGGCGAGCTTCACGATCTCGAGCAGGTAGACGATGTAGATCGAAGCGTCGCCACGTGCGACGAGCCCGATCGCTGCGTCCACGGCGAGTGTCGGCCACGAGGCGCCAGTCGCCGTGCGGGTGCGGAACTGGATGAACCGCGTCGCGAGCGCGGCAGCGGCGAGGATCGCGCACCACGCCGTAGATCGTGAGCACCGCGCGCGGCGCTGCGAGTAGCCGATGTTGACGAAGCGGTGGTGCAGGTGCGTGCGGTCGGCCTCGTAGAGCGGCTGGCCGTGCTTGAGCCGCTTCGCGACGACGAACGACGTGTCGATGATCGGCACGGCGAGCACGAGCAGCGGCAGGAAGAGCGACGACCAGCGACGCCGTCTTCAAGAGGCCCTGGACCGAGATCGCCGGCGAGCATGAAGCCGAGCAGCAGCGCCCCGGAGTCGCCCATGAAGATGCGCGCGGGATAGAAGTTGTGGCGCAGGAAGCCGAGGCAGGCGCGCCGACGACGATCGCCGCGAGGATCGCCGCCGTTCGGCTTGCCGAGCGAAGCGCGATCACTGCGTGAACGTCGCGCCGCGATCGCGCAGACCCCGGCCGCGAGACCGTCCAGCCCGTCGAGGAAGTTGACCATGTTCATGATCGCGACGATCCAGAGCACGGTCAGCGGGACGCCGACCCAGGCCGGCAGCTCGTGGATGCCGAGCGACCGGGAACGTGAAGCGGTCGATCCAGACGCCGAAGCCGACCGGGATCGGCGCCGCCAGCGACCTGGCCGCCGAGCTTCTCCCACCAGAGCAGCCCGCGGAAGTCGTCGATCGCGCCGACCGTCGGTCGCCACCGCCGCGCCGAGCAGGATGCCGCGGCACGTCGCCGGGTCAGGTCGAGGAAGGCGAGCGCCGGGACGAAGATGCCGAGGAACAGCGCGATGCCCGCCGAGCCGCGGGATCGGGCGCGGTGGATCGCGCGGCGCTCTCCCGGCCGGTCGACGACGCCGAGAATGCGCGCGCATGCCGCCGACCGCGGGCGTCAGCACGAGCGACGATGACGAGCGCGACGCGCAAGCGCCGTAGAGGACCTCCGGATTGTCTGCAGGAGCGCGTAGAGCCACGAGTGCTACTTCGTCCCGTAGAGGCGGTCGCCCGCGTCGCCGAGGCCGGGGACGATGTAGCCGCGCTCGTTCAGCTCGCGGTCGATCGCCGGCGCAGACGATCGTGCACGTCGGGATGCTCGCGCGTGGACGCGCTCGATCCCCTCGGGCGCGGCGACGATGCACGATCGAGCGCACCGACGCTGCGCGCCCGGCGTCCTTGACGCGCGTGATCGCCGGCGCACGCTCGAGTTGCCGGTCGCGAGCATCGGGTCGAGCACGATCGCGTCGCGCTCGGCGAGGTCGGTCGGGCAGCTTCACGTAGTACTCGACCGGCTCGAGCGTCTCCTCGTCGCGGTAGAGGCCGATGAAGCCGACGCGCGCGCTCGAGATGAGCGCGAGGCACGCCGTCGAGCATCCCGACGCCCGCGCGCAGGATCGGGCAGACCGCGACCTTCTTGCCCGGAGATGCGCTGCGACCGTCGTCGCGCTCGAGCGGCGTCTCGATCTCGACCGTCCTCGGTCGGCAAGTCCTTCGTCGCCTCGTAGGTGAGCAGGAGCGTCAGCTCGTCGACGAGCTTGCGGAAGTCGCACGGTCGGCGTGTCGCCTGTCGCGCAGGTAGACCGAGCTTGTGCTGGACGAGCGGGTGCGTCGACGTGCGACGAGCCTGGCGCTGCGCGACGTCACGCGTCACGTAGTCGGTGTAGCCGCGGAAGCCCGGGTAGAGCGGCCGCTTCGCGCAGAGCGCCTCGCGCGCGAGCGCGAGCGCCGTCGAGGTCCGGCGTCCTCGTCGAGCGCGTCGACGATGATCGCGCCGACCTCGCGGAAGTCGTCCTCGTCGAAGCCGCGCATCGTCGCCGCCGGCGTGCCGATGCGCACGCCCGAGGCGACCGTCGGCGGCCGCTCGTCGAACGGGCACGGTGTTCCGGTTCACGGTGAGCTTCACCTCGTGCGAGCCGCTCCTCCGCGGCCTTGCCGGTCCACTCCGTCGCGCGCAGGTCGAGCTGGAGGAGGTGCGTGTCGGTGCCGCCGGTGAGGACGTCGAGGCCGCCCTCGATCGAGCGTCGCGGCGAGCGCGTCGGCGTTCGCGCGCGACCTGCCGCTGGTAGTCGCGGAACGCGTCCGGTCGCGGCGATCTTGAAGCAGGTCGCCTTCGCCGCGATCGCGTGCATCGAGCGGGCCGCCCTGCATCCCGGGGAAGACCGCGCGGTCGAGCGCCTGCGCGTGCTCCTCGCGGCAGAGGACGAACCCGGCGCGCGGGCCGGCGAGCGTCTTGTGCGTCGTCGAGGTGACGAAGTCGCAGTGCGGCACCGGGTTCGGATGCAGGCCGGCGGCGACGAGCCCGGCGAAGTGCGCCATGTCGCAGAGGAGCAGCGCGCCGACCTCGTCGGCGATCTCGCGGAAGCGGTCCGGCCTCGACGGTGCGCGGATAGGCCGAGCCGCCGCAGACGATCAGCTTCGGCCGGTACTCCTTCGCGAGCGCGCAGCACCTCGTCGTAGTCGACCAGGTTCGTCTCGCGCGAGACGCCGTAGTGGACGATCGTGTAGAGCCGCCCGGAGAAGTTGACCTTGAGGCCGTGCGTCAGGTGGCCGCCGTGGTCGAGCTCGCAGCGACAGGATCGTGTCGCCCGGCTCGCAGCACGCGCGAAGTAGACGGCCATGTTCGTCTGCGCGCCCGCGTGCGGCTGGACGTTCGCGTGCTCGGCGCCGAACAGCTCCTTCGCGCGGTCGATCGCGAGCTGCTCGATCTCGTCGACGACCTCGCAGCCGCCGTAGTAGCGCTTGCCCGGGATAGCCCTCGGCGTACTTGTTCGTCGGCACGAGCCGACCGCCTCGAGGATCGCACGGCCAGGTGAAGTTCTCGGAGGCGATCAGCTCGATCTGGCCGCGCTGCGCGCTCGAGCTCCTGCCGAGCAGCTCGGCGATCTCGGGATCGATCTCGGCGAGGCCGGCGGTTCGTGAGCTGCTCGAACGTCTCGTGGGCGACGGCCATGAACGGGCTCCTTCCGGCGGATACGGGACGGATGGTACGCGCTCAGGTCGACGGCGGGCGTTTCCTCGCCGTCCAGACAGTGACGGATCATCACGTCGGCGGGTGACCACGCCTCGCTGGCGTGGTCACGCTCGTCGGCCTCGCCTGGATGTCGCACGCCGCGGCTGCACCGACCTCGCAGCGCCGTTCGGTTGAAATCTCCACGCGCAAGGCGCGGCCGTACTCCGCCCGAGCGCATCGTCGTCCGCGCGCGCCCGGGCGTCGATGACCGCACGCGTCTGCGCGACGCCCTCGCGGCCCGAGGGCTTTCGCTCGGCTTCGCGCGTTCCACACGCGGCTGTTCATCGCGCTCACGCACGCCGGACGCCGTCCGGCTTTGCGGCGATCCAGCTCGCTCGCATGGCGAGGCCACGGTCGCCGCCGCGGTGCCGGACTACGTCCGGCACGCCTTCGATGATCCCGGAACGATCCGTTCTTCGAGACTGGGCGAGGGCTACCTGACGACGGTTCGCCCGCCGCAGGCGTGGGGGATCATCAGCCACGGCTCGGCGGGGCGCGATCATCAGCCGTCGTCGACACGGGCGTCGCAGCTGTCCGTCAGGACCTCGCGACGCGCGGAGTTCTTCCGGGGCGGAACTTCGCCGCGGGCGAACGCGGACGCGCGCGACGACTCGAGCATCGGCCACGGAACGCTGCGTTCGCCGGCGTCGCGGCGGCGACGACGAACAACGGCATCGGCATCGCGGGCGTCGCGTGGAACGCGAGCGTCCTGCCGGTCAAGGTGCCGGACGCGCGCGGGTACCGGCGACGGACTCTCAGGTCGTCGTCCGGCATCGTGTGGGCGGTCGATCCACGGCGGCGCCAGGGTCGATCCGGCCTGTCGCTCGGCGGGACTAGCCCCGGCCAAGACCCGCTGCGACGCCGTGAGCTACGCCGAGAGTCGCGCTGGTGCGCCTCGTCAGTCGCGGCGGCGGGCAACAGCGGCGACGCAGACGCCGGTCTACCCCGGCCGCGTGTCCCGGGCGCCGTCGCGGTGTCCGCGACCGACACGAAACGGCGACCTGGCGTACTTCTCTCGAGCTTCGGGTCGTGGGTGAGCGTCGCGGCGCCGGGCGTGGGGATCGTCTCGACCCGCGGCGACAATAACTCGTGCGGCAGCGCGAAGCGGCACCTCGTTCTCGGCGCCGATGGTGCGTCGGCGGTTGCGGCGCTCGTGCCTCGCGCAACATCCGGACTGGAGCCCGAGCCGCGTGGCGACGCAGCTCCGAGGACACGGCGCAGGATCGCGGCGTGTCGGGCGGCCGACCCGTACTACGGACACGGTCTCCTCGATGCGTACGCGGCGCTCCGGCGGGCGCCTGGCGCAGGACGGCGGCGGCCTGCCGAGTCCGCGATCGCGCTCGAGCCGAACGACACCGCAGGCGCGAGGCGAGCACGCTGTCTGGGCCGGTGTCCGCGACTATCTCTCCCGAGGCCGACGTCGGCCTGGTACCTCGCCGCGTGGTCCGCTGGCCGTGCGTCCTACTCGCTCGAGATCCAGGGGCCGCGCGCCGGCCCGCGTCATCGGCTTCCCAACTTCCGCCCTCCGTCTCTGCAGCTCTACGACGAGGACCGGGCCTGCTCACGCAGCGAGCGACGCCGGGGCGGGTCCGCGCGCACGCACATCGCCGCGCGGGTCCGGCCGGCCGGTACTACCTCCGCGTCGCTAACCGCGGGGCGTCAGCAATACGTA
>ERZ1370068.7422-contig-6338_pt1 | contig 44857 bp, 64 predicted proteins | sample MGYA00561227_ERZ1370068 | MGnify/ENA primary metagenome ERZ1370068 (study PRJEB38410, sample SAMEA6850437) | metagenome | study: Metagenomic assessment of the ecological functions of the soil: analysis of the soil microbiota associated with the...
TTATTACTTCGTTCGGTACGTATTGCTCTCGGCTCGTACGTTGCCGGTCGAGAAGCGCGACGTTTTTCTGCAGGCGTGTTGCTGCCACACAGCCGTATTAAAAGCGTATCAATCGTCCTTCGCTTTATTGAGATAGGGTTTCCAGGCGAGCGCCTCGCGTTTGGCCTCGTCGAAGTGTCCGTCCTCTAAAAGCCTTCCCATAAGTCTCAAGTATTCGCAAAGGAATGACGCATCCGACAATTGGAACGCGCGCTCACCGGGTACCCACAAACCGATTTTTTAGCGGAGATAAATGCAGACACGATATCAGGTTTAAGATCGCGTACATGGTCCGGCCATTCTGAGTGAACCTCTGCAGTCCGACTTTTGATGATGTCCGAAAGACTGCGCAATTTAGAACCGAGGCGTCGGAGTTCGGAAGCTTTGTTTTCGTCTGACTTTCGGGCTAACCAGTCTAGTGAGATACCAATTACGATTCCGGTCAAAAAGACTAACGCAAATTGAAACCAACGCTGCGGGCTCAATGCGACGAGATTAATAAAAACGGTCGTGGTCACAGCGTTTGGATCGGAGAAGAAAGTTTCTTTCAACCATTTCTCGAGGATAGTGGCGATCAGGGGGTCAGCAGAAGACCCCAAATCCCAAACAGAATCGGTTTAAGACTTTTCGACATGGCCCAGGCCGCCAGCCACAGCTAAATCGGGACTGAACCACAGCGCCTTGAAATCCGCCATCGCTTGCTCGCGGGGGCCCACAAAAGTCAAAAATCCTAAGGCGCCGGCTGCAGGGCGGCGTTTTTGTTGCACATTACCTCGCCGCCGAATCCCGTCGCAAAGGCTTCAGCGGTGGCAAGGTCTGCAAAGCACCAGCGAGATAATCGTGCTCCTCATGCCGCCGCAAATATGCGAGCGAGTACTGTTGAGTTGCTTCATGCTCGCGAATCTGGCCTATATCAAAAACAAGAAGCGAGGATCGCGTGAACGATCCTCGCCTCCCTGTCAGATCAGGATCTTGACATTGCCGCGATGCCCGGAGGCGCGCGGCAATATTGTTTCTTGACCTTAACATTGACTCGAAAGTTCTTTCGAACTCTCGGGCCACGCCGACGCAAGCCTTTCGGATCACGCCTGCGCACCATCAAACGGTATTCAAGCCGCCGTTTATGACAGCATCGGCCCTGCCACTTGACTTCATGACGGTCGAGAGCAGTACCCGTTGGCTCCCTAGGCGTCCGAAGCCTTCGGCTCAGAGCCAGGGCGGGTGCACGGCCTCCGGACTGACGACTGGCCATCAGCCGCAATCCTTCGGTCGGCGTCCAAATGGTGGGCGGGCCTTGTAGAAGAGTCGAGCCATCGGTCGATTAAAGTTGTTGAGAACTCTAACAACGGCCTTTGTAGCGGCTGGTCATGACAATTTGCCCGCTGATGCGTTCCGCTTGCTCGCCGGGTGTCCTGACCTCACAGCGAACGCACCAGCGGCCACGGCTAGGGCAGGGGCGGGCCTTTTCAAAGTGTTACCCCCATCCGTTACCCCTGAGGCGCTGCATTGCAAGCAATCCAATTGGAAACAAGGGATTTTTTGAGAAGGATCAGTAACCGCAGAGTATTAACGGCCGCCGTATCAAGCCGAAGGGCTGTACGCATTGCTGACGGTAATGAATCGAATGACGGCGCCGTGGCAATTGATCCGGTTGGGGGTCAAGGCTGCGGGTAGCGACACTGCGGCACGCGTTGCAGACACAAACTATGGCGTGGCAGTCAACATTGTTCTCGCCGAGCTTGAACGAATGGTTGCTGAGTTGCGCGACGATCTGCGGAGCGGCCAAGGCTTTGCTGTCGGGTCGCTGCTAAAGACGATCCATGACGCGGCGCGTGGTCTGCGCACCGAGTTGGCGCTACCCGTTGACAGCACCTGGGGCCGTGCACTGGCAGCCCAACGGACTCAGATTTCCGCTTCGAACGGAAATAGAATCAATGCCGGGGCGTGTACGCTGACTGTTGCGGCTACGGCCATCGCGGGAGATCCGGCCAAATTCGGTGCTGGATCCGAATGAAGTTGCTGAAGTTGAGGCCCTGGTTGAGTTCGTCGGAATTTGCCGCTATTTCGCGGGTGAACGCGCGATAAATGAAATGACACAACGCGCCCTTACGGAACTTCGGCAATATCTCGATAACGGGACACAGGCATTGCTCGAAGGCTTGCGCCACGCTGGAGAGGCTGACCGTGCCTTCCGACAGTCGCAGGTTGACGCGGCTGTGCGTTTTTGCGCCAAAGTGTTCGGCAGGGAATATGCCGCCTTGCTGGGGAAGGCCGCAGAGGTTGCCGGAGCTGCGGAGCCCAAAGCCGCGCGCGCTACAAAGCGCTTTTCGCTTGATGCCATATCGTCGCTCTTGCGCATTGCGGCCATGATCGAGCGTGATGTATGCCCTGATCAGTCCGGGGGAACGGACAAGCGAATGTGAGGCTTGATGCTCCTGTGGTCTATCTTTGCGCTGATGACGGCAGTGGCGATTTTGTCCGTCCTGTGGCCATTGAGCCGCGCCGTAGAAGCGCAGGGCGGAAGTGATATTGCGGTCTATCGCGATCAATTGGAAGAAGTTGATCGCGATCACAAAGCAGGTCTTATCGGGGAGGCGGAAGCGCAAGCGGCTCGGGTCGAGGTCTCGCGCCGTCTTATCACGGCAGCTGATCGAACTGAACATTCCGTGCCGATTGGCTCATCGTTGTGGCGTCGGCGCACTGCAGCCCTTGCGGCGATCGTCCTGGTACCCGTTGTCGCCTCGGCGCTGTACCTTGCGAACGGGTCGCCACAACTGCCAGGCCAACCGCTGGAAGCCAGGCTGCGAGCCGTGCATCGGGACACATCGATTGCCGCTCTGGTATCGCAGGCTGAGGCGCATCTTGAGCGCAGTCCCGATGATGCACGTGGTTACGAGATTCTTGCGCCGGTTTATCTTCGGCTTGGACGTTTCGCTGACGCAGTCAATGCACGCCGCAAACTCATCGCACTGAGTGGGGAAAGTGGCGAAAGGCAATCCGATCTCGGGGAGGCTCTGGTCGCCGAAGCCAATGGCCTCGTAACAGCGGAGGCGAAATCCGCCTTCGAGCGCGCCCTTACGCTAGAGCCCGACGAGCTCAAGGCAAGGTTTTATCTCGGAATGGCGGCGGAACAGGACGGCGATCGTGCCAAAGCTGCCGCGATCTGGCGCGAAATGATCGATAAAGCACCTGCCGGTGCGTCCTGGCTGCCAATGGTGCGTGATGCTTTGGCGCGCCTGGGCGTTAGTCCGCCGATCGCGGGGACAACAGCGCCAAGCGCTGACGACGTAGCCGCTGCGAACACCATGAGCGAAAGGGACCGTGACGATATGGTCCGCGGCATGGTGGCGCGGCTTGCCAATCGATTGAAGGAGAATGGTAGTGACGTTGAAGGATGGCAGCGGCTGTTGCGCGCCTATATGGTTTTGGGTGAGCGCGACAAGGCAAATGCCGCCGCCGCCGACGCGAAGCGGGCGCTCGCCAGCGATCCCGACAAGCTCCGCCGGATTGAAGATATGGTCAAGAGTCTAGGGCTTGAAGGCTAGGCCGAATGACCCGCAAGCAACGACGTCTGACTTTGATTGGAGCGAGTCTTGCTGTCCTCGCAATCGCCGCGGCATTGGTGCTTGGCGCGCTCCGCGATCTCGATCGTGTTTTTTAATTCGCCAACTGATGTCGCTGAAAAACGGATACCGTTAGGAACGCGCATGCGAATTGGTGGCCTTGTGAAGCCGGGCAGCCTTCAGCGGGGCGACAATCTCCAGGTCAGCTTTGCGGTGACAGACGGCAACGCGGACATTGCGGTCCGTTACCAAGGCATTGTCCCGGATCTGTTTCGGGAAGGGCAGGGTGTCGTGGCTGAGGGCAAGTTGGAATCTGGAGGCGTACTTGCTGCCGACACGGTACTGGCCAAGCACGATGAGCGCTACATGCCGCGTGAAGTCGTAGACGCGCTGAAGAAAAGCGGACGCTGGCAGGAAGGCGAAGCGAAAAGCCCGGGAGTGTATCGAGATGATCCCCGAGCTCGGTCACTATGCCTTGGTGCTGGCGTTGGCCTTGGGGCTCATTCAGGCCATTACACCCATTGTTGGTGCCCGTGGCAACGATGCCGCACTGATGGGGCTCGCGAGCTCGACGTCGCTGATGCAGTTTGCTTTTGTCGGCTTGGCATTTCTGGCGTTGATCGTCTGTTACGTGACCTCGGATTTCTCGGTTGCGACAGTCTACGAAAATGCACATTCGACGATGCCGCTAATCTACAAGGTCACAAGCGCCTGGGGAAACCACGAAGGCTCGATGCTCTTGTGGGTTCTGATACTGTCCTTTTTCGGGGCATTGGTTGGCGTATTCGGAAGCAACTTGCCTGCAACACTCAAAGCGTATTACGCATTGGCAGTGCAATCGTGGATCGCCTGCGCTTTCTACTTGTTCATCCTCTTCACTTCCAACCCTTTCTCGCGTCTGGCGCAGGCCCCTTCGAGGGGCGTGACCTGAATCCTATTCTGCAGGACATCGGCCTCGCCATTCATCCTCCACTGCTCTACCTCGGCTATGTTGGCTTTTCGATCGCGTTTTCGTTTGCGATTGCTGCGCTGATCGAAAGGCGTATCGATGCAGCTGGCTTATATATGTTGGCCCATCGTACTGGGCTTACTACGAACTTGGATGGGGTGGTTTCTGGTTCTGGGATCCCGTGGAAAATGCCTCGCTGATGCCATGGCTGGCTGGCACGGCGCTTCTGCATTCCGCCGTGGTCATGGAGAAACGCAACGCACTAAAGATTTGGACGCTGTTGCTTGCCATACTCGCCTTCTCACTTTCGCTCATCGGTACTTTTCTCGTGCGGTCGGGCGTGCTCACATCGGTGCATACGTTCGCCAACGATCCGGCACGCGGCGTGTTCATCCTCGCAATCCTGGTCGTGTTTATTGGTGGCGGTCTTACCCTGTTTGCCTGGCGCGCTCCCATGCTCAAACAGGGCGGGCTATTTGCGCCCATATCGCGCGAAGGGGCACTCGTACTCAATAACTTATTTCTAACGACCGCCTGTCTTACCGTTCTCGTCGGCACGCTTTATCCCTTGGCGCTCGAGGCGCTCACCGGCGAGAAGATTTCTGTCGGCGCACCATTCTTCAATCTCACCTTCGCACCTCTCTTTATTCCTCTTGTGTTTGCTATGCCGTTCGGGCCGCTTATGGCCTGGAAGCGCGGCGACATCCTTGGAGTCGCCCAAAGGCTGACAGTGGCTTTTGGCGTCGGCATTGTCGCCATTGCGGTGACATTTGCGGCAACGGGCCAATGGTCTTCGCTGGCGCCGTTTGGCATTGGCCTGGGGGTTTTTGTGATGATCGGTGCTGTAACCGATGTTGTCGAGCGCGTCGGTCTGTTCCGTGAACCATTCTCTACGGTACGACGGCGCGCGATCGGACTGCCACGTTCGGCCTGGGGGACGGCGCTCGCGCACTTTGGGGTCGCCGTGACACTGCTTGGCATCGTCGGTGTGACGACATGGGCAAGCGAACGCATCATGGCACTAAAGCCTTCGCAGACGATCTCGCTTTCCGGTTATGACCTGACGTTTGATGGACTGGTTCAGCGTTCCGGTCCCAATTATCGCGAAGCTGTGGCAAAATTCACGGTGCGGGAGGCAGGCGTGCCGATCGGCGTGATGGAGCCGTCAAAGCGCAATTTCGCGTCACGCGCGACTACCACAACTGAAGCCGCGCTGATGACGCGCGGTGTCAGCCAACTGTACTTGTCGCTCGGCGATACTGGCGCCGATGGCTCAGTTTCGGTCAGGCTCTACTACAAGCCGATGGTCCTGCTGATATGGCTTGGCGCGGTCGTGATGGCGATGGGCGGCGCGCTATCTCTGTCCGATCGACGACTTCGCGTCGGGGCTCCGAAACCGGCTGCAAAACCCGCAATGCTGCCGGCGGAGTAGAGATCAATGTGGCGTTGCGTTTTTGTCATCCTGCTTTTCTTGTGCGCTATTGCGGGTCCCGTGCGGGCGGTGCAGCCGGACGAAGTTTTGAGTGACTCTGCGCTGGAATCGCGGGCACGGAACCTGTCGCGCGTGTTGCGCTGCATGGTTTGCCAAAACCAATCGATCGATGATTCCGAAGCGCCGTTGGCACGCGACCTCCGACTGCTGGTTCGTGAACGACTTACCAGAGGTGACAGCGATCAGGAGGTGCTCGATTTCTTGGTATCCCGCTATGGTGAGTTCGTTCTCCTGAAGCCACCATTTGACGAAACACACTTTGCTCCTGTGGGGATTGCCGCCACTTGCTCTGTTTGTCGGACTAATTTGGCTTTTGACGAGGCGCGGCGCATTTCGCTGCGATCGGAACCTGAGTGCCTCAGTCAAGAGGAGGAGCGGCGGCTTTCGACTTTGGTCGACCCCAGCCGCTCGCGACCATTGATTATTCAGATGAATCGCAAAAATAACGTTCTCCAAACCTTACAAAAGTTTAATCCTGCCGACAGGACCTCGTAAGGCTCATCGCCCCATCTTGGATTGAACGGCGCGCACGTGCGCCACGACTCCCGATGGAGATTTTCTGATGAAGCCGAGCGTTGTTCCCGCTCCTGATGCTCCCAATAAATCGCGCGTGTTGCGCGCCCGACGGTTGATCCTCCTCGCGACGACCATTGCCGGACTTGGTGCGGCAGCGCTTGTCATTTCTCCGAATCTCAATCCGCCAGGCCAATATCCTGCCGCGCTCGCACAGAATCTTTCGGAGCAGGCGCGCAAGATGCAGGCGCCGGTCGGTTTTGCCGACATTGTCGAGAAGGTCAAACCGGCCGTCATTTCTGTCCGCGTCAAAGTCGACGGTGGGGCGCAGGTCAATGGGCTTGGCTCGAACGATGTTCCTCCGGGGCTACGTGAGTTCTTTCGCCGCTTTTGGAATGCCCGATGCTCCGAACGGACAAGAGGGTATGCCCGCGGACGCGGTCGCAATGTTATTACCGGTCAAGGTTCGGGCTTCTTCATTTCCGCTGACGGCTACGCAGTAACCAACAATCACGTGGTCGAAAAGGCTGAAAGCGTTCAAATCACTACCGATGATGGCAAATCGCATACAGCCAAAGTGATCGGGACGGATCCGCGCACAGATCTCGCGCTAATCAAGGTCGAGGATGGACCATTCCCTTATGTGAAACTCTCCGAAAGGTCTCCGCGCATCGGAGATTGGGTCCTCGCAGTCGGAAATCCGTTCGGCCTGGGCGGTACCGTTACAGCCGGCATCGTGTCGGCGCGCGGTCGCGATATCGGTGCCAGCGCCTACGACGATTTCATTCAGATCGATGCGCCGGTGAACAAGGGTAACTCCGGTGGCCCGACATTCGACACCGACGGCAACGTCATCGGCGTTAATACCGCGATCTTCTCGCCGTCCGGTGGCTCAGTCGGGATTGCGTTTGCAATCCCGTCCGACACGGTCAACACCGTGATTGCTCAGCTCAAAGAGCACGGATCAGTTACACGCGGTTGGATCGGGGTTCAGATTCAACCGGTCACGCAGGATATCGCGGATAGCCCTCGGCCTGAAGAAGGCGGAAGGTGCGCTTGTTGCCGAGCCTCAGGCAAATAGTCCGGCGCAGAAAGCCGGTATCGAGGCCGGCGATGTCATCACGGCGGTCGATGGCAAGGAAGTAAAAGACGCGCGCGATCTTGCGAAGAGGATCGGAGCGATAGCGCCAAAGGCGTCAGTAAAGTTGACGGTTCTGCACAAGGGTTCGGAAAAGACGGTCAACCTCACGCTCGGTGAACTACCGAACGCCAAAGAGGCGCGGGCCGACGCAGAAGGCGGCGATAATGACGCTGATGTCGGCAAGCTCGGCCTCACCCTGGCTCCGGCTTCGCGTGTGGCTGGATCAGGCGCCGAAGGAGTCGTGGTTACTGGCGTGGACTCCACGGGCGTTGCCGCCGATCACGGTTTCTCGACCGGAGATGTGATTCTCGAGGTCGCAGGCAAATCCGTTTCGACGCCGAATGATGTGCGGGACGTGGTCGCCAGTGCGCGCACCGAAGGAAAGCGCAGCGTTCTGCTTCGCGTGAAAAAGGGTGACAACACACGGTTCGTTGCCCTGCCGCTTGGCCGCGGCTGACATGGTTTTGGGGACGCCCACCGGCATCCGTCGCCCCCGCCGGTGGGTCTGCCCTCAACGGGGCGGGCGTCATGCCCGTCCCGGCAAACATCGGAAGGCGGCATGTTTTTGATCGCCGCTTTTCGCGCGAGCTCCAACCCCGGCATCCGTCGCCCCTGCTGGGGTGGGGTCGCGGTGGGGGTGGCGGTCTCCGCCACCCCTCGCGTATATAAATGGGGGCAAAGTAGCCTCGCCACCGAATTGACTGGAATTGGTGTGACCGATGTCCCCTTATCCGGATATCAATAGGCAGCGTCCTTTCGGTGAGGATAGCCGAAGCGCAACCGGATCGGGTGACCATGCGCCTTTTGGTTATTGAGGACGACCGCGACGCTGCGGACTATCTGGTCAAGGCATTCCGCGAGGTTGGCCACGTCGCCGATGCCGCAACGGATGGCGACGATGGCTTGGCCATGGCCCTCGGCGGCCAGTACGACGTCCTCATTGTCGATCGCATGCTACCCAAACGCGACGGGCTGGCCGCTAATCGGCGCCCTGCGCGCAAAGGGTATGGAAACCCCAGCCTTGATCCTCTCGGCTCTCGGCCAGGTCGATGACCGGGTTAAAGGGCTTCGTGCAGGCGGTGACGACTATCTGCCGAAGCCTTATTCATTCTCAGAATTGCTTGCGCGGGTCGAGGTATTGGCTCGCCGTCGGGTTGGCCGGAGCGAAGAGACTGTGCTCCGTGTCGGCGATCTCAAGCTCGATCGCCTGTCGCACCAAGTGCATCGTGGGCAGGATGAAATCTCGCTGCAGCCCCGTGAATTTCGGCTCCTCGAGTATCTGATGCAGCACGCGGGGCAGGTTGTTACTCGCACTATGCTGTTAGAAAATGTGTGGGATTACCATTTTGACCCACAAACCAATGTGATCGACGTTCATATCTCGCGCTTGCGCTCGAAAATCGATAAAGGTTTCTCCCTGCCGCTTTTGCATACGGTTCGCGGCGCGGGATACATGATACGTGACGGCGCTCGGTAAACTTTTCGCACGACCACGTTTAAGCTGACGCTGGTCTATTTGACCGTGTTTGCGTTGTTTGCAGCTTTTCTCCTCGGGTATTTTGCTCTCAATACGCGTCGTCTGATCACCGAGCAGATTACCGATACTGTAAACGCTGAAATTACAGGCCTGTCCGAACAATATCGACTTGGCGGTGTCAGACGACTTGTGGCTGTTGTCGATGCGCGGGCGCGTCGCCCGGGCTCGAGTCTCTATCTTGTCACAACCTTTGCCGGGGAATCGCTCGCCGGTAACGTAACGTCTTTGCCGCCTGGTACTCTCGACAATGCAGGCTGGACGGAAACGGCCTACCGTCGCCTAGATGAATCCGACTCGGCTGGAGCATCCGGAGCATCGCGCGTTGGCGCGCGTCTTTCAACTTCCGGGTGGTTTCCGCCTGCTGGTGGGCCGGGATCTCGACGAGCGCGAGCGCCTCTACAATATCGTAATATCGGCAGGACGATGGTCGATTGCGATCGTGATCGTATTAGGGCTTGTCGGCGGATTGTTTGTCACCCGACGCGTTTTGCGGCGGGTTGATGCCATGACTGAGACCACGCGCACCATCATGCAAGGAGACCTCGGAGGCCGGTTGCCGGTCGCTGGTACCGGTGACGAGCTCGATCGTCTGGCAGAAAACCTCAACTTGATGCTTGAACGCATAGAGGCGCTGATGCACGGGTTGAAAGAAGTTTCCGACAACATTGCACACGATCTCAAAACGCCTCTGACCCGCCTGCGCAATCGCGCCGAACAAGCGTTGCGCTCGGCTAAAAAAGAATCCGAATATCGGGCCGCGCTGGAAAATACAATCGAAGAATCCGACGGCCTGATTCGGACATTTAACGCGCTATTGATGATCGCACGCGCAGAATCCGGGCAGGCTCGTGAAAATATGAGCGAATTCGATGCCGCCGAGATTGCCCACGATATCGGTGAGTTGTACGAGCCTCTGGCGGAAGAAAAAGGAATTGCGCTCAAGGTGGAAGCCGAAACACCGGCGCCATTGAAAGGCAATCGTGAGCTTATCAGTCAGGCGCTCGCCAACCTCGTCGACAACTCGATTAAATACGCAGAACCTCGCAATGGAACGGTAAACGGTGGGCCCGCGGAGATTGTTGTGCGTGCGCTCAGCGAGGGTGATCGCATTCTGCTCACTGTAGCGGACAGCGGACCTGGTATCCCTGAAGCGGACCGCTCTCGCGTGATCGAGCGTTTTGTACGGCTGGAACAGAGTCGTTCGAAACCTGGATCCGGCCTTGGTTTGAGCCTTGCTTCCGCCGTGGCACGGCTCCACGGCGGCGAATTGACACTCGCAGACAATAATCCAGGTCTTAAAAGCATCATTGCCTTGCCGCGGGGAGGGCCGGTACAGATTGGTGGATGAAACGTCCCACCAAAGACAGGACCGCCCGCAAACCGGCTTGTCCGCAAAGCTGCCGCACGGGCAGGTATAAAAGCTGTGACACTCGCTGAGCGCATCGTAATTGCGCCGCGGCTGTCCGATCGGAAAACCGCCCGTTCGCGAATTGACGGCTGGCTTGTGGAGCTAACCCCCACGCAGGCGAAGCCAGTCAAGGCGCTCCTTGCTGATAAACCGATCATCCAGAGGCTTTTAGAAAGCCTCGCCGAAAGCTCTTCCTACCTGTGGGATCTGGCGAGTCGTGAGCCAGATCGGCTATTGCGTTTACTTCAAGCCGACCCCGATCAACACCTTCACGCTCTCCTAAGCCAAAATGCTCAGGCGGTCGCAACATGCAAGGACGAAGTCGATGCAATGCGGTTGCTACGCCGCATGAAAAGCGAAGCCGCGCTGCTCATTGCGCTTGCAGATATCGGCGGAGCTTGGCCGATTATGCGAGCAGCCCGCGCCCTCACGGACCTTGCCGACACGGCCGTCGATGCGGCGGCAAGGTTTTGTTTGGCTAATGCTGCTCGCGCCGGGCGACTGGTGCTCAAGAACACCGCAACTCCTCAAGTTGAAAGCGGTTATATCGTGCTCGCGATGGGCAAGATGGGAGCGTTCGAGCTCAATTTCTCAAGCGATATAGATCTAATCGTTCTGTATAATCCAGCCGCGTCTGTGTTGCCGAATAGTGCAGAGCCATCGCCCCTCTTTGTGCGAATGACACAGCGGTTGGTGAAGCTCCTTCAGGAGCGCACAGTCGACGGCTACGTATTCCGGACAGATTTGCGTCTGCGGCCCGATCCGGCATCCACGGCAATCGCAATTTCTACCGAAGCCGCGATCTCCTACTACGAGAGCGTTGGTCAGAATTGGGAGAGGGCGGCGATGATAAAGGCGCGCGCCTGCGCAGGCGATATTGCTGCCGGGGAGGCGATGCTCAACGAGATCGCGCCATTCGTTTGGCGGAAATATCTGGATTTTGCCGCCGTTGCAGATGTCCATGCGATGAAGCGGCAGATCAATGCCTATCGCGGACACGGCGAAATTGCTGTCGAAGGTCACAATATCAAGCTTGGACGCGGCGGCATTCGCGAGATTGAATTTTTGCGCAGACCCAACAGCTCATCGCTGGCGGCCGTAATCCTGCGCTGCGGGATCGGGACACCCTGACGACACTCGATAAGCTGTGTGAGGACAAATGGATCGACGAGGCAGCGCGGGACGCAATGAAGGAGGCTTATTGCTTTCTTCGGTTGGTCGAACACCGCCTGCAGATGATGAATGACGAGCAGACACAGACGTTACCCTCAGAGCACGCAAGTGTTGAGCGCTTTGCCCGCTTTCTGGGCTTTGCTGATCGCGATTCTTTGCGAAAGTTTTGCTTGGGCATCTCGATAGGGTCCAGAGCTACTACGCCCGCCTGTTTGAAAAGCAACCGGGCGCTGATCGTGCGGTGCTTGCATTTCCGCCTGAGGCCGACGATCACAAGACGCTTGATCGACTCGCCGATCTTGGGTTCAAGGCGCCGCTTGAGACATCCAACATTATTCGTCACTGGTTGAATGGGAGTCATCGGACTCTCAAAGGTGAAACGGCGCGCAGCCAAATCGAAGCCTTGATGCCGACGCTGCTGGAGCACTTGGCTCGAACGGACAATCCAAACGCCACGCTTATCCTTTTCGACCATTTTCTCTCCAATTTGCATGGTCCGGCACGGCTTCTATCGATGCTCCGACAGAATCCCGAGCTCATTGCCCTAATCGTTCTGGTCCTTGGCATTGCACCACGGCTGGGCGACACGCTTGCCCGCCACCCACAAGTCATGGATGCGTTAGTCGATCCGAGTTTTTTGGAGCTCTGCCAGATGAAGCTCAGTTGCGGCAGCGTTTCGACACAGCACTTTCGCAATCGCGCTACGACGAGGATTTGCTCGAACGCATACGCATGCTCGGCCTGGAATACATGTTCCTCATCGGCGTACGGATCTTATCGGGAACAGTCACCGCACGGCAGGCTGGCGAGGCATTATGCGCGGCTCGCCGACGCGGTAATACGGGCCGTGCATCGGGCTGTTACTGACAATTTTGCTGCCGTCCACGGCCACATGCGCGCCGGGGAAACCGCGGTGGTGGCCCTAGGGAAGTTGGGCGGCTATGAAATGACCGCGACGTCGGACCTCGATCTCATTCTGATCTACGACTTTGATGACAAATACCCGGAATCGGACGCTGCGAGACCGCTTTACGGGGCGCAATACTTTGCCCGTCTCACGCAACGGCTCATCAATACGCTGACCGCGCAAACAAATTACGGAGCGCTGTATCAAGTCGACATGCGGTTGCGGCCGTCCGGCCGTGCGGGACCTCTCGCAACGCAGGTCGGTGGGTTTGCCGCATATCACGAAACGGAGGCCTGGACCTGGGAGCACATGGCTCTTACGCGAGCGCGCGTCGTATCCGCCTCACCGGCGTTCAAGAGCCGGATCGAAGGTGTTATTCGCGACACACTGTGTCGCTCGCGTGGCGCCGAATTGATTGCCGGGGATGTCGTGGAAATGCGTTCCGCGATCGCCAAGGAAAAAGGCGATAAGGAGCGGTGGGATTTGAAATACGTAACTGGCGGGTTGATCGATATTGAGTTCATCGCTCAGTATTTGCAGCTCATTCACGCTCATCGACTGCCCGATATTCTCGATACGTCGACGGCACGCGTTCTCGATAAAGCATGGTCGCTGCGAGTACTGACGGTTGAAGACGCCGAAATCCTTCGACCAGCTGTTGAGCTTTACCAGGACCTTACCCAGATCCTCCGTCTGTGTTTGCCGGGTATATTTGATCCAAAAACGGCTGGCTCCGGTCTCTTGCGTTTGCTGGCCAGGGCAGCGGACGTTCCAGATTTCGCGACCCTTGAAGCAACAGTGATCGATACGCAGGCAAAAGTACGCGAGAGTTTCGTTCGGATCTTGGGGAAGGCGCCTTGACGGTTATGCCGCCTCGTCCTTTGGCAGCAGGCATTGGGGCTCAAGGGGCAGGCGCACGACAACCAGCGTCCCTTTGCCGAGTGTTGACCGGATGCGCATCGACCCGCCATGCAGCTCGACCAAGGACTTCGATATTGCGAGCCCAAGCCCCGAGCCCTGGTGGCTTTTGGTGAGCTGGCTTTCCACCTGCTCAAATGGACGGCCAAGCCGCGCAAGCGCGTCCTTGGCGATGCCGATGCCGCTGTCCAAAATGGTTAGCGTGATGCAATAATTGCTTGCTCGGCCGCGAACAGTAATCCGACCGCCGTATGGGGTGAATTTAACCGCATTTGAGAGCAAATTCAGAGCGATTTGTTTGAGCGCGCGACGGTCGGCGCGCAGTCGGAGTTCTGGGGATATACGCGTCGTTAGCTCCAGCTGCTTGTCCTGCGCGCGCGCCGCGACAACCCGCATCGCTTCTGCAAGCAGAGAATCAAGATTCAGATCCTCGAAATCAAGTCGTATGCGCCCCGCTTCGATCTTCGACATGTCGAGAATATCGTTGATGACTTCAAGTAAATACTGTCCGCTGCCACGGATATCGCCGCAGTATTCGTGGTATTTTTCGGCACCAAGGGGCCCAAACATCCCCGATTCCATGATTTCAGAGAAGCCGATGATCGCATTTAAAGGCGTGCGTAACTCGTGACTCATATTGGCCAGGAATTTTGATTTCGCTTGGTTTGCTTCTTCAGCGCGTGTCTTTTCCTCAGCATATTTTTCAGCGAGTTCGGCCAAACGCTGTTGCGACGCACGTAGGTCGGCAACCGTCGCCATAAGGCGCTTTCGCTGTCGACCAGCTTTTCCTCGTGGGTCTTGAGCGCCGTTATATCCGTGCCAACTGAAACGTAACCACCGTCTTTTGTGCGCCGTTCGCTGATATGAAGCCAGCGGCCGTCCTCAAGCTGCGCTTCGAACGTACGCGCTCCAGGGACACTCGGTCCCCGGTGATGATTTTGTTGCGCACCACCGGTTTACTGCCCGCCGCAACCACCGACCTCGAAGGATGCACCAACGGTAATCGCTTCGTCTGCTAGGCCGATGGAGCTCCTGAAAATTCGAGTTGCACAGCACGAGACCGATTTTCGGCGTCCCATAAAACGAAAGCCTCGGAATCGTCTCAATCGCGTCGCGCAGTCGCATATCGGCCGCGAAAGTTTTCTCGACGAGATTTTTCTGTTCGGTGATGTCGACGGCAATGCCGATCAAATGCAGGCCGGGCTCTCCTGGCTGACGGACCAACTCACATCGTGCGCGCAGCCATACCCAATGGCCGGCGGCGTGACGCATGCGGAACGCATGATCGATAGTCGTCGTCGTTGCATCAGCGAGTTCAGCCGCGAGCTGGTAAAGGCGGACGTCATCTGGATGCACCAACGCGTTGACATCGCCGAATGAAAGCAAATCGTATTTGGTGTCGAGTCCGAGAATTTCGAACATCGATTGTGACCAAAAGATGCGCCCGCGAGCGAGGTCCCAGTCCCACAGACCGCAGCGACCGCGATTGAGCGCTGTATCGATCCGGGTTCGCACTGTTTCGTAGATGAGATCGGCTTCTCGGGCTCTGGTCGCTTGCCAGTGAAAAGCGAAGCCGAGAATGAGCACGACAAAACCGGTGGTAGCAGAGAGGGTGACTGTCAGCGTCGTGAGCGACCGCCAACCGGCAAGTGCTGCGTCCCGTGACTGCACGACAGCGAGCTGGCCAAAGGGCGTATTGAGCATTCGCACGGTCGCAAGCACCCGGGTCTCATCGGGCAGAAGTAATTTCCAGCACACCCGCGCCGGCACCGAAGGTTGTGAGTGGTTGTGTTGGACCCAGCAAGTCGACCATTCGACGGCCGACCGCGGCACCGCCGGAAGGACTTTCAGCTGTGACTGTCCCTTCGGCATTGGTCAGGAAAAACCGTCGTCCGGCGGCCGCGCCCAGGTTGGAAGCACGCGCGTCAGGATGGCCTGAGGTTGCTCCAAAACGGCTCGCGGCGCCGTTTAGCGGTCGTTGCAGTCGTTCGGTGACGCAAAGTCCGCGACCGCTTCAAGGGACAGTATTTCGTCGGTGAGTGTTTGGCGGCGGTGGTCGAGCACTTGCACGAGTGCGCCGACGCAGATCGTCGCGAGGAAGGCGATGATCAGGACCGGCACCGCGCGGCGCAACAGCGGCTCGGCGGTCAGAAGTCTCCGATACGCCGGTTTGGCGATCGACTGCGCGAGGCCTCTGATTGAATCGGGATGTGCAGACGCACTCGCCACGCCGGCGCGCGCCATAGAAGGCCTCCGTTCGGAATTTCCCCGTCACCCTGCGGAAGGATGTGCCGCATCGCTTCCCGAATCACTTGTCGATTGGAATCGATGGGCGCTGATTTGTCGGAGAGTCCGATGAGTCAATTGTTTAAAAATTGTTACCCACGATGGATTCAAAACCCAATTTGACGCCAAGTTCTCAGGATACCGCCAGGGCGCGTTCAACGATGTCGGCCAAATCGCGAGAGATGCCCGGATTTGCCTTTATGCGGGCAAGGGTGGCTTCTGCCTTGGTGCGACGTCCAGGCTCAAGCGTGCGCCACGTTCGGAAGGCCGTCGCCAATCGTGCGGACACCTGCGGGTTTTCGGATCGAGCGCAAGAACGGTATCGGCAATGAAATTCGTAGCCGGCTCCATCGGCACGATTGAATTGGGTGGCATTGCCTTGCGCAAAAGTGCCGATCAGCGCGCGTACTCGGTTTGGATTGGCGAGCGAAAAGCGCCGGGTGCGCAGTCAGACTGAGTACTTTCTCGAGCGTGTCCGGCTGCGGAATACTCGCCTGCAGCGAGAAACCATTTGTCAATGACGAGCGCATCCGCAGCATAGCGCGCATAGAAATCGTCCAAGGCTTTTTGGCATTCCGGCGTGCCGTGCAGGCAAAGAGTTCCGAGCGCGCGCCATGCGATCGGTCATATTGTCTGCTGTGTCATATTGCCGGTAGGCCCGCGCGTAACATCCGAGGGTTTGCTTGTTGCCGCCAGAAGATCGGCGGCGACATTTCGCAAGGCGCGGCGTCCCGCGCTCTTCGCGTCAGGCGAGTAGCCGCCGGTTATCTGCATTCGATCGTAAACCGTGGTGAGCGCCGCGCGGAGCCGCTCGCCGACGGAACTGCGAAACACCGACCGGGCGCGGAAAAATCAGGTCGGGATCAATATCACGGCCGATTTCGCGCGCGATATCGCCTTCACCGGGCGGGACCAGTGCAAGCGCAACGAAAGCGGGCTCCAGTGCAGGGTCTTCGACAATGGTCGCCAAGGCGGCGATTAGTTGATCGTCTACGCGTGTCGCTCGACCCGAACGCAAGGCTCTCACATTGTCGATCAGCAGGCGCATCGAGATCGTCTGTACGGCTTGCCAGCGGTTGAACGGGTCGCCGTCGCGCGCCGCGAGAAAAGTCAGATCGTCGGCCGAAAGGTCGTTGATGAGCTTGATTGGCGCCGAAAATCCTCGATTGATCGAGAGTACGGGACGCTCACATCCACGTCGGTGAACTCAAACGTTGCGCTCACTCTCGCTCCAGAATCACCACCTCGTCGCTGATCGGTTCACCGGTTAACGTCTTGAGTGGTATATCGCGCCCGTCGTTGCCAACCAGACCGAAGCGACAGCGGAATGACCATTGGCTCTTTGGTTGGCTGCCCAGGCGTTAGTGGCACAATTTGTTTGCATTCCAACGTATAGCAATTCCGTGAGCCGCATTGTAATGGCCGCGCGTTGTCACCTCCGGGGTGCCGGCTTGATTGTACCAACGCATAAATTGAGTTAGGTCGCGTCCACTGGCATCGGCAAAGCATTGGATGAACTGTTCGACAGTGGCGGCTTCGCCGTCATGGCGCACGAAATAGAGATCCATGCCGGCACGAAACTCTTCGTGGCCGATCAATGTTTGCACCATCCGCACCAGCTCCGCGCCTTTCTCATAAATCGTGAAGTTGTGTAGAAGTTACTGATTTCCTTGTATGTTTCTGGACGGACCGGATGCGCCAAGGGCCCCGAGTCTTCGACGAAATTGCGTTCGCGCGGAGGCTGCGCACATCGGCGATTCGTTTCACCGGTCGTGAGCGCATGTCGGAAGAGAATTTCTGGTCGCGGAAGACCGTGAGGCCTTCTCTTCAGGCAAAGTTGAAACCAATCGCGGCAGGTGATGCGATTGCCGGTCCAATTGTGGAAGTATTCGTGTGCAATAACGGCTTCGATGTGTGCAAAGTCAGCGTCAGTTGCGGTGTCGGAGCTGGCTAGGACATACTTGTCGTTAAAGACATTCAGACTTTGTTTTCCATTGCCCCCATATTGAAGTCGGAAACGGCGACGATCATGAAAATATCGAGATCATATTCGCGCCCGAAAACTTCCTCGTCCCAGCGCATCGCCCGTTTGAGCGAGTCCATCGCATAGGCTGTGCAGTTTCGTTTGCCATGCTCGACATAGATCTGCAGGACCACATTGCGTCCGGACATAGTGATGAACTGATCATCGACACAGGCAAGATCACCTCCAACCAGTGCGAATAGATAAGACGGCTTCGGATGTGGATCGTGCCAGATCACAAAGTGCCGACCGTCGGCGAGTTCGCCACGCTCCTTGAGATTCCCGTTCGAAAGCAATACGGGCGCTTCCCGCTTGTCAGCCTCGATGCGGGTCGTGTAGACGGCCATAACGTCCGGCCGGTCCAGGAAGTACGTGATGCGGCGAAGCCTTCGGCCTCGCATTGTGTGCAATAGGTGCCATTTGAACGGTAGAGACCCGACAGCTGGGTATTGGCCGAAGGGTCTGCGACCGTTTCGATTTCGAGCACGAACGGCCCGTTTGGGGGTTGCGGAATCAGTGAGACGGTCGGAAGTCGCAATATAGCCGTCGGAGGGCAGGGGAGTTCCGTCGAGCTTGATCGAAACCAGCGACAGCTCATCGCCATCTAGAATGAGTGGTGCGGAAGCGGCCTGTCGGGTTCGGCCTGAGGGCCAGCCTCGTGCGAACCCGTGTCGCAGCAGGATGCAAGGAAACATCCAACGAGACTGTCTCCACGAGCCAGTCTGGCGGACGGTAGTCCTGAAGGCGAATAGGCTGGGCGATATCAGTACGCATGGGGTTTGATCTAGGATGTCCCGCTCCTAATTGGAAGAAATAATAGCGTTGGCCGACTTGCGTGAAAGCCGTCTGCAAGGCGCCGCGGGTTCTTATTCCCTGACTGAAAATCAGCCCATCGGTTCGGCGTGACCAATCACGCGTTTGATCCGTGGCGATTGCTGCTTGAGTGCACGCTCCAGGGCATCGACATTTTCATGAACGCTTTGAACACTCAGTTGCGGGTCAACGCGGCAGTGAAAGTTGACGATCTCACCCTCGTCCGTCTCGCGCACACGGACATTGTGTATGTCGCGAATATTACGTCCCTCCGCTGCAAGCTCGGACAGTGCCATTTCCACTGCTCTGACCTCGCTCTGGCGGTGCCTCTCGCCCGAAGGCGTCCGGTGGTTGCAGTGGCTCGAGTGTGTCTCGACTTCAACATCTGGGCCGAGCTCCGACGCAATGGCGCTCTCCAGTCCATCAGCCATATCGTGTGCTGCGCGCAGTGACAGCCTGCCGTCCACCTCAAGGTCGAGTGAAACTGCCAGTTTGTCTCTGAAGCTCATGCACCGTGACATGGTGCACGGCGAGTGCGCGATTACGTGCGATAACCATGATGCGATCGAGAACGGTCTCGTTATTGAGCGCTACTGGGTCCGTCGTAACCACGGGTTCCGCGCCAGGAATCTGCTGACGCAGCGCGGCTGCCACCTCGTCCTTTAGCGCGCTCACGCGATCGAGTGGCAGCGTACGACTGACCGCCAGTTGAAGATCGATGAAAATCTGTTGGCCGACACGCGCGCGCGCACCTGCTCAACCCGGACCACGCCCGGAATACGCCCTGCAATGGTTGTGATCTTCGCAGCCGCGCCCGGGGGAGCAAACATCCGTGAGTGTGTCGATCGTGCGTTTGCCCAGGCGCCAGCCGGCGACACAGACCAAGACAGCGACCAACCAGGGCAGCCACAGAATCCGCCCATCTCAGCCCAAAGTGGACACCAACCAGGCCTATCAAGACCGCGAATGAGGACCACAAGTCGGACGAAAAATGCAGCGCGTCGGCCTCCAGCGCATGGCTCGAGGTCTTTTCCGCGGTATGCGTCAAGCGCGCGCGCGGAAAAAGTCGATGACTATAGATGCAAGAATAACGCCGAATGCCCAGATGGTGGCATCGACTGCATGGCCCTCGTGCGCGAGCAGCCGGTTGGCAGCTTCCCAGATCACTATGCCGGACAACAGGAATAACAATGCAGTTTCGGCGAGCGCCGAAACCGCTTCGACCTTCCCGTGACCGTATGGTGCTCTTCATCTGCCGGTTTTCCGGAAATGCGCACGGCGACATAGGTCATGACCGTAGCGCCGAAATCGATAAGCGAATGGCCAGCCTCTGACAGGATCGCCAGCGAACCGGTCGAAAAGCCAACGAACGCCTTCGCAACGGTCAGGCCCGCCGAGGCGGCAATCGACACGAGAGCAACTCGTTCCTTTCTGCTTGCATGCGGCGTCCGGTCTAACGCAAACCGCAGAGAATTTCGAGGATTTGCCTATAGCTGGAAGTCACGGTGCAACTGGTTTTCCGCCCGCGGCCGCCGAGCGGACGACAGCGTCCGAGGATGCGGATATTGGCGAGCAATTGTTCCTTCGTAAAACGATAGATTCACGACCTTCAACCGCATCAGCCCAGGCCTCGAAGTTCATTCGTACAGTATTGACGTGGTTATATTCACGGACTTGCCGGCTGCCATCGGGTCCACAATGCACGAAGCTGGATGGGATGCCCTTGTCAACATTGCCGCCTTCTTGCACCTCGACCCAACCCTTGATCGCAAATCAGAGTAAAGCGTCCATAGAAATGGCGGTGTGGAAAGGCAGGTAATGCGTCCGCTTGCCCCACCTTCGAAATCGATTTCAGCGCTGACGAAATCCTCCGACGGCGTCGCGAAAATCTGCGATGCCGTGCGCGCAGCAACGCGAACTGGATTACCAGCAAACGCCGCAAATATATCACCGAGATGAATTCCAAGCGCCGTCCATGCGCCTGCTGGTGCGTGACGAGGGTCGCGCCGCCAATTCCCCGGCTCCATTTTGCGAAAATTGTTGTGGCTGACATTGGCATCTAGGTGCAGCACGCGTCCCAGAGCGCCACTTTCGAAAAGCCGGCGCATTTCCTCCATTGCAGGCTCGAATCGTCGCTCGTGACCGATGCCGAGCGCGCGTACCGGCTTTCGCGGCGGCTGCGATTACACGCTCTGCGCTTGCCGTGGTGAGGGCGAGAGGCTTTTCGCAGAAGACCTGCTTGCCGGCACCAAGCGCGGCAACTGTCATTTCCTCGTGAAGCAGGTGAGGGGTCACGACCGCGACGGCATCTACATCGGAGCGCGCGAGCAAGGCGTTATAGTCATCGGTCAGATCGAACTTGTTTGCGGCAGCAAAGGGCGCCGCCATCGTCGTGTCGATGTCGCAGCCGGCAACAACCTTGAAGCGCGGGCTGTCGGCAAGGCAGACGACAATTTGCTTACCCCACCATCCCAATCCGATAATGCCAATGCGGATCATTTTTTTAATTTTTGAACTATGGCTCGATCGATGTCGGACGATCTGTAGTATCCGCCTGCCAATCGCTCCGGATTGCTTAAGTGGTCGCGCACCGCGGCAAGGAAACGACCCACCTGTTGGGCGTCAACCAGACGATGATCTGCTCGCAAGAATAAAGGCATCACGGTAGCCGACACAAATTGGCCGGAGCGTGTGACCACTTTTTTCTATGGGTCCTAACGTCAGATTGAATGAATCCGACTTATCGGGAAAGTGGGTCGGCTTATACATCCGCATGGGTGGTGCCCCGGGAAACGACAAGTCATTCACCATCATGCAACCTCTGTCGCGTGCCATCGAGCCGGCCAAAGGTGGGCAGCTTCAGATTGCGGTCCAGAAACCATAGAGCCGTACAATTTGCCGGAACCAGAAGGCAGGAAGCCGACGGAGTCGCGCAAGGTCGCGATCCCGCCCACCTTCACCGCGGGCTGCCTGAAGCATTCGTTGCCATATCTCAAGTGCAATTCGCTCAAGACTCTTCAGGTTTGCATCCTCGATTAACAGCAGGTCTATTTCGGAATACCGACGGTGAAAAATGCCATTCGAATGTTCACGTTGCGAAAGGCATATATGCGGCGGCGAACCAGTCTGACGTTCAATTCGGGATGTTGCTCGAGAGCAAGAGCCGTCGCACGTATGAGCGCATGAGCAGCAGTGACCAATATGCGCCCGCCGCGATTTCGTTCCTGGAGAAAGGTCTGCAAGGCGTCAGCATCAATCTCCGTGCCCCAAACCAATAAGGGGTCGGCCTGGCTCGCCGACGATGCATGAAGGTAAAAACGGTTGTAGAGCGGAACCTGAGCGTTGGGGGTTGGACGCTCAACCAGAGGCCACTTCATCGTCAAATCGCCTTTTAGGCTCCGGAGAGCGGGCGCACATGTAAGCAGGGATCACACTTGTGGCGCCGACTTCTGCTTTAACACGAAGCTGACAGTATCTTCGATGGTGCGAAAGTTCGAGGGGTTGACCTGGTCGCTGTCAAAACGCAAGCCATAGGCGTCCTCGATGTGAAATATCAAATCCATCAGCAATAGCGAATCGAGCAAACCAGTTTCCAGCAGATCAGTTTGCAAAGTTGCTTTCGCATAGCGCGTGCCGCGCGATTGCACGAAGTGCACCAGATCAACTTCCAGTCCTTTTCGATCAGCGGTCATGGGGATTGCGTTAAAATATCATCTGGTTGAGCCCGACGCATGTCCGGAATCCCCGGGACGAGGAGCGCTAAGGCCGCGCGATCAATCTTATGACCCGAAGTCAGCGGGAATTGCTCGATCACTTCATAGTGCAAGGGCTGCTTATAGGAGGAAGCTCTTTTTGGCAGGTCGCCCGAATCTTTGCCACATCGATTGGTAGATGATCTCGCGACGCAAGAAACAGAATGAATCTGATGTCGTCACCGCGCGCAGTCGGAATTGCCACTGCGGACGCATTGGGAAAGCCAGCTTCCACCAATCCCTCGATCTCCGCCGGATGTACGCGATGTCCTTGAACTTTCACCAGTAAGTTGGCCCGACCATGCAGAAAGAAAAATCCGTCTTTTGTCTCGATGGGCCAAATCACCCGTTCGCAGCCATCCATCTGAACTCAGCGCGTCAGTCGTGGCAGCTGGGTCCTGCCAATAGCCGAGCATCACGTTCTCGCCCCGGGCACAGAGCATGCCAACGGTGTTCGCGGGCAATTCTCGATCTGATCTGTCCATGACAGCAAGCTCTACTCCCCAGATTGGTCTTCCGATTGATCCACTTCGGACGTGGAGTTGCTGAGATGGCAACGATGCCAGCCGGGCAGTGGCCTCCGACTGACCGTACATCACGTGGAATGTGGCCGGCTCGATACGGCGGGCAATTTCTGCCGCGAGATCATGGCGTAGCTTTCCCCGGCGACCGTCATGTACCGCAAGGCCGGCAGTGGTCGCTCTCCAAGCCGTCCATACTTCAGCAACATCCCGTACACTTCAGGAACCGCCGAAAAGCTTGTGGCTTCTAGCTCGCGGAGCGCTTCGACGATGGAGGATGGAAAAGTCAGATTTTGGTCGAGGAGTAAAGTAGCACCCCTCAAAATATGAGTTTGAAGTATGGAATTGCCAAATGCATGACAGAAGGGAAGGACGACGAGCGCCCGGTCGTCTGCGCGAACAGGAAGTTCGCGCAGGATCGAGTCAGCATTTGCCAACAGATTGCGATGGCTGAGCATAACTCCCTTGGGCGTTCCCATAGAGCCCGAGGTGAAAAGCAACATCGCGAGGTCCTGATTTTGCCGCTGCGGAGATGACAACAGGGTTTGTTGCGCGCTCTGTTCCAGCAAATGCAATGTGGAAGGCGTCGAATGCTCTTGGGATAAGTTGAAGTCCGCTGGATTGCTGATCAACACGTCCGGCTGAGACAGGTGGATAATCTGTCGTCTGCGGTGTTCTTCAAGAGAAACGGGAAGTGGAACCACAACACAATCTGCCAACAGCGTCCCATAAAAAGGCAGCTACATACTCTGGCGAATTCGACAACTGCAGAGCCACCCGCGCTCCCGCTACGTATCCGGGGCGGGAACACAAGTATCGGCGGACGCAACTGCGGCGCGAGCGACCCAGCTATACGAGAAAGCGCCGGCTTTGGTCATCACGGCCGGATGGCTCGACCGGGCCCTTGCAACGTCTAAAAGCAAGTTCCCAAGTCCGTTGCCGTCAATGGACCGGGAGCCGCCCGATAACCTGCGGTGATTACAGGTGGTGGGGCTTCGACTGTCGCGTCGCTATGGAGCAGAAGGATATCCATACTCATCCTACGGCCCGATGCCGCTTGTGAGTTTGCAATTTCAAGCCATGCCTCATTGCATTGCAAGGCCTGGGACTTCAAGCGCAAATCACCCACAGCTTTGCGGGTCATGTAGAGACTCAATAAATCCCCGGAATTAGGCGGTATGTGCGGGCCATATAGGCGCGGTACTCGTCGCCGAATGTCTCCAGCATCATTCGCTCCTCATGGCCGACACGCGCGAAGAATAGTGTACCAAAGCCAACGATGCCTGACAGACCTGCGATCCAGTTTGGCAAAAGAAGCGCTTGCGAGATTGCCCACAACCAGAACGCAGAATACATCGGGTGACGCACCTTCTCGTAGATTCCGCGGGTGATCAACGTGTGCTTGTCACGAACCTCAAGCGTAATCGACCAGGCGCGGCCCAAGTCGCGGTGTGTGCGGTAAAGCAAAGACATTCCGGCAATCAGGACGATCGCTTCAGCGAGGCCTGGATGGAGTTGAAGGTGTAACCAGCAAATCTGGGCTGGTTGGTCAGCACATAGATTAGTGGAACAATAAACAGCCCACTGTAGGAAATGAGCATCAACGTCCGCTCACGAATGTGGTCTCGACGATCTGCGACAGTGGTCTTGCGAGCGCGGCGCTGATGCGGGTAGCGGATAATGAAGTACGCTATGCATCCAAGGCCCCAAATGAGCTTCGCGACAAAGAGTGTCATCCGCCTGCGCTCACGATTTTGCTCGCGTCATTTTTACAAGCTCGTCGCCAGTGATTTAGCCACCAACATGAGTAAATCGGGAACAGGTGCTTGCAGGCCCGATGCTCCGTTCGACTAAGCATGACATAGCATGAGGGGGTCAATTGACCCATGCGAACACCGCAATTGCTATTGATTAGATCTGAACACATGAAATAGATTGTTTGTCAGCGGAAGGGGGGAGATCGTGCGGAATGGTTATTTGCGCTAATTTGCTTGGCGTCTTGTTGTATCCGGCGGCGCCTGCCGTCCGGCCACATTTATCTAGCTTGAGAGATTGGCAGGAATTTTTCTACCGCCTGGATGTTCTAGACGGAAAAGCTGGTCCAACGCGGTTACAGTGCGACTGTTCACCCCCACGATTTTTACAACTCCTCAGCAAGAGGCGGCCCGTTTGCAAAAGCGGTAAGGGGCCAATCATCATTATGGCATTCTGCTTGCAGACGCCGCCATTTACATGGCGGAGAAGATGAAGACCCGGGGCTTCGGTTGCTCTGATTGTCACGTTCGCCTGGACGACGAAGCCGAAGTGGCACCGTCAAACGTGGCACAAGCACAACCACTATACGGGCAATTCTTCACTCTTGTCACTAAGGGGCCCGTTCAGAGGTTCAATCTCCAATGTCAATATGAATTCAGCAGCTGACATCAAACCACCTAAACATTGAGAAGAGCAATCGCTTCCACGCCAACATTATCTCCAAGATCCAAACGATCGTAGGGGCTTAGAGGCGCGCAAGCCCGTCGGCTAAAAGTACAATAGGCTGACAAGCGGGTAAGCCTCACGGTGTAATTCGGAGAGTCGACGCCATCAGTTAGGCTGTCTGCGAACCTGTTGCGGTTTAATCTCCGAAATCTTCACGATGCTTCTAACGACGGTGGCCAACCTGGCCTTTGATTTGCAGTGACTTCAAGCACAGCGCGCGGGTTGTGACCGACCTTCCGGCTTCTGAAGGATTGTGCGGACTGCGCTGACGCGTGTCGAATTCGCCTGACATTGACAATTTACTCACCCGCGATGGGAGAGAACCCAGACGCAGCAAACACTCATCTACCGTCCACGCGCGACGATCTGTGACGCTGGTCACATACAGCCTCGCAATCGAGCGTTATGAAGATTGATATCACTAAGGCAGGAGATTCTTATGGCTGCTCTTGTGAAACCGACACAGTCTCGGTTCGTGCGCTGGATCAAACAATTCAGGAAGAGCAACAAGTCGCCGTACAAGCGGTATGAATGTGATAATTGCGGAGTGTAACAAGTCTCCGAAGTCGGATAGGCCGCTACGGTGTTGTGTCCTGGTTTTTCCTCTTAGAAAGAATTAGCCCCGGTATCCATCTACCCGGGGTTTTTCTTTGGTATTTGGGGTTTCTTTCGGTATTTTCGTAACTCGCGCGCTATCCGTTTTCAGGCAAAAAATCAGGGATGCAATTTATCTGCGGTTGGATTTTACCGCGTTTGATTACGTGGATAACTACAATTCGGACAAACTCAGGACAAACCACCGCCCGCAAATATCCGCGGCTTGATCTGGGACTGGGGGAAGTCAGGTGAGCAGCGCGTTTCAGCTTCCACGGCGGTTGCCGGTGGGAACGAAGTACGTCGTCGAAATTTGCGGGGAGTTCGTTCGACGGTTTGTAGAATTGCCCAATGGGGCAAGAATTCCGCTGAGAATCGAAAGGCTCGAACATCGATTAGCAGCAAGCGCCACCTGAATGGTGCCGCTTTGCATGGGCCGCGTTGGCCGAGGCAATCAACGCGGCCCAACCACCGCCGCATAGTCCGCAGATTGCTGGACTTGGAACCACATTCTGGGCTCGGGCCGGAGTGATTTGCTTTGTTTTGTGCATCCGCTCCTTGCCTACGCGGGACCTTTTGATCGCGTCTCGCTGCGCGTGCTTTCGGCGGCAAAGTCGAAATTGCTCAGCTACCACAATCAGTTTACAGCCTTTTCCGGCATTCGCAGACCGGCCTGCACACGGCTCGCGGTCCCTTGATCTAATGTTGAGGAGCATTAGTCTTCATCCTTCGAATCTATTGACCGAGGAGCGCCTGTGCGGATTGTGAATCATCCTCGTTTCTTGGCGGTAATGGGACTCTGCTGCCTCGCATTTCTGATGGGGCTGCCGGCCAATATCGGCAATCTCAGTTTCATTTCCTTTGCGTTAGGCCAGACCATAGCGCTCACGAAAGCGCAGTCGGACGCGCTCGACGCCTATAACAAAACAGTGCAGGACTTCAGGTCGATCCTCAGCGAGCGGCGCGCGCAGATCAATGCAAATCAAAAGCTGCCGGACGTACCCGGACAAGCGCTCTACCTTGCGCGCGTCAACATGATGGGCGCGTACAAGGATCTCACCGACGCGGTACCGTCCAGAATCGGAAGGCCGAATAAATATAAGATTCCTCCGGCATATTTCGATGCCGACAACGAGCCGCTAATCGACGAGTACAAAAACTTCTCGGCATCATGCAGGCGCCGCCCCCAATGCGCAGAAGTCCGATACGCCATTTAAAGACGTTGTCGACCTCGGGACCGCGATTGCGCGGATCAAGGTCTCGATGCGGCACATGCCGAAGTCGCTGGCCGTATCAGTCTGGCCGTCTTTTATGCCGAGACGGATGGCAACCAAAACATCGGCAATGCGCGTTCGAATTCCTACAAAGGAAGTTTCCAGACCGGCGTAACCGAGGACAAGATTGGTCAAAAGAAATGGGCGGCAATCAAGAAATCCATCGCAGCCCTTGATCCCAAACTGAATGCTCGCGACGACAAGGAAGAAGCGCGGGTCGGCAATTCGGATCAGCGATACAATCACTGGACGGCGGTGCGAAACGGCCTGATGAACGCTCACGCCGAGCTTTTCCCGAAAATACCGGCAATCATGAAAGCCCTGCCGAATCCGATCGATCAAATGCGGTTTTTCGAGCTGATCCAGATCATACCCAGTCCGGCCAAAGCGGCGCTCAATTCAGGCAATCTTGCTCAATTACCGCATTTCTGAACCGCGAATCATGGGATATTTGCGCAATAACAGCATGTTTGCCTTCGGCAAGGCCGACAGAGCGAAAACCTCAGCAACCATACGCGAAATTTTGGATTCCATGTGGCTCTTCAATGATATATTTGATCGAGCGCTATCCAAATTTGGCGAAGTCAAAGCTCAGCAAGGGGTAAGTATCGGGACAACAGCTGATCAGGGGGCAATGTCACTCTTATCGCGACGAACATTCACCAAAGGGCTCCTGGCGAGCGCTTTGGTGCCGGGCCATACTGGCGATTGCACAACCCAATGATGCGGGAAGTATTGCCATCATCGATACCCCGCACAACGCCGCAAAGGTCGCGGCAAAGTTGGCTGCGCAGAATGTAAAGGTCGTCGTGCGGTTTTTCGCGAGAAAGACCCAACCGGGTCTCCGCGAGAAAATCATGGCGTCCGACGGCAATATGACCGACGGCGTCCGCGAGCCGACCATCCTGATCAGAAATGGACTTTCGATCGTTTCACTTTACCAGTATCGAAATAACGATCCGGCGAAGTTTCTGAAGGGATTGGAAGATACCGGTTCGGCGAAAGCCGAGGTCGCTGCTGACGCCAAAGGCCGCCCTTGAGCAGGCCAAGTTGGTCGGACAGCCCGAAGGATCTGCAATCTATTTCGGGGTTGATTTTAATGTGTCCGGGCGGCCTGCAGACGCCGTTCTTGAATACTTCCGTTTCATCGGTCAGACGGTCGGCAACCATTACGCGATCGGGGTCTACGGCAACGGGTTCGTCAATCGTATGCTCCGCGATGAAAAGCTCGTGTCCTACAATTGATATCCGCATCGCGCTCGCACGAACAAACCGTCGATTTCTATAACGGCGGGCAGTGGCATCTTTTCCAAAACCAGGTCGATCGTCGCTGGTTCGGGCCGCCCGGCAAATGTGCAAATGGACTAGACGTTGATACGAACCTGCAGAACCCCAAAGTATCCAGCATCGGCGCGTGGGGAGCAGGGGAGGTCGATGGAAGCCGGAACCAGAAGATTTTTGACCAACGCCGCTTCGCGATCCGCACGACGTCAGTCGTTCAGGAAAGCGGTGGAGGCAGCGGTCAAAGCTGCAAATCCGACAACCGCGTGCCTCGAAATGCCAATGTCAGGATTCTTGACCAAGCCGGTGGCTGGTCCAGTGTGGATGTCGACGAAGACGGTAACGCCGACGGCCGTATAAAGGCCTCTGATTTGACGCCCAGCCTGGCGACGATGCCTCCTTGGAATCCAACGTCATAACACAAAGCGGACATCGTCGGTTCCGATTGGCAGATGCACGCGCTTGGCGTCACGCGTGAACATCGTTTCCTTCCTCCCGTGGATAATAAAAAAGCCCGGCGCTGGGCCGGGCCTCCGTTCTTTAACGGTCGCGCAGCTTACTTCTGCTGCTGTTGCTGACCGCCCTGCTTGTCGGTGTTCTGCTTCGGATCGCCCTGGGTCTGCTGTTGCGGGGTCGGAGCAGGCGTTGCGGGCTTCTGTGTTTCGTTAGAGGAAGGATTGTTTGTCATAGTATGTAATATCCTTTCAAAAGAACCTAAGTACGATTTAGGCTATTCATTGCACCTGTGTACTCGACCCCACGATAACAAGACGCTGCGGCTATCTTCGAGACAGTATATTTTCAGCCTCTGCCTTATTTCGGCGGGGAGTTCTCATCATCCTTGTGCCGATGCAGGAAGCGGGCAATCTGTGCTCTCAGCGCGGCCGATTTCATCACGTCTCCCATTGAGCCTGCGGTATCGAAGAGTTCGCGCTGGAGTTTCGTTGGGATGGTGTTCCATTGCATGATGACGGCCGCGCCGAGGCAGCGAAGAATGCGCTCCTCGATTTCGGCGACAGCGTCATCGGCGACAGGCTTTTCAGCGTCGTCCTTCTGCGGAGCGATGTCCTGCGAGCGGATGATTTTGTCGAAATTGTTCGCCAGCCAATCCTCGTTTTCCGCCAGCGCATTGAAGCTTTCCTTCGATCGCTGAAACTCGCGGATTTCACTCGGAACGTCGGTATGTTTAATCGATTCGGCCGGATTCTGCTGCTTTTGCGCGAAATTGCTTTGCCGTGAACATTGGATGCTTCCTGCCTGGCCCGCGACGAGCGGGACTTCCGCTCGACGGTGCTGTTGTTTCTGTTTGTTGGGTGTTTGCCGCTGTATATAGGGACGATCAAGCCGAATTGCGACGACTTTGACGCAATTCGACGCATTGGCCGCTTCGACCACCACCGGGATCGAATCCAGCCGATCTTATTTCACGCAAACTGTCGTCTGCCCCTGTGGTTGTCGCAATTCATCGCCACATAAGAGTGTTGCTTGAATCGATTATTCCGCCACTTGGCGGCCCGTCGTCTGCCTTGTCAGGGTGATAAACATGACGATCAATTTTCCGAACCGGAGCCGCAGTTACGATGCGACGCTGCGGGCGGTGCGTTTCTGGGGATATGACAAGTCCATGGAGCGTTCGTTCTTTATAATGGCTGATGCATTGAAGCAGATGCAGCCGGACCTTCAACTCGATGCGATCGATATTCTGCGTGCCTTCGACCTCAATCGTGATCGCATCTACTCAATTGCCGCCAAGGTCTATGCCCGAGGACGCAGGGGCACTTACGATCTCACACGTCGGTGATGTTTGAAACTTGATTTTATCTGGCGCCGAGCTTGATGAGCCAAAGGGGCTTAAACATGGGAGAGCCGCTTAATGAGTCTTGGAGTTTGGAGAGAGATAACAGACGTATACGGTGGCAAAATTACCAAGGCTTCTTACAAGTTCTCCGATAGAATGGTGACTGTTAGAACGTCGTTCGGGAGCAAGACGACTCAAATAGGAGGTCACGCCCCGGAGAGATTGGCGAGAATATTACTGCGCGAGTTGGTGGACAGAGGGAAAGTCTAGAGATCGCGTGCGACGAAAGGCACCAGATGAGCACCAAATCATTTTCCTATCATGAATTGATGAGCGGCAAGATTAATCGCATGAGACTTGAAGCCTTGGCGAAGTCCGGAAAGCTGAATGAGGAAACCCTTGCTCGAATAGGGCACGTTGGCCGATCTCTACCAACGCATCAGCAAGGCGTGCCCCGACCCCAACATCAAGATCAGCGATGTTCTCACTGGAGATGAGCTACAAACATTCTGGAACGAAACCGCCGGCGAGGGAAGCGAAATTGGTCAGTGCCCGCTAGTGCACTAGAGTTTATTCCTGCGTGATCGGCCTTCACTTGTACATATAGTTTCAGTTCGCGTATTAGCGCTAGGCATTGCGTTTTCGCCTGCGTTCTTCAAGCCAAGCTTGACCGCCGGTATTGATCCAGCTTGACGCCTCTTCCTCAGAAGACCCTCGAAGATTTCCTCGGGTGGGATGCCTTCAAGCACGGCCCACACCGACCACACGGCGGCATGAGACGCCTTGCGGACAGTCAATTTTGGTTCTTCTTGGCTTGAACGAGCAATATCTAGAATATCGGTCATACAAACTAAATGTGTGCTTCGGGGCCGTTTGCAAGCACGGTTGGCGGTCTTTTTCGGTCTATCTAACTACTGGGCGATGTCTGCTTTTGGCACTTAGCGGACATGTCGATCATGCCTGCGAATGTCCGCCCCCGGGCAAAGCGGACATTGAGCGCGGCGGCAACTACCGAAGTCGAACGGGGTCGTACTTGACCTCACAGGCGGTTGATTTTGGCGATGCGCCGGGTCACCTCCGCCGGCGTTTCATTGTCGGCCTTGGCCTTGAGCGCCAGTGCCTTTCGGGCAGCCGGTCGCTCGAGACAGCGCGTGAGCCAGGCCTTGAGGTTTGGTATCGCAGAAAGGTCCATGTCGACAGCGCGGCTAATGACCGCGGCGACATTGAGATCGGCCACAGTGAAGTCGTTGCCGAGCAGATATTTTTGCTTGGCCACTGCCGCGTCGAGAACCTTGAACGGGGCCACCAAAACCTTCAGGGCCTCATTGCGTTTGACGGCATCACGCTCGGCCGGCGGCAGGCGGACGGCGTGCAACGACCAGATGTTGACGCCGCGATCGACCTCGGTGACGGCCCACAAGCTCCACTGCCAAGCGCTGGCCTCATCCTCCAGCGTGCCGGGATAGAGTTTGCGATTGGAGTGCTTCTTGGCAAGATAAAGCGTGATCGCAAGCGACTCGAATAGCACGAAGCCGTTGTCGACGATGAAGGGCAGGCGCCCGTTTGGATTGATAGCGAGAAACTCCGGCGAGCGAGCGCCGGCAGCGCCGATCTCGATCGGCAAGTGCTCGTAGTCGAGCCCGAGCTCATTCGCCATCCAGAGCGCTCGGAACGCGCGGGTGCGGGCGATGCCGTAAATGCGCAGGCCGGACAAGCGGTCTCCCAAGTCTTGCAGCGGAGCATAGCGACACCGGCGGTGGTCGAATAGCGTCAGCTTTTGATAGGCGCGATGTCTGTTTATGGCACTTGGCGACTATAGAAATTCTGCACATTTTCTTTGCCTTGAAGCAGAGTTCGGCCGCCGCAAGTCACTGGTAATTGAGCCTTATAAGTTCTCGACGAGACATCGGCTTTGGCCTTTTCAGCCGGAATCAGGTTTTTCCCTCCGGGGTAAGGGGGCACCGCCTTTTGCGCCCCAAACTGGTCGCATTTTTCAGCGCATGAGAAGGACCTTCAGGCGGCGTCAATTCGACCTTTGGAGTTGGCCAATAAGGCGCGAGACAAATGTAAGGGTACGAGTTCGGATGCGTTTCGCTGGCTTTTTCTTTCTGTTCATTTCCCTGGCTGTGACCGGCGGGTCTGCCTGGGCATCAACAGACGCTTGCCCAGGAAATTCAAATGCACTGGGTACGAGCCGTGTGCTCACTGTCAGCCCAAGCGAATTCAGGGGAATTGGCAGTATGCAATACAGGCAGACGCTGCCACTCAACGATCATGAGGTTGTCATCACTTTCGATGACGGGCCTTTGCCGCCGTACAGCAATATCATTCTGGATACGTTAGCGTCGCAATGCGTTAAGGCCACCTATTTCCTGATTGGGCGGATGGCACGCGAATATCCGTCCATCGTCCGGCGCATCTACAATGCTGGCCACACCATCGGCACTCATACCGAAAATCATCCTCTCGCTTTGCCGCGCTTGCCATTGCAGCGGGTCGGCTCAGAGGTCGAGGGTGGTATCGCTTCGGTCGATGCCGCATTGGGAGATCCGAAGGCGCTGTCGCCGTTTTTCAGAATTCCGGGTTTAGCCAGGACTAACGCGATCGATAATTATCTGGCGTCTAAGGCGCTGGTGACCTGGAGTGCCGATGTGGTCGCCGATGACTGGTTCAGGCACATCACCGCAAAGACCATTGTGCAAAGGGCCATGCAGCGACTGGAAGCGAAAGGCCGAGGCATCCTACTGCTGCATGACATCCATTCGGCCACTGCCATGGCGTTGCCAACGTTGCTCCAGGAGCTCAAGGCGCGCGGTTTTCATGTGGTGCAGGTGGTGGCAGCTGGTGATCGGCCAAAATTTGTGCCTGAACTGTTAGCATCACCCGCCGCTGAGAAGGCCACATGGCCGACCGTGCTTAAAACGCGACGATTCTAAACCCGACCGTCATATTCTGTGGAGCATCGCGGAGAGGAGAACTTCGCGTCACTTACACGAGTCTATGTCGGCTTCTCAGGGTAAAGCGGACATTGGACCTGATTGCCGCTCGCCGCCCGGTCGCAAAGTGCTAGGCTTAAGCCTGCATTAGGTGTGTTTTTCAGGGGGCCATGGCAACTATTCGGTGCGGAAGCGTCCGAACGATCCGGCAACTAGTCTAGTTTGCAAAGTGGTCAATTTCGAAAGGAAGCTACATGGCTTACAAACCGAACTACGGTCTGCAACGTGCTGATCGCAACCGTGCAGCACGCGCACGGGCCGAGCAAAAGCAGCAAAGAGAGAGGAAAAATCTGCTCAACGCAAAGCCGAACGTACAGTTGAGATTGAAAGCTCATCTGACGATGATAAGGCACAATGAGGAGAGGTCGATGAACGCCGCTGAATCTAAAGGTCTTAAGAGGGGCAGCCGCGTTTATTGGCGAGGTGACGCCACCGACGGCGGCATTGTCACCGACATGAGTTGGGATGCAGTCACGATCGCCTGGGACAATGGTCAGGTGGCCACCGTCCACCATGGGGACATGCGCGAGATCCAGCGAGCGCCAGCAAAGCCTACTATTGTGTAGGTACTATGTCCGGTCGGAGTTCCGCTTCTGATGGACATTCGGAGTTCCGCTTCTGATGGGCATAAAGCGGACATTGATCAGCGCCCGGACAAAATGCATCGGCAGCGAATGCCCCAAGGCGTAAAAGTGCCCCTCCGATCATTGACGCGCCATGCCAATAGTACTATGCCGCAACTGTGGATACGCGGCATCGCGCTAACTTGATTCGGCGCATCTATCGGTCGTTTTCAGGACAAATCGAAGTGTAGGAGCGAGCCAATGGCCCGTGTCACCGTAGAAGATTGCGTCGACAAAGTTGAGAACCGCTTCGAACTCATCCTTGTGGCGAGCCACCGGGCTCGCATGATTTCGTCGGGGTCGAAGATCACCATTGAGCGCGACAACGACAAGAATCCGGTCGTGGCATTGCGCGAAATCGCCGAAAGCACAGTGTCGCCTGGCGACCTCAAGGAAGACCTCATTCATAGCCTGCAGAAATACGTCGAGGTCGACGAGGCAGAGCCCGAGGCGCCGCTGATCGGCACCAGTAACGCCGGCGTCGACTCCGGCGATACCGAGGTAACAACCGAACACATGACCGAAGAAGACCTGCTTAAGGGCATCGAGGGCCTGGCGCTGGTACCGCGGGAGGAGCCGGAAGAAGAGCTGCACGATGAGCCGCGGGACGCCAATCTCCACTTTTGAGAATTGAGCCGCCCAATCGCAGTATCTGATCGGATTTCGGAGAGACCGCCGCGAGGCGGTCTCTCTTCTGCACTCAAGGATCAAGAAGCGAGACTTGGCTGATGTCCGCTATTGGCACTTAGCGGACATTCCAGTTGCGGCCACCGCTTTCGCGGGTAAGGCGGAGATCGCTTAATCAGGTGAGTCGAAGACGGCCGCGAATGAATTGGCTACAGCCGGATCAGCGAACGCGAGCGAATAACACTGCCATTTGCATCATGCCGTCCATGGCCGCGCGGGGTGTGGTAACATGCGCATAGGCGCACATGAAAACCTGTCCAGACTGCAACGGTGATGGTGTCATTGAGAGAGGCACCGACGATGAACGGCAATGCCCAACGTGCGGTGGTAGCGGTTTCGTACCTGATGACGACGGCCATGAAGAAGTAATAAAGACATCGCCGCTTGAGAGGGAAAGCGGGTGAACGGTTCGTTGCGTCGGACGACGATCTCAGGCTGATCGACGAGGTCGCGCCTTGAAACGACGCGACGCCAAGGATTGCTACCTCTGCACCAACTACTCGCTGGGCCGATTAGGGCGCCGTCCTGTTGGGAAGGGAGACTGAAATGCCGATAAAGATATTTTTGCGCAGGGAAATGAGCCAATCGGACAACTTGAGTCAGACATCAATGAATGGCGAAAAAATCTTGGTTCAAGAGCTGAGGTGACGCACATAGCTACCTCCGCCACTGAACACAAAGATGATGTCGAAGGCTGGCAACCTCGCATTGTGGTAACTGTCTGGTACGAACTTTAGAGTACCAAATCCTCAAATACTCGCTATTCCTGGCTTCCGCTAATGACCCAAAGCGGACATGAGCGGCAGCTTGCGATACCTTTATTTTGCTCCTGTAATGAACCTTAAGTTTACGACGGCACCAGCGATGTCCTTAGTGGCTCGGCAGTCGCGAGCGTCACCTGCTGGGCAAGCGCCGTGAGTTGCTTCGCCTGCTCGGTTAGCGTTGTAAGCTGCAGTTGTGCAAGTTCGGTCGAAAGTTCGAAGAACTCCGACGGCGATTTTACACCAGACATTCGTTGGGCAAAGTCGAAGGCGGTTTTGGTGTTGGCGTGGGTGAATTCGATCACCTTGTTGTTGTATTCCTGTACCCCTTTGACCGCCGCCGAATAGCAATGTTGCATAGCGTCGGCCGCGTGCCCGGAGGCCGCGCTCATTTTCTCAAAAGCCTCCTTGGATTGTGCGGCTCCTTTTTCAGCTATTTCGCGTAGCTGTTCCGGTGCGTCTGTCTTTGATTTCGCCTTGGGGTTTGTCTCCATCAGAATTTTCTCCTGTTAATTCCCTGAGTTGGCGCACCATCTCGACGCCATTGGGACCCGTCCTGAAAGCTAATGGTGCAATGCCGCTACTGCTAGCGCCCGACAAACAAAATAGGTCTAGGTACGTCAATGACACTGTCTGATCGATCCGAGAGGCCGCCTCAGCTGGCGGTCCTACCGCACTGCTTCTGGATGTCTGCTTATGACCCAAAGCGGACATTCAACCCCAAAGACATCAAACCAAAATCAGTCTAGTGTTCGCATACGGCCAAGCATCCAGCTTGTCTGAGAGCTGCCTCGAAAATGGCAACCTACCGAAGTTGCCGCTTCTAATAATTGGCAGCCTGGTGCCTTCGGTGGGCACAAAAACCATCTCAAAATCGATCCAGATTTGGACTTCGGAGGCCGTACAGCATTCTGCGGGCCTTCAGTGGTAGGGCCCCCTATGAGGCGACGCCAGTTCATCACGCTTATCGGCGGTGCGGCAGCGTGGCCGCTCATGGCGCGCGCAGCAGCGCGGGTGGCGGACTCTGGGACCCGACAACTGGCAAAGCGCAGGCTACGATATCAGAGAGCGCCGCTCACTCATTAAATCTAAACCTCCAGATATTGGAAGTGCGAAATCGGGACGCCCTTGCGGGCTCGCCTTCCTTGCGGCGCGCGATGGACGAGCGGCGGCCCTTGGCGTTTTTGCGTCATCCGTTCTTGCTTCACTTAACCGAGAAATCATCGATCTTTCTGCAGAGTACCGCCTTCCGGCGATCTATCAGTGGCGAGAAGCCGTGGAGGCGGGCGGCCTCCTATCGTACGGACCCGTTTTGGCGTCGATGTGGCGGCAGTCTGGGGTGATCGTAACCAAGGTCCTCAAAGGGTGCAAAACCAACAGACTTGCCCATCGAGCAGCCGACGAAGTTTGAGCTACTGGTAAATGCCAAGACCGCGCAGTCGCTCGGCCTGACGATACCACCTAATCTCCTGCTGCGCGCCGACGCGGTGATCGAATAGCGACGCCGTTTGCTGCGGCGCGTGAGTCCCGCTATTGGCACTTAGCGGACATTGGGTGCCTGCCCGCTGATGTCCGCTTTCGGGGATAAAGCCGGACATCGTGTGAGCACTGCCGCGATGTCTGCTTTTGACCCAAAGCGGACATTCGCTGGCCCCACCTCCGATCCTCCAGTTGTGTTAGGTTCAAAGGGCATCAACCCTGTCTTTGCCTTGGGGCGACGTGAGACGGCGCAGAGTTCATCATTCTTGGCAGCGCGGCGGCTGCGTGGCCGCGTACAGCCTTGGCGCAGCAACCAGACCGTATGCGACGGATAGGTGTGCTGATTGCAGTTCCCGAGACCGATGCCGAGCAACGGTGGAGCGCTGGCGACAATGTCCGAACACAGACTTACGCTGCGGAACTAGCGAGCCTCAAGCCAGACGTCATTTTTGCTCAGGGAACACCCGTGACCATGGCGCTCAAAAGCGCAACTCGGAGTATCCCGATCGTCTTCGTAAATGTTACTGACCCGGTCAGCAGTGGCTGGTTGCGAGCCTCGCGCAGCCCGGTGCCAATATTACAGGGTTCACGAATTTTGAATATTCGATGGGCGGAAAATGGCTAGAGCTGTTAAAGGACATTGCGCCTCAGTCCGCAGGATTGCGGTTATTCTCAACCCGACAGCATCGCGCTACGCGACCGCTTGTTCAACTCTATCGAGGTCCGCAGCGAAAACATTTAACTTCGAGGTGATGAAAGTCGCCGTGCACGACGCAGGGGAGATCGATCGTGAGATCGGCAAGAACGGCGCTGAAAAAAATATAGGTTTGATGGCTTTACCGGACTTCATTCCCCTGGCAAACCGAGAGCTAATAATTGCACTCGCAATGCGCTATGGCATGCCCAACATTTTTCCATTCCGAATATTTGCTACTACGGGCGCATTAATGTCTCTTGGTATTGATACCAGAGATTTATTTCGCCGCGCTGCATCCCGTCGATCGCGTATTGCGTGGCGCAAAGCCACAGGATTTACCGATACAAGGGCCGACCACGTTCCAACTGGTCATCAACCTCAAGACCGCCAAGGCACTCGGCCTCACCGTGCCGCAAGGCCTACTAAACGCCGCCGACGAGGTGATCGAATAGCGACGCTGTTTGCTGCGGCGCGTGAGTCCGCTATTGGCACTTAGCGGACATCAGCTTGCGTGGTCTCATGAACTGTGAACAAAAGTGACGAAATGACTGAAAAACAACAAAAATTGTCAAAACCGCTGTCCCGGCGCTTTTGTGTCGCTCCGATGATGGAATGGACCGACCGGCATTGTCGGTTCTTCCATCGGCTCTGACTACGTCGGGCGTTGATTTACACCGAAATGCTGACCACCGGCGCTGTACTTCACGGCAATCATGCTCGGTTGCTCGCGTTTGATCCGTTCGAACACCCGGTTGCGCTCCAGCTGGGCGGATGTGACCCGCGGGCGCTTGCGCAGTCAGCGTGCATTGGAGCGCAATTTGGCTACGACGAAATCAATCTTAACGTGGGTTGCCCTTCAGATCGGGTGCAAGAGGGGCGGTTTCGGTGCCTGCCTAATGGCCGAGCCGTCGTTGGTCGCTGATTGCATTGCTGCGATGAAGGCTGCCGTCAAAGTCCCAGTGACCGTCAAATGTCAGATCGGGATAGACGATCAGAATCCCGACGATGCGCTTTTTGCTTTCACCAATTCGGTAAAGGAAGCGGGAGTGGACGCGCTAATCGTGCACGCTCGCAAGGCGTGGCTGAAGGGACTATCGCCCCGCGAAAATCGCGAGGTTCCGGCGCTTGACTATGCCTTGGTCCATCGGCTCAAAGCGATGCATCCGGACCTGGAAGTCGTACTCAACGGGGGCATTGCATCTCTCGACCAAGCGCGAACCGAACTTGGTGCGCTGGATGGCGCGATGATGGGCAGAGCAGCGTATCAGGAGCCTTGGCGACTACTCGATGTCGATCCTTTGATTTTCGCAGAGCCTGCACCATTTGAGTCACCAAAGGACGCTGCGGCGGCGCTGACGCCCTACATCGAGCGCGAACTCGCTAGCGGCGTCCGACTGCACTCTATTACGCGTCATATGTTGGGGCTTTTTCGATCGATTCCTGGCGCGCGCGCTTTCCGGCGCCATCTGGCGACGGAGGCCGTTAAGCCCGGGGCAGGGTCAACCGTCCTCGCTGATGCACTGGCGTTTGTTCTGGACAGGAACATCAATTTGGCGCACATCGCCGCCTGACATTTTCCCGCCGCGTATTTTTCGGGCCATCATGATTTTGGGATATCCGATCGGCGAGATCGCCTTGCTCGCGCTTTGGATTGCCGGAGCCGGCATTTTGGTGGGCGTCCTAGCCGGGCTTTTTGGTATCGGCGGCGGTGCGATCATCGTGCCGGTCATATATGAGGTATTTCGCGTTCTCGGTGTGCCCGAAGATGTGCGTATCCAAGCATGTATCGGGACTTCGCTGGCAATTATCGTCCCAACGACCATACGCTCCTACATCGCACACAAGAAGAAAGGCGCCGTGATCCCGGATGTTGTTCGTATCTGGGCGTTACCGGCAGTCGTCGGTGTCGTCTTAGGATCGATCATAGCCCACTACGCGCCGGCAACACTTTTCAAGGTTGTGTTTGTTGTCTTTGCGACACTGATTGCGCTCCGAATGTTGTTCGGTACCGAGCATTGGGATCTTGGCGAGTGAATTGCCGGGACGTTCTTTGCTTACCTTCTATGGTTTTCTCACGGGGTTGATTTCATCGCTCGTCGGAGTGAGTGGCGGTTCAGTTTCAAACGCGGTTTTGACATTCTACGGACGGTCGATGCAGCAAGCGGTCGCGACGTCCGCAGGAGTAGGGGTGCCTATAACCATCGCGGGCACGATCGGATATATGCTGGCGGGATGGCCATATATGTCAAAAATGCCGCCACTTTCGATCGGGTTTGTATCGTTGATTGGTTTTGTATTCATGGCGCCGGTTTCGAGCTACACGGCGAGCTATGGCGTTCAACTGGCTCACCGGCTGCCCCGGCGCAAGCTTGAGATTGCTTTCGCCATCTTTCTGTTTTTGGTATCGCTGCGCTTCGTTGTCAGCTTGATGACCTAGCTGCCCTACGGCGTTCCCCGCATTCGCAGCCTGTCTCCACGCACCTCCCAGCTTTGCAGCCGGTTGAGAAAACTCATCCCAAGCAGATTGTTCTTGAGCTGACCTGGCTGTGCCACCAGGGCCGGCACCGAACGTTCGGTCAGGCCGCCAACCGCAACGCGATCGAGCGTCACTGCGGCCGCCGCGCGTACGCCCGTTGGCAGTATCAATATTGACGGTGTAGTTGAGAACTTCGATTGGCAGACCGGCGGCCTTGGCAGCTTCCTGTGTCAGCACGACGGAGCTTGCGCCGGTATCGAGCACCATCGCAACTCGCGTTCCGTTGACGTGCGCGGCGACCGCAAAATCGCCGCCATGACCGCGAACGACCTCGACATTGCGACCGTGACCGGCCACATGACCGGGGACAAGCTCCGCTACCACACGATCAGCAACCTCGCGTAGTTCGAAGCGGTAGCTGTAACCAACGACGAGCAGCAGACCGATTACGGCCCAGAAAAGAGTTGCCTCGATGGCCTTCGACAGTCGCTCGCGGAACAGTGTCAGGATCAGGCCGCCCAGAAAAACCAGCAATATGATTTTCAACGCGAGCGAGCCGAGGTCGTGACGCAACAGACTTGTGATGGCATCCTGATCACGGCTCGCGATCAGGGCAGCCAGCGACACCGCTACACCGAACAGAAGTGACCAGACGAGGCGGCGGCTCACGGCGTCATCCCGCTGTTGGCGCCACTTTGGCGGCTCAGGTAGGCCGCGAGGCGTGCGGGCAATTCGCGTATAATTTGGGCGCGCTCGGACGCATTCATGGCGGTCCAACGCGCGATTTCGTCGACCGTTCGCCCGCAGCCCAGACAGAGTCCCGTACGGGGTCGAGGGTACAAACGTTGACGCACGGTGTCTCAATCATGGAATCGGCCTGAACCGGCTGCGACCATAAACGGCACGTGTAGGAAAACAATTGCGCGATTGTCGCAAGGTTATAAATCCTAGGTGCCCACACGGAACAGCGGTTTACGGCTCAGCCGTCGACTCTCATCCGCGGAGGAGATCTGCCTCGCTACCGGGCGCAATCGGAGGTGAATGCTCGGTCACGGGGGCCATCCGGCCACGACCCGCTCCGGCGGAAATGTGACTATAACCTCGGTGCCGATACGTAATTTGGACTTCAGGCTGAACGTTCCACCGTGAAGATCCGACAAGGCTCTTGGCGATTGGCAAACCGAGGCCCGCGCCTTGTTCCGCCGATTTGATTGAATTCGATCCCTGACCAAAAGACGCAAGCACTATGGGGATTTCCTCTTCAGGGATGCCAGCCCCTGTATCCTTTACACTGATGTATTGGCCGCCCGACGCCGTCCATCCGCCTTTAAGCCAGATTTCGCCGCCTTGCGGCGTGAATTTGATCGCGTTCGACAACAAGTTGAGGCAGATCTGACGAATTGCCCGTTCGTCAGCCCATAGTCGCGGCAATGCGGTTTCGAATATTCCGTGAATGGCGATGCTGCCTGGTTGGTCGCGCGCAGTTTCAGAAGGTGATGGCAATCTTCAACAATCGAAACCAGAGCGATACGGATCCCTCCTCGAGCTCGTAGCGGCCCGCTTCAATGCGCGACAAATCGAGGATCTCGATTGATGCAGTCCTGAGCAAATGGACACCGGAGTTATGGATGTCGGATGAATATTCCTTGTATAGCCACGGCACAACGTGTTCGCCGAACACCCGGGTTTTCATCACCTCTGAAAAACCAGAGAATGGCGTTGAGTGGTGTACGCAACTCGTGGCTCATCTGCGCAAGGAATCGCGATTTAGCGATGTTGGCGGCCTCCGCGCTGATGACGTGCCTCGTCCGAAATCGCTTTTGCCTGTTCTAGTTCGCCGATCAGCGCATCTTTCTCCGCACGTGCTTCCAGTGTCGCGAGCGTGCTACGGAATAGAGACGATAGGTGAGCGCGGCGAAAGTACCACTGTGCGGTCAACGTCATTGCGGCGAGAATGTACGTCGCGCAGTTTACCTTGCAAAATCAAAGTCCACTGCGACTGCGAGGGTGACCGAAAGGTGGCGGCGAAGACTGCCGTTGGTAAGCCCGACGCCAGCATGCTCGATACCGCCACGACCATCAGCATTACAAAACAACATGAAGATGCTCGGAGCTTTCCTCGGCACCCACCATGCGGATCAGCATGAACATCCACGCCAACCCGTAGAACAAGTCGAGTGTTACAAATTTTACCCGCCAAGCGCTGGGAGAAATTTCGTGTAGTGGGCGCTCAAGAAACTGCCGGCACTTGGTGATCAGTGACGGCGTGAATGACTAGTGCGGCAGCCGTCCAAACTCCCAGCAGCGAACGCGCCGCTCCATAGGCTGGACATGAAGACCAACGGTCGCGACAAGAAGCAGGATTATCAGCGAAGCCGAAATTCTGTTTTGTGCGTACTGCCGTAGCAGCTCGCGGTCGAACGCGGGTCGGATCCCACTGGATGAGGTCAAGTCTGTCACGGGCCTCGCGCACATATTGCGCGGCGAGGCGGCGTTTCACCGGGGAGGAGTCCGGAGGCAACGCGGCAAGATCGGGTTGTTCACCTGGAATCGGCATCAATTCTAACGCTGAACACTTGCAAGGATCGACGCCAGCGTTGCGCAAAAACCTTAAGACCAAGCTTAAGGGGTACCTAAGGAGCCTGGTTAACGATTGCTTAAGGGGCCTTTGACAGGGGGTTTTTCCCGTGTTCGGCTCGATCAACGGTCATAGCGAGCCTCAATTGGGAACCGCAAATGGACTCTACGATAGCAAGCTGGCACCGAACCCTCGCCGCACGCGTATTTTCTTCGGTGAAAAAACATCACTTTGCCGAGCGAACAGGTTGATATCGCGGCGATGCAACACAAGACGCCCGGAATATGCGGCGATTAATCCATTGACAACGGATGCCGGCCTTGGTGCTCGACGACGGTACGGTAATCACCGAATCGATCGCGATCTGTCGTTACTTCGAGATGGTGCATCCCGGATCCGCCGTTGTTCGGGGTTGGTCCTAAAGACGTTGCGATCGTTGAAATGTGGAATCGTCGAGCAGAGATCAATTTTTCTCTAACGTGGCGGCGGTCTTTCGTCACACCCACCCGGCGATGAAGGAGCTAGAGGTCCCTCAACTGCCAGCTTGGGCCGACGCGAACCGGCCACGAGTGTACTTGGTTCCTCGAACTGCTAGATCGCGAGCTCGCCACGCGCAGAAGTTTGTCGCAGGCGACCGCTACACAGTCGCCGACATCACCACGCAAGTCGCGGTGGATTTCATGAAGCCGGCGCGCCTTTCGGTCCCCGAAAGCGCCGCCAACCTGAGACGGTTGGCACGCAGCCGTATCCGCTCGGCCAAGTGCGAAGGCATGATCCGGTCGCACCCAATCGGGGTGCGCCAGCCGTCGGAACGGACCGCGCGGATCAGGCGATTGAGCAACGCGATCAGGCTCGACGTGTCCCAGCGCTTGCCACCCATCGCCTGGATTTCCGAATAGAACTGATCTACCAGCGACGTGACCGGCAGGTGCGCGCCATTCTTGCGTGCCTCCCCAGACAAATCCCAAGATCCTTGCGCATCCAGTCGACCGCAAAGCCGAAATCGAATTTGTCTGGCTGCCATCGTTTTGTAGCGATTTTCCATCTGCCAGGATTGTGCCGCACCTTTGGAAATCGTGGCGATCAGCTTCTCGATGTCCAAGTCCGGACTTTTGTGCGAAGTGCAGACCTTCGGCCAAACCCTGAACCAGACCCGGCAATGCAGATCTGGTTGACCATCTTTGACAACTGCCCGGAGCCGGTTGAGCCGCAACAAATTGCAGGCGCGTGCGTAGGCCGCGATGACTTTCTCGGCGCGTGCGAACGGTTCGCCATCGCCGCCGCACATCACCGTAAGAGCGCCGTTTTCCGCGCCGGCTTGGCCGCCGGAGACCGGGGCGTCGATAAAATCAAAGCCACCTTCTTGGCGGCTCGCATAGAGCTCGCGTGCGATTTCGGCGGACGCTGTGGTGTGATCGACGAAGACCTTGCCCTTGCCCATGCCGGCGAAAGCGCCATTCGGCCCCAACGTCACTTCGCGCAAGTCGTTGTCGTTGCCGACACAAGCCATGACAAAGTCCTGGCCTTCGGCTGCGGCTTTGGGAGTAGGGACGGATTTTCCACCATGTTGCTTGACCCACTGCTCGGCCTTGGCGGCGGTCCGGTTGTATACGGTCACTTCGTGGCCACCTTTGTTCTTCAGATGCCCCGCCATCGGGTATCCCATGACACCCAGGCCCAGAAACGCCACCTTCGCCATCGTCGATCTCCTTCAAGAATTTCCAGCATCCCTTGGCCGGACGCCGTCGATGCCTATATCTCCAATAGGTCATTGCAGGGGGCCGGCCCGTCAACAGGTCTGAGCATCGAACGCCGCATTGACCGCCGCGCGCTCATGCCTATGGTGGCGGCGCAAAGGCTAATTCGGATGGTTGATCGATGACAGTGACGAAAGAACAGCGTCCTCGCAGCCTTGGCTAAAGTGCCGTCGCCCGGCGGAAAGACTTTGCCCGACGCGCGGGTTCTCTCCGATGTAGTCGCTGCCGACGGGGAAGGTGTTCTTCTCGCTGACAGTGGATGCGGCGGCGGTGAAAGCCTGCGGAGCCGGTGCGAGAAGCGGCGGAACGGGTAAATGCCATCCCTAACCGTACGTAACTG
>ERZ1370068.11378-contig-9997_pt1 | contig 44853 bp, 85 predicted proteins | sample MGYA00561227_ERZ1370068 | MGnify/ENA primary metagenome ERZ1370068 (study PRJEB38410, sample SAMEA6850437) | metagenome | study: Metagenomic assessment of the ecological functions of the soil: analysis of the soil microbiota associated with the...
AGGCCCTTCCTGCTATCTGAAAGGTTATACCGTGAGTCGACTAGGCCTTACCTTGAGCCGACATATCATGGAACAACAACGGGACTATGCAGGGGCGACGGGGGATTTCACCGGCCTGCTGACGCAGATCGCCCTGGCTGCGAAGGTCATCGCCCGCGAAGTGAATAAAGCGGGACTGGTGAATATTCTTGGATTTACGGGCGAGAAGAACGTCCAGGGCGAGCAGGTAACAAAACTCGACGTCTTTGCGCATCGAGACGCTCGTTGAGGCGCTCGAAGCGAGTGGGCACGTCTGTGCCATGGCCTCGGAGGAAGCTGCGGAGCCGATCCTGCCTAGCGCCTGGTTATCCCTGCGGGCCGTACGTGGTGCTCTTCGATCCGCTTGATGGGTCCTCCAATATCGACATCAACATCACCATTGGCACCATCTTCTCGATTCATCGTAAGGTCAGCCCAGGCCCGGACAGCACTGTGGCAGATCTGTTACAGCCAGGGACGCAGCAGGTGGCTGCCGGGTATGTCGTCTATGGTTCAAGCACGATGTTCGTCTACACCACCGGCTATGGCGTGCATGGCTATACCCTTGATCCGAGTCTCGGCGAGTTTCTTCTGTCGCATGAAAATATTCGCATGCCGAAACGCGGCAGTACGTCTACAGCGCCAATGAAGGGAATTACTACGCCTGGAGTCCAGGAGTACGACGGTACGTGGATAGCCTGAAGGACCCACACAACAAACCGTATAAGGGACGGTATGTCGGCACCCTGGTGGCCGATTTTCATCGCACCCTGCTCACTGGTGGGATCTTTTTGTATCCTGCTGATATGACCGATCCGCAAAAACCCGCTGGCAAATTGCGCTTGCTCTATGAGGCAGCGCCGTTGGCCTTCGTGGCCAAGCAGGCTGGGGGCCGTGCCAGCACTGGCACCGAAGATATCCTGCATGTGCAGCCGACCCAGCTGCACCAGCGCGTGCCACTCATCATCGGCTCGGCAGAGGACGTCGCGACTGTCGAAGACTACATCCAGCGGGAAGACTGAACTATCGAGAAAAGTTGAAGTCCCTGGAGGGACAACAAGCGCTACGACCGCAGGTGGAGCAGTGCCGCTACAATAGCCGGGGTTGCCCTCGACCTGCGGCTGGCGGTGCAGATGACGGTACGCCAGGGGGTGGCAGTCCGACCACGCGGGGTACGTTTGAGGTAACCACTTTGCAGTAGAAAAGGTTCGTAGACGTCCTCGATAGTCTCGCGCCTTCGTTGATCGAGGCGGCGAGGGTTTCGAGTCCCACAGGACCACCGTTGAACTTGTCGATGATGGTTAACAGCAGTTGACGATCCATCTTATCCAGACCGAAATCGTCTACCTCCAGGAGGTGCAAGGACTGTGCTGCCACCTCCCGCGTAATAAAACCGTCGGCCCGCACCTGCGCGTAGTCACGCACGCGCTTGAGGAGACGATTGGCGATGCGCGGGTTCCACGTGAGCGCCGGGCGATCTCGGCAGTGCCGGCCTCGTCAATGCCAATCTGGAGCAACTGGGCGGAGCGGACTGACGATGGTTTGCAGCTCTTCCTGCGAATAGAAGTCGAGGCGGATGACCACGCCAAAACGGTCCCGCAAGGGAGAGGTCAGTAAGCCAGCACGCGTCGTGGCCCCGACCAGAGTAAAGCGTGGCAAGGCGAGTTTGATGGTACGGGCACTGGGCCCCCTGGCCAATGATAATGTCCAACTGAAAATCTTCCATGGCCGGGTAGAGGATTTCTTCGATAACGTGCGGCAGGCGGTGAATCTCGTCGATGAAAAAATATCGCCCTGTTGCAGGTTGGTGAGCAGCGCTGCCAGGTCACCGGGGCGTTCCACAACTGGTCCAGACGTACTTTTGAAGTTGACGCCCATTTCGAGCAGCGATGATATGCGCCAGGGTAGTTTTCCCGAGTCCTGGCGGACCGCAGAACAGGATGTGATCGATGGTATCACCCACGATGCCGGGCCGCTTCAATCAGGATGCGGAGATTTTCCTTGACCTGCTCCTGACCAATGTACTCATCCAACGCAGTCGGACGCAGACTGGTTTCCAGGAGCGCTTCATCTCGGTCGACTCTCGTGACCGATCTACCAGACGTTCTGCCACACCACTATCCCCACAGCGCTTAGCGCGCCAGTACTTGTAAGGCGTCTTTCAGGAGCGCCTCCAACGTCAGACTGCCTATCCTGTTTGGTGCGTGCTGTACGCACCGCTCTTTTCCGCCTCTGCTGTCGATAGCCGAGATTGAGCAGCGCCGAAATCACGTCTCGCATCACCTGCTCGTCCGCGGTCACCATCAGGCTCGGCTGCCCAGAGGCGGTCAGCGCCAGCGCCGCCATTTTATCTTGCAATTCCAGCACCACGCGTTCGGCGGTTTTGCGGCCCACACCGGGGATGGCCTGCAACCGACGGGTTTCGGCCTGCGCAATGGCCTGCCGGAGATCCGCCGCGGTCAGACTCGACAGCATGTCTCAATGCCAGGCGCGGCCCAACGGACGACACGCTGATGAGCAGCTCGAACATCTCCTGCTCCTCCGGGGTAGCAAAACCGTAGAGCCGCATGGTATCTTCGCGGGACATACATGGTGGTCAAGAGCGTCACGCGCCTTGCAGGTCTGGCAAGGCGTGAGTAGGTCGAGAGTGGCACCACCGCCTGATAGCCGACCCCATGCACATCGAGCACGACACGCTCAACGGTTTTCACCACTAACACGCCCTGCAGGTGAGCAATCATCGTAATACCTTACTCCGGAACCCGTGCGTGTGCACGTGACAAATCGCCGCTGCCAGGGCATCCGCAGCGTCCGCCGGTTGGGGTAACGTGTCCAGACGCAGGAGCGCGCGCACCATCTGCTGCATCTGCGCTTTCCCAGCCCGGCCATACCCTACCACGGCTTGCTTGATCTCCAGGGCAGAATACTTCGACCAGGGGCAATGGCCGCATTGGCGACCGTCAACAACGCCACCCCACGAGCATGGCCGAGAATCAGCGCCGTCTTGGGATTCTCAGCGAAAAACACACCGCTCCACCGCCACCGCCTCGGGCTGCCACGTGTGCAAGGCTTCTGAGAGGCCGTCGTAAATGTGTTGTAAGCGCACCGGTAGCGGCTGGCTGGAGCTCGTGCGCACCGTACCCCAGGCGAGGGCACAGAGACCTCCAGCGGCATCCTCTACCACACCAAAGCCGGTGATCAAGGAGCCGGGATCGATACCCAAGACGCGCATGCTGTCCTCTGGAGAGCGTTCACCTGCAGGGCCTCTTCGGGAGCCCCTCACTCTAACCGCTCTCCCGGAGGTAGAGGGAGCCGGAACTCAGCCAGCATCATATACTCTTACGAAGCCAGAGCGGCCATGACCTCGTCGGAGATGTCAAAATTGGCGTGCGCTTTGCGCACGTCGTCCTGGTCGTCCAGGGCTTCCATCAGGCGCAGGACCTGCTCGGCCTGCTTGCCCTCCACTGGCACTGTATTTTGCGGCATCATCGTTACTTCAGCCACGTCGAGCGTCAGCCCTTTCTGTTCGAGGGTGCCGCGCACGTCCTCGAACGCCTCGGGAGCGGTGACAATTTCGTACACGTCCGCCTCAGTTTTGATGTCGTCTCCTCCGGCTTCGAGGACGAGTTCGAGCAGCGTATCTTCATCGATCTGGTTCGTATTCAGCGCCAATGAAACCCTTGCGGGCAAACATCCACGCGACAGCAGCCGGTCTCCCAGGTTCCCCCATGCTTGGCAAAGAGATGGCGGATCTCGGCGACGGTACGATTTTTATTGTCGGTCAGCACGTCCACGAGGACCGCGACTCCCACCGGCACCGTAGCCCTCGTAGGTGATCTCTTCATAGATTTCGCCTGGCAGCTCACCGGTGCCTTTCTTAATGGCGCGTTGAATCGTATCGGACGGCATATTCGCCGTCTTGGCTGCCGCCACCGCGGTGCGTAGACGCGGGTTCATGTCAGCGTCCCCACCACCCATGCGTGCGGCGGAGGTCAGCTCGCGAATGAGCTTGGTAAAGACCTTGCCACGACGCGCATCGACTGCTGCCTTCTTGTGCTTAATGGTGGCCCATTTCGAATGTCCGGACATACGCCTCTCCTTCTCTCAATCCGGAAGCCGTACCAGGCGTGCTCTGCCTACCCAGCACCTGGGCGCGCACAAGTATACCATGCTGGGCATCACCCTCGCGGTAAACCCAGGACCCGTTCACCAATGATATTCCTCTGGATTTCCGAGGTCCCGGAATAGATCGTTTCAGCACGACTCCACAGAAAACTGAGACTGCAAATTGACCGACGTCGGATAGTACCGACGACTTGGATCCAACTGCGAGAATGGGCCCGAGGATTTCCTGGCCGATCTCCTGCATCCACTTGTTCATCTCACTCCAGTAGAGTTTATCCAGCGAGGCTTCGGGCCCCGGTGGCTGCCCACGCAGCTGGTTGGTAATCGACCGGTAGTTATTGAGACGCATGACATCCACACGGATGTAGGCTTGCGCCAGTTTTTGTCGGATCACTGGATCAGCGCTCAGCGGCTGGCCATTGCGTTTGACCTTTGGGCCGCGTCGATAATGTTGTCCAGAGCCCGCTTGATCTGCATCTGCGTACCAGAACGAGGCGGAACCACGCTCATGGGTCAAGCGTCGTCATGGCAATGCGCCAGCCGTCGTTGAGCTGGCCCACGAGCTGTTGCTTGGGCACGCGCACGTTCTCAAAGAACACCTCGTTAAACTCCGCGCCCCCGGTCATCTGGCGCAACGGCTTGACCGTGACGCCAGGGCTGTGCATATCCACCAGCAGGAAGCTGATGCCTTTATGCTTGGGCGCGCTGCGGATCGGTGCGCGTCAGCAGGATACACATATCCGCGACATGCGCCATACTGGTCCAGATCTTCTGCCCGTTGACGACAAAGTCATCGCCATCCTCGACCGCCCGGGTCTGCAGCGAGGCCAGATCAGAGCCAGAGTTGGGCTCAGAGAAAACCCTGGCACCAGATCTCCTCGGCGCTCAAAATGCGAGGGATATAGCGCTTTTTCTGCTCCTCTGTGCCGTGCACCATGCAGCGTCGGGCCAACGATCATCGAGCCCGAGCAGTGTTGGCCATAGGCGGCGCCTGGGCCCGCGCCAGCTCCTGCTGGAAGACCGCTTGCTCCAGCAGTGTCGCACCACGCCCGCCATACAGATTTGGGCCAGTGAATGCCGGCCCAGCCGGCATCGAACATCTTTTTCTGCCAGGCCCGCATATAGTGAAAAGCACCCTCAGGGTCACTCGGCATTGGCTCCTTGGGGACATTGGCTTCAAGCCAGGTCCGCACCTCCTGCCGAAATGCCTCGGTGGCATCGTCAAAACGCACATCCATACACGTCTCCTCGTGCCAATGCAGCGTTCTCGGTCAGTGCCTGGGGCAGTATGCCTCTAGCCCAAGCCTCCTGCACTGTTGTCTGATTCTGCCGCCAGGTTTTCAGCTTCGAGCTGGAATGCGCTCACGCCGCCGTTTCTGGCACGCCTCTCTGCTCTCCTCTGAGTCGGGGCAATGGTGGCAGCTGCCGTGCGGCCCGGGAGTACCTGATGGCGCCGCAGGGTTCTGACTGCTCCCGAGTTCCAGGGGGTCTTCACGGCATAGCTTAATTGACAGGCAGCCACGTCAACAGTGCGCAGGAGGAAAAACAATTTTAGTTCATATAAGTATAAAAATAACACGGAGCGCCTGGCGAGCGACGCCGTTGATAGGACTGGTTGCAGTGCGCAGTCCTTTCGATCTTAGCTCTAGAATATCTTGATAAGAAGACATAGAATAAAGCTAAGAACGTTCCATGCGCATGTTGTGATTCGCCTGTGATCGTGACCGATATGGCAACCGGGATCCACGGCTCTTCCCCGATGTACGGGCAGCGCCCGGGCGTTATCTTGGAGGAAACGCTGACGCTGCGCTGCGCTGCCTGACGATTGGAACTGCGCCAGTCCTCGCGACGCATATCGGCAGGGTACTAGCCGACCCTGTCCAACTCCAGCAGGTCGTGATGAATCTCTGTGCCAACGCCGAGTACGCTATGCGTCCAAAAGCGGTGGGCAGTTAGAAATCTGTCTCGACAGCGTCGACATTGATGCGACCATGGCCGCTACGCTCCCAGACCTCTCATGCCGGGACCACACACACCTCACCGTCAGGATACTGGTCATGGCATGAAGCCAGAGGCGCTGGAGCGTATTTTCGATCCGTTCTTTCACGACCAGAGGCCCAGGGGAAGAGACCGGCATGGGCCTTTCTGCGGTGGTACATGGCATCATCACTAGTTATGCTGGAGCCATTATGGTCGCCAGTACGCCAGGGCAGGGCACGACCTTTGCCATCTATCTCCGGCTGCCCGGCATTAACGAGGCCACCGACCGCACCGAGGAGATCCTGCCACGGGTGGAGAGTGGACATATTTCGGCACTGCCGTCGACGATGAAGGCAGCAGCTGGCCAACCTTGGCATCAGGCCGCAGCTGACGCGCCCTCGGCTATGACGACCGAGTGCTTTGTACCAGTAGTCGTGCTGCCTGCCGGCTGCCTTTCAAGCCGCACCAGCGGCGTTTCAGATCCCCGTCGTCACGGTTACAGGTACCTGACCATGCCCCACAAGCGATCGGTGCAGCGAGGCCCTCACCCTTGCTAGTACGTCAGCATCCGGCCAGATATCCCCATCATCCTCTGCACAGGTTCCAGCCAAGCACCATGACCATAGAAAAAGCGGGTATGTAAGCCGGGCGTCGATGCGCTTCTCATGAAGCCGTTGGTGCAGCCGCACGATCTGGGGCCTGGTTATCCAGCAGCGTAAAGGCAAAGTTGGCGTCACGCAGGACGCATGCGTTGTAGAGATCTCCGGTCAGTCATGGCACACAGAGGTCAGCATCCACAATGTGTACTGGCATCCCAACACGCCTATAAGTTTCTGCTATGTGCACATGCATACTGTCACCCTGAAGGATGAGGTGGCGTGGCCCGGGCCTCAGACATACCTCAGGCGTACGAGGCATATGTTCAACAGACGCTGGCCGCACTAGATGGAGCAGGAACCAGCAGTCAGGCGTCGACATTCCGCATGATCTCTCGTAGCTATTGATTTTTTCTGATCTTTCTCCAACAGTCCGGATTATGCATGTAGCCCGGCGATGGCGTGGAAGGCCAGGTTATTGTGGTTCACGTGGCCCATCGACCCGTCGTACTTCGCAGGCATTTACCTTACGGATACCACCACTTCCCGAACTGGCAGCAGCGCCTTGAAGCGGGAAGCACACGAACGCCTTGAGGCCCTCTGCCAGAGTCAGCTAGGAACCCAGGTTCCCTATGAGACCGTGGTAGTGACAGGTCGCCCAGTGGTCAGAAATCCAGCACTCTGGTCCGGCAGTATACCGTCGATTGCCTCGTGCTGGTGCCTCTGCAGCACAGATAAGCCTGAGCACCAGCTCTCTTTGGCAGCACGGCAGAACGTGCTGTTGCTTCATACCGCCTCGCCCCATCTTTATGGTGCCGCCGCGCCAGGCATCAGAATTTATTTCCCACGGCTTATTGAAGTTGGAGACCTCCTAAGCGTACGTTACCGCAGTCACCCTTTCTGGTCGACCCGGGCACGGGGAAAACTGGCTCTTTGTCAAAGTCGACACCAGTGAGTGGCATCAGCGGCTGGGGAGAGTGTTACCGCAGGCTGACCGTGATCAGAGCATCGTCGCGCATGTGTGCGCCAGCTTGGGCGCTATCCGTGGTCGAACGTTCTCCTTTTGCACATCAAGCATTTTACCTACATGGCGTACAACGATTTTGCTGGGGAAGCGTGGGTCGATGGAGTTGTATAGCGCTGTCAGCGGGATTAGAACAGGCCCTCTGGGACATCACTGGCAAGCGTTTGGCGTCCCGGTCTACACCTGGCGGTCCCGGTCGCGATAAAATCCGCGTCGTATGACAATGGCTGGTACAACGGTGCCAAAACCCCGACGCATACGCGTGAAAGCCAGCAGGTCGTGGCGCGCGGTTTTACCGCCTTCCAGTTCGACCTGTTCCCGGTCCTGGCGCACCCATATCTCCCGCCAGGCCGAAGAGCACGCGGTGGAGACGGTACGGCGCTGTCCGGCGAGGCCGTAGGACCGGACATTGACCTGCTCATTGAAGCCCACCGCCGCCTCGCCCCTATGCATGCGATCCGGGTCGCGCGTCGCCTCGAACCCTTCAGCCTTTCTGGTACGAAGAACCTGTCTCAGCCCGCAACCCGAGGCCCTGGCAGAGTGTCGACGCGAGATTCGCTTACCCATCGTGACAGGCGAAGAGCTCTATACCAAAGCCGAATTTCGCCCCGTCTTCGAAAAACGGGCGGCAGACATCATCAATCCCGATGTCCGTAACTGTGGCGGATACTCGAACTCAAAGAAATTGCCGCGATGGCCGAACCCTATTCTGTCACCGTTTCTCCGCATAACTACAACAGCACCACCATTGGTCTGGCCAGCCACACCTGCAGGCTGCAGCTACCATGCCGAACTTTCTCATTACCGAATACTTTGTGAATTTCGAAGCACGTGCTCAAGACGTCGCCGACTCGTGCCTTTCCAGGTTGACCATGGATATATTGCTCTGCCCACTACCCCTGGACTGGGTATCGAGCTACGCCAGGAGGTGCTGGCGCGGTATCCCTGTCGCACTTCACTGCGTGGCTCTTCCCACTCTTCACGATGAAGGCCGCTGACAGTGGTAGCGGAGCGCTTGGGCCACACCACACGCAGTAGGTATCGCAATGCCACCAAATGGTTGCCCTAGCTCCCATGCAACGCGGCGCGTGCGGCCCAGTATCCGCACATACCATGCACGCCTCCCGCCTGGCGGTGTCGAGGACGAACAGAGATAGAGCCCTTCACGGGCGTGGCATAGGTGGACGAGGGCTCACGGTGGGCCGCGACAGAGTTGCACAGATCCTGCACACCGCCGTTGATATATCCCCCACCAATGTAATTGGCATTATACTGCTCGAGGGTTGCAGGAGAGCAGTAACGCTGCGAGCGAGCACGCAGTCCCGGAAGCCTGGCGCAAAACCGTTCGATTTGGGCCTCCAGGGGCCTCGGTCATGTCGACCGTTGAGCCATGCGGAACGTGGCAGTAGGCCCAGGCGGTGTGCTGCACCGGCGGGCGCCCGTGTGGCATCGTACAGGCTCTGCTGGGCGAGGATGATGTAGGGCGCCTGCGTGTGCTGCCCTGTGCAGGCGGCGTGCTCAGAGGCAGCGATTTTCGGGTGCGTAGCCTCAGGTGCACGGTGGCGGCGCGTCGGCATGCCTGAGCTCTGCCACGGAATAGGCCATTGAGAGCCCAATCCATCTTGGAACACCTGCGGCCCCATATACGGTAGCGCTCAAGCTCGCCGCTGGTAGCTGCCCGGCAGGCGATGGCCATGCCGGACGTAGCACCCGTCGCGGCGTGACGTCGAGGAGAATAGCGCGGGGCTGGCGGCACTTCATCTACCGAAGCCACCGTGCGTCCCAGGTGATGAGTTCGCCGCCAAGCGTGCGCAGATACGCTGCCAGGGCAGTGGCGAGCTGCTGCGACTCCTGCGGCAGCGGCCAGCCAACGGCGTGCGCCCGAGCATGCCGAGCATGAGTCCGAAGGCCGCGGTTGGCAGGCTTATCAAGGGGCATGATGCGCAAGTGCCAGCTTGACAAGTCGCGAAGAAAGCCGCGGGCGCGCGGGCCTGTGGAACCACGCTTCCGCGAGGCCCTGGGCTGAGCGCATGGCCAGCAGACCAAACTGGCCATGCGCAGCGGTGCCGCGGCAGGTGCAGAGGACTGCAGCAGCTCCTCCACCAAGGCTTCCCAGTGCCTCACCAGAGGGGGCCATGAGCCGCTCATAGGCCGCTGCATCCGGCCCCAGGCCTCCCCGTCAGCCGGAGAGAGCGTCTCGAGCAACAGCGGCAGTGCCGTCATCGTAAGGGGCGGGCTACCGCTGGCAGGTGAGTTGATCCAGGTCACGCCATGGCTCGGAATCAAAGGCACAGTGCGCATAAAGGGGGAAGCGACCCCGAGGGGAGTGAATGGCAGAGCAGATGCATCGTGCACGAAGCCTGGCAAAGTGAGGGCACGAGCGCATGCCGCCACCGAGGGTGTCCTGTGCCTCGATCACGACAGCACCGAGCAACCAGCGCGGGCCAGGGTGATGGCAGCAGCCAGGCCATTAGGCCCGAGCCGACGACGACCGCATCGTAGGCGAGAGTGTGCGGCATCTTGTTCTCCCTGAGGCAGACAAAGTAGGATACACTGAGATCTGCCTGCAGCCAGAGGGCCGAAGGTGATTGTATGCTTCACGCCGTTATTTTCCAAGCGCCTCTGAGAGCATGCCAAAACCCCGGTGGAGAGTATCTCACTCATGTGCTCTCATGTCTTGGACGCCTCCTCTTACCTGTGGCCATCGTTGAGGGGCCGATGCGCATGGAGGGCAACAGGGAGAGCAGCGCTGCTTTCGCTCAATGGTTCAGGGGGTGGAGTGTAGCAACCGGAATGGTGCTTAGAGTTACCGTCATCATGCCGCGAGGTTCATTTGTGCCACATCTCATTCTTGTCAAACATGCGCTGCCTGAAATCATTCCAACACTGCCGGCCAATCAATGGCACCTGTCAGAGGTCAGGTCGTGCCCACTGTGCACCGCCAGCCGACCAGCTAGCCACCTATGCCCCAGCTGCGCTTGTTCCCAAGCCTCAGAGCCCAAAGCGCTCGAAACCGCACACCTGGTCGCCCAGAGGATGCGCATGCACGAGTGTTCAGATAGTAGATGGCCTGCGTATGAACATGATCGCAGTAATACCACTTGGCTTGGCTCTGAGGAGCTTGTCTATGCCGTGGCAGCCTTTTTCATCGCCCCTGCTGGAGCTTTGTGCTGGGCTGTGAGACGGCACAGCAAGCCTCTGAGCGCTTTCGCCAAAACTGTGGCTGAGGTGACCAGTCGGTACGCGGAGCAGAATGTGATGAGTTCACGCATGACGGCGTTCTTAGCCTCTTTGTTGCACGTGCAACAGGCACGCTGGAACCGTTGGCCTTGTGGAAACGTCTCAGTTTGCCGTCATTTGTGGTGTTGAGGTTTCCCCAGCTCGAACTCGTCAGGGTTGTAGCGAAGCCTGGGGTAGCTCAGCCTTGATCCGCCGATGGCCTAATAAAGAGCACGGGTCAAAGTGTGGCAGAGGCTAATTATGGCATCACTGGCCACTCAATTTGACATCTACTGAAGGTAGACGATATTATGAGTGCCTCTATGGAGTCTGGAGAAGTGCCTTGATCCACATCTGATTGAGCGGTTGCAGGCCATGAAACTAGAGTGGAAAGATTGCTCATGCAATGACGGCACTGATGCTCCAGTCGGCGTGATCTTAGTGCGCCGGAGGTGGATTGCGTCGACAAGGGACAAACTGGTCTGGGGGCGGGCAGAACCGCAGAGGCAGGGCAAGAGGAGGAATGAGAATGGAATTTGGTTTTGGACTACCGACACGCGGACCAATGGCCGCACTGCAGAGCCTCGCGCCACGCTGGCGCGTACTGGGCGAGGAGTTAGGTTTTGCCATTATCAGTGTGAGCGACCACATCGTCATCCTGGAAGGCCATCAACTCCACGCACCCATACAACGAGAGCGGTACGTTTGCCGGCAGTCCATTGGGTGAGTGCCTGGAGCAGCTGTCGCTCCTGAGCTTCCTGGTAGGCGTCACGTCTTCCCGCGAAGCTGCTTCACCTCGGTCATGGTGCTACCACACCGGCCGCCCGTGCTCACGGCAAAAATGCTCGCGACGATCGACGTGCTGTCCAACGGACGCCTCATCGTCGGCTGTGGCGTGGGCTGGATGCGCGAAGAGTTTGAGGCGATTGGCGCGCCCTCCTATGATGAGCGCGGGCTCTGTCGGCGACAAAGAGTACATCCGCGCCTTCAGCTGAGCTGTGGACGAGTGACAATCCGGGCGTTCGAGGGTAAGTACTGTCGCTTCGCCAACGTCGCGTTCGCGCCGAAGCCGGTGCAGAAGCCGCACCCGCCCATCTGGACTGGCGGCGAGATCCGGCGGCCCTGCGCCGGGCCGGACGCCTGGCCAATGTCTGGTATCCTATCGGGAGTAACCCGCGCTTCCCTGTAGCCACGCCAGGGCAGTTTGCCGACTACACGGCGAAAGTCAAGCACTACGCCCCAGGACGCTTCTGGCCGCGATCCATCCTCCCTGGGCTTCGCTTACAGCGCCAACTGGTTTAACGACCAGCAGGCCTCCACGCTGCCCGATGGCCAGCTGTCGCCCCTGACGGGCACGCCGCAGCAGATCGCGGATGACATCAAACATTACGAAGATCCTCGGCGTCCGCCACATGATGCGTGAACCCGCAGGGCGAGACGCAAGCCCAGACCCTGAGCGCATGCAGGCGCTTCGCGGACCGCATCATGCCGCTGACGGAGCGAACGCACCTCTTGTTGAGGAGACACTTGGTATGCTACGCCCCAAAGCTCTGATCATCTCGCCCTCAAAGTCACCGACATGGACCAGACCCTGCACTTTTATCATCAGGTGCTTCGGCTGGAGCTGCTGCGCACGTCTGGCCCTAATGCCGAGGGGGACGGTCGGCAGTAGTACAGGCCGGTGGTCAGAAGATCGACATGTTTTATCGTCCTGATTTTGTCTCAGCCGATAAGGACAACCGGTAGGGATGGACCATCTCTGCCTGATCATGGATACTGGCTCGGTCGATGACCTCATCGCGCACTCTGCACCAGGCCAAGCGTTGAGATTTTCTGGGGACCCGTAGACACGGCGTGGCAGTACCTCTGTGTATGTCTACGATCCGGATGGCGTTCACGTGGAACTGCGGCCTCGAGAGGGAGAAGAGCGATGCATAGAAGCGGGAGTACGTCATCACATCGCTCACGACAAGCACGGGAGTCTACCCCCTCCCAGAACTTCAGGGAGCTGCTTCGCCAGCGTGAGGAACATCGCCCTTTGGACTAGAACGCCTTCGCAGCAGGGGCGCACCGCACTGCGGTGGCCGATGTCGTCAGCAGCAAATCGCCGTAGCATGGATGTGATCAACGACGGTGAGCAGAGCGCTCGCAATATGCCACGTATGTCGAAAGAGCGCCTCACCGGTTTCGAAGGCGAACGGGCGCATCCGCGCGCGCCCGCGGCTTAAGCGATGCATCGACTTCCCGACTTTGTGCGCTACGACCAGAGTTCCACTTCGAGCCGCAACCGTCTGTACAGGCCCGATCACGTGGAAAGACGGATGCTGTGCAGCGGGATATTGCGACCCTACAGGCCGCGGTCGGGACACGCCGCAGGTCGAGGAGGTCTTCATGACTGCGGCTCCCAGGCGTGATCGCCAACTTCCTCCCCAACGAGTCTACCCCACTGAGGAGCCTATCTCTACGCCCTGCCGCAGGACCATGCGGCACGAGTACTCAGGCCATCGTGCAGGCGGGATTTCTGCTGCAAGATCGACTGCCCGGATTTGGCAATGACACGCGTCATCAGTTTGCTCCACCTGACGGTGGACGAGTTCAAAGACGTTGTGGCACTGCACATCGACGTGCTCAACGCGGCGTTAGGCAGACACTGCCGCCAGAGCGGCATGCGGTTGCACCTGTGCTGGGGGCAACTACGAAGGACCGCATCACTATGACGTGCCGCTGAAGGAGATTATCCATCTGGTGTTCAAAGCCCGTCGGCCTGTCGTTTGTCGAAGGGGCCAACCCGCGCCATGCCCATGAGTGGAAGGTCTGACGCGCGAGGTCCGCTTGCCGGACGATAAGAGTCATTATCCCAGGCGTCCTGATAGCACCACCAACAGTTCCAGTTGAGCATCCGGAGTTGCGTCGCCGAGCGCATTGTGCGTTATGCCGGAAGTGGTGGGCGGGAGCGGGTGATGGCCAGTACCGACTGTGGCTTTGGGCACCTCTGCCTGGGGTCGCAAGGTCGTTGGTAACAGATCGCCTGGGCCAAGCTCCAGGCTATGGGGGTGGAAGGGGGCACGACCTGCCTCTAGGGAACTACTGGCAAGCGCATCACACTGTTGGGAGAGGTGGAATACCGTGAGCCTCAAGAAAGCGCTTCTCCCGCAAGGTGAAGCTCACCAGAGGAGGTGGCAACAGCTCATGGATCAGGCTGCGCCGCCGCATCGACGCTGGGCCTCGGTGAAAGAATGGCCCACCGCCCTCCTGACCCGCTCGCCTCCTGGGGCTACTGTGGCGCTGGGTCGCGAGGGATCAGGCCTCTGTCCACACGAAACTTCTCGGCGGGTACCTGTTGGTCACTGCTGTTCATCGCCATGGGGAGCGCTGAGCCTGCAGACGATCGCTAGGATGTCCCGCCAGAGCCAGCTCCTCCACCAGGCCCACGAGCGGGTCGACCTCGTCGCGCCAGATCGAGCACGCCCTGGCCATGCAAAATGAACTTTATCGCCATGGCGCTGCTCCTGAAGGACGAGAACACGATCGCCAACTTCCTGCGTGAGAACAACCGGTTCAACGATATGCTGGCCCGACTCGAAGAGGCCGCCCCGCCGGAAGAGGGGCAGATGATCCAGCAGATTCGCACCGCCCAGGACGAGATCCTGACCACGGTGGCGAGACATCGCGAACCTTATCCGGGATGGCAAGGTCGACGAGGCGATGACGTTGCAGCTCACAAACGGCTACCCGCAGTATCAGCAGATCGAAAGGCTGGTCAATCAGGTCGTCAAGACCGAAGAGGACAAGATGGCTACCCTCCGCCGGATCGTCACTGCCGCACACCGGAGGGCCCTGATCCTCATCGGGTAGCTTCGTGGGGACCTCGATCCTGCTGGCCCTGCTCCTGGGATTCGTGATCTCGTGGTCATTCATCTTGCCTGTGCAGGAGGCGCAAGGGTTCCTGGCCAGGTAGGCGCAAGGGACTTCAGCATCGACTTATCAACTGTGCCGAATCGGGACGAATTCGGCGCCTTGGCCCGCTCGCATGAACCAGATGAGCCGGGAACTGCACCGCCTCGACACACGACCAGCGCCAGGCCGCCCAGCAACTCCAGACGCTCAACGAACAGCTTGAGCGCGCCAGCAAAGCCAAATCGGACTTTCTCGCCAGCATGAGCCACGAGTTGCGCACTCCCTCGAACGCTATCCCTCTGGCTATGGCGAGCCGATCCTGACGAGATCATGTGGCGAGGTACCGGCTGAGATCCGACGTGCTGGAGCGCGTGCAGCAGAGCGGACGCCATCTGCTTGGCCTGATCAACGATGTCCTCGATCCTCGAAGATTGAGGCGGGAGAATGGAGTTAAACCCGACAGAATACTCCAGTGCAGGACATTGTGGGATACCGGATCCTCGCTGCGCCAGCTCGGCTGGCTGCAGAGAGGATGGAATTGTCGCCGAAGCCCAGGCGGACATTCCGGTGGCCTTCGGCGACCGGGCAACGCATCGCGCAATGCCTCATGAACCTGGCGGGAAATGCGTTGAAATTCACCATGCGAGGGCGGGTCGAGATCTGGGTCGAGCGGCAGGGGAGGCGCTCGTCTATCGTGTGTCGGACACTGGTATCGGGATTCCCCAGCACCAGCTAGAAAGCATATTTGTGGAGTTCCAGCAGGCGGACTCTAACCATCACCCCCGAATCGCTGCGGACCGGACTCGGGCTCAGCATCACCAAGAAGTTCGTCGAGATGCGGAGACGCATCTGGGTGGAGAGTGGGGTGTGGCAGGGTTCCACATTCTTCTTCTCGATTCCCTTGCGCCTCGAGATAAGGCAAACTGGCATGAGCGGCAAAACGCTCTGTACTTCACTTTCTGGTTCATTTCCGTGGTCGCTGGTGGTGATCGCCTGTCGTTCACCGTCACATCCATCTCGTCACGGCTGCCGAGGCTTTTCGCCAGAGCTGAAGGGTATATTTGCCCGGGGGAACGTTATCGAGAACGAACTCCCCTGGTCGTTCGTGACCGCATGAAGGGATGCTCGGCGACCACCAACCCAGGCCCGCATCCAGGGGTGGAGGTCGCAGTCCACCCGGATAATTTCCGTGTGTCGTGAACACAATGGGGATTGTCCGTCCTCGCGGTTGCGTCCGGTTGAAGCGTGGATTCCCGTGCTGCTGCTATGCAGGTTATGCAACAGGCGACGGTGTTCAGGGAATTCCACCGTGCCACCGACTGCGCAATGACCACAACGCGCGGTACATACACAACTGCTGCCGATCCATCTGCACCACAGGCAGGAATACCGGCCATTTCTGCAGCCTGGCAGGGGGGACTGAGGGACACCACGACATTGCGAATGCCCCTTCTCCGGCGGGAGAGGACGATGTCCTCGGCGTCCTTCTTTCCGCAACGGGAGTGATCGACGGTTACCGGGAGCTTCTCTGGTCTGACGGCTACACCTGTGAACCGACCGCCCCTTCTGATCGTGCCCCCATGCTATGCCACCATGCCACCACGCACCACGCCACCAGGCAGAGGAGGACGAAGCTGGGCGTGGTCGCTTTCGGGCTCGCCGGGGAACACAGAGCATCGTCGCATAGCACTCTCCTTGCACTTGACAGTTGCATGGACACTGCATGCCGGCCTCCAGGGAGCTGGGCCGATGCAGATGGGACACATTGCGACTAGCTTAGCTCACTGCACTGGGGGCCAAGAACCATGGAATCGCCTTGATAACTCCTCGCCTAGAGACATAAAATATCGCCGACGCTCCCTGCGCAACGTGGGGACTCGCCACGGTAATTCATGCGGCCTCGCTTGGCCAAGGAGGCGCCTATGGCGTGATCCAGCTTCGAAACCCGAATGTTCTCGGCAAGCTCCCCAGCCGCCGCCGGTTGCCTGCAGTGGCAGGCGAGCCCTCGGTCGCTGGTGCCGTCAACCCGAGCTGCGGCGTCGGGCGCAGCCTGGCGCCGATGATCTCAAGTATGGTCCCCGTGCAGCCTCCATGGCAGTACGGTGAGCGTCGCGCTTCGGCATTGCGGAGCAGCGTCAGTGGAGAAACCGCCTCGGAGGCTAGACGAGTTCGGCGGGAACTTCACGCCTCTGGACGAAACGCTGGGGATCACTACGCCGTTGTGCGCTTCATTATGTGGTGCAGCGCGGCGGCCTTCCTGACATTGACCCCGCGCAGCACCGTCTCCTGATCCATGGCCTGGTCGATCGTCCGGTGGTCCTGACCGTGGATGAAGAAATCACGCCGCCTCGCCCTCCACCTCGCGTATCCTGCTTCATCGAGTGCTAGCGGGCAACACGGCGTTCGGGAGCGGCGCGCGCCCACGCTGAAGAGCGTCCAGGGCACGCACGGCCTGACGAGCTGCAGCGAGTGGACCGGCGTGCCGCTGTCGCCTCCTGCTGCGCGAGGTCGGGCGTCCAGCAGGGCGCCACCTGGATCGTGCGCCGAGGGCGCGGACGCCACCGGCAACGAGCGCAGCATCCCGCTGGCGAAGGCCGATGGACGATGTCCTGGTCGCCTACGGCCAGAACGGCGAGGCGCTCGCGCCCGGAGAACGGCTATCCGCTCCGGCTCATCGTTCCAGGGCTGGAGGGCAACGTCAACGTCAAGTGGCTGCGCCGCATCACGGTCGGTGGATCGCCCCTACATGACCCGGATGGACGCACGTGGACCACGCTAGCTCTCATGCCGGACGGCAAGGCCCGACAGCTTCAGTGTTCTGTCATGGAGGCGAAGTCGGTGATCACCTTCCCTCGGGCGGCCAGCAGCTGCCGGGGCCGGGGTTCTACGAGATCAGGGGCCTGGCGTGGTCGGGTCGTGGCTGGTCCGCCGGGTCGAGGTCTCGACGGACGCAGTGGCAAGACCCGGCGGGACGCCAGGCTCCAGGAACCGGTCCTGCCGCTCGCGCCACATGCGCTTCCGGCTCGACTGGCGGTGGGATCGGGCGCGAGGCCAGTCCTCCAGTCGCGGTGCACCGATGAGACCGGCTACGTCCAGCCGACGCTGGCCGAGCTGGTCAAGGTCCGCGGCCTGAACTCGATCGTTCTTACAACAACGCCATCCAGGGCTGGAAGGTGGCGGCCGATGCGGAGCGTGCACAATGTCCACGCCAGGCTGTGGCGGGCGGCGAGCCATCGGCGCGCTCTATGGCGCCAGCCGGTGCCCGTCGGTGCGTGGCCCAGCTGCGACGCTACGGCGGGCCGGCCGCCCACCGCCGAGGAGGTCCAGGCCTGGGATCTCACCATCCCAGCCCGATGGCCAGGGCCTGCCGCCGGGCAGCGGGACCGCCGCACTCGGCCAGGCGATCTTACGCGGAGCGGTGCGCCTCCGTGCCACGGCGCGAAGGGCGCGAGGACCCGAAGTACGAGCCGCCTCGTCGGCGGCCAGCGGCACGCTGGCCGACCGACAAGCCCATGTCAAGACGATCGGGAGCTTCTGGCAATACGCCACCACGCTGTGGAGCTATATCCGCCGGGCGCAGCCAGTTCGACGAACCCCGGCTCCCTCACGGCTCGACCAGGGTGTATGCGGTGACCGCCTACCTTCCTTCACCTCAACGGCATCATCGGCGAGCAGGACGTTATGGATGCGACGACCCTGCCGCTGGTGAAGATGCCGAACCGCGACGGCTTCGTGCCTCGGACCCCGGCCTGATGCGGGCTAGCTGGCAACAACCGAAGCGTTAGCTGGAGGGGTCAAGAACCACGCGAAGCGCCTGACAACCCCTGCCTGCGGATGCAGAATCTCAATTGATCTCCCGCACAAGTGGGGACCCGCCACAGCAACGCACGCGGCCCTCGCCAGCCAAGGAGGCACTTATGAGCGATGCAGCCGAACTGAATCTTCCTGGCAACGCAGCCGGCGCCAGTTTCTGCAAGGCGGTGCTGCCTCGGTGCTGGTCGCCGGGGCTGGGCGCCTGATCGCGGGTCAGGGCGCAGACGGCACCTGACGATCCATCGAAGGTCCCGCCCCTTACGGCCCTACGGTGAACGCTCGCGCTTCGAGCAGACAGTCCGGGACACAAAACCCTCCACCTGATTAGATGATGGCAGTAACCCACACCCCCAGACGAAACGCTGGGGATTATCACGCCGTCCGCGGCTTACCTGCGTGGTCCATCGCGGTGGCCTTCCCGATATCGATCCGCGTAAGCACCGTCTCCTGCTCCACGGGATGGTCGATCGTCCGGTGGTCCTGACTGTGGAGGAGATCGCTGGCTTCACCACCCGCGCATCCTCTTCCCGAGCGCGCGGGCAACACGCAGACGGAGCGGCGGAAGCAGATTGCAGATCATCTGGGGATTTACGTATGGTGTCACGGGAGCCAGCTGAATTGCACGGTGTTCGCTCACCCCGCTGCGCGACGTCGGTGTCCAGCAGGGCGCTGCCTGGATCGTCGCCGAGGCGCTGACGCCACCGGCAACGAGCGCAGCATCCCCATGGCGAAAGCGCTGATGATGATCCTGGTCGCCTACGCAACGGCGAGGCGATACGCCCGGAGAACGGCTATCCCCTACGGCTCATCGTGCCGGGCTGCGAGGGTAACGCCAACGTCGTAAGGGCTGCGCCGCATCACGTCGTGAACCGGTCTCACATGGACAGGCAATGGAGACCACGGAGCACACCCGCCTGCAAGCTGACGGGAAGGCGCGACAGTTCAATTTCGTCATGGAGGCTAAGTCGGTGATCACCTTCCCCTGGCGGCCAGCGGCCAGCGACCCGACTTACGATCAGAGGCCTGGCCTGGTCGGGCCGCGGGCTGATCCGCCGGGTCGAGGTCCGACGGACAGCGGCAAGGCCCGGCGGGACGCTCGCCTCCAGAACTGGCCCGACGCTCGCGCACACGCGCTTCAGCCCGACTGGCGCTGGGACGGGCGCGAGGTTGCCATCCTCCAGTCGCGGTGCAATTGATGAGGAGACTGGCTGTGTCCAGCCAATGCCGGCCGAGCTGGTCAGGTCCGGCGGCCTGAATTCGATCTTACTGGCAACAACGCCATCCAGAGCCGGGCTGGGCGGCAGCCGACGGGAGCGTCCACAACGTCCACGCGTAGGCTGTGGCGGGTGGCTACCTCAACGGCATCATCCGGCGAACGGTGAGACCGGCAGGCGCAGCATCTGCCATACCCCGCGGCAAATGGAGACAGCCCACGGCTATCACTGGCGAGCGAGAGGCATGCCGCACGGATGACTCTCCCAAGGTCATGCTTCGTTTCAGGATAGCCGTGCGGGCAAATGGCTGACGGCACGAGCGCTGAGAGCTACGTGTGAGTAACGTCAGTAAGTCCTCCCGCGTCAGTGGGCAGCGGCACGGTCCGCACCGCCCAGGGCAGCGTCTGCCAGGGCGCGCTTCCTGGTCCTGAGAGCCAGGATGCGTTCTTCCACGGTCATCTTGGGTCACGAGACGATAGACCAGGACCGGGCGGGTCTGGCCGATGCGATGGGCTCGGTCGGCGGCCTGGTCTTCGACGGCAGGGGATTCCACCAGGGATCGAGGATGAAAATATGATCCGCGGCAGTGAGGTTCAGGCCGGTACCCACCGGCCCGTAGGGGACCAGCATGATAGGAGGGCCAGCCTCATCCTGGAAGTGGCGTACCACGCTGGCACGGTCGCCGGGTTGTGCCATCCAGGCGTGTGAAGGGCCATTCCCAGCAACGCGGAGGTGAGGTTCGACACGGTCGAGAGGCGCCGGTCACATTGCGAAAAGACCAGCGCCTTATGCCCGTCAGCCAGCGCTTCTTCAAGACGTTCAGGAGCACAGTGAGCTTGGTCGAGGTGGACGCTGTGTGTCCAGGTAGTAGGCCAGGATGACGGCAGGCCTGGCGCAGGACGCAGCGCAGGGGCTTCGAGGGCTGCAAGCACACTTCCACCGGCATCGAAGAGCGCCACCACCGCTGGCCAGCGCGGCGCGCACCGTGTCATAGACGACGCGTTCGCTGTCGCTGAGGAGGCAGTGGAGCACCACGTCGGTGCGTGGCGGGAGATCAGGGCCACCTCGCGCTTGCGCCGCCTGAGCACAAAGGGTTATAATTTCTCTGCAGGGAAGCTGCAGCGCCGGGGCTGGCCATTAGCAATGGGACGCGCATAGCGTTCCTGAAAAGCCTGACGTCCGCCGAACAGACCGCGATTTAAAAGTGAAACTGGCTCCAGAGTTCATCGAGGCGATTCTCGATGGGTGTCCCGGTGAGGGCCAGACGAAAGTTGGCGCGCAAACTATAAGCTGCCACCCTGGCCACGCCTTGACTGTCAGGATTTTTAATGGCTTGCGCCTCATCGAGGACCACCAGTATCCCACGTTTCCCGGGGCCAGCGTGTCCGCATCCAGGCGGAGGATGGCATATCGTGGTCAGCGTCACATCCCGTAGGTCGCCGTGAGGCGCGCGTGTGTGGACCATGATACGGCCGACCACGGAGCCTGGCCGAAACCGGTGCAGTTCGTCAGCCCAGTGGTGCAGCACGCTGTGTAGGGGCCACTACCAGAGTACGGCCCTGCGAGGACCTCGGAGCGTCTGCCAGGGGTTTTGCCGAGTCCCATGTCATCGGCGAGTAGCGCCCCAAGAGCCTGCCTGGCGTACAAACGCCAGCCAGTTGACCTTACGTCGCTGGTAGGGGCGCAAGACGAGCCCGGACCCCTCGGGAGAGTACCTCCAGGGGAGACCCTGAAAATCCTCGCGAAGAGGGGCCGCTGCGAAACTCGCGAACTCCTGGCGGACGCGTGCTGTTCTCCAGTCATCGCATATGGCGGGCGAGATCAAGGAGGCATAGCGCGCAGTAGGGGAGCCACGGCGGCACGCTTGCGGCCAGCAAGTCGGCGACGCGACGGCCAAGTAAGGCGTAACCAGGAGAGAGAGGCAGGTGGGCCCAGCCACCAATCGGCCAGTGGTACGAGCGACGCGCCGTCCTGCCAGGCCTGTAGCACCGTCGCTGCAGCGCCGTCTGGGGAGGGCGAGCGGCTGGATGGCCCTGGACTGGCGAGATCTGAACCACAGGCCGAAGGTACTGGCGTCAAGATGCAGCCGCGGCTCCAGAGGCGAGGTAAGTCACCACGAACGTTCTGTGGCTTCGCTGCGGCAGTTCACCCTGCCAGGTTTTGTAATTGGGCCGCGAAAGCGTACAGCATCCGCCTCGGCAAACTGCAGCTCTGCGGCCTGGCTCCAGCCCACAGCGCGTAGTGCCAAGGCAAGTTTGCACGAGGTGGCTCTCTCAACCACTTCATCCCAGGCGCGGGATGTCGCCACCCAGACGCACCGGGCGCCCGGCGTCCACACGGGCTGCTGTCGGCGGGCTGCCGCTGCGGGCCAAGGTTGCTGGGAGCACGGTTAGCGTAATGCCGCCTCACGGTGCACCCTGCTAGGAGTACCGCGGCGGTCACTCTGACACGCAAGCTGTGGGAGGCGCTGTGTGCAGGAACTCATCCACCGCCGGTGGCGCTTGCGCAGTGGGCTGGGGGAGCACTTCAGTGACCAGCTCCAGCGCTGGCAAGGAGGCCGCAAAATAGCGGCCGCGGTGCGGCTCTTTCGCGTTCGCGCGCCGTCAGACTGTGGGGCTCCTTGACGGTACGCAGGGTATCACCGCACAACACGACACCGCTGGCAAAGACCTCGGCAGTGATGGCCGCATCGTGGGCTCGACAAAGAGTTGAAACCGTTCTGCCTCGTCCACCACGCGCAGCCACGCAGTCCTACGGGCGCGGCTACAGCTTTCACGGGGACGTTGTTTAAACGTACGTCGGCAACAGGGGTAGCCAGGGCCGCCGGCAGTTTCTGGCCTCACTTTTGCGTGGCAGTCCAGCCGCGTCGGCGTGAGCCGAGGGCCAGCTCGACAGCCGGAGTCGGCCTGCGTGGTCACGCAGGACCTCTGCCGCGCCCTGTCGGGCCGCTAGCGCCGACACACTACCTCTCCCGTGGCGCGTCACCTGCCCATCCTGGGCACAGCACGCTCGACACCGCCGAGGCCCCCTTTGGCGCGCGTAAAAACGCAGTAATCGTGAGCGTCCAGCCGCAGGTGTTTGAGGCGGGTTTATCTGGTACTGCCTGGGGAGTACGGTGCAGGGCAATCACCGCTAGCGGCCGGCTGCGCGCGCAGACCGCCGACCTGACGGGCAGTTGCAGGACCAATCCTTGTCCTCAGGCCACAATGTGACTGTGGGTGAAATCATCCCACCGCGCGTTGAAATCTTGAGCATGACTTCATCCTTGGCCGTGTGCTCAACGACCGCACCCCTACCACGGCTCAACCTCTACCCCGCGCGACCACTCACCAGACAAACAGGCTTGCCGTGAACGCTTCTGAAGAGGGCTTGCATAGATAACAGACTCCTGAGAAATGGTCTCATCGCTCATGAAGTCCAAGACATATTGACTTCTCGCTTTCTTGTAGGATAGCATCTCCTAGTTTCTTCACTGTCTCTGTGTAGTAATCGCTCATGAATTAATGATCCCTTTTTCTTATTGTTTCCCATAAAAATTTGTTTATTGCCCACATAGAGGTAACAAAAAGCATGAAAATCTTACTTGTGCTGATGATAATCTCGATAGCTTATCCGCCCTAGAAATACTCTTGCAGAGTCATGGATATGATCTCACATTAGCTACAACGGCGTGGAAGCCTTAGAAAAGGCACTCAAGGAGCACATTCAAGTGATCATTTCTGATATTTTGATGCCTCAAATGGATGGCTTTGAACCTGTCGGGAGGTCGAAAACGCACGACACAACTCAGACACATTGCCTTTGTGTTCTATACCGCATCCTATGTCGATCCCGCAGATGAGGCAGTGGCTCTGAGTCTAGAGCGGATAGGTTTGTCGTCAAGACCCGTGAACCAGGGATCCTGCTCGCGGTCCTGCAAGAAGTTCATGCACGCCCAGCTTACTGGCAGGCTTGGTTGCCGCGCCGCCTTCTGCAGACAGAGTATGCTGTTTTCCTGAAGAAATACAACGCGCGGTTGGATCACAAAGCTGGAAGAAAGATGTTGGCGTTGGCGCGTCTGAACAACACACTTGCGGGAATCGGAGGAGAAAATATCGGCGGCACTGGTAGACGATGCCAACGATGCCGTGATCCTGATTGATTTGCAGGGACTCTACGTTTTGTCAATCCCAAATTTTGTGAGCTATCGGGTTACACCGCCACGGAGGCGAACACTCTCCATTTCAGCAGACTCCTCCATCCCGAAGATGCCACCATGGTGATGGAATGCCTCCTACAAATGCTTAGCCGTGGGACCAGCCGCCAGGGCCTACGAGCTACGCTGGCTCACGCAAAGCGTGGGGCAGACTGATACATGTTGACATGAACGCCAGTGTCATTGTCCGTGAGGGGAGCATTGCGGGGCATGCAGGTGATCGTCCGAGACATCACCGGCCCGCAAGCGCGCCGAGGAGGCACTGCGCAAGTCGGAAGAGCGTTTTGCGAAAGCATTTCATGCCAGTCCTGAGCGCCATGACGATTACCAGACTCACAGACGGACGCCATCTGGATGTCAATGCCAGGTTATTCTTGGCCTGTCTGGGTATCGCCGGGCGGAAATCATGGGGACGACATCGCCAGAGTTACAGCGCTGGGTGAACCCGCACGATCGGGTGCGCGTGACGCAGTTTCTACGTGAGCATGGCTCGGTGCGGATTTGGCACGCAGCCCGTAGCAAGGCTGGTGAGATCCGGTGAGGTGCGTATGTCCATGGAGTTGATTATCCTGGACGACGAACCGTGTATACTTGTCTATCATCCATGATGTCACAGAGCGGCGGCGGTCTGAGCGCAGTTGCGCCAGGTGCAAAGATCGAAGCGATTGGGACACTGGCGGGTGGCATTGCGCATGAGTTTCAACAATATTCTGAGCGCTATCCTGGGGTATACCGAACTCTCCCTTGATGATGTCCCGCCAGAGAGTCAGGTATGGCACAATGACTCACAAGAAGTGCTCAGAGCAGGAATGCGGGGGAGGGATCTGGTCCAGCATATCCTCAGGTTTAGCCGCCACACAGAACAGAGCACGTCAGCCGATTGAACTGCCTCTCCTTATCCAGGAAGCCCTGCTTCTGCTGCGGCCTCGCCGCCTTCGACGATTGAGATCACGCAGGCTCTTGATGCGGCAGTAGGGCCCGTCCTGGCGGATCCTGACCCAGATATACCAGGTGCCGATGAATCTGAGTGTGCAAACGCCGAACATGCCATGCGTGGTACAGGTGGTCTCCAGAGGCGCGCTTAGAAGCCGTCGAGGTCGACGCAGCCTTTGCCGCCGTGCATCCAGAACTCCGACCGGGCCCAGCACGCGCACACGCCTGACCGTACAGGATACTGGTCATGGCATGGCACCAGAAATCATGGAACGCATTTTTGAGCCGTTCTTCACGACCAAAGGCGTAGGGGAGCGGCACGGGCATGGGCCTGGCGGTGGTGCATGGATTGTCACCAGCCAACGAGGCGCGCTATTACCGTGGCGAGCACGTTGGGACAGGGCACTTCCTTGGCGATCTACCTGCCTGAAATCCAGGAAGCCAGTGCTGACATTACCGGTCCTGAGGGCCCGATTCCCAGAGGGGAGGAACGCATTCTCTTCGTCGATGATGAAGCCGTGTTAGCCCATATGGGTCAGGAGCTCCTGGGGCATTTGGGGTACAATGTGGTCGCAGCACACGAGTAGCCTCGAGGCCCTGGAAGATTTTCGTGCTGCGCCGCAGCTCTTCGATGTGGTGATTGCGGATCAAACGATGCCGCATGTGACCGGCGAAGCCCTGGCGATCGAACTGCGGCGCATACGCCCTGATGTGCCGATTATTTTGTGCACCGGTTTCAGCTACAGCATGACTGCGGAGCGCGCCCAAGCCGCTGGGTATCGCTGCCTTTCTCATGAAGCCCTTGGTGACGCGCGATCTGGCGCTCACGATTCGACAGGTTCTGGCCCAGCGGTCCAGCTAAGTGCTGCGCACCGGCAATTGGCCCCGCCAGTTTGGCGGGGAGGTCAACACCCGTCCTCAGAGAGTGGGGAAAGCGTGGTGGAGAAACGTATTCCTGTGCTGGTGGTCTCCAGGTTTCCTCGGTGCTGGGAAGACGACTTTGGTGCGTCATCTCCTGCAGGATGCCCAGCGTACTGGTGTGCGGGTGGCAGTGATCTCTAATGAATTTGGGGCTCTGGGCATTGACAAGGCCCTCCTGGGTGAAGGCGAAGAAGCCTATGTTGATGTCTCGAGGGCGGCTGTGTGTGTTGTCAACTGTCCGATACGTTGCTGGATCACCTTGGCAGATGCTCTGGGAGCGCGTTCGTCCAGACCGGATCATTGTCGAAACCTCAGGCGTGGCCCTGCCCTTTGACACGCAACTTAACCTGTGGCGTGAACCTGTCTGTACCTGGGTAGATGATGACATGGCCGTCGTGGTGGTCAATGCTGGAACAACTCGTCGAAGGTCGGGACCTTGAAGGCACCTTTGAGGATCAGATTTCATCAGCAGATCTGCTGCTTCTCAACAAGATCGACTTGATTTCCCAGGAGGCTCTGAGACAGGTTGAGGTCCGTTTGCAAGACCCTCGCGCCTGAGACGCCCAGGGTACGATCAATCCAGGGGCAGGTCGATCCAGCCGTGCTGTTTCCGCCCGACCCTACGGGATTACGCTCGCAGCGCCGTACGCACACCGCCAGAACCGCCACCACATCAACACGACATGTTCAGTGCTCTGGAAATACGTGGAAGTTGGCATCGAGCCTGATGGCTCTCTGAGCGCCTGCGTCGTTTAGGAGCGTTGCGCGCGAAAGGCTTTGTACAGACCTCGCACGGGCCGCGACTCGTCCAGGGAGTAGGACGGCGGATTGAACTCGTCGAGGTAACCCTGTCGCCTCCGCCAGACCTGCTCGGGAGGGTGGTAGTCATTACCAGGAGTGAGAATCATGCCAGCCATGCGGGAGAGCATCAGCGGTAATCCAGGCCAGGAGCTGTGCATCCATAGCACGGTACCCCCCAGCCCTACCAGGCATACCCAGAAAGCCAAGATGCCCGCCATAGCGCGTGCAGATCACCTGCACGTTTGGCGGCAAGGCAACGCCATCAAACACCTGCGCATCAATCCACGGATCGTCAGCGGCAAAGAGGATATGACAGGGAATGGTAATACGCGGCACCAGTGGGGCTGCACTGCACTGGCGGTAGTAGTCGAGCGCATCCCGAAAACCGCACTGGGGCGCAGTGTAGCGTTCATCGAACTCGTAAAGCGAGAGTTCTGTTGGTGAGCTCGACGTGTGGCAAGTCAGGAAAACGGCGGTGTCGGTAGGCAGACATCAGCGCACAGGAGCCGGGTGAAGTATCTGTTATACAGACGATTGGCCGGTTGGGAGAGCAAGTGTGCGCAGGCCACCAGGTCGGCCGAGGGGCAGAGTGCAATGACGTGCTGGCAGATGCTCAGGCACCGCGGCGGACAATTCACCAGCCAGCTTTAACACCAGGTTGCCTCCCAGAGAAAAACCGACAAGCGTGATAGATGAGTGCGGTGTGGTCTGCTGGAGGCTCTCAAGTACAGCCAGGAGATCGGCACTCCGCCCGCTATGATACGGATAGCGGGCGAGACCTTTGCCCGAGCCACAGCCGCGCAGGTTCATGCGTATCGCCCGTATCCCGTAGCGCTGCAGCTTGCAGGCCAGGCGCTGCATATATGGCGAACGGTGACCGCCACACAGGCCATGGAGCATCACGACGGTTGGGTCTTTGGGCTGCCACCCGGTAGGGCGTCGATACCTCCAGGGCGATCCGGTCGCCGTCTGGCAATGCCACGAGGCATGCGGTGGAGGGCGGCTCCCATGCCAGAGTCAATTTCGCGGCAACAATGGTTTGCAGGTGGGGATGGGTGAATAACGGGCGGAAAGTCTGGATCAGATCGACGGTGCGGGGCATAGCGTTGCATGGCGTCACGTGAGCCGGCGATGCACTGAGACAGCATAGTCACTCCTGGGCTCCCAGGGTGGCGATCCCAGGTCGCCCAACGCTCGGCCAGGGCTAAGCCTGCCTGCGCTGTGCAGGTGTCGTAGTGCGCCAGGGTAAGGCCACCTGGGAGGAGCTGAAACCCTGCGACCAGAGGCTCCACCAGGGGCAAGATGACGAGCGAGATTGGTCACTACGGTTGCTTCACTGCCCGGCGCCAGGAAGATCATGACGTTTCCCGCCAGCACGATGGCGTCAAACAGGCGCCGCTGCAACGGCGTGTCAGGCATGGCCAGCTCGAGCGTCGCAAGATCGCCTTCATACCATGGGAGGTGCGGGGCTTTGCGACGCGCCACCGCAAGCATGGCAGCGTCGAGGTCGACCCCGACCACGTCGAGCCCACGGCGGGCTAGCTCAATCGCCACTCTGCCGGTGCCACACCCGGCGTCGAGTACTGACGACACGCCCAGCGCAGTGACAAAATGCGCTTCACCATGCACATCTTGCCCGGTCTGTTCCAGCGCTGTAAAGCGTGCATCGTAGTCATTGCCGCGTGGCACGTCTGCCGAACCCAGCCAACGGTTGCTCATCGTTTTCCTCCCTTTTTCTGGAATGATACCTCATTGCCGTCCGTCTCTGGTAGGAGGAAATTGGGGAAACACCTTCCGCCCTGGGCAGCCTTCTCATGCAACCATCAGGGGCGGCTTTGTGCCAGCAACGCCTGGATGGCGGGATCTCGTGAGAGAATGGCGCTGAGCAACCGCTGGGTATAGGCCTCTTTCGGGCTGTCGAAAATCTCGTCGACTGTGCCGCGCTCGACGATCTTGCCTGCCTCCATAACGCATACGCTGTCCGCCAGATAGCCCACGACATCCAGATTGTGCGTGATGAACAGATAGGTAAGACCAAAATCGCGTTGGAGTTGCCGCAACAGATTCAGCACCTGGCTCTTGCACGGAGACGTCGAGCGCGCTGGTCGGCTCGTCCAGCACAAGGAACTTCGGTTCGACGGAGAGGGCGCGGGCAATCGCGATACGCTGCCGCTGCCCGCCCGAAAACTCGTGTGGGTAGCGATCCAGCGCGTCGGGCGTGAGACTGACCTGCCGCAGCAGCGCGGCAGCCCGTGCCTCGCGCTCCTGCGCGTTGGCCCCAATGCGATGCACCATCATGCCTCCGTCAGGGTCTCGCGCACATTCATACGGGCGTTCAACGAGGCGTAGGGGTCCTGAAAAACGACCTGCATCTCACGGCGCAGGGCCTTACGTTCCCGGCCTCGCCGGGCGCTGAAGGGGCGGCCATCGTAGAGGATGTCGCCGGAGGTCGGTTCGAGCAGGTCGAGCAGCATCAGGCCAATGGTCGACTTGCCGGAACCGCTCTCGCCCACCAGCGCCAGCGTATGCCCGTGTGGTACCTCGAAACTGACGTCGTCCACTGCCCTTTTATAGACCGCCGGCTGAAACAACCTCGTGCGCATGCGGAAATACTTCTTCACATGCCGCACCGACAGTAGAGGCGCCATGGCACTCATGCGTTTGCCTCCGCTTCCGGAGTCTGCCCGACGGTCTTCACGATATCCCCGACTATCGACGCCGCATCGTGTCCAGGCCGGGCCGATCCGCGATATTGGGGTCATAGAGATGGCAACGCGTCGAATGACCAAGTGGCCGTTTCCAGCACGCGCGGCGTGATCTTGCTGCAGGTTCCCCAGCGAGAGGCAACGCGGCTCGAAGCGGCAGGCCGAGGGCCAGTGCGTGGCCTGCGGCACCACGCCGTCCAGTGTTTCCAGGTCGACGCCACGCCGGTGACGGCTCGGCAGACTGGCGAACAGCCCACGCGTGTACGGATGGCCCGGTGGCGTGAAACAGGTGCTGCGTTGGCGCATATTCGACGATCTGCCCGGCATACATCACCGCGACGTGCTGCGCCATCTTCGCGACGATGCCCAGGTCATGCGTAATCAGCAGCACGGACATCCCAAGTTCACGCTGCAGGTCACGCATCAGGTCGAGAATCTGCGCCTGGATGGTGACATCCAGCGCCGTGGTCGGTTCGTCCGGCAATCAGCAGTTTCGGCTCATTCGCCAGGGCCATGGCGATCAGCACGCGCTGCCGCATGCCCCCGAGAGCTCGTGCGGGTACTGCCGAAGCACCAGCGTCGGATGATCCAGCCCAACACGGGCCAGCATCTCCAGCGCTCGGTGCTGCGCCGCGTTGCCTGACGCCTTGCCATGGACCTCCATCGCCTCGACCAGTTGCCAGCCAATCGTCCGCGTGCCATTCAGACTGGTCATGGGTTCCTGAAAGATCATGGCGATGTCGTTCCCACGCACCTGGCGCATCTGACTCCAGGTCAAATCCAGCAGGTCTTTGCCCTCAAACAGGATCCGTCCGCCGTCGATATATCCGGCCGGTTCCGACACGAGTTGCAGGATAGAAAGTGCCGTCACGGACTTTCCGCAGCCCGATTCACCGACAAGCGCGAGCGCTTCGCCCTGATCGAGGACGAAACTGACCCCATCTACCGCACGGGCAATACCGTGTGGAGTGCTAAAATAGGTCCGCAGGTCGTCCACCTGCAACAATGGTTGCGCCACGTTATGTACTCCGCAGGCGGGGATCGAGCGCATCGCGCAGCGCATCCCCGAACAGATTAAAGGCCAGCACAATCAGGAAGAGCGCGGTCGAAGCGGCGGACAGATTCCACCAGACCACAGGCTCACGCGCCAGTTCCAGGCGGGCCGCATCAATCATGTTGCCCCAACTCCCCGTTCCCGCCTCTACGCCAATACCTAGATAACTCAAAATTGACTCCACCAGGACCAGACCGCTAAACCCCAACGTAATGGAGATGATCACGAGAGGCAGCAGGTTGGGCAGGATATGTCGCGCCAGAATACGCACTGGACTCACCCCCAGCGCTTTAGCTGCACGGACGTATTCTCGTTCACGGTGCTTGAGTGTTTCACCGCGCACCAGACGGCATAACCCCACCCAACTGGTGATCCCGAGAGCGTAGCAGAGTTTGTCCAATCCGTGTCCAAAAACCAGCAGGAGGGCAATCAACAAACAGAATGTCTGGAATGGAAGCAAAGCACGGTATACGTATACTGCACCGCGTCATCCACGCGCTTGCCGAAATAACCGGCGCTCATGCCGAAAAACAGCGCCATCGGTGTGACCAGCAGGGAGGTAAAACCGCCGATAATCATGGCGCGTGCGGCAGCCTTCAGGGCCTGATACAGGACATCCTTGCCGTTACCATCCGTGCCGAGCAGATGCCATCCCCTGCACGGCATGTAACTGCGGTTCCCCAGGTCGTCATCGTGGCCAAAGGCGCGGAATACGTCCGCTCCTGCGGCACCTGTGCAAACAGGCGATCCAGGCACGGTCTTCGGTTCCTCGGATCTGTGCGTCGCTCCACCGCAGGCTGTCCAGCACGGCGATCACGCCGTACAGACAGATAATGCCCAGCGCCATCAGCGCCAGAGGGTTATGAGCCAGACGCCGATACGCTTCGGCCCAGAGCGGCTGCTGACGTGCATGCATCACCGCCCACACCACCAGCGTCACGATGACGAGGGGGAGCATATTATGCAGGATGGGGTACAGTGTTGCCATCTATTCCAGCCTCACGCGCGGATCGACCAGAGCGTATAGCTGATGTCAGTCAGCAGATACCCAATGATGGTGGTGATCGCGCCCAGAAACACCATGGCCCGCACCACCGCAAAATCCTGGCTGTCAATCGCATCTCCGCAGATAGCTGCCAAGACCGGGAATGTTGAAGAAAGATTCGCCGAGCAGACTGCCGGAGGAAAAGAGTAGGAATGGCGGCAGCGGTGGTGGTCAAGATGGGAATCGCCGCGTTTTTGAGCACATGGCGGAACAGGATGGCCCATTCGCTGACACCCTTCGCTCGTGCAGTACGCACATAGTCCTGATTAATCTCATCGAGAAAAATGTCCGATACAGACTGGACCGTCGCACCAAGACCGCCGACGATGCTGACGACGGCGGGTAGCATGACGAATTTCCACGCCTGTACTCCAGCTATAGTAGCCCGCCAGCGGGAAGATTTTCAAGAGTTTACCCAGCAGAAACTGTCCGGCGATGATATAGACCAGATACACAATGCTCATCATCAACACACAGAGAAATGTGCCCCAGCCATCAATATAGGTGCCCCGGAAATAGGCAATGGCGAGCGCCAGGCTGATGGTCACGAGCAGCGACCCGAAGAAGGCTATGGTAGCCAGCAAAAAAGACAGCTGGAGCGCCTGTCCCAATGCGTTCCCAGATATCTCTCGCCGCTGGCATCCGACTTGCCAAAGCGCAACAGGAACAACTGGGACATGTGTTCTTTAAACTGCTGCCACCGCGGCCTATCGTAGCCATGCTGATGGATCCACTCCTCAATCTGCTGCGGCGTCGGGTTTTTGGCTGACAGGTTGCGGCGCGCGATCTGTTGCGGCGACGAACTGGCATAGAACAGGACGAAGGTCACGAGCGAAACACTGATCAGAATGAGAATGGCATAGAGCAGGCGACGGATGATATAGCGCAGCATCAGACAGTCCCTTCCGATTGCTCGGCGCACATGCCGGTTATGCCGCGCCCGCACCACCTGCACGGCAGGCACCGAGCCGACGAGCACAACAAGCGCGATGCCAATGAGGGGCCAGTAGTTCGGCCGGTTCCACTCCCTCTGCAGGCGCGCCCGCATGGCGCCATCCACGCCGATGTATTTCATGGTGTCCAGCGCAATGGGATGCGGCTTATAGTGCTTGAGCCATGGCTGTGTCAGCCCGTAACTTTCGCTGTGGTGGAGGTAAATCCAGGGGCAGTCCTGCACGGCGATCTCGCGCATTTGGCTGATGAGCGCCAGACGCTCCGGCCCGTCATCCATCGCCCGCATCTGCTCGAACAGACGATTGTATGCCGGGTTGTTGTAGTTAGAGGCGTTTGCCGCCGGTCGCTGATAAGGCCCATACAGCAGAAAGACGAAGTTTTCCGGGTCGGGGTAGTCCGCCACCCAGCCATAGTTCATCAACTGGAATTGGCCGGTATCCACCCGATCCTGGAAGACGGGATACCTCCAGGACCGCGACTCCAGATGCATGCCCAGCGCTGCGATCTGCCGCGCAATCAAGCCGATTTGGACGCGGCCCGATGGGGTGATCAACGCATTGTCCCAGAAGAGCGTCAAGCGTTGTCCGGTTTTGGGGTCAAGGCCCTGTGGATACCCGGCTTCTGCCAGCAACTGCTTCGCCCGGGCGTAGCCTCGGATCATACTGGCGATACGGATTGTGAAAATGCGGATCGTAACCAGAACAGTCCCGGTGGCAAGAGCGACTCGGCGCGTTGACCCGGTCCCTGATGCGCAGATCTATCATAGCCTGGGAGTCGATAGCCAGCGAGATCGCCTGCCAGTAGTGCGGTTGGGTTCGAGAAGCCACCGAACGTCGGGTCATCCATATTGAAAGCGAAGTAGTAGATGTCCACCCCGACCTCACGATGCAGGCGGATACCCCGTTGTGCCATTTCTGGAGAGCGTGGCTCGCCTGGCTCCGGCCCATCACCGCGCTGAAAATTCTCCTGCGAGACGCCGGCACAAAACCTGGTAGCCCTGCAAAAACAGGTTCCAGTTCGTGATGCTCTCGCGCACGATATTGATCTGAATCTTCTCGACCAGTGCGCCAGAGCGTTGGCCCACAGCCTGCAATAACCGCCGCCTCGCGGTCACCCTCGCTGCGCCTTCCGACGGATAGTAGTCGGCGCGAAAGTTCGGGTTCTTCACGAGGACGATGCGGCCCTTCGGCGTGTACTCCGCGAGGACGAACGCGCCAGACCCAACGGGATGCCGTGCCAGGTCCTTGCCACTACCTCTCGACCGGCCTCATGCGCTAAGGGCGTGGTAAAGTGCATCGCCATCAGATAGCGCAATTGGGGGTAGGGGCTGGCTCAGCGTGATGTGGAAGGTGTAGGGATCGGGGTCCGTTTCCAGACCGCGAATAGGAAAGGTATAATCCGACGGGTTTCTGTTGCTTGAGCAGCACGGCATTCAGTGCGCCTTAGCATGCCGCCATGCCCAGCTACCTTCTCGTCAAAATACTGAAATAATCGGGCAGGGCACCGCCGGGTCGGCCAGACGTCGGAAGGTGTAGGAGAAAGTCCGCCGCGAGGATTTCGCGTCCTTTGCCGCCAGGAAAGCAGGGATCATCCTGAAAATGCAGGCCCTTTTTGATGCGAAACGTCCAGCGCTCACCCTGCGTCGTAGTCGTTTTGCCATCCTCGGTGATGGTAACCGCCACGCGCTCGCGCTGCGGCTCTTCCGCACCCAGGCTCAATCTCGACCACGAACGGGTCACGCTTAAGATAGTTGTATTGCATATAGGAAGGATAAATATTATCGATGATACTCCGGAGGCAACATCATAGCCGATGCTGGGATCGAGCGTCTTTGGATCGTCTGATATGGCACTATAGATAATTGATTGGGCAGTCTCTCCAGCAGGATAAGGGTTGTTGTTGCATCCGATCAGTGTGAGAAGCAACAGTGCGGTGAAATTTGCAGGCAGTATCCCGCGTACGAGAGGTTTGAGTATGTGATGTTTGCGTCTCATGCGCTCGCGATGTCCCACGAAAAAGATAGTGATGTCTATTACAGAAGGTAGCAGATCAACACCTTTGAAACGCCTTCCCGCACATCTTCCAAACTGCCTCCTTCTGGGAGAGGGCAGGGGGCAATTCACTGTATGTGGGTATGCTACTGGTCGTCTTCCATCCTGTCAATGTCGCCACGTAGCACAGATCAGGAGAGAGCCCTACTTTGATGCATCGATTAACTTTTGCTGCTTTTTCGCTTTCCGAAAGCTGTGAATCAAACTATAGTTTGCAAAAATTGACCAGGGTATACCGACGCTGCCCTCTGGTAACGCCCGTTCACAGTTTCCCGAAGCCTGGGGCGTAAGGGCTGGTGACCCCGCGCGATTCCCTTCATGTCTGTGCCAGGTGCAGCATTGGTAGAAATGATTTGCAGGATGGTCTACACCCCTCAAGGCTCGGTGGATGCTTTCGGGAGCGCTGGCGAGCTGAGAGCGACAGTTCCATCCGAGGAGACGAGTCAAAGCGAGCAGTCACAACTTGACGTATCATGATCTCCTGCAGATCATCGAGCTAATCAAGTCATCCTCCCAGTTTGGAGAGTTTCATCTCAAGGTGGGCGACATCGAGGTACATTTGCGTCGACACGGCGGGGCGCCCCAGCCTGCCTCTGCCGCACCGGCCCAGCCAGCGGCTGTGGCCTCACAGCGGCGGTGCCGACACTTCCGGCACATGCTAGCCCAGTCGAAGCCAATGTGCATCAGCGTCACGGGCACCGTAGGCGTGCAGTGCATGTGTGACTGAGGCGACGGGGGCGCGGCACATCGCTGGTGTATGCGGAGAGTGCCATCCCGATCAGATCGCCCATGGTGGGCACTTTTTATCGTGCGCCGGAGCCTCGGTGCGACACCGTTCGTGGAAGTGGGCCAGCTGGTGGAGGCAGACACCATTGTGTGCATCATTGAGGTCATGAAAGCTGATGCATTCCATGCCGGCACGGTACCAAGGCGTTGTTACCCACATCCTGGTGGAGGATGCCGAGCCCGTTGAGTACGGACAGGTGCTGATAGTGATTGATCCACATGCGGACGCTACACGCCGTCTGCAGACTGATGCATTGTAGGGCAAGAGATGACGGGAAGCCGTTGCGGCGCGTCCTGGTGGCCGATCGGGGTGAAATTGCTGTGCGCATTATCCGCGCCTGCCGTGAACTCGGGTTGGAAACTGTGCAAGTCTATGCTGAGCCGGATCGTCACTCTCTGCCCGTGCGCCTTGCTGACCGGGCGGTGTGCATTGGCCCTGCGCGCTGTTGACAGTTATCTCAACGCGGCCTTCATCGTCTCGGCGGCGCTTACTCAGGGCGCTGACGCAATTCATCCGGATATGGCTTCCTGTCGGAAAATCCAGCCTTTGCCAGACTATGTGAGAGGGCGGGCATCACCTTTATTGGCCCTTCGGCGCAGGTGATTGCCAAGATGGGCGATAAAGCCGCCGCACGGCGACTAGCGGCCGAGACGGGGATTCCTATAACCCCGGGCTCCACGGGCGCAGTAGGCAGTAGCCAATGAAGCCGCCGCAGTGGCCAATGATCTCGGCTATCCAGTGCTCCTCAAGGCGGCGGCGGGCGGCGGTGGCCGTGGCATGCGTGTGGTGTGGGAAGCCAGCGAGCTTCCTGAGCAATTCGGTAATGCTGCGAGAGAGGCCAGGTGAGCATTCGGCGAGGACGCTCTCTACATGGAGAAATACCTCCCCGAGATCCGCCATGTGGAAATCCAAGATGCTGTCGGACGGCCAGACCGTGCTGCACCTGGGTGAGCGGGACTGCTCGATCCAGCGCCGTAACCAGAAGCTTCTGAAGAAAGCCCGTCGCCTGGATTGAGCGACGAGGTGCGCGCCCGCCTTGGCGAGGCGGCGGTGCGGTTGTGCCGTCACGTAGGCTATACCAGTGCCGGCATCGATCGAGTGCATCCTGGATGAGAAGATGGAGCAGTTTTATTTTAGTGGAGATGAACACCCGGCTACAGGTCGAGCACCCGGTGACCGAGCTGGTGACCGGGGTGGATATCGTCAAGACGCAGTTGCTGATCGCGCAAGGGAGCAGCCTCTTGGGATACACCAGGAGGATATCTGCTCGGCACGGCCACGCCATCGAGTGCCGCATCAACGCCGAGGATCCCGACAACGGCTTCATGCCATGCCCCGGGTCGGAGTGCCATTTTCATGCCCCTGGAGGCCACTGGCATCCGCGTGGATTCGCACCCTTTCAGCGGCTACGAGATCCCACCGTACTATGACTCCCTGCTCGCGAAAGTTATTGCCTGGGGGTATAACCGTGACGAGACGATTGCCCGCATGCACCGGGCGCTCTGTGAGATGGAGGTAGTAGGAGTCAAGACCACCATTCCTTTCCATCTGCGGCTGCTCCACGACGAACCGCTTCCGCACGAGCCGCGTGCACACGCGGTTTGTCGAGGACATTCTGCTGGAGGTGCCATGAGGAATCATGCCGAGACGAGCACGCGCGCAGGCAAGGCCTTTGGAGTTCATCGATGTCACCTTGCGCGACGGCCACCAGTGTCTGTGGTCCACACGCATGACCCGCGGCCATGATGACGCCCATTCTGGCGACCTTAGACAAGGTTGGCTATGCCTATATCAACATCCTTGGCGGTGCCGTTTTCGATGCTGTGTGCGCTACCTCCAGGAGAATCCCTGGGAGCGCGTGAGGCTGTTATGCCGCCAGCTCCACACTCCGTGCGATGGTCTGACGCGGGGGCCAGAGCCTGTACACGTTCGAGCTGTTTCCGGACGACATCGTGGGCGCTCAACGCCCAGGTGCTCGCTAAGGCTCGGCGTGGCCGTACTCACCGTCTACGACGCGCTCAACGACAACCGCAACCTCGAGTCCTCGCTGCAAGCAGGCCACCATGCCGGGATGCTGGTCAATGCCATGATGACCTACACGCTGAGTCCCGTGCACACGGATGCGTACTATGTCGAACGCACGAAGGAACTCGGTGCGGCTGCAGGCTGATTTCATCTCGATCAAGGACCCCACGGGACTCCTCACCCCCGAGCGCGCACGGACGCTCTTCCCGGCGGTAGCTCACGGCGGCAGGGGATCCCCCTCCAGTTGCATTCCCACTTGTCAATCCGGACTTGCCCCGGAGGTGTATGCAGTGGCCATCGCGAGTGGCTTCCGCTTCGGCTATGCAGCCGTAGAACCGCTTGCCAATGGCGCCTCGCTGCCCGCAACGGAGGAAATCGAGCAACGCGCCGCGCCTCGGCTATAAGACTGGCCTCGACCTCGGGGCGCTGGCAGAAGTGTCGGGTTACTTTGGATTGGCTGTGCGAGCGCGAAGGCAAACCGCGTGGGAAGGTGGCGCAGTACGACCCGGCGCTGTACGAACACCAGAGTTGCCATGGGGGATGATTTCCAACCTGAAGTCACAGCTGCAAGATGATGCAGATGGCGGAGCGGCTGCCGGAAATCCTTGCAGAGGCCGCGCAGGTACGCCACGATCTGGGTTATCCCATTCTCGTGAGTCCCTTTGCCCAGTACATCATCACCCAGGCGGTGCTCAACGTCGTCCAAGGTGAGCGCTACAAGACCATTCCTGATGAAGTGCGCAAGTACGCCATGGGCTATTATGGCAAGCTGGCGGCGCAACCTTCCGAGGTCTTTTTAGAGCGCGCTGACATCCGGCCCGAGGAGGTCGTTCAGGAGCGGCCAGCGGCGTATCATTCCCCCGGGCTCCCACGGCTGCGGGCCGCATTGGGAGCAGCCGCGACCGATGAGGACATCCTCCTGGCGGCATTCTATCACCAGAAACTCATCGAGCCCCTGAAGAAACCGGCGCCGCAATATCAGTTCAGGACAACGCCGCTGTTCGAGCTTATCCGCTACCTGGGGTCTCAGGCAGATCTCGACTATGCGCGGATCCGGTTTGCGGGAACGGAAGTGACGCTATCAGCGTAGGAGCACGTCATGCATCTTATCCATGCGATCTTCGAGCCTCACGTGGGGACGGTCCGCATCCAACTATCTTGGCACTCCACGGTCGGGGGGGCGAATGCCCTTGATCTTCTTGGGCTGGCGCCCTACCTGTGCGGCGGACGTTGTTTAGTGCTGTGTCCCCAGGCCCTCTGCAGATACCTTTGGGACCGTCGGGCCCCGTAGGGTATGCCTGGTTTCCCAGCACCGGCGGCGGCCCACCCGATATGACCGCCGTGCAGGCCGCACATGCGGCTCTGCAGACCTTCCTCGACGCCGCCCTGGTGCGTTACCCTGTGATCCGCGTAAGCTCATTGTCCTGGGCTTTAGCCAGGGTGGGGTGATGGCCTATAATCTCGGGCTGCACCAGCCGGAGCGCTTTGCGGCCTGGTCGCGCTGAGTACCTGGCTGCCGCCGGCCATTCTGGACAGTGCTCCCAATCTCGGCGGCGGCACAGCAGCTCCCCATGCTAGTCCAGCATGGCTCACGTGACGAGCTGATTGAGGTGGGAGAGCGCGACAATCGGTCGAGGCCTTACGACCCCTGCGCCTGGCGGTGACATACCGTGAATACGAGATGGGGCACGGAGATCAATAGCCAGTAGTCTGGCGGATCTCTCGGCGTGGATCGAGGAGAAAGTGCTGTCCTCTATTATCACAGCGGGATGAGATGAAGGGTGGGAGAGTGGGAGACGGCCTATTGTCGCCCCGTCGTCCCCCTCACCCGCTCTCCCTTGCTCTTCACCCGAGCCGGGTGTGTATCCATGCCGCCATGGCCAGAAGTCGGTCGTCCATACCCAAGCGGTCCGATCACCTGTACGCCAACTGGCAGACCATTCGGCCCTGCATAGCCGGGCAGCGTCACCGCTGGCGTGTGGAGCAGGGTCCACATGCGGTTGAAGAGTCGGATTGCCTGTTGCGTCCAGGCCTGCGGGTGCCTCTCCTGGGGCACTTGGCACCAAGAGGGCATCGTAGTCGGTAAAAATGGCCTCCAACCGCCGGCGACACGTTGCAGCCAGGGCGAGGGCCGCGGCGTAGTCCGCGTAGGCAATGCCCTCTGCAGGAGCGAGGAGCTCAAGGAGCTTTGGGCTGAGCTGCTCTCGGTGCGTTGTTAATTCGTACGCGCAACAGCGCGCTCCCTCAAAGATCTGAATAGTCTCCTGGGCTGCCACGAGATGCGCAAATTCGGCAGGGAGTTCCAGGTCGCGGACCTCGGCACCCGCCGCTGCCAGTTGCCGGCCGGCGGTTTCCAACGCATCGCGGGTAGCCGCGGTGGCATGCGGCCACTGCGGGGTACGACACAGCCCCAGGCGTGGCGTCCGTTCCAGAGCAGGGAGCTGGACCGGCCCACCCACAAGGGCGGCTCGCAGTAAGGCCAGATCTGCCACGCTGCGGGCAAAGCCGCCCAGGGTGTCGAGGGTTTGCGACAAGGCTTTAATGCCAGCCACCGAGAACTGGCCGTGAGTTGGCTTATAGCCCACAACGCCACAGAAAGACGCTGGGCGGATGATAGACCCTGCCGTCTGCGTGCCCAGCGCCAGCGGCACCATCCTATCAGCTACAGCCGCTGCCGAGCCGCTCGAGGAGCCGCCTGGGGTGTGCGCCACATTGTGCGGATTGGCAGTTTTGCCAGGGGTGAACATGGCGAATTCCGTGGTCACAGTCTTGCCGAGAATCACTGCGCCTGCGGCCCGCAGCAGCGCCACGCTCGCTGCGTCCCAGGCCGGTCGGTGTCCCGCGTATATCGGCGAGCCATAGCAGGTGGGCATATCGGAAGTGTCAATAAGATCCTTGATGCCAATCGGCACACCATGCAGAGGACCTTGCGCGGGGCTACGATCACGCGCCCGCGCCTGGGCCAGCGCCTGCTCGGGGTCGAGATATTCCCAGGCCCCAACGCGCTCTTCCCGCGCGGTGATGCGTTCGAGACAGGCGGTCACGAGCGCCTCGCTCGTGATGGTGCCAGCCGCTATCGCCGCTGCAGCCTCCACGCAGGTCAGCTCATGCAGGGGTTTCATACGCGTCTCCACGTTTCAGCACATCGTCATAGGCCGTTCACAATACGCACCGCGAGTCAGCCTCCAGGCTCGCGCGGGTGTTGGGGCTGCCTCAGCAATCAGCCCTGCCTGTTTTTAATTCGGCCCACAGGTCTGCAGGAATGGGCCATTCTACCATGCCTGACGTTGTCCTCGACCTCTGCCACCGTCCTGGCTCCGGGGATCACCGACGCCAGCGCCGGGTGCGCCAGGATGAACTGCAACGCTGCCGCCTTTAAGGGAACCTGGTGCCGTTCACAGACGGCGTTGATGCGCTGGGCTTTGTCCAGCATCTCCGGGGAGGCAGCGCGATAGTTAAACGTCGCCCCTGCGCGTGGACCAACGGCCAGGATGCCGCTGTTGTAGGGGCCACCAGCGACCACGCTGATGTGCTGTTCCACGCAGTATGGTAGGAACTCTGGCAAGGCCGTCTGGTCCAGGAGCGTATAGCGTCCTGCCAGCAGGAAGCAGTCGCATTGCCCTGCCTTGGCAAACTGCAACTCCATCTCCCACTGGTTCATGCCCGCACCAATGGCTTTGACACGCCCCTGCTCCCGGAGCTCCATCAGCACCGGCAAGGCTTGCTGTGAGCGCTTTGCTCATAGTGGTTGTCGGGGTCATGCATGTACAGGATGTCGACGCGCTCCACACCCGAGCCGTTCCAGCGACTCTGCAAACGACTTCAGGACACCCTGCCGGCTGAAGTCGAACGACCACGTCATCTGGGTGCTGCCCGGCTCGCTCGCATGGAGCACTCTCCCGACTTTGGTCGAGAGCACGTAGCTGTCACGTGCCCGACCCTTGCAGGGCCTGGCCATAGCGCCTCTCACTGTGCCCGACACCGTACATCGGCGCGGTGTCGAGATAATTCAGGCCCAATGCCAGACTGCCCTGGATGATCGCCACGGCTTCGTCCTCTGACGTGGTCTGGTGCGGGTCCGTGGCCGGCGGTGCCCCTGAGAGCGCCACGCCTCCCAGTCCGAGACGGGAGACGTGTAAGCCAGTCCTACCGATTTCGACCTTCTCTGTAGCGCGCAATGTCCTGGCCTCCATGCGATGAGCTGTCCTTAGTGAATGCGCTTTTCATAGCCCTTCCACTCCTTCTCGCGCAGTTCGAATTTTTAATTTTGCCGGTGGAGGTTTTGGGAAGGTCGCCAAACTCTACAGCCTTGGGGCACTTAAAATGCGCCAGGTGCTGGCGGCAGAAGGCGACGATGTCCTCGGCGGTAGGCTGCATCCCTGGTTTGGGCACCACAAAGGCCTTGGGCACTTCACCCCAGCGCTCGTCCGGGATAGCGATCACGGCGACTTCCTGGACTGCGGGATGCCGGTAAATGGTGTTCTCCACCTCGATCGTGGAAATATTTTCGCCGCCGCTGATGATGATGTCCTTTTTGCGATCGCGCAGCTCGGCATACCCATCTGGATGCATCACCGCCAGGTCACCGCTGTGGAACCAGCCGCCCCGAAAGGCCTCGGCAGTCGCCTCGGGCTGGTTGTAATACCCACGCCATGACATTGTTGCCGCGCATGATCACCTCGCCCAGGGTCTCGGCATCGGCGGGCACATCCTGCATGGCGTCGTCGACCACACGCATCTCTTCAGCAATGATGTACGGCACCCCCTGGCCGGGCTTTTTGCGGGAGCGCTCGTCCGCTGAGAGTGCGTCCCACTCCTCGTGCCAGGCGCATGATGCTGTGCGGGCCATAGGTCTCCGTGAGGCCATAGACGTGGAAGATCTCGGCTCCCAACGCCTCCATGTTGGCAATCACGGTGGGTGACGGCGGTGCACCAGCGGTGGTGACGTGCAGTTTGCGCGGAAAGACTGCGGTTTTCGCCTGTGGATGGCTGGTCAGCGCAATGAGCACGGTGGGGGCACCGCACATGTGCGACACGTTCTCGGCCTCGATGAGCCGAAACACCTCGGCTGGATCGACCCGCCGTAGGCAGACATGCGTCGCCCCAACCGCGGTCACGCCCCAGGTAAAACACCAGCCGTTGCAGTGAAACATGGGGAGCGTCCAGAGGTAGGTCGAGCGGCTGTTGACACCCATCTCGAGCATTTCGTCGAGCGGCATTCAGATAGGCGCTGCGATGCGTGTACATCACGCCCTTGGGATTGCCGGTGGTGCCACTGGTGTAATTGATACTTATCGTCTCATTCTCATCCTCGACGGGTTTGTCCAGGAAACACGTCTGGCGCCAGTGGCGAGAAACGCTTCATAGTCCGGACCGTCCAGCGCTTTCCCCATACATCGCCATCCACGATGTTGATGACCGTTTCCAGCCTGGGCAATTGCTCCCGAATCGGCCGAATGAGCTCGGCGAGTTCGGTATCCACGCACAACACCTTGGCACCGGAATGATTCAGGATATAGGCGATCTCCGGCGATGACAGCCGGGTGTTAATCGCCACCAGCACCCCGCCGGCCAGCGGCACACTATAATGCGCTTCCAGCATGGGTGGAATATTGGGACACAGAAACGCCACGCGATCGCCCGGCGTGACCCCGGCGGCCTGTAAGGCCGTGGCACAGCGATTGACGCGTTGGCGCAACTGCCGATACGTATAGCGCGTGTCCTTATACACCACGGCGGTCTTGTCAGGAAAGACGTGCGCACTCCGCACTAAAAACTCAACGGCGTCAGGGGCGTGTAGTTCACTGCAGGCTGGGCCATACTGTTACCCTCCTGAAGCAGTCAGCCGTCAGCAACAAACCTGCATGTGGCTGACGGCTGCGAGTTGCTGGCTGCATGCTCACTGCGTGCACGCTGTCGATGCGTGTATCGTAGTAGATCGTCCTACGGCTTTCAAAGGAAAAGCAGTGTTACCTGGGTCAGGGCGTGTGTTATGATGATTCATTGTCCCCAGTGTGGAGGCCCTGTCTCACGGAGAGGATCATGGACGACCTGGAACAGCTCTTTGCCGACATGGAGGCACTGCTTGAGCGCATCATCGGCCAACAACGTGACAAAGTGATGGCCGTGGCGCTGGATATTCTGCCGCATCTGAACCCAGCGGACATTCAAGACCCGCAAGACTATCCCGAGGTCGCTGCCGACACGATGTTTAATTATGAGGACGGCCTGTTCGCTGGCTTACTGAGTGCGCGTGCTGTGCTGCGCAGCAATATCATCGAGGTCTATCGCGCCCGCGCCGCTCAATAGCGGCCAGTAATGTGTTCTAGTGCGCATCAACCCGGCGACACGAACGACTTCCTGCGCCACGCGACCAGGGGCTCCGCCCCTGGACCCCGGGCGCCGGACACTGGGCTCGGCTCGGACGGCTGCGCGCGTTCTCGCCTCGCGCTCTCCGTGTCCTCCAGGCCCTCGGGCACTTCTAAGGGTAACAAGTGCAAAGTGCCAAGGGCTACGGGGCCCGTCCTCAGCAGGCGCAAGCCGGGACCGACGTAGCGGTAGCCGGGGCGTGCGGCCCCGAACCGCCGCCCGGCAATCCCAGCGTCGAAGAACCAGCCCGGCTGCCGCCCGGACCACGCGATCCGAGCCCGATGAGGCACCTGGGGATCTGTAACAGTTGCTGCAACACTGGGCACCATACCAGTCCTGCACCCACTCCCAGACATTGCCGTGCATATCATACAGCCCTTGCGCTGGCGTTGGGCTTTCGCTGTCCTACGGGGTGGGTCGTCGCTCCCAGCCAGTATCTCCGTCACACCAGGCGTACTGACCCTAGCTGCGTCCTCGTCGTTCCCAAAACTGTAGGCCGTCGTCGCGCCAGCGCGGGCCGCATACTCCCACTCCGCTTCGGTCGGCAGGCGATACTTTGTCCCTCCCTCTTTGGTATTGACCTTCTGATGAACTCTGGGCGTCCTCCCAGGAGACTTGCTCTACTGGATGGGTTGGGATGCCGCTAATTCAGCTAGGGTTGGTCCCCGCCCGACCCAGCCTCCACTGACTTTGCGTCACGGCACCACTTCCCTAAATAAAACGACTGGCTGATCCGTACTGCCGTATTATTTTGGGACGCGCGTCATCGTCCCTGTTGCTCGACCCCATCAAACTCCCCAGCGGGGATCAATGTAGACTCCATGCCACCGGCTGTTGCAACAGTTTGTGGGGTTCTCACTGGTTTCTGTGGGTGTATCTGCGCTGGGCGCTGCAGACCTCAGCGATGCTGGCGGACCGATGAGGGTCTGTCGGCGCTTGGAGCAACCGCTCAAATTCCGGATACGGACCAGCATCCTGCCGTCGAGCAGGCGTGCCGCGTGAATGAGCCGGAGCGCAGGGAATGCGCCTCCGCATCTATAAGCACAGGAACAGTATGTCCGCTGCCTGCCCTCATCCGCTTCGACGCGTACCCAGTCCCGATATGACAAGACGCCCTCGACCACACG
>ERZ1370068.1181-contig-11078_pt1 | contig 44823 bp, 50 predicted proteins | sample MGYA00561227_ERZ1370068 | MGnify/ENA primary metagenome ERZ1370068 (study PRJEB38410, sample SAMEA6850437) | metagenome | study: Metagenomic assessment of the ecological functions of the soil: analysis of the soil microbiota associated with the...
TTAGATCACCCGCTCCTCAGCGTTGTTACAAACCACCGAATCACCGTGAAAGTCGCGTCAACTGATAGTCACCAAAAACATCGACCGACGTCGCAATGCCGATCGCGCCACGACGACGATCTCGCGGCCGGCAGTCCACGGCCCGGCGTTCAGACGTTCAGGCTCTTGTCGATCACCGCCCCCGGCCGGCGGACTTGGGACCGTGCGGTATCTGGTCGTTGGCGCGGGAGGACATGCAGCAGAAGTGGCGTGGTCGCTCGCCGAGCATGAGCGCGGGCGAGGCGCCGCCACTGCGAGCTCGTGTTCTTCGACGACGCCCTGCCGGCGGGTCCGCTCGCGTCGGGGCTCGGCGCAACATCGTGGGACCGCTCGACGCCCTCCCCGACCACGCCGATCGCCGCGGCACGCTGCTCGTGCTCGGCGTCGGGCTTCCGCACCTGAAGGCCCGCCTCACCGAGCGCTTGGCCCCGACCGGCCTCGCCTGGGCGACCGTCATCCATCCACGCGCCGTCATCGGCCCGAACGTCGAGATCGGCCCCGGCTCCTACGTCGCAGCCGGTGCGATCGTGACCGTGAACGTCCGTGCTCGACGCGTTCGTCACGATCAACATGCACGCCCAGGTCGCCCGACGGCGTTATCGGGCGTTACGCGACCCTGCACCCGAACGCCCACGTCGCGGGCAACGTCAGGGTCGGCGAAGGGGCCGAGCTCGGCACCGGGGCGGCGGTCATTCCCGGAGTGCACGATCGGTCCCTGGGCCGTGCTCGGTGCCGGCGCGGTCGCGATCGAATCCCTCGAGGGCGATCGGACCTACGTCGGCGTCCCGGCGGCTCCCACCCGGCCCCGCGTCGTCGCGCGCGCCTGAGGAGCCCGTCCGTCTCGCCTGAGCGGCGACGCCCGGCGCGAACGCGCTGGCCTCTGCGCCCCAATGCCATGCGTTCCCTCAAGGCTTCTCCGGGCTTGGGCGGTTCTCGTACCTCGCAGCGGCGAAACTGGGTTGCACGGCGACTCGCATGACCCTTATCCTGTCGATTCATGGTGCCGTTCTCCCGGAAGGTGCCCCCGACGGGTGCCCGACTCGCCGTACTATTGAGTTTTTGCGGCCTCCTCCTCGCCGGCCGCGCCGACGCGACGGGCTGCGGCAGCGACCCCACCGTCAATGTCCTCCAGTTCGGCTGCGACCCCTTCGCTCAGGTGTTACGATCTCTGGAAGCTTTCCGGCCGGCTGCAAGCTCGATTTCGGGACCCGGAAGGTGATCTTCAGCGGCACCTTCGACGTCTCGAATCCGACCTTGAAGGCGCAGAACCTGACGGTGACCGCCGCCCAGATCCAGGTGGACGGCTCGCTCAAGGCCCGCGCCGACAACAACAAAGGGGGCGGCAGCGTCGAGCTCACCGCCACCGAGCAGCATCGTGGTCACCGGGACGATCGACGTCTCCGGGAACAGCGGTGGCCTGATGCGTCTTCTGCGCCGGTGGAAGGATCGAGCTCACGGCCACGGGAACGATGCGGGCGAAGGCATCGAGACCGGGACGACGAGCAACAGCGCGAGCTGGGGCGCGGTCATCCTGACGGCGGGGACGACCATCACCCACCGCGGCAGCATCGACGTGAGCGGCGGTGTCACAGGCGGCGGCGGCAGCCTGACCACGCAGGCGGGGACCGACACGCTGTTCACGCAGGCGGTCGACGCGACCGGCGGCGTCGGCGACGGCGGCGACATCGACGTGATCAGCGGCGACGACGCGCGGATGGAGCGCACCCTCGACGTCAGCAGCGCGAACGGCGGCGGCGGCGGTAACGTCACGCGTGCGCGCCGGCGTCGACCGGCTCGGCAGGCGTCAAGCTCGGGGGACGCTCACCGTGCTCGGCGACCGTCAAGCCGAACGGCAGCAGCGACATCGACGGCAGCTGGGACGGCGGCGGCATCGACGCTCGGGGCCGCGGGCCTCACCACCATCTCGGGCACGCTCCGCGCCACGTCGGCGCGAACCCGAGGCGGGGCAGCGGCGGCAGCGTCTCATCGACAGCAGCGACAACGTCATGACGGCGCGTGACGGCGCTCGACGGCGACCTCACGCTGACGAGCATCATCGACCTGCACGGCCCGCAGACGGTGAGCAACGACGACAGCGGCCGCGGCGGCGACATCGACATCTTCGTCGGGCGCGACGGCACCATCTCCGGCACCATGGATCCTCTCCGGCAGCGACGGCGGCGGCGGCCCTCGACGTCTTCGGCGGCCGGACCGTGGACTTCGGCGCGGCGGTGAACGCCGCCGGCACGGCGGGCTTCGCGGGCGGCGGCTCGGTGACGATGAAGACCGGGCTCGGATCGGCCGTCGGATCGGCCGGCGAACCGGCCGGCGGGCTCACGGTCACCCGGACGCTCGACGTCGAGCGCCACCACCAACGCCCTCGCGGGCGACGTCGCGCGCTCGCCGGCTGCACCCTGTCGCTCGCGCCCGGGGCTCACGGTGGACGCGGCCGTCGGGACCGCCAACGTGCAGCCGAGGTCGACCTCATTGCCTCCGGCGCGATGACGATCGGGACCGGCGGCACGTCATCGCCGACCCGGCGAGGCCGGATCGCTCTCATTCACAATCCCGGGACGAGCCCGCAGATCGGCGCCAACGTCACCTTCAGTCCGACGGTGCTCCGACGTCACGAACAACCCCGCGCTCTTTCCGCCCTGCGCCGTCACGCGGCGACAGCATCCTGCAGCCCGGCGAGCCGTGCGACAAAGGGCGCGGGCGCCGACGGCAACTGCTGCAGCGCCGATTGCAGCGCCTTCAGCTGTCCGACCCTGACGCCGACGCCCACGATCACGGCGACGTCGACCGCCCTGACGCGCACCGCGACTCCGACCCGCACGCCCACCCCGACGATCACGCCGACGCCGACCTTCACCGTCGCCCCGACCGGCCCATTCGCCACGCCGATCCTCCCGTTCATCGAGCCGCGCGCCGTGCTCGATTGCGAAAAGACGATCGGCAAGGCCAGCAACACTCTCGTGCTCGCCATCCTGAAGACGCTCGAAGCCTGCTCGCTCGACGCCTTCAGATGCGTCCACGCGAAGGCCGCGGGCAGCGAGCGCAACGCCTGCTTCACCTCCACCGGACGGCGCTGCGAATCCAAGGTCGCGAAGCTCGTGAAGAGCCACGCCCACTTCCGCTCGCAGTTCATCGCGGCCTGCGGCGGTGACCCTGCCAACGTCCCGATCGAGCTCATGCGCAGCACCGACGTCCTCGGCTTCTCGCTGCTGCAACCGCAATGCTTCGGCCTCGATCTCTCGTCGACGGACGATATCGTCGGCTGTCTCCAGATCGTGAGCCCGTGCAGGGTGCAGCCGTGCCCTCGGCGTCGCCGTACCGCGCATCGGCGACCTGCTCACCCTCATCACGACCGGGCGCGGGCGACAGCGGCGCTCTCGCTGCCGCCGCCGCTCGGCGTCTCCGACGGCCTCGCCGGCTTGCCGGTCGCGACGCAGACGGTCCGTTGCCAGCGCGCGGTCGCGACCAGCGGCCGGAAGCTCCTGTCGCGGCAATTCTCGACCGCACGGAGCTGCGTCGACTCGCTCCTCAAGTGCCGTCTGAGGCGGCAAGCCGCGCGAGGCGTGCTTGAAGGTCGGAACCGCCTGCGGACGGAAGCTCGCCACCCTCGACGACCCGACGTCGGGCGCCCGCGCCAAGATGCTGGGCGCGATCCGCGCCGCGTGCGGACCGCTCCCGGCCGACACGCTCCGTGAGGCGACCGGCATCGGCTATGCCGCGATCGACGATCGCTGCGCCGCCCTCGGCCTCGGTCCGGCGACGGACAGCGCCGCGATGGGTGCGTGCGTGACCCGCGCCTATGGCTGCGCCGGATCGAACGCTCATCCGCCAAGCGCTTGCCGCTCGTCGACACCGAGCTCGCGCGCGTCGGCTGAGCCTCGGCAACGACACGTTCTGCGCGCTCCCGACGCCGACCGCGACTCCTGACCCCGGTGCGGACGGCCACGCGCACGCCGACGCCGACCGTGAGCGCCACGCCGACCGCTCAGCGGGCTCGCCGACGCGATCGGCGACGCCCGACCCAGACCTCGACCCCGGCGGTGACCTCCACCGCCTCGACCGGCAGACCCCACGCCGGGCAAGCCGGCCACGCCCACTCCGTCCCCGAGCCCAGGCTGCCCGAACGGCGTCATCAACGCCGGCGAGCAATGCGATCTCGGGGACGACGTCGCGGGCGATGGCTGCGATCCGCTCTGCCGCTTCGAGGTGCTCGTGCCGGGCGGCGGGACCAAGATCTCGGACTGCATCGCCGAGTGGGCGGTGATCAACCCGTTCAACAGCCCGTTCCTCGGAAACGACGACCTGCCGAGCTTCAAGCAGAGCTGCGTCGACGGCGACCCGACGTGCGACGCCGACGGCGCCTTCGACGACCGCTGCACGTTCCGCGTGGCACTCTGCCTGCAAAACGCCGACCCCAACCTGCCCACCTGCGCGGCCCCTCCCGGCATCAGCAAGTACGTGCTGGTGAGCCCGCGGCCGAACTCGAGCGAGGTCGGTGACGCGGCGAACGCGCTGGCGCTCATGGACTCGTTCGGGCGCCTGAGCTCCGATCGAGGCGACCGGCAACAGCAGCAACACCTTCGAGTTCGACCCGCCGCTCGTGCTCGCCGCGCCCGACTAACTGCACCGACACGGCCCTCCTCGTGGTCGAGCGCCGCGGCCTGAGCGAGCGGAGCGAGAAGTTCCGCGTCAACACGACGAGCGTCCCACCGATCGGCGGCATCAGGGGCATCGAGGACAGCGACACCCTGCTCCTCACCTGCCTCGACGTCCCCGAAGCCACCCCGACCCCGAACGTGACCGCGACGCCCTGATAGGGAGCCAATGCGAGAGGCTGATCAAGCGAGGTCCTACCGTCATCGCGCAACGGCCGGTGCCGGGGGCGTGGGGTGTCGGCTCGCCAGCTCGTCAGATCGCACACGCGAACCCTGCGCATGAAGACCGTGAGCGGGATGGGCGTGCGGTCTGCTGAGCTGGCGAGCCGACACCCACGCCCCCACAAACGAACGCGATGCGCGCATGGAGGCACTACAGCACCCGCTAAGCGCCTCGCATGCGAGGTGCGATTTGCGCACCGACGCAGCCGCACCGTATATCCGGTCAGTGCCGTGTGCTCTTTGTGCGCCGCGCCGCCGTCCGCGGTCGCGTTGATATCGTGCCTGCTCCTCGTACCGAGCGTTGGGCGGGCAGGTCTCTGCTGCGATCAGATCGGGATCGGCGAGCACACCGCGGCGCAGATAAACGCCAACCTGGTGTGTCCCGTCGGCGCGACCTCGTGCTCGATCACCACGCAGACCGTCGACGGTCCCGCCACCTGCCCCGCGAGCGTCGAAGGCTGCGTGCTCGACTTCGGCAACCGGTCGGTCTCCTTCGACGGCACCTTCACGATCGCCAGCGGCAAGCTCGTCGTCGGCGCCAAGTCGATCGTGGTGAACAAGCCGATCGTCGCCAACGGCGCCCTCGGCGTCGAGCTCACCACGACCGGAACCGGCTGCGCGGGCGGCGGCGGCGACCTCGTGGTCCGACAACCGATCGACGTCTCCTCGGTGGCCGCCGGCGTGATCCGCCTCTTCTCCGCATGCCGCATCGGCCTCGAGACCAGCGGCCAGCTGCTCGCAAACTCCGACGCCGGGCTTCGGCGGCACGATCGATCTCCGCGCCGCGACGACGATCATCAGGCGGCGCCGGTCCGCGCGATCGCCGACGGAAACGACGGCGGGGTCGTGGCGCTCATCGCCGGCGGCGATCTCCAGGTGCAACGGCAGATCGACGTCCGCAGTCTCGGCGACGGCGAAGGCGGCAGCATCAACCTCCGCGCCGGCGACCGCGTGCTCGCGGGCGCCGCCCTCGGCGGCACGCTCACCGTGAACGCCGATCTCATCTCCGACGGCAGCACGGATGCCGACGGCGAATCCGGCGAGTCGGGCGGCGACTATCACGCTCGAAGCGTCGGGACCGGTGATCGTCAACGCCGCCGCGACGATCCGCGCCAACGGGGCCCCGCCGGACGGGAGCGGCGGGTTCCTCAGCGTCCTCACCCAGAGGCGCCGAGCGGCGTGCTCACCGCGCTCGACGGCAATGTCTCGCTGCTCGGTCCGGTCGCCCTCCGCGGATCGACCAACGGCGACGGCGGCGAGGTCGAGGCGACGGTCGGCCGCATGCCTCGTCGCGCAGGGCACGCTCGACCTGAGCGGCGGTGGCGACGACGCGAGCGCCGGCGACGTGCGCGTGACGACCGGCAGCGACCTGCACCTGCGACGGCGCGATCGCCGCCAACGGCCGGGTCGCGACGTCGACGGGGGCTTCGTCGACCTGCGCGCCGGGCTCGCGACCGCGCAGGCGACGTTGACGGCCACGAAGAACATCGACGCGAGCGCGGGCTCCGGCAGCGACGGCGGCGACGTCCGGCTCGCCGCGTGTCATCTGAACGTGCAGCCGGGGCTGACGTTCGACGCTCGCGGCACCGGCAACGCGATGGACCCCGGCATCATCCTCGCCGCCACGACCGACGTGACCCTCGGGGCCAACAGCCGCTTCCTCGCCCAACCGAACAGCAGCGTCGCGCTGGTGAGGCGCGCCAGGTACGACCGTGACGATCGGCGGCGGGAGTGGTGTTGAGCCCGCGGCTCACGACCGCCGTCGCGTCGCCGGCGCACTCGCCGCTCGTCCCGTGTCCCCTCTGCGGCGACGGCATTCGACAACCGGGCGAGCCGTGCGATCCCGGCGCCGGCGCCGACGGCGTCTGCTGCAGCAACGATTGCCCTGGCGCTCGTGTTGCCCGACGCCGACGGCCTCGCCGACGCCGACGGAGGCTCCGACCGGCGTGACGCCGACGCCGACGGTCACGGTCACGCGGACCCCCACACAGACGCCGACCCCGACCGCGACGACGACGCCGCCGCTTCCACCCGTCGTCCCGCGCGCCGTGATCGGGTGCGAGCGCGCGCTCGCCAAGGGGAGTGCGCGCCTCGTCACGAGCGAGCTCACGTTCCTCGAGACCTGTACCCTCGACGCGCTCACCTGTCTCGCCGCAGGCGAAGGCCAAAGCTCGCCCTGCCTGCTCCGCGTCGCACGCCGCTGCCACAGTCGCTTCGGCAAGTTGACCCGGGTCCGCGAATCGATTCGGGACGGCCTTCGGGAAGGCCTGCGCCGGTGATCCGCCGGCTCTGCCGTTCGAGGTGCTGCGCTCGACCGCGATCCTGAGCTTCGCGGCCCTCGACGCACCGTGTGCCGCCGAGGTCGGCCTCGCGCTCACGTCGCCGAGCGCGGTGCAAATCTGCATCGAGCACGGTACGTGCGCCGCCGAACGTGCGCTCGCCATCGCCGTCCCACACCTCGGCAACCTGCTGCCGCTCGTCTTCGACGCCAGCAGCACCGGCTTCTGCCTTCCCACGCCGGACGGCGCGGTGAGCCCGCCGCTCCCGCCACGGATCGCCGCGCGATGCCAGCGCGTCGTCGCGAATGCGGGGCGAAAGCTGCTCGGCAAGCAGATCACCGTGGCGCGGAAATGCGTCGACTCGCTTCTCGCGTGTCGGCTTGCGGGCGGCGCATGCGCGGCGGCCGCCGACCGTTGCCACGACAAGCTCGGCGCGCTCGCGGACCCGGCGGGCGGCGCACGCGCCCGCTTGATCGGCTCGGTTCTGCGCGCCTGCGCGGGGTGCCGACCAACGCGCTGGTCCTGCCGTCCAGGCTCGGCTTCGCGAAGGTCGCCGACGCGTGCCTGGCGCTTTCGACCGCGCCGCCGACGAGCGCCGAGACGCTCGCGTCCTGCGTCGCCGCGGCGTACGGGTGCGCCGGCGGCGCGATCGTCCGGCGCACGCTCCCGCTCGTCGACACCGAGCTCGCTCGTGTGGGCCTGACGCTCGGCGACGACTTCGCCTGCCCGGTCGCGGCGCCGACCCCGACCGCGGGCGGGCCGACCCCGACCGTCAGCCCGACGCCGACGGTCGCACCGACCGTCGCGCCGGTCACGCTGCTCGTGCCGGGTGGCGGGGACACGAGCAGCGACTGCGTCGCCGAATGGACCGTCGTCGCGCGCCCGGTCGATCCTCCGCCCACGACGACCGTCGACTGCGTGGACGGCGATCCGGCCTGCGACCTCGACGGCGTCGCCAACGACGTGTGTCACTTCAGGTTGGGTCTCTGCCTCGCGGGCACCGGATCCCGCGCTCGGCGACTGCAGCGCCGCGGCCGGCCTCAAGTCCTTCACCCTGCAGAGCCCGCAACCGGGCGCCGGCAACCCGCTCGACGCGCAGAACGCCACGGCGCTCATCACCGCGGTCAGCAACCTCGTCGGCCGCCCGCCCGGCGGCGCGGGTCAGAACACGTTCACCTTCGCGCCGCCCATCGTGCTGAGCCCACCCGCCAACTGCACGACCCCGGTGACGATCCAGGTCGAACGCCGCGGTCTCGCGCGCCGCACCGAACGCTTCCGCGCGCACACCGTCGCCGCCACGGCGAGCGGCGCCACCGGCGACGACGACCGCGACTCGTTGCTCCTCGGCTGCCTGGCCCCAAACCAGTAGCGCGAGCAGGTTGCTGAAAAAGGGGCCATCTGCTTCGTTGCTCGGTCGTTCGCTTGTGCGGCATGAGCTCCGCTATGCCTCCGCGCTCTCTCCCTCACGCCTCGCATCTGACCCTTTTGAGCAACCTGCCGGGGCTGCCGGTCGCGCATGGTAGGGCGTCGCTACGCTCCGCCTCCAATTTCAAAGCTACGGATCAGCGCTGATGAAGAAATCGTAGAGCGGGAGCGCAGCGACCGCTCCATCGCGCACGCGGGCACCCCCGAGCAGGTTGCTCAAGGGTCAGTGCGAGACTGCATTCAAACGAACGCGGAGGCGTAGCGGGCTTACGCCGCACAAGTGAGAGAGAACAACGAAGCAGATGGCACTTTTCAGCAACCTGCTGCTAGAGTTGCGGGATGCGGGCGGAGGAGGTGGGTACGCCGCCGAGGCCGACGGCCCTCGGCTTCACGCACTGCGGTTTCGCGGCGGCGCAGCCGATCGCGCGCGGCGCGTTTCTCGCCGGCTGGCTCGACGCGGGATTCGGCGGCGGCATGCACTACCTGGCCCGCCATCCCGAGCGGCGTTTGACGGTGGCCGGGATCCTCCCGAACGCCCGGACGGTGATCTCGCTCGCCTACCCCTACGCGCCGCCACCGCTGCCCGCACTCGATTGGCGACGGACGCTGCGCGGCCGCGTCGCCGCGTACGCGCGCGGCGCCGACTACCATCGCGTGATCGACGAGCGTCTCACCGCCCTCGAGGGCGCGCTCGCCCGCGCGTTCCCGGGGTGCGCGACGCGTCGCTACGTCGACACCGGCGCCGTGCTCGAGCGCGAGTGGGCGGCACGCGCCGGGATGGGCTGGTTCGGCAAGAACACGATGCTGCTCGGCACGCGTGCCGGCTCGTGGTTCTTCCTCGCCGAGCTCGTGACCGAGGCGGCGCTCGCGCCCGACACCCCGACGGACGAGCATTGCGGACGGTGTACGCGCTGCCTCGACGCCTGCCCGACCGGAGCGCTCAAGGACGGGCTCGTCATGGACGCGCGGCGCTGCATCGCCTACCTCACGATCGAGCACCGCGGCCCGATCCCCGAGCCGCGCTTCGGCCACGACTCGGCCCATGGATCTTCGGCTGCGACGTCTGCCAGGAGGTCTGTCCGTGGAACCTCCCGGCGACTGCTCCGAGGGGCGCGGATGCGGACGGCCTCTTTCCCTTCCTCCCCGACCTGCTGCAGCTCGACCCGAGCGCGTTTCGCCGCCGCTTCAGCGACAGCTCACTCGCGCGGCACGCGTCGGCGCGGCCTCTTGCGGGAACGTCGCCGTGGTGCTCGGCAACACCGGCAATCCCGCCGCCGTTCCCGCGCTCCGTCACGCCCTCGCCGACCGCGAGGCGCTCGTGCGCCAGCACGCCGCGTGAGCCCTCGGGGCCATCGGCGGCGCCGAGGCCGCGGACGCGCTCGTCCATCGCGCCGCCCGCGAGACCCATCCCGCCGTGCGTACCGAGGCTCGCGGCGGCGGCGCGCTCGCCTACACGAGCGGGCGACTCGAGGCCGCGCTGATCTGGAGCGTGGCGAGCAGTCGCGTCCGGACCTGATTGGCCGCGCGGGCGGTGGCCTCGGGACCGTCACCCGTCACGCGTGTGCGGCCGCCGGCGATCATGTCGTGGCCGCCGGCCCAGCCGGCTGCCGAGCACGCTGCTGCAGGATGTCGCCGGCGTTGACCTCACGCTCGGTCGTGCGCGCAGCGAGACGTGCAGAAAGTCCTCGTAGCTGGCCGATCGCCGCACGCCCACTCGACCTCGTCGAGCCGGAGCAGGAAGTCGGCGACCTCGGCGACCATGTCGGGATACTGCACCTCGGGAAGGATCGACACGACGACGTTGTCGTAGATCTCGGCGCGCTCGATCGCCTCGTGAAACGCGGCGAAGTACTCGCGCGGCACGCGCGCGTTCTCGATCTTCCCGAGCCGGCGCTTGTTGGCGTACGGGTAGAGGAACTGCGCCGCCGCGATGTCGGCGGGCGTCGACTCGCGGCCGAGGTCCTGGGTCTCGGCCATGATGCCGTAGAAGAGCGCGGTCGCGATCTTGCTCTCGATCTCGAGACGCGACTCGCGCACGTACTCGGTGAGGATGGTCGAGGTGGCGCCGTACTCTTCGCGCAGATCGAGGAACGGCACGCCGGCATAGCGGTCGTACGCGGGATGATGATCGATGACGACGGTCGGCATGCCGCCGGCCGGCAGCGAGTTGTTGGTGCGACCGCGGCTGCGTGTCGACCAAGGCGACGTGGACGTCGCCCGCGAACGAGATGTCGCTCACCGGCACGAGGTCGATTTTCAAATAGGTGAGCATCGCCCGGTTCTCGGCGCGGCCGACGATCCCGCCCTGGGCGATCACGCGCTTCCTTGCCGATCAGCTCCTGGACCAGGAACTTCAAGGCCGCGGCGCTCGCGAGCGCGTCGGGATCGGGGTTGTCGTGCGGCAGGATGACCAGGGGAGCCGGGCCCTCCAGCGCCTGGAGGAGACCGGCGAGCATACTTTTCGGGGGCACGCCAGCCATTAGGTGTCGCGCGGGGCGACGGGGCGGGATTATAGGGGTCGACCCAGGCCTTGTCCAAGTACGATTTCCGACGCCGCCGGCCCTATGCTACCTGCTCCGCATGCCGGCGCTGGACGATCTGAAGGCGAGCTTCGTAGAGCGCGACCGCGGCCGGCGAGGAAAGCGGCGTCGCGGCGGGCGCGCTGGTGATCGCCCGCATCGGCCACCCCGACCTCACGCCAGAGTCCGCGCTCGCCGCGCTCGATGCGCTCGCCGCCGGCGTCCGCCCGCGGCTCATGGCGAGCGATCCGCCGGAGCGACGCGCCGCCGTCCTTGCGCAGTACCTGTTCCGAGACTGCGGCTTCCACGGCAACCGCGACGACTACTACGATCCCCGCAACAGCTTCTTGAACGACGTGCTCGAGCGCCGGACCGGCATCCCGATCACGCTCGCGATCGTGCTGATCGAGGTCGGAGCGCGCGTCGGCATCGCGCTCGAGGGCGTCGGCTTTCCAGGCCACTTTCTCGTGCGCGTGCGTGGCTGCCCCGACGATCATCTGCTCGACCCGTTCTTCGGCGGGCGTCCGATCGGCTACGACGAGCTCCGCGATCGCCTGCGCGCCTTCTACGCCGCGAGCGGCGGCCCGGCAGGGCGGCAACCTGCAACGCGCGCTGCCGCAAGCGCTGCAATCCAACGGGCACACTCGGCATCCTGAGCCGCGTGCTCGGCAACCTGCTCGCCATCTATCGCGAGCGCGAGGCCAACGACCAAGCGCTCGCCACCGTCGAAGCTTCTTCTCGTGCTCTGGCCCGACGCACCGGAATACGTCCGGCTCCGTGGCTTGCTCTACGAGCAGCTCGAATGCTTCGCGTCGGCGCTCGCGGATTTTCGGCGCTACTTGGTGCTCGCCCCCGATGCGCCGGCCACCGCCGAGATCCGCACCCATCTCGAGCGTTTGGAGCAGGTCGCCGCGACGTTGCATTGATTCGTCGCCTATGCCGGTCCTGAACCATCTGCTAGCGTCGCGAGGTCCCTTGGGGTGTGTGATGGCGGATCCGGTACGACCTGAAGGAGTTCTTTCGCGATCGCTATGGAGTGTCGCCGGGCGCGCTCGAACGAGTGCTCGGTTCCGCGCTCGCACGCCACGCCGACGACGGCGACCTCTACTTCGAGTTTTGCACCACCGAGGCGCTGAGCCTCGAGGAAGGACCACGTCAGAAGGCCAACAAGGACGTGAGCCAGGGCGTCGGCGTCCGCGTCGTCGCCGGCGAGAAGACCGGGTTTGCCTACACGCGACGACGTCACCATCACGACGCTCGCCGAGGCCGCTCGCACCGCGGGTCACATCGCGAGCGGCAGCCGGGAGCGAGCAGGCCGTGGCGGTCCGCACGGCCCGACCCGAGCGCGACCTCTACGCGCTCCCGAGCTCGCCGCTCGACACGCCGCTCCCGACCAAGATCGCCCTCCTCGAAGCCGTCGATCGCGCGGCCCGCGCGCCTACGACCCGCGCATCAAGAACGTCTTTGCCTCGCTCGCGGTCGAGCAGAAGCTCGTGATGATCGCGACCGCCGACGGTCGTCTGGTGAGCGACGTCCAACCGCTCGCCCGTCCTGAACGTCACCTGCATCGCCGAGGACGCGAACGGCCGTCAGCAGGGGACGTACGGCGGCGGCGGGCGACAATCCTTCAGCTTCCTCGTCGACGGCGACCGCCATCTGCGCTTCGCGCGCGAAGCCGCGCGGCAGGCGGTCTTGAACCTCGACGCGGTCGACGCCCCCGCCGGCGAGATGACGGTCGTGCTCGGACCGGGCTGGCCGGGCATCCTGCTGCACGAGGCGATCGGCCACGGCCTCGAGGGCGACTTCAACCGCAAGGGCACCTCGGCGTTCGCCGGCCTGCTCGGCCAGCGCGTCGCGCGCCGAGCTCTGCACCGTCGTCGACGACGGCACGATCGCCAGACCGGCGCGGCTCGCTGAACGTCGACGACGAGGGCACGCCGACCAGCCGCACGGTGCTGATCGAGGACGGCATCCTGCGCGGCTACCTGCAGGACCGGCTGAACGCGCGCCTCATGGGCGTCGCCGCCGACCGGCAACGGCCGGCGCGAGAGCTATCGCGCACGCGCCCGATGCCGCGCATGACCAACACCTTCATGCTGGCCGGCGAGTCGACCCCGACGAGATCCTGCGCTCGGTCGACCGCGGGCTCTACGCCGTGTCGCTTCGGCGGCGGCCAGGTCGACATCACGAGCGGCAAGTTCGTGTTCTCGGCGAGCGAAGCCTACCTGATCGAGGGCGGCACGAGTGACGCGTCCGGTGAAGGGCGCGACGCTGATCGGCAACGGCCCGGACGTGCTGACCCGCATCGAGCATGGTCGGTCACGACCTCGCAGCTCGACGAGGGCATCGGCACCTGCGGCAAGAACGGCCAGTCGGTGCCGGTCGGCGTCGGCCTGCCGACGATTCGCATCGACGGGCTCACGGTCGGCGGAACGCGCGCGTGAGCACGCGACCCTCCGGTGCAGCGATGGAGCGACGCTCGGCGCCGTGCTCGCGCACGCGACGCGCGCGGCGCCGCCGCCGCCGACGCCGTCATGGTGGAGAGCAGCGCCTTCTGCGGCGGGCGTCCGTCTCGGCGAGATCGAGAAGCTGACCGACGCGCGCAAGCGTCGCCTCGGGCTTCGCGTCTTCGCCGGCGCGAGCGTGGCAGATCGCGGCGACGGCGGACCTCACGCCGAGCGGGCTCGAGCGCTTCGCCGCCGACACCGTCGCGCTCGCGCGCGTGACGGCGCCGGATCCGCTCGCCGGTCTTCCCGACCGCGGCGCGCTCGCGACCGACGCGGCCCGATCTCGATCTCTACGACGCCGCGGCCGACGCGCCCAATCCGGAGCATGCGCTCACGCAGGCGCGCACGGCCGAGCGCGCCGCGCTCGCGGTCGATCCTCGGCTCAGCAACTCCGGAGGGCGCCGAGTTCTCGCAGGACGCCTCGACCATCGCGTACGCTTCGACGCTCGGCTTCGCCGGGAGCTACCGCCGCTCGAGCTTCCACCTCGGCGTCGAGCCGGTCGCGACGCACGACGGGCAGCCATGCAGCGCGACTTCTGGTACGCGCGCGCGCGTCACCTCGCGCGCCTCGAGGACCCGGTGGCGATCGGACGACGCGCCGCCGAGCGCGACGCTCCGCCGGCTCGGCGCGCGCCGCGTGAAGACGCAGGAGGCGCCCGTGATCTTCGAGTCGACGGTCGCCGTGTCGCTGCTCGGCCACCTGGCCGGGCGCCGTCACCGGCCAGAGCCTGTACCGCGGCACGTCGTTCCTGCTCGGCCGGCTCGGCGAGCACGATCGCCGCGCCGTGCATCGTGACGGTCGTCGACGACGGCCGCGCTGCCGCGCGGTCACGGCTCACGGCCGTTCGACGCCGAGGGGCTGCCGACGCGGCGGACGGTCGTCGTCGAGCGCGGCGTGCTCACGAGCTACCTGCTCGACACCTACTCGGACAGCGGCTCGAGCTCGCCTCGACGCGGCAACGCCGGCGCGCTCGATCGGGCGATGCGCCGAGCGCCGCGCCGACCAACTTCTACCTCGACGCCGGCCCGCACTCGCCCGCGAGCCATCATCGCGTCGGTCGAGCGCGGCCTCCTCGTCACCGAGCTCATCGGCTTCGGCGTCAACGCCGTGACCGGCGACTACTCGCGCGGCGCGGCCGGGCTCTGGATCGAGCACGGCGAGATCGTGCATCCAGTCGAGGAGATCACGATCGCCGGCAACCTGCTCGACATGTTCCGCGACGTCGAGATGGTCGGGGAGCGACCTCGAGTTCCGCGGCTCGATGGCGGCGCCCATGGTGAAGATCGGCCAGCATGACGATCGCGGGCGCCTGAGACCGACGCGGGCGTCGCCCCTGGCCTCACCGCCACCGCCCCGCTCACGGTCCCGGCGCCGCACTGCCGGAGCCGCCGGCGACCGCTGCTTCACCGCGAGCCTCGGGCTCGCCGCGCGGCCAGGTCGTGGTGTTCTTCTTCTTCGCGGCGTTTCTCTTCCTGCTCTACCAGCTCTACCGCGGTCTTCTCGGGCTTCCTGGCGCCGATCATCTGGGCGGCGATCCTCGCCATGCTCTTCTTCCGCTCTACCTGCTCGTGCTGCGCTGGTGCGGCGGACGCGACGACGTTGGCGGCGCTCGCCCTCACGCTCGTCGTCACGGCCGGGCATCGTGCATGCCCGACGATCTCGCTCTCGAGCGTCATCACCCGCGAAGGCGCGTCGCTCTACCAGCGCTCGAGCGAGTACGTGAGCTCGGGCGGAGCTGAACGCGCAGCATCGAGCGCCTCCGCGAGTCCGCGCCTCGGGCGCCTGGTCGACCGGCTCGAAGGGTACGAGATCGACTGGGGCGCGGCCGCCGCGTTCGAGCGTCGACACCGCGAGCGCGATCGTGGTCGTGCAGGTGACGTCGGTCGCGAAGCAACGTCGCCGTCTTCCTGCTCGACTTCACGATCATGGTGTTCACGCTGTTCTTCCTCTCTTCCGCGACGGCGAGCGCATGTATCGCGGCCTCCGCAACGTGATCCCGATGGACCCGATCCACAAGGACGCCATCTTCAGCGTGCTCTACCAGACGCTCTCGGCGCGTGACGCAGGGCATGGTCGCGACCGGCGCTCGCGCAGGGCGTGCTCACGTGGATCGCGCTCTGGGCGCTCGGCCTCCCGTACACGGCGTTCCTCGGCGTGCGTGGCGGGATTCCTGTCGCTCGTGCCGTCTCGTCGGCGCCGGCGGCGGTGTGGATCCCGTGCACGATCTATCTCGCCGCGACCGGCGACCTCGTGCGAGGCGCGTGATCCTGCCTCGTCTACGGCTCGATCGTGATCAGCATGGTCGACAACGTGCTCCGGCCGCTGCTGATCGGCGGTCAGACCCGCCTCCCGACCCTGTTCCTCTTCTTCGGGATCCTCGGGAGGCGTGCAGGCGTACGGCGTGCTCGGCCTCTTCCTCGGGCCGGTGATCGTGGTCGATCGTCTGTCGCGTTCGTCCGGATCTACCAGGAGCAGTTCGCGACGGTCGAGAGACCGACGACGCCGTGAGCGTCGCGCCGCTACTTCCGACGCCAGGCGTCGAGGCCGGCGAGGTCGTGGATGCTGGCGCGTTGGTTCAAGCGCTGGATCCAGCCCGGCGACGTTCTTCCACTCCGGGTCGAGCTCGACGCCGAGGGCGGGCAGGATCACGACGCGCGGCGCGAAGGCGACGTCGGCGAGCGAGAACGATCCCGACGAGCCATTGGCGACCCGCGAGCGAGCCGTCGAGCACCGCGAGCAGCATGCGCTTCACCTGCTGGCGCGGCGTTGGCGAGCTTCGTCGGCGTCGCGCTCGGCCTCGGGCTTGCGCAGCTCGCTCATGATGATGCCGGTCACCGGAATGAAGGCGTTGTCGGCGTAGTCCTCGAAGGTGCGCACACGGGCGCGCGCCGAGGAGTCGGACGGCAGGAGCGGCGGATGCGGGTACTCGTCCTCGAGGTACTCGTTGATGATCGTCGAGTCGTACACGATCATCTCGTCGTCGATCAGCACCGGCACCTTGCCGAACGGGTTCAACTTGAGGAATTCAGGGCGCTTTTGCTCGCCGGCCTTGAGGTCGACCGGGACGATGCTCGAAGCTCAGATCCTTCTCGGCCAGGACGATCCGGGTCTTCTGGCAGAACGGGCTTTCGGGAATAATCGTACAGTTTCAGCATCGCACACCTCGCCCCCAACCGTGTGTCGGGCCATCCATCCGACGACCCTGGAATCGAGCGACCTTATGGCAAACGGCATCGGGTCCAGCAATTCTGGTCGCGAGATTTTTCTTCTATTTTTGAAGATTTCCGCGTCTTGCAGCTGGATATTCCCGCTTATGGAAGGTGTTGCCATGCGTGATACGAGCTGCGCACGAGCGGTCCCGATTCGACGTACGCGAATCCGAGCGCACGGCGCTTCCGCCCGAGCTCGGCGAACTCGTCGGGCGTGACGTAACGCTCGACCGGCAACTCGCTCGCAGCTCGGCCGGAGATATTGTCCGAGCGTCAGCACGTCGCAGCCGACCGCGTCGGAGCTCGACGAGCACGGCATGCACCTCGTCGCGGCGTCTCGCCGAGACCGAGCATCAAGCCCGTCTTGGTGCGCAGTCCCGGGCGGAGCACGCTTGGCGGCCGCGCAGGATGCCGAGCGAGCGCTCGTAGCGTGGCTCCCGGCGCGGACGCGCTTGTAGAGACGCGGCACGGTCTCGGTGTTGTGGTTCAGAATCGCGATCGGCGCGCGCGACGACGGTCGCGAGCGCTCGATGATCGCCCTGGAGATCGGGGATCAGCACCTCGATCGTGCACTCCGGGACTGGCGCCGTGCACCGCCGCGCGCGGTCGCGGCGAAGTGGCCGGCGCCGCCGTCCGGCAGGTCGTCGCGGTTCGACCGAGGTCATCACGACGTGGCGGAGCCCGAGCCGCGCCACCGCCTCGGCGACCCGTCGCGGCTCGTCGGGATCGACGCGTCGATCGGCCGGCCGTGGCTCACGGCGCAGAAGCGGCACGTTCCGCGTGCAGGTGTCGCCGAGCAGCATGAACGGTCGCCGTGTGGTGCGACCAGCACTCGCCGAGGTTCGGGCACTGCGCTTCCTCGCAGACCGGTGTGGAGACCGAGCTCGCGCACGGTCGCACGCGTCTCGGCGACCGCCCGCTCCGGTCGGGGCGCGGCTCTTGATCCAATCGGGATGACGGCGGGCGATCACGATGCGCCTACACTCTCCGCTGCAACGGCCGTCGGCGCAAACACCGCGCAGGAACTCGTCGATCACGAGCGCCTCGACGTCGGCGAGCGCCGGACACCGGCCCGTCGCCTGCGCGAGCGACGTGACGCCGATACCGGCGAGACCGCAGGGAACGATCGCCGAGAACTCGGCGCGGAGATCGGCGCACGTTGAGCGCGAAGCCGTGCATCGTCACCCACCGTCGGATGCCGACGCCGATCGCCGCGAGCTTGTCGCTCCCGACCCACACGCCCGTCCAGCCGGCGCTGTCGGCGCGCCGCGAGGCCGAAGCGCCCGGCGACGGCGATCAGCACGTCCTCGAGCGCACGCAGGTAGCGGTCGATGTCGCGGCCGCGGCGGGCGAGATCGAGGATCGGATAGCCGACCAGCTGACCCGGACCGTGGTACGTGACGTCGCCGCCGCGGCTCACGCGCAGCACCGGCGCCACGCGGCGACAGCACGTGCCGCACGTCGCCGCGCCGGCCGAGCGTGATGACCGGCGGATGCTCGACCAAGAGCAACTGCTCCGGCCCGCCGTCGATGACCTGGGCACGCGCGTCTTCTCTGCACGATCAACGTCTCTTCGTAGTCGCGCCGGCCGAGGCGACGGACCTCGATCGGCGACACGTCGGGGACAACGGCAACGGGCAACCGCACTCTTCATGAAACCACCAATCCGATCGGATTTTCGAGCAACGTCTTCAGCTCCTCGAGAAAGCGTCCGGCCATGACCCCGTCGATGATGCGGTGATCGCAGGAGACCGTGACGAACATGGTATGGGCGCGCCACCACGCGCGCCGTCCGCACGACGGCGCGTGGCTTGATCGGACCGACGGCGAGGATCGCCGCCTGGGAGGGATTGATGACCGCCGTGAAAGACTCGAGGTCGAGCATCCCCATGTTGCTGACCGTGAACGTCCCGCCGGAGAGGTCGGCGCTCGCGAATCGACCTTGCTTCGCCTGCGCGACGAGACGGCGCGCCTCGACGGCGATCTCGGCGAGCGAAAGCTCGTCGGCGCGACGCAGGACCGGCACGATCAGCCCGTCCTCCACCGACACCGCCATGCCGAGATTGACCTCGGCGTGCACCTCGAGCGCGCCGTCGCGATAGGACGCGTTCAGACGCGGATGGCAGCTCGAGCGCCCGCGCCGTCGCCTTCAGCACCATGTGCGTGTAGGTGACCGGCGCGTCGAAGCCTGCCGTCCTTCTCGAGCGCGGCCTTGAGACGCACCGCCTCGCTCATGTCGATCTCGGCGGTGACGGAGAAATGCGGGATCTCGCGAACGCCTCGCTCATGCGCCGCGCGATCGACTGCCGCATCTCGGAGAGCTCGTGCCGTTCGGCGACCGGCGCTTCACGGTCGCGAGGAGCTCGACGCGCCGGCGGCTGGCCGCTCCGTCTTCGCGCTCGCCGCTTCCACGTCCTCGCTGACGATGCGACCGTCGGGCCCGGTCCTCAGCGATGCCGGCGAGGTCGATGCCGCGCTCGGCCGCGAGCGCACGGGCCGCGGCCGAGACCTTCCGGGCGCGTCGCGCGGCCGTTCCGCTGGCGGACGCGGGACGATGCCGCTGCTCTTCGCTGCCGGTTTCGGCTCGGGCGGCGCCTCGTCCGTATCCTGCGGCCGGCGTCTGCGGCGCGCGATGGCGCGTGGCGGCCTTCCGAGCGCACCGGACTCGGCGCCGTCGGCTTCTCCGCCGCTTGTCCCGCTGCCGTTGCCGTCGACGACCGCGATCACCGCCCCGACCGGCGCGCTCTCGCCTTCGGGAACCTGGATGGCGCTCAGCACCCGCCTCGGCCGCCTCGAGCTCCATGTCCGCCTTGTCGGTCTCGACCTCCGCGATGACCTCCCCGGCCGCGATCGCGTCACCGACGTGCTTCAACCACTTGAGGATCTTCCCCTCCTCCATGGTGTCGCTCAGCTTCGGCATGACGGATGTCGGTGCTCACGGTACGATTATAAGAGGCGGGGTCGGATGTCGGGAACCCACGGTCGACGTCACCCGACGCTCCGTGCCGCAGCGGCGCGCAGGGCGCGAACGAACGGCGATGGAGCGGCGTCGGTCCGTACGTGGCGAGCGCCTGCAGATGCTCGCGCGTGGCATAGCCGACGTGACGTGCGAAACCATACGCGGGATAGACGGCGTCGAGGGCGTGCATCAAGCGCGTCGCGATGGACCTTGGCGATGATCGACGCCGCCGCGACCGAGTACACGATGGCGTCGGCGCGGACATAGCGCGTTTGCGGCACGTCGAGGTTCGGGATGTGCCGCGCGTCGACGATCAGGTGCTCGGGCGCGAGCGGCAACGCCGCGACCGCGCGATGCATCGCCTGCAGACCCGCCTGATAGATGTTCACGCGATCGATCTCCTCCGGCTCGACGACGCGCGATGCCGATGCCGAGCGCGGTCGCGCGAATGGCCGCCGCCGCGGCTTCGCGCGCCGGTGCCGGCAGGAGCTTCGAGTCGGCGATGCCTCGGAGCGGCACGGCGTCCGCCGCGAACACGACCGCCGCCGCCACGACCGGGCCCGCGAGCGGACCCATCCCGACCTCGTCGACACCCGCCACCCGCGCGATTCCGGCGCTCCACAGCAGCCGTTCGACGTAGGGCGCGGTCTCGTGCGGGAGCAACCGCCCGCCCGGCGCCTTTCGTGCCCGCACCACCTCACCTCCCCGCCCTGGCAGGTCGCACGCGCCATCGGCGCTGTCAAGCCATTTCGCTCATCCGAACGCACGTTCGCTGAACCACCAGAGGGCCACGACCAGTATGGCAGCCGGACGCGAGACCGACGAAGAGGCGGCGATGCGGGCTGCCGTTCGATCGCCACGACGAGCGGATACGTGACGAGCACGACCACCAGCTGTCCCGCCTCCACCCCGAGATTGAAGGCCAGCAGCGACGCGATCAATCCTTCGCGCGGCAGGTGCATCTCACGCAGGATCGACGCGAACCCGAAGCCGTGGATGAGACCGAAGAAGAACGTGATCCGCCAACGGCCACGGACCCGATCGAGCACGAGATTCTCGAGCGCCACCCACGCGATCGACAGCGCGATCGCGCTTTCGACGAAACGCGACGGCAGCTGCACCGACGTCGAGGACGGCGAGGCTGAAGCGTCACGCTGTGGGCGACCGTGAACGCGGTGATGATCGCGACCAGCGCCCGCGCAGGCCGCCGCCGACCAGCAGCAGGGCGAGCAGGAAGAGGATGTGATCGTAGCCGGTCGCGATGTGCTCGACGCCGAGCAGGAAGAAGCGCCGGAAGGTCGGCCAGAGACCGCCGGCCGAGGCGCCGATCACGACCTCGCTGTCCGTCCGCGTGAAGACGTGCTCGGCGAGGACCCCGCCGACGCGGATCTTCGCGAGGTTCTGCCCATCGAGCGTGGTCAGCACGCCAAGCCGGACCACGACCCGCACCGGGAGCGCGTCCGGACACGGTCCGCGCAAATGGAAGCGCACCGCCTCGTTCGGATCGAGCGCGAAATCCTCGAGCGTGAGGGGGCACGCCACACCGTTCGCCTCGACCGTCAGCGCACCGTCGAAGAGACGCTGCAGGCGCTTCAGCCGATTCTGGACCTCCGGAGCTGTGACCGTACCGTCGCCGTCGACGTCGAGTGCCAAGTCGTGCGTCGAGAGGACGAGGTCGAACGCCGCCTGGTGCTCGCCGACGCGGACGTCGGAGTAGCTGATCCCCTGCTGGTGCGCCGCCGCCGGGACCGTCACGAGCAGCCCGACGATCAGCGCCGCCGTGGCGCCGCGCACGCGCTCAGTGATCGCGCATCGACTCGCCGAGCGCGAGCTTGCAGAGCCGGTGCACTTGCGGGTCGGGATGTGTCTTCTCGATGCGCTCGACAGCGACGGCACTTCCGGTGACAAGGGCGCGACTGAGAAGGCAAAATTACGGAGTCGGGTCCCAAACTGTCAAGCAAGAATCTGGACATCTGACACCGGCCTGTGATTCCCTCTCCTTCCCACCGATGTCCGACCTCACGCCGCCCGCTCCCGTCGACTCAGCCACCGTCGTCCTGTTGCGCCAGGTCGCCCCACGAGGGCTCCAGGTCCTCCTCGTCGGCCGGCATGCAGCCAGCCGGGCGTTTGCCGGGGCGCACGTTTTTCCAGGCGGTCTCATGGAGGCGGCCGATCGTTCCCCGGAGGTCTTGAGCGCCCTCACACCCCATGTGTCGCCCGCCACGGCACATGCCATGCTCGGCGAGGACCTCGCCCCGGAGAATGCCCTCGCCTTCTTCGCCGCCACGCTCCGAGAGCTCTTCGAGGAAGCCGGGATCCTCCTTGCCGATCAGGACGGACGGCGGCTCGGGTTCGCCGATCCCGCGACGCGTGATCGCTTCGCGCTGCACCGCCGGGCGCTTCTCGACGGCGACCTCGATTTCGGCGCGTTCCTGACCCGCGAGCGGCTGACGCTCCGCGCGGACGATCTCCGCTACTTCAGCCGCTGGATCACCCCCGTCCATGCGCCGCGGCGCTACGACGCGCGCTTCTTCGTCGCCCCCGTGCCGGCCGACCAGATCCCGCTCCACGACGAGCGCGAGACCACCTCGGCAGAATGGTGGGACCCGGCCGAGGCGCTCGCGAGCGCGACGGCCGGGTCGCTCGTACTGACGCCACCGACGGCGCGTACGCTCGAGGAGATCGTCGAGCTCGGCACCATGGAGCGCGTGCTCACGAGCGCCGCCGCGCGCCGCGTGACGCCGATCCTGCCGAAAGTCGTCCAGATCGGCGATCGCATGGGCGTGCTCTACCCAGGCGACGTCGACTACGACGCGACCGAGCCCGGCCAGGCGCTCCCGGCCGAGCGCACGGGAACCCTGAATCGCGTCGTCATGGACGATGCCGGCTGGCGGCGCTTTCGCGGCCTGCGTTGATCGCCCCGAAATCGCCGGCCGCAAGCCGGCGGCGCGAGCGCGAGACGCTCGTCCACCGACGCTCCGGCGAGATCCGCTCCGACGAGCGCTTCCATGCTGGCGCGGAGGCCGCGCCGGTTGGCGAGCTGGATCGTCAAACCGGCCCGCGCGTTCAGCTCGAGCACGAGCGGTCCGAGCGCGGCGTCGAGCACCAGGTCGACCCCGAGGTAGCCGAGCGGGATCGCGTCGTAGCAGCGCGCGGCGATCGCCAGCATCGCGTCCCACTGTGGGATGACCCGGCCACCGACCGCACAGGCGAGATCGGGGTGGCCCGGCATCCGCCGTCCGCGCAGCACGCCGTGGGTCGTGACCCCGGTCACGAGGTCGATGCCGACGGCCATCCCGCCCATGTGGAGGTTGGCGCGCCCGTCGGAGGCTCGGGTCGGGAGGCGGATCATCGCCTGCACCGGCACGCCGCGGAAGACCAGGACGCGGACGTCCGGCACGCCCCGGTAGCTGATCGCGCCGAGCACGGGATCGACCTCGACGCGCGCCTCGATCATCACCTCGTCGCTGTGGGTGCTCGAGGCGTACGCGCCCGCCAGGATGTCGGAGCAATGGGCCGCGAGGTCGGCGACCGAGATCACGCTCCCGCTCGCCTTCACGAACGCGTCGCCGGCCCGCCCGGCGATCACGACCACCCGCCCCCGCCCGCGCCCCGCGCCGGTTTCACGACGAAGGATGTCCAGCCGGCCACGAGGGCGGCAAGCCGGCGGAGATCCCACTGGCGGGACAGGACGGCATAGGTCGCTGGCACGGGGATGCCGGCGGCCGACAGGCGGCGCTTGGTGCCGGGCTTGTAGTCGACGACCGCGAACAAGCCGGGCGGATTGTAGGGCACCAGAAACTCGAGGTTTCGACGGTTCATCCCGAGCGCATCGCGGCGGAGACGCCGCAGGGTCTCGAGCTTCACCGCTCGCTCGCGGCCGGTCGGACGAGGTCGGAGAAGCGCAAGTATTCGAGGAGCCGGAGCCCGCGCCACTTCCCGATCGCGATCTCGAGCGCGACCACGCCGAGCAGCACCTCCGGAAACGAGAGCACGATCGACTGCAACCCCGCCCACTCGATGACGAGGTAGCAGGCGGCACACACGAACAGCGTGTTGCGGGTGAGCCGGATCGCTTCGCGGGTCCCGAGCTCCACCTGCGTGGTCGTGAAGTTCTCGATGACGTTCGACATGATCACCATCGGAAAGATGCTGACGTTCAAGAGCGCCCCGACCCCGAGGTAGGCCCCGACGACCGTGAGGCCCGCCATCATCACCGAGACGAGCGCGATCAGCACCGCGAGCCGGGCCACGAGCTGGATGCGGAACCACTGGAGCGCGCTTCGCAACACGACCCCGAGCCCGACGATGACGCAGAAGATCGCCACGCCCCAGGCGAGCCCGGTCATGAGGAACGCCAGCGACACGATGACCGGCGCGAACGTGCCGAAGGTCTCGATGCCGATCACGCTCCGGAAGATCACCACGATGCAGGCGATCACGGGCAGGACCAGGATCAGGTTGATCGCCTGAGCGGCACCTGCGCCAGCACCGCCGCCGACCACGCCCGCACGAGGCCGCGGCGAAACCCGGCGAGCCCGCGCACGTCGTCGGCGTCGATCACCTGCGGGCGGAGATCCCAGAGCGAGGCCGCTTCCACCATCGGCACGCCGTCGATGAGGTTCGAGCGCGCCATGTTCCAGAGCGACAACAAGCGGCGCCTGCGGATTCACCAGCACGAGCTCGCCCGGTGACACCAGCCGATAGAGCACCGAGCCGAGCACCTTCCCGACCGAGCGCGGAAACCGCCGGCGACGACCAGGCGCGCATCGCGAAGCGCCAAGCGCTGCTCGCCGAGCTGCAGGAGCGCGTACAGGCCCGCCTCGTCGCGCGTCGACACGAGCAGCAGATGGGCCTCGGCCACCGCTTCGAAGTTGTTGGCGATCAGCCGCTGCAGGTAGTGCTCACGGAAGTAGCGCGACTCGAAGCTCGCCGAGAGGAAGACGACGCTGATCGAGCGCTCGCGAGCGTCGGCGACGATGCGGTCGATCACCGCCGGTCGGGACCGGCACGTCGGTGATCAACACCACCGACGCGACCGGCTTCTCGGCGTAGAACGCATACGTCTTCACGCGCTCGGTCTCGAGGTTGATCTCGCGCACGCGATTGATCGTCGTGCTCGGCGGCTCGGCCTCCTGCGCGAGCAACGCCTGACGCGTCACCTGGTGGATCAGCATGTCGTAGCGGAACCCGAGCCGCGCCGTGTGCTCGATGAGCGGGAGGTCGCCGTAGTAGAGCGCCAGGTAGTTGGCGGGAAGCGTCGCGTAGTGGCCGTTCGAGGGATCGAACGGCAGCCACTTGCCGCCGAGCCAGGCTTCGACCCATGAGAGAGTAGCGCGCTTGCGGGCGGCGTCCTCGAGCCGGAGGCCGCCGACCAGCCGGGCCGGAATCCCGACGCTTCGGAGCAGCGCCACCAAGAGCCGCGCCCGTCCGCTCGGGCTCCCGCGCTCGGCACTCAAGCACCGCAGCGCGCGTCGTCGGGTGCCTCGGCGCTCTCGCTGCGGAGGAACGACGCGGCGTACTGATAGAGCGACCACGTCATCTCGTCGACGCGCGACGGCGTCGCGCGTGAGGGCGGCGGCGCGCCGTACGAGCGCCGGGTCGTCGGACTGCATGGTCTCGCTCGGACGCAGGGTCGCGGGGTCGGGCGGAGGCGGATTCTCGGCGAGCGGAATGCGCGGCACGTCGAGCCAGAGGTCGGTCGTCCGCGCCGTGTAGCTGTAGGAGATGCTGCCCTTCTGCGCCTTGACGGCCGACGCCTCCCACCCGACCCACTGGTTCGGCGGCTCGGCGTCCTCCCGGAAGCGAAAGGCGCTCGGCCGCACGGTACGGCCGAGGATCGCCTGGCGGCCGTCGGACATCGGGACCAGCATGCGCACCGACGCCGGATCCGCCGTCGGCTCGACCTCCATCGTGACGGTCACGGTCCAGTACGTGATGGTCGGCTTCTTGGGTCGCGCCCGCGCCTCGTCGGACGGGCTGAAGACGCGCGTGCCGTCCGAGCGCGCGGGCGTCGCGGTCGGCTCGGCGAAGGCCGCGCCGCCGACGAGCACGAGCAGCAGGACCGCGATCGGCGTGTCGCATCGGCGTGCCGCGCGCTTCGCGCGTGCCGCGCGCCGCTCGCGTAGCGCGCGCTGCCTCGCCCGTGCGCGCGCTGCCTCGCCCGTACCGCGCGCTGCCTCCATCAGCGCGCCGCATCACGTGATCAGCGCGCCGCACCGACGAGCGCCGCCAACACCCGCGCCGGCGCGAAATGCTCGACCGCCAGCGCCCGGGCGGCGCGACACTGCCGCGGGTAGTCGGCGGCGATGGTCGCGAACGCCGCGGCCGCATCCTCCGGAGAGCGAAAGGCGAACAGGCCGTCGCCGGTCGGCAGGTGCTCGTCGAAGCCGGTGTCCTGATTCACCACGGGTCGCCCCGCCGCGAGATAGCAGGCGCTGCGGTCGCTGAACCAGCCGCTCCGGAGACGCACGTTCACGTCCTTGGCGACCGTGAACTCGCCGCGCGAGCGGCGGATGAAAGCCCGATAGACGCTGCGGATCGCGGGAGACGGCGAGCGGGTCGACGACCTCCCATCCGGCATCCGTGAGACGGGCGAGGTCGTCGGGTCGGCTTGCGACGTCCATCGCCACGCAGAAGCGCTGCCCGGTCGTCCGCGGGAGATCGAGGAAGCGGAGCCACTCGGTGCGCTTCGCGCCAACCGAAGACCTCGCCCTGCGAAGACGACGTCGCGGCCCGTCGCGTCCCATCTGCCGACCGTACTGAACGGCGCGGCGGGATCGGCGGGCTCCGGCTCCCAGAGCGCCGCGGGCACCGGCTGACGCATCGGCTGCCACCGCACGCCGCCGCTCGGGATGCGGCACGCCGCGGTGCCGATGCTCTCGCCGAGCGTGAAGTGCACGTCGTGCTCTTCGAGCATGCTCGCGAGCGGCCGCGTCGCCGTCGGCGAGGCGGAGCTGCGTGTAGGCTGGATCGAGGTCGACGTAGGCCGCGACGGCGCGCGGCCGACGCGCGCGCGGTACGCGATTCACGCCGGCGAGGTTGACGAAGAGGTCGGCGTCGGCGAGCGCCGCCCGCGTCCGCTCGGCGGCGGCGCCGTGATGGCGATCCGCCGCCGCGTCCCAGAACCCCAGGCGTCGCCGAAACCGTGTGCCGCGAAGAACGCGGTCGCGGCTCGGACTCCATAGTCGTAGTCCGAGGTTTGCATGACGTCGGCGCCGGGCACGTACGCCTCGGCGTAGTACGCCGTGTCCTCGTAGAAGAACACCTCGCAGCCGAGCTCGCGGAGACCGGCGAGGAAATGCAGCGCTTGCCACGCGTACCCACCGAGCGGATAGCGCACCAGATAGCCCGCCAGCACGACGCGCGGTGCCATCTACTGGCAACCTGCGTCCGCGAGCAGCCGTCCGAGCACGCGCTCGGCGGCGAAGAGCTCGGCGGCGATCGTCCGTGCCTCGCGGCAGCGTCGATCGTAGTCGTGCTCGACGTCGGAGAGCGCCGTCACGGCGCCGGCCGACGTCGGCGAACGGAAGAATCGCACCGCCCACGGGATAGTGCGCGGCAAGCCCGGTGTCCTGACGACGACCGGTCGGCCGAGCGCCAAGTACGAGGCCGAGCGCGTGCTGAACCAACCGCTGCGCGTCGCGACGTAGGCTTCCTTCGCGACGCTCAGCTCGCCGCGCGAGCCGGCGAGATACTGTTGGTACGCCGCCGGCGTCGCCGACGCTTCGCGAGCGTCGCGGAGCTGCCAACCCGCCGCCATCAGCGTGGCGCGCGGCGCCGTCCCGGCGAGCGCCACCTCGAGCCGCGCCGGCGTCCGCCGCGGCAGCTCGAGGATCTTGGCGAACTCGACGTCCTTGCCGCCGTAGACCCGGCCGTCGAGCATGGGCGACGTCACGTCGATCTTCCACGACATGACGGTCGTGAACGGCGCTGCCGCGGGCGCGCGCGTGAGCGGCCAATCGGCCAGCACGATCGGGTGCCGGGTGCGGTGCCAGCGGAGGCCGAGCAGCGGGATCGTGCACTCCGACCGTCCGAGATTCTCCGCGAACGAGAAGAACACGTCGTGGCTGCGGATCATGGCCGCCGACTCCCGCACCAGCGCGTCGGCGGTTCCCGCGTCGGAGGCGGCGAGCTTCGCTTGGCTGTAGCACGGGTCGGTGTCGACGTAGGCGTGCACGCCGCGCCCGCGATACTCGTCGCGCAGCCAGCAACTCCCCGAGACGTTGAGAAAGAGATCGGCCTCGCGACAACGCGCGCGTGAGCGTCGGGACCGTCGAGCCCGTGCAGCACGCCGCGCGGATCGCGAAACGCCCACGGCACCGCGCACCGGCGCGAGCACGCGCTCGAGATAGGCGAGGTTCTCGCTGCTCCGCTCCGTGAACGTCTGCAAGCGCGGCGAGTAGACCCACTGCCCGGTATCCTCGAGGTACGTGACCGTGTGGCCGAGCGCGGCCAATCCGTGCACGTATTGCAGGTAGTCCCAGGTCACCCTCCGACCGGGTACGTGGCGATGAGACCGGTCACCACGATGCGCACGGCGCGGCACTGTAGCCCCTGTCGATTGGACCGTCACCAGGGGGCAGCCCTTGCCGACGCGAAGCTCCCGATGGTACCTCGTCGCGCATGACGAGATCGGGATCGTTGCAACGGCTGGTGCTGGTCGCGCTCGGGGTCCTCTCGCCGCGGCCGCGCCGGCGCGGGCAGAGACGTGCGGCGACGCCGACGCGAGCGGAGCCGTGACCGTAACCGACGGGGTCCAGACCCTCCGGTCGGCCACCGGGCTCTCCACCAGTTGCACCCCGGCACGCTGCGAGGGCACGTCAACGAGTTCACGGTGAATCTCTTGACGGGTGACCTGACGCCCAGTGACCGCGGGAGCTCAGCGCCGTCAGCTGCGGGCGAGCGACTCGAGGAAGAGCGCGCTCGCTTCTTCCAGCGGCGCGCAGGCGAGGAACGCCTCCCGTCCGACCTCGTCGGGACGGAGGCCGCGAGCGCACGCCAGGTCGCCGCGCCGAGGCGCTCACCGGCGGCCTGGATCGCGAACTGTTCGGCGAGAGGCCGGCCCGCGAAGATCGCCTCGTTGATCGTCACGAGCTCGGGGTGCGCGGCGCGGAGACGCCGCTTGCACAGCCGTCGGCATCCGGATGGACGGCCTCGACCCGTGCCGCGATCTCGTCCTCGCGCGCGGCGCACGCGAGCAGGCCGGCTCGCACCGTCGCGTCGTCGACCGCGCCCGCCCAGCCCCGGTAGCGTTCCGCGGCCATGCGCTCGGCGATCGCGAGGAGCAGCGGCCGCTCGGCCGGCGTGACGGCGCCGAGGAGTGGCGCCGAGGATCGCGCCGATGTCGGGCAACGTCCGGTCGCTCATCGCAATCCCGCCGCATCGAGCATGGCGCCGATCACCGTGTCCGCGGCGAAATGGTCCTCGGCGATGCGGCGCGCCGCACGCGCGTGTCGCGGCCAGTCGCCGGCGACGGTACGCACCGCCGCCACGGCCTCGTCCGGCGTCGCGAACGCCAGCAATCCCTCGCCGCTCGGTACGAGCTCGCTGAACCCGGTTTCCTGCGTGATCACCGGCTTCCCGGCGGCGAGAAAGCAGACGCTGCGATCGCTGAACCACCACGCTGCGCGGCCGGACGTAGATGTCCTTCGCCACCGTGAACTCGCCGCGCGAGCGCTCGACGTAGCCGCGATAGGCATCGACGTCGGCGGAGATCGGACGCGGGTCGACGAGCGACCACCCATGCGACGCGAGCTCGGCGCGGACGGCGGCGTCGCCGGGATCCATCGCGAGCTCGAAGCGCTCGCCGCTCGCACGGGGACGTCGATCATCTTCACGAAGTTCACGTGCTTCGACCAATAGTAGGTTTCGCCGCGGAAGGCGACGTTCTTCCCCTTGTTTTCCCACGTGGCGATGCTGGTGAACGCGCGGCCTTCGGTACCCGGGTGCCAGAGGTCCAGCACGACCGGCGGACGCGTCGGGATCCAGGTGAACCGCTCGACCGGCACCCGACACGACGGGGTCCCGAGCAGCTCGCCGTACGTGAACAGCACGTCGTGGGAGCCGAGGAAGCCGATGCTGTCCTCTTCGCCGTTGGCGACGCGCATTTGCTCGTAGATGGGATCGGTCTCGACGTAGCAGAGCTTGGCGCCCTGCCGGTGCTCGTCGCGGAGCTTGGTGGCCCCGCAGAGATTGAAGATCGCATCGGCCGTCCGGTAGAGCTCGCGCACCGCTTCGCCGTCGCGTCCGTGCCAGCGGTCGGTGAGCGCGTCCCAGTAGGCCCAGCGCTCGGTGAGATCGAAGCGCCGCATGACGTCGTCGAGGAAGGCGACGTTGGCGTCGGCGCGTGACGCCGATGCCGCCGCTCGCCGGATCGTAGGGAGGCGCGCCCGAGTCCTCGACGTAGAAGACGTCGCAGCCGAGCGCGCGCAGGCCGACCAGGTAGTGGATCGCCTGCCACGTCACCCCGGCGAGCGGGTACTGCGCGGCGATCCCGAGCACGACGACGCGCGGCCCGCTCATCCCGCCGCCTTCCCGGGCTGCCGCCCGAACTGCGCCTCGTAGAGACGCGTGAAGGCGCCGCCGCGCGCGACCAGCTCGTCGAACGTGCCGCGCTCGGCGACCGTCCCGTCCCGCAGGACGACCACCTGGTCGGCGTGGCGGATGGTCGAGAGTCGGTGGGCGATCACGAAGGTCGTGCGCCCGCGCATCAGCTCTTGCAGCGCGGCGATGATGAGCGCCTCGGTCTCGGCGTCGAGCGCCGAGGTCGGCTCGTCGAGGATCAAGAGCGGCGCGTCGCGAATGATGGCGCGCGCGATGGTCACGCCGCTGGCGCTCGCCGTCCGGAGAGCGTCGCGCCCTGCTCGCCGACCGGCGTCGAGAGTCCCTGGGGCATGCGTGCGAGCAAGCCGTCGAGCTGCGCCAGGTGCGCGGCGCGCGCGATCTCGGCCTCGGTGGCCTGCGGCCGGCCGTAGGCGATGTTCTCGCGGAGCGTCGTCGGGAAGACCAGCGGCGGTTGGAGCACCATCGCGATCCGGCTCCGCAGATCGCGCAGGCGATACTCGCGGAGATCGACGCCGTCGAGCAGGACGCGCCCGGCCACCGGGTCGTAGAAGCGCCCGACCAGGCTCACGAGCGTGCTCTTGCCCACGCCCGTCGGCCCGACGATCGCCATCACCTGGCCGGCCTTGGCGACCAGGTCGACGTCGCGCAGCACCGGACGGTCGGAGGAGTACTCGAAGCGGACGTGCTCGAACGCGACCTCACCGCGGAGGTGAGTGCCGTCGAGCGCGCGCGTCCCGTCCGGAAGGTCGGGGGCGGTCTCGAGGATTTCGAGCGCGCGCGCCGCGCCCGCGCGCGCGCCGTGGATCATGCCGATCGTCTGGCTGATGCTGTTGATCGGCGCGTAGAGCGACGCCAGATAGGTGGTGAAGACGAGCACCTGCCCGATCGTGAGCGTGCCGTTCGAGCACCTTCGACGCCCCCACCCACAGGACCAGTGCCGTCCCGAACGCGATGATCACGTTGATCGCGCCCGAGTAGAAGGTCTGCATCATGTACATGCGGAGGTTGGCGCGGAGACTGTCGGTGCTCGAGGCCGCGAATTGCCGCGCCTCCTCCTCTTCGGTCGTGAAAGCCTGGATGACGCGGATGGCGGAGATCCCGCGCTGAGCGACCGAATAGAGACGGCTCTCCTTCTGGCGCGCATCGAGCGCGATCTCGTTGATGCGGCGGCCGAGCAGCGAGATGCCGAGGAAGATCACCGGGCAGACGGCGAGCGCCACCGACGGTCAGCCACCAGTCCATGCGCCCCATCACGACCACCATGCCGCCGAAGAGCACGAGCGAGGTGATGATCGGGAACACGCCGTTCATGCTGAGGGTCTGGATGGCGAACGCGTCGGCGGTCACCCGATAGAGCAGGTCGCCGACCTCTCGGCTGGTGTGGAACTTGAGCGAAAGCCGCTGCAGGTGCTGGTAGAGGTCGAGCCGGAAGTGGTTCACCATGCCCTGCCCGATCGCGATCGTGGTGGCGTTGTTGAGGGTGCTGAGTCCGGCGAGCACCACGTACAGCGCGACCAGCCCGAGGCAGGTCGGCGAGCAAGAGCTCATGCGGCGAGAGCCCGGCGGCCGGACCCCAAGTGACGGGCGTTCCGGTCGAGCACGTTGTCGACGACGATCTTCAGCGGCCACGGCTTCAAGAGCTCGCACGTGCTGATGAGCACGACCTGGCCGAGCGCGAACAGAAAGGCGGCGCGATGCGGGTCGCAGGTAGTGCGCGACCGTCCGGATCAGCGGGAAGCGCCGGGCGCCGGCGCCATGGCGCAGCGTCAGGTGCTCGACCCCATCGGCCCGAGGCCGATCTGCTGCGCGACGATCTCCAGCACCTGGTACATCGTGCGCCCGAGTCGGATCGGCTTGGTAGAAGATCGAGCCCGCGATCAATGTCGCCGAGCAGGACGGCGACCATCAGGAGCTCGGGCACGAGCAGGTAGGCCCCGATCGCCACCAGGCTGCCCGCGAACCAGAGCGCGAGCTTCGCGGCCCGCGACGTCTTGATCGCGCAGCGCACGTTGAAGAGCCGCTTCGTCCCGCCGTGGTTCTCGACCGCGACCCGCACCTGCGACTTGGCGGCGATGCCGCGATGGATCTCGAGATCCCAGTCGCTCCAGCCGAGATCGTGGGCGATGCAGATATTTCCGCGGCAGGAGGAAGCGAATGACCCCCTCGAGCAGCTCCTCCTTCTCCTGACTGCTCTCGCTCCAGTAGCGCAGGAAGAACTCGCGGCCGAGCCAGCGGATGCGCGGCGGCTGGCGCATCTCGGCGAAACGAATGCGCTCGACGTCGGTGAGACCTTTGACCCGCCAGCGATAGCGCTCGTAGCTCCGCAGCAGCGGCCCGAGATAGATCAGCATCGCCACCAGCATGCGTCCGCGCCAGTGGTCGTAGCGCGGGTCGATGCGCGCGTAGCGCGCGCTCACCGCCGACGACACGAGCGTGATCGCGAGCGGCAGCGCGGCCAGCATCAGGTACTTGCCGGCGGCAGAGCGCCGCGATCAGCAGGAGTGCCGCGACCACGTTCCCACTCGAGCGTGAAGGGCAGGAACGCGAACAGCGACGACGGCGGCTCGTAGAGCGTCTGGAAGAGGCCGCGCCCGAACGTGCCGGAGTAGATCACCGGCCGGCGCGAGAAGAGCGAGGTGCGTGAAGTCGCCGTAGATGCGCCCGAGCCACCGCGACTGGCCGAGCATGTTGAAGCGGTACGGATGCTTGAAATAGAGCAGCGCCTCGGCCTTGCCGTAGCCGCGTCTGCTGCGTTGATGTAGTCGCGTCACGGTGTTGCGCCGGAAGTGCCAGACCATCGCCGACGGGCTGAAGCCGATGACGTGCCCTGCGTTCTGCAGGCGCCAGCAGAGGTCGACGTCGTCGCCGGCGGCGCGTGAAGATCGGCTCGAAGCCGCCGACGTCGCTGCGAGCGCGTCGCTTGCCGGAAGGCCATGTTGCAGCCGGGGATGTGCTCGGCGACCTCGTCGTTCAGCAGCACGTGCGTCGGCCCGCCGGGTGACGCCGCCACGTAGGCCGCGCACTGCGCGCTGTCCTCCGGCGGCGGGAAGTTCGGCCCGCCGACCGCGACGAAACCGCCGCCTGGAACTTGTAGACGAGATAGGTCAGCCAATCGGGATCGACGACGCAATCGGAGTCGGTGTACGCGACGATGTCGCCGGTCGACGCCTCGCATGCCGACGTTGCGCGGCGACCGACGAGGCCCTTGTTCACCTGGCTGATGAGGGTGAACCGACGCGGGTTCGAGGCGACGTAGCGCTCGGCGATCGCCTGCGTGCGTGTCCTTCGAGCCGTCGTTGACGATGACGACCTCGTAGTTCGGGTAGCGCAGCTTCTCGAGCGACGCCAGGCACGCGTCCATCGTGCGGTCGGCGTTGTAGGCGCAGATCACGACCGACACCTGCGGATACTGGCGGAGCGGCGGCGGCAGCGGCGCGGCGTACTGCGCCTGGATCGCATGGAACGCCGGCTTCCGCTGGCGATCGCGCGTCGACCAGACCGAACGACCAGTCCTCGATCTGATGCCCGCCGGTGAACCAGTCGTCGGTCCACGGAGAAGATGCAGGTGCCCGCGAGCCCCGTCTCGAACGCCGCGCGCACCTGCCATGACAAGGTCGCCGCCTGCACGTCCGTCGCCGAGCCGCACCGAGTCGATGCCGTGCTCGGTCAGCACCAGCGGCCGATCGACCGCGATGTTCTGCAGCCGTCCGAGGTAGCGCCGGAAGTCGTCCTCGTGGTGCAGGTAGACGTTGAAGCAGACGAAATCGAGGAACTCGAGATCGAGGTACTCGGTGGGCGGGAAGTTCGCGTAGCTGACGAGCGCGTGCGGCGCGAGCTGCCTTCACGTCGTCGCGCAGCACGTCGCAGGAACGCCTGCATCCGCTCCGGCCCGTACCAGCGCACGATGTCGGGCGGAATCTCGTTGCCGATCATGTAGGCGAAGACCGCCGGGTGGCCGAGCGAGTCGCGCGACCGCTCGGCGAATCGTCGCGCGGATCTCTTCGCGTGACGCTCGGCGCATCGAGGAAGCAGATGTGCTCGGCCCACGGGATGCCGATCATCACCCGGAGGTCGTGGGCTTCGGCGCGGATCGAGCAGCCAGCGCGGCGGCACCGTGAACGTGCGGATCACGTTGGCGCCGAGCTCGCGTCATGAGCGCGAAGTCGCGCTCGACCATGTCGCGCTCGGGAAACTGCGTGCCGTGCGACGCGGTCTTGAAGGGGCCGTACGAGACCGCCTTCATGTAGAACTTCTGGTCGCCCGGTGAAGAAGAACTTCCCTGGACCTGCAGAGGGCCCGCCTCGCTGGCGGTCGCAAGCGCGACCGTGCGGGCGGCGTGGCTGGCCTGCAGCCGCTGTCATGCGGTCGGCGAGGCCATCGACGACATCCCTGCCCTCTTTTCACAACGGTCGCTGGTCGACAAGTCGAGCCTCTACGCATGCGCCCGGCGAACACCGTAAAAACGCGGGGGTCTCGGGCTTCCGCTCGGAAGCCCGAGACCCCGTGCAATCAACGATCCGAACCGACGGACTACGGCAGGCCCGATCGCGGTGCCCTTGATGGTGACGCGCGCCGGTCCGGGAGACCGGCGACGGTGTTGACGGACGCCGCGGCCGCGTCGGAGCGACGCAGAACACGGCGCCGAGCGTCGGCTGCGCCGACGTCGTTCATCGGCGGGTCTGCCATGCCGACCGCGATCAGCGTGTCGGTGCCCGTCCTCTGTACCCAGGGCCTGGAAGCGTGCCGCCGCCGGTCAGGAAGCACCTACGCGGAGACGACCCGCAACTGCCGAGGCACCACCGCACTCCGACGTCCATGCTGCAGCCCCGTTGCGCGTGACCCGAGACGACGCGTGCAGGTCCGAGTCGATCGGACCGACCGTGCACCCGCCCTCTTGGTTGCCGGGCTCGAGATCTGCGCCCTCGTCGCATTCCATGACGCGGTCGCTGACCGTGGTGTCATCGGCTACATCCGCTCGGCTGGGTGGGCTGGCCGGCCGGCCGCAGCAGCTGCTGCCCGGACACTCGCGACGCCATGGCACACGCCGCCCCGGCGTTCGCGCCGCCGAGACAGCGCGGTGCCGTTGCAAATCGGGCCTGATCGGTCCCGCCGGATCCGGACAATCGGCGTTGACGAAGCACGACTGTGTTGCTGCCGTTGTTGCACGTGCCGCACATGCACTTGTTACCCGCGAGCGCACCGCTGCAGTTCGGGCTGGCGGTCGTCAACGTCCTGATGACCGAGTTGGTCGCGTTGCTGAGGTTGATCGCCAGGATCGCGATCCGGGTACCAGGCGACGACGTACAGTCGAGACTGGTCGTTCCGAAATCCGGCCGGTTCGGCACCGTGCCGTTGGCGTCGCACGCGAAGCCGGCGCGCGGACCGGCGTCACACGTGCCGCCGAGCACGCCGTCGTTGATCGTAATGTCGCCGATGCAGCGCGAGCACGGGTTGGTCGATCGCTAGACGCGAGGAAGACGCGCGCTGTTGAGGAGCGCGGTATTCACGGCCTCGCCGCGACTCGACGTTCGCCGTTCCGGTGATCGGCCCGTTGAACTGGTTCACGACGCACGTGCTGACGCCACCCGCCGCGAGCGGCAGGTTGGAGCCGAAGAAGAACTCGCACGTACCCGTCGTGCGGCACGAGCCGCCGAGACAGCATGCCTGACCGGCGTCCGTGCCGCCGACGCAGGTGCCGGCGTTGCACGCGCCGGGGCCGCACACGACGTCACCCGGCAGGCGCGCCGTTGTTCGTGCCGCCCGAGCACGTGTTGCGCGACCGCGCTGCAGGTCGAGCTCGCCGAGCAGCGGAGCGACGGGTCGTTGCTGCAGCGACGGTTGTCGAGCTGACCGGCGCCGCGCCTGCGGATTGACGATCGGGCCCGTCACGGTACACGTCCCGCATGGACGCGACGTGCTGGTGCAGCCGGACAGCGCGACCGTGCACGTCAGCCGTTCGAGATGATCGGAGCGCGGTGCGAGATACCGCGTCCAGCCGGTGTCGAGGATGCTCTCGGGTGCGCTCGCATCGCCGGTGAAGGTGACCTTCGTCGGGCACGCGCACTGAGCAGCCCACGCCGCAGACCTCGAGGCCCTGCCCTGAATTCGGACACTGCGGTGCGGGTGCGGCGGTGTCGCATTGCTCGCCGGCATCGACGACGCCGTTGCCGCATCCCGGGTCGAGGCTGACGGTCGGCGTCGCGTCACGCTCGGCGTCGCGGTCGCGGTCAGCACGGGCGTCGACGTCCGGGTCGCGGTGAGCACCGGCGTCGCTGGTTGCGGTCGCCGTCAGCACGGGAGTGCTCGTCGCGGTGGCCGTCGGAACGGGAGTGCTCGTCGCGTGGCCGTCGAGACCGGCGTGGCGGTGATCGTCGCCGTCGACGAGCGTGGCGGTCGCGGTAGCCACGGCCGCGGTTTGCGTCACGACCGGACCGGGGGTGGACGTTTCGGTTGCCACGGGCGCCGGCGTCGACGTCTCGGTCGCCACCGGTCCGGGGTGGAGGTTTGAGTCGCCACGGGCGCCGGTACGTCGACGTTTCCGTCGCGCACCGGCGCGGGCGTCGCGGTCTCGGCTGCAACGGGCGCGGGCGTCGACGTTTCCGTCGCGACCGGCTGCGGCGTGGCGGTCTCCGGTCGCGACGGGCGCGGGCGTCGCCGTCTCCGTCGCGACGGGCTCCGGGCGTCGCCGTCTCGGTTGCCACCGGCTCCGGAGTCGTGGTCTCGGTCGCGCGGGCTCGGGCGCCGCCGTCTCCGTCGCGACCGGCTCCGGCGTCGACGTTTCCGTCGCTTCGGGCGCGGGCGTCGACGTTTCCGGTCGGCACCGGCGTCGCGGTGGTCGTCGCGGTCGGAACCGGGGCATTGCAGCTCGCGCAGCACGGAGGCGACGACCGTTCCGCCGCGGTCGTGCACGCCGACTCGGACGAGAGCGGCCGGCAGCGGCTCGTCACGGCGGAGCCGGGAAGCTGGCAGCGCCACGCTGCCGTCCGGCTTGCCGCAAATCGAGCGAATGGCGCAGCTTTTGATCTTGGTGCGGCATTTCTTGGGGACCAAGCCGTCACGCACCAGCGCGACTCACGACCCGCGCTCACGCACGACCGTGTAGCGACCATGGTTCTCGGCGTCGGCGCAGGAGCATTCGGTATCGATGGTCGACTGGATCGTGCAGCGAGCGGCTTCACAATCGACGGGTTCGGCGTCGGCGCGAGAGGCGGGGAACGCGAGGAGCATTCCGGCGAGAAGGGCGATGGCGAGTTTCATGTTGGCTCCTTGGTTTGTCGACCCGCACCTGGCCTCGGGCCTCTAACGGACGTCTCCGAATGTTGCGATGCGGCTCGCCCGGATCGGGAAATTACGGCACGGGCACGACTGCTCCCTTCCATTTGCCAGAGCAGAGCCCTACGGTGCAACCCGTGTTTTGGGGTTTTCGAGTGAGGAATCCCCCGCGTGTGTGCTCACCGCTCGCCATATGGCGGGTGCGCGATCGGGCCGATTCACTCCCGGGCCGTGGGGCTCGTGGGGCGGACCACCTCTTATGCGCGCACGCTGGACTTCACGATCCCGGCCCGGATCACGGTCGCCGTCCTCGACGACTGCATCGCGCGCGACATCCTCCCGCTCGAGCGGGAACAGTTCGCCATTCTTCGACTACCGTCGCGAACACACCCGCACCGACTGGGAGACCGCGGTCGCTCTCGCCATGAATGGTGAAGCGCGCGCGTCGTCAGAATCAGGCTCGGACGCGATGCCAAGCGCGAATGGCCCGCCGCGCACGCGCGCACGGGCCGCCTCTGAATGAACATGCCGGGGGGCGGGACTCGAACCCGCACGGGGTTTACCCCACGGAGTTTTAAGTCGCCGAGGACCTCCCGGAACGCCCACCTCATCGAACGCACCCGATGCGAGCGTTGTTTGCGTGCTTCCGCGTTGGGGTGCCAGTCCCATTGTTTCGCGTCGGTTTTGCGGACAGAATCGCGATCAGTCAACCGTCAGTCCGCATCGCCGTCGCGCCGCCGCCCTCGGCCGCGTTATGGGGGGAGAGAGGCGTCGGTCATTCGGGCGACACGAACAGCGGGTGAGAACCTTCTGCCGCGGCCATCCCGCCCCGCTGCCGTAAGGTTGCTCAGGGATGACCACTCGTGACGGATCACGTCTGGTCAATCGGGGAGCTGGTGGACGCGGCGTTGTCGGCGACTCGAGCCGGCGCCACTTCCTTCTCGCCGACGCGGCCGGGAGAGGCATGAGCGCTGAGCTGAGGCCAGGACGGACGGGCAGAGACGGCGAGCCGCGGAAGAAGCTCTCCCTCATCAAGGCGTGGGGAAGGGCGCGCGAAGTGAAAGCAACAGGAAGCCGGGGGCGCACTCGCATCAGAGTCCACCCCGCACGGCGCGGACGGTGTGATGTGGCCCGGACGCCTCTGGAGCGCGTTGACACCAGGCTTCCAAGTTGATAAAGGCCACGTACCATGCGGTCGAGGGTGTCAGCAGATCGGTCGTCGAGGTCGAGTGGGTTCCAACGTCCAGGGGTGCAACTGCAGGTGAGAACGGTACAGCTCCGGCGCGCATGCGTCGTGTGGAACGCCGCTGCCACGGCCGGCCCGACATTCTCGAGGAGCAATAAGCTCTCGAGACGTCCGAAGCGATTCGGCAGGCGCCAGTCGCTGTACCCGGGCGAAGCTGCTGCCCGTTGAGCGCCGGCAGCTTGGTGCCAGAACGCGTCGTACCACGCACTGCACGTTATGGTCCCAGTCGTGGATGCTCTCGTCGTCGGAGCTGCTCCCACATGGGGACCCGTCACGAGGTCGGTGATGGCAGCCATCGCCGTTGTTTGTCGACATATGGCGCGCGCGAGGCCCTTCTGAAGCTCGCCGTCCTGCCCTTCCCCCGGCGCACGGAGCGGGACCGAGGGTAGCAACTGGTTCGGCCGGTAGCGAGCAGTTGGCCGTGGGCGGCGCGCCGGCGTTGCAGATGTCGAGATTGGTCTGACAGGCGTCGCGACACCAATAACCCGGCAGGAGCCGACATCATCCTGGCAGGAGCCGAGCTCGGCCGGGCAGTTCTGCAGGCCACCGCTGCGCCGAGACCGGTAGCGATCGTGGTCACCTGCTGGTTGACAACCACCTCGAAGTCTCCTCAGCACCAGCGGCGCATCGGGGCATGCGGTTCCTGCCGCCGCTGCCTTGCCGCATCGAGCACCTGCCAGGCAGCGACGCGAGCTTGTTCTGGCATCCTCGCAGAGACTCTCCGCGTATCGCTCGGCGTCGCCCGACTGCGCGAGCCGCGCCTGCCGCCGAGACGGCAGGCAGCGACGGCGCTATCGGCCACGGTCGCACCTTGTTCTTGCCGGCTTCTGGCACTGCTGCTCGGGCGTGACGGCGCCGCCGGGAGCGACCTGCCGCAGAGCGTGGAGCAGCAGACCGAGGAGACAATGATCAGAGCGTGGGGGCTCCATGGACGATTCTCGGGTCGCATCGGCGGTTCTCCTTGCTTGGTGCAGCAACGCTTATGCCCTCTATTGTGTGACTTTAGGGGAAGGGAACTTTGTTCCCTGCACCGTATCAACAGTTGCCGCTCGGGGATGAGCTTCCGGGCGCGGAGTCCCCTGCCAACGGCGCATGCGGCGTCCCCGGCCCCCACGGAATTCTTGATCTCTCCGTTGGTCATCGCAAGGGCGCGCGATGCCGATCGTTTTCTCGAGGTACTGACGGTGCTCTGACGGTCGATAAGGCGACGCGACCCACGACGCACAACTCTGCCGCAGCTACCGGAAGTCGGGCGCCTTCGCGTTGAAACGCGCCATTCGCACGCTCGGTAGCCGCACGATCGACCGCGCCGAACCAAGGTCGGTCGCGCGCTCGCCGCATTGTGCGAAGACCTCGGCCCGACTCGTACCCTGGGCCTCGGCGAGCTGGCCGGCGGCCTGCTGTGCTTCGGCTAGAAGCGCAAAGAGCGCGGGCGCGCCCGCCTGGCTTCCCGTCTCGCCGGCGAGCGCCATGCCGTCCAGGATCTCGGGGAGCGCGCCGAGATCGCCCGCCACGACGCGGGCCGCGGCGTGGAACGCGCGGCCGACGCCGAGCCAGAAGGGAAAGCCCTGCGCCTCGCTCAGCGCGATCACCTCCGCCGCGCGCTCGCGCTGCGCGGCAACGTCGCGGCGGAGCCAGTGGACAGCCGTCTCGAAGAAGAGCGCGAACGCCAGGCTGAACGGGTCATCGAGCCCGCGCGCGAGGGCAACAGCCTCGCGGGCGCGCGAGCGCCGCGTCCGGCTGGCCGAGGTGCCAGAGGTTCCACGCGGAAAAGCTCAGCGCGCTGATGCCTTGATCGTTGCCGAGCACCCGGACGTGCCCGTGGTGCTGCGCCGGATCGTACAGAGCGATCGCCCGCTCGCAGTGCGCGAGCGAGGACGCGAACTTCCCTGGTAGTGCTCGGGGACCGCGACGTTCGTATGCCCGAAGAGCGCCTGCTCCCGGTCGCCACGCGCCTCGGCCGCCGCCAGCACCTCGGCGCGCCAGCGCTCGCCCGCGCTCGACCTCACCGCGAGTGTGGTAGCAGATCGCCAGCCCCGTGCGCGCCACGCCGAGCCGCGCCGCGTCGTCCGCCGCCGCGCCCAGCGCCGCCGCTCGCTCGTAGGCGGCCTCCGTTTCCGGGTGCGCGTAGCCGCGCGCGGCGATGAGCGAGCCCCCGAGCGCGAGCTGGAGGCTCAGCTCGCGTGCGTCCCGCTCCGCACCCGCCGGCTGCGTCTCGAGGAGGCCGATCGCCTTCCGGAGCTGCCCGATCGCCTCCTCGTGCGCCGAGCGCGCCTGCGCCCGCTCACCCGCCCGGCCGTAGTACGTGATCGCGTCGTCGCTGCGCCCCGCCGCCTCGGCGTGCCGCGCCACCACCTCGGGCTCGGCGGCCACCCGCTCGGGGAACCGCTCCCGCAGCACGTCGACCACCCGCCCGTGGAGCTGCTGGCGCGTGCGCTTGAGCAGCGACTCGTACGCCGCCTCCTGCACGAGCGCGTGCTTGAACGTGTACGTCGCCTCCGGCGGCTCGCCGCGCTGGAAGACGATCTCCGCGTCGACCAGCCGCGCGAGCCCCTGGCCGAGGGGCCCCGGAAGGTTTGCCCTCGGGTTCGAGTGCGCCGGCTGAAAAGCCCCAATAGCCACCGCCGTGCCAGGCTGCCGCGAAGGCTTCGTCCATCGCGCGTTTACCTGCATGCGCGCTCGCTGCGACGGCTCGCGCCGCTCGCCGTCGCGCTCGCCCGACGCACGTAAACGGCTACTGGCTACCGGACGTTCATCCCGAACTGCCGTTCACCACAGCGTCCGACCGCGTGGCGAAGAATCGGCACTTCGGAAGATCGTATTGTCGCTCGCCTAGACCTCACAGGCCGTCGACCAACCATCGCCAGGCTCCGTTCGCTCAGTCGCTCTGGCTTTGAATCCCGCCGCGGAGTTGAGCTTCGCCGCGGAGTAGGTCGCGCCGAAGCAGTTGTTCAGCTCGGTCGCTGACGAGTTGGGCCTGACCGGCAGACTCAGCGGAAGCGCCGGCGCCGCCAGACTCGGACCCTTGCCGGCGAGCTTGAGCGCGGTTTCGGTGCCGCCCCGACTCCGCAGCGTCGGCCAACGTCGCCCCGCTCGGTGTGCCCGCACGGTCCTGTGCATTTGAACCGCGTTGCTGGCTGGTGGTCCAACAGGATTTGCCGTTGCACGAGGTGTCGACCGGCATGTCGACGCGCGCGACCAGGCCGGCGCCATCGTATACGCAGAGCGCGTAGGTCGCGCCGGTGACGTACAGGGTGAGCGGACGGAGCGGGCCCGTGTTTCAAGCTCCACGCGAGGCTGCGTTTCGCCGGATTCGAACCGCCGGCGATCTTCAAGCTCGAGCCGCCGGCCTCCGCCGAGCCGGGACACACGCCGCGCGGCGCGAACACGTGCTCGCAGACGAAATTGCCGTCGCAGCGGTCGTTCGTGCAGAGGTCCGCGTCGAGCGCGCAGGGTGTGTCGAGCGGCGCCGCTTGGTGCCCGCACGTCCCGGCGCCGTCGCAGCGCTCGAGCGAGCACGGGTCGGCGTCGGCGGCGCAGGCGGCGGCGGGCGCGTCGTACGCGCAGACGCGGTTGCAGCAATCGAGCGAGCCGCGGTCGCCGTCGTCGCAGGTCTCCGCCGGAATCGAGCGTCCCGTTCCCGCACGACGCCCCGGCGAGCGCCATGACGACTGTCGAGGCCGTGGGTCTTCGTGTTGCTCGTCAGCTTACGGTCGTTGGAGATCCAGAGGGCGAAGAAATGCCCGGCGGAGTCCGCTGGCGAGAGACGGGTTGAAGTCCAGATCGTTCTGGCCGGCGGCCGCCGCGGACACGGGGTTCAGCGGCACCGGCGCCGACCACGTCACACCGCCGTCGGTCGAGGTCGCGGAAAACACATCCTGGTGGTCGGCTCCGGGACTTGCCGAACCCACACCGGCAGCGTAGGTATTGGCGTCGATGGCGGCAACCGACGGCGTGTAGTCGTCGCGCCCGTCGCTCGCGTGCCGTCGGTGTTGAGGATCGCCGGCGCGCTCCACGTGAGCCCCGTCCGTCGAGCGTACGGTTAGGATGTTCTGGACCCCGGCGTTCGTAGTTGCCGCCCGTCCACGTCGCGACCCAGCCTCCGCCGCCGCCGGCGAGCACGATATCGCGGTCGGTCGCGGTCGGGGACGCCGGATAGAGGTCGAGTGGCGCGGACCAGATCTGGCCGTCGAGGGAGCGCGCAAAGAACACGTGCGACGTTACACTCGTTGGGACCTCAGCGCCGACCCAGACGACGCCCCAGACGCCGTTCGACCAGACGACATGCGGGCTCCAGTCGTTCAGGACGTCGACCTCCGCGTTGGTGTTGAGCGCGGCCGGCTCCGACCAAAGGAGTCCGTCGTCGGTCGAGCGCACAAAGAAAACATCGCCCTCCGCGAAGGAGTTCGGCTCCCCGGCGCCAGGCGATGACCCACGTCCCCGCGCCGTCAGTCGCGATCGAGGGCAAATCGCCGGGGCCGGAGAACGTCGCAGGTGCGCTCCAGGTCGCCCCGCCGTCGTCGGAGCGCGCGAGCCCGATCGTGGACCCGCGGTCCCAGACTGCGATGAACCGGTTCCCCATGCGCCGCGAGCGCAGGCGCCTTGCCGGTGGCGTTCGTGCTGCGGAGTGCGGGATCCATGAACGTGAGCCCGCCGTCGGTCGAGCGCATGAACAGGATGTTGTTGCCTCCGTCGACCGTCCCGAGGAGCGTATCGCTCGAGGACCATGCGACGACCCAGGCTCCGCTGCCGTTGGTCGCGGCGACGGGCGAAAAGTCGCCTCGAGTCGACGTCGTTGCTCGGCGGTGTTGGAGAGCACGCACCGGCAGCTCGAACGTCGGGGCGGCGGCAGACACGGCAAGCGGCGCGCAGAGCACGAGCGCCGACACGAGAAGCAAGGGGGCAATGCGTCGCATGGGACCTCCGAAGGCTGGATGAATCACGGCACGCGCGAGCGCTACCAGAATTCCCGGTGCGCTGTCACGCGTTTTTGTGCCGCCGGCGGAGGCGTCCGCGGGAACGGGGTCGGCGCGGGCTCGGCCAATCGCTGTTGCCGTGCTTCGCGGCCGCCGACGACAAGCGCCTGCGCCGGGTGAGCGGCGCGAAGCCTGTCCCGGTCACGCGAAATCTGGCTGCTGGTTCATCGCGAACTGCGCGCCCCAGGCGCGCATCGCGGCGGTCATCGACTGGCTTGACGGCGCGATGGACGCGCGCCAGCCGCGGCGCCGCAGCATTTCTTGAATTTTTTGCCGGAGCCGCAGGGGCACGGATCGTTGCGTCCGTCTGTGACTCCGTGCGGCAGGACTACCCGATCGCGTCGACACAACGGGGGGCGTGGCGCTACGCTGACCAGGGCGGTCGGACGATCCGTCGTCGACCATCGCCCCTGGAGGTGAGGACGATGGATGGGGAGGGGCATCAGGGGCTACGCACCGACGCCGCGACGAACGGTAGCCGGCGAGCCGGAGCGACCATCCACGCTGAACAGGGCTGCCGGCGATCGGGGACGCCCTCGCGCGTCCGTGCAGCACCTTCCGCGGGCACAGAGCCCCCATAGAACCAGGGGCGGCGCGGGATCGGACGTCACCCGGCCTCGGCGGGTCGACACGCTCCGGCATGTACGTCCGGCGGGCCGAGGAGTTCTGTGATCATGCGGGCGCCGGGTTGCTCTGAGCAGACCAACTTTGAGGAGCCGACGTGTGCGCGAGGGGCGTCTCGGGTTTTGCCAAATTCCGGCGTGGCGATCGCGTGCGCAAAAGGGGGACTGGAGATGGGCGGATTGCGGTCTGGTCGGCCACCTTGGGGCCGAGAGCGCTGGGAAGTGGACGAGTGTATTTCGGTCGACTTCTACGAACTCATCCGTGAAGGGGTACTGCGACCAGGAGCAATACGTAACTGAACGAAGTACA